>Ga0208373_1003015_pt1 | contig 17268 bp, 15 predicted proteins | sample RifOxyC2_FD_184036 | JGI IMG/M metagenome (GOLD analysis project Ga0208373, IMG submission 184036) | Soil microbial communities from Rifle, Colorado - Rifle Oxygen_injection C2 (SPAdes) | ecosystem: Environmental > Terrestrial > Deep subsurface > Rock core/Sediment | place: Rifle, Colorado...
AATTAAAATTTAATCTATGAGATAATTATATCATTATCATTAAACAAAGGTCAATATGCTCACTTTGGTAATTTTTCTTGTTGTTTTAGCGCTTCTGGTTTTGGTTCATGAATTTGGCCATTTTATCAGTGCCCGCAAGGCCGGAATGAAAGTGCATGAGTTTGGTTTTGGTTTTCCGCCAAAGTTGTTTAGCAAGAAAGTGGGGGAAACCGAGTACTCATTTAATTTATTGCCTTTGGGTGGGTTTGTTAAAATTAAGGGCGAGGATGGCGAGGCGGCAAATGAGCCGGATAGTTTTGGATTTCAAAAGGCCTGGAAGCGGGTGATGGTTTTGGTGGCTGGCGTGGCAATGAATTTTGTATTAGCTGGCATTTTGCTTGGCATTGGATTTATAATTGGCTTGCCGACTGACGTGTCTGACGGAATTGATAAGGGCGCGATTTTAGTGGAACAGCAAAAGGTATTGGTGCAAATGGTAGAAAAGGGCTCGCCCGCGGAAAAAGCCGGCATTAAATTTGGTGATGAGGTTGTGTCTATAAATAATGAAGCAGTAAAATCATCGCAAGCAATGGTTTCTTTTGTCCAAACGCATAGTACAGAAGAATTAACATTGAAAATTAAACGCGCGAAAGAGGACGTTTCACTCAAAGCCACACCAAGTATAATTAAAACCGGCGAAACAGCGCCACGTCTTGGTTTAATGCTGGCTGACGCCGGCATAGTGCGCTATCCGTGGTACATGGCGGTTTACAAAGGTTTTGTCGCGGCCGGTATTGGACTTGTGAATATCTTTATCGCGTTTTACATTTTGATAAAAAATTTAATTATTGGCAAGGGGCTTGCATTTGATGTGTCTGGTCCTGTTGGCATCGCGGTAATGGTTGGCCAGAGCGCTAAGCTCGGCATTAATTATCTTATCAATGTTACAGCAATGATTTCATTATCGCTCGCAGCCATAAATATTTTGCCAATTCCAGCGCTTGATGGCGGTCGAATTTTATTTATCATTATTGAGAAAATTATCCGTCGGCCGGTAAATAAAAAAGTTGAGCAATACGCGCACATGGTTGGCTTTGCGCTGTTGATGTTGTTGATAGTAGTAGTGACGGGTAGGGATATATTAGGGTTGCTGAAATAATAAAAGATACTGATATAATAGTAATAATACTAATATACTAATAACGAATCAAATACTAATGCTATACGAATATGCCAGAAGGAGGGGAATTGATATACAAGGAGTTATCTTATAAACTAAATGGAATTTTATTTGCCACCCACAATGAATTAGGGCCTTATGCGCGGGAAAAACAAATTGGTGATGTTACAGAAAGATTGCTTAAAGAAAATAATGTTGTATATCAGCGTGAATGTCCAATTGGCAACAGCGGCAACAAATTGGATTTTTTGATAGAGAATAAAATAGTGCTTGAACTTAAAAGCGTGAGGGTTTTAACAAGGAGTGATTATGAACAAACACAGAGATATTTGCAAGCAACACAAATGAAACTCGGCATTTTAGTTAATTTTAGAAATCAATATCTTAAACCAATCAGAATAGTAAAAATAGACACACAATTTAAAGAAAACTTTATCAGTAAAAATTAGTATAGCATTAGTATAATTAGTACATTCGTATATTAGTATATATTATTTATGCAAGAGCAATTACAAAAAATAAAACAAGAATTTTTAAAAGGTCTTGGCGAAGTCAAGACAGCGTTGCAATTGGAAAATTTAGAGCAGGCGTTTTTTGGTAGAAAATCCGGCAAACTGACAGAGGTGATGTCTGGACTCAAAGAGTTGTCTGGCGAGGCGAAAAAAGAGTTTGGTAAGTTAGTCAATGAACTTAAAATGGATTTGGAAAAGTTGTTGGCAGACAAAAGATCAGAGATAAGAGATAAGGAGATGGGTGATATCTTAAATAAAGAAAAAATAGATGTTACTCAGCCAAAATTGCCGGCCAAAGAAAGTGGGCATTTGCATCCCAATACAATTATCCAGAATCAATTGGAGGATTTGTTTACGTCTATGGGCTTTATGGTGTTGGATGGGCCGGAGTTGGAAAGTGAGTATTACAATTTCACGGCATTGAACATGCCGCCAAATGATCCAGCGCGCGATACACAAGACAGTTTTTACATTAAAGACCACCTGGACTGGGTTATGCGCACGCAAACATCATCTATGCAGGTTCGCGCTTTGCAAAAATATGGCGCGCCGATCCGCGCGGTTGTACCGGGCAGATGCTTCCGCAATGAAGCCACTGACGCGGCGCATGAGCATACCTTTGACCAGTTGGAGGGTTTGGTGGTTGATAAAGAAATAAGCATTGCGCATCTAGTTGGCGTGATGAAAGAATTATTAAGAGGCGTGTTTAAGCGTGATATTGAAGTGCGCCTGCGTCCAGGACATTTTCAATTTGTTGAACCAGGATTTGAGTTAGATATGAAATGTTTGGTTTGCGGCGGGGTTGGTTGTGGCGCGTGTAAGCATGCAGGTTGGATTGAGACACTGCCGTGTGGTTTGATACATCCGGAAGTTTTGCGCCATGGCGGACTTGATCCGAAAAAATGGACCGGCTTCGCGTTTGGACTCGGCATGACGCGGTTGGTGATGCAGAAATATGGGATTGAGGATATCAGGCATTTGCAGGGAGGAGATTTGAGGTTTTTAAGACAATTTTAATAAACACAGATACACAAAACACAGATACACAGATTTTACGAATGCACAGATCACAGATAAATTTTTTATTTAGTATGGAGGGGAAAATGTTTTTGGAAAAAGAGCTAAGTTATAGGTTAATGGGTTGTTTTTACAAAGTGAGAAATTTGTATGGTGGTGATCATAGAGAAAAGGTTTATGACGAAATGTTGGGTGAAGTTTTAAAGGAAGAAGGGTTGAATTTTGCGGATAAGCCACAGATTCCACTTTATTCTTTACAAACTGGTAAAAAGATCTCATTTATTGTGCCAGACAAACTGGTGGAAAATAAAATAATAGTTGAATTAAAAGCAAAGCCGTTCTGTAATTTGGACGACATTAACCAAGTGAGAGAGTATTTGAAAATTACAGAGTTTGAAATCATTTATTTGATTAATTTTGGAGAAAAAAATTTTAAACCAAGAAGATATATTTATACAAACGATAATAAGCCATTCCTCGCGCAGACAAAGCATCTGTGATCTGTGGGATTTGCTCAATTATCTGTGAATCTGTGATTATATGTTAATAAGTTACAATTGGTTAAAAGAATTTGTTAATTTACCTGACTCGTTGGCCTCAGAGGAAGTGGCTTTAAAGTTAACTATGAGCACGGTTGAAGTTGAGGGTCTGAAAAAACAGGGTGCGTTGCTTGCAAATGTTGTTGTCGGCAAGGTGATTTCTGAAGAAAAGCATGCTAACGCGGACAAACTTAAAGTTTGTAAAGTTGATATTGGGTCCGAGCAAGTTCAAGTTGTGTGTGGCGGATCAAACGTGCGCGAAGGCATGTTGGTTGCTTTGGGGAAAGTTGGAGCAAAAGTAAAATGGCATGGAGAAGGAGATTTGGTAGAACTAAAACCAACCACAATCCGCGGGGTAGAATCGTTTGGCATGATTTGCGCGTCCACTGAGATTGGGTTGGGAGAGATGTTCCCGTTAAAAAGCGAGAAGGAGATATTAGATTTGACGGAGAAAGCAGAAAGTGGAAAGTGGAAAGTGGGTGATGATTTGGCATTTGCATTGGCCTTAGATGATGTGATATTTGAAATTGATAATAAGTCAGTGACAAACAGGCCGGATTTGTGGGGGCATTATGGAATCGCGCGGGAAGTGGCGGCGTTGTTCAAAAAGCCACTGAAAGAATACAAGATTAAAAGATCAAAAGATTACGGAAAAGAAAAATTGACTATTAAAATTGAAGATAAAGAAAATTGTTTGCGATATATTGGCGCGATGATGGGCGGAATAAAAATAGCGCCATCGCCAAAATGGATGCAGGAAAAATTGACTGCTTGCGGCGTGCGGCCGATTAATAACATTGTGGATATTACCAATTATGTTACGTTGGAATTGGGCCGGCCTTCGCATGCTTTTGACAGACGGCATATAAAAGACGACACGATTATTGTAAGGCGGGCAAAGCAGGGTGAGAAATTCACCACCCTTGATGGGCAAGAACGAGAATTGACTGACCAAATGTGTATGGTTTGCGACGCGGAACGGGCAGTGGATTTGGGAGGAATTATGGGTGGACTGAATAGCGAGATTAAAGATGATACTACGGAAATAATTTTAGAATTGGCGAATTTTAATCCGGCCAATATCAGGCGCACGGCAAACGCGCTTGGTTTGCGCACCGAGGCCGCGGTTCGTTTTGAAAAGGGCTTGCCTCCATATTTAGCCGAAGTTGGTATGTGGCGTATTATCAACCTGATTAAAGAACTAATTCCAGGCGCGCGTTTGATGAGCAAAATTGTTGATGTTAATTATCAGAAAGAGCATCAAAGAAAGATTGAGTTGCCAATGGAATTTTTGGATAAAAAAGTCGGAGTAAAAATAGAAAAGAAAACGGTGATTGATATACTACAACGTCTAGGATTTGTGGTTAAGGCAAAAAAGAATGTGTTGTCTGTTGCAGTCCCGTTATGGCGTCCGGCCAAAGACATCTCTATTCCAGAGGACTTGGTTGAAGAGGTGGCGAGGATTTATGGTTATGATAGCATAAAAACAGAACTACCGATGTTTTCAATCACTCCGCCAGAGCAAAATCAATTGCGTCTGTTAGAAAGAAAAATTAAGCACCTGCTGGCTTTGGAGCATGGTTTTACAGAAGTGTACAATTATTCGTTTGTTTCTCCGCAGTTGTTGGATAAATTAAGCATTGATTACACAGATTTAATTGAGTTAGATAATCCTGTTGCCAAAGATAGGCCGTATTTGCGGCATAATTTGTGGACAGGGCTTTTGGAAACAATGGAAAAAAATTTGCACCAGTTTTCACCAGTCAAGATATTTGAAATTGGCAAGGTCTTTATCAAAAACAAGCCGGGCATGCGCGTCAAAGAGAACAGCGATGAGTTGTTGCCTGCCCAACCAACCTATCTTGGTTTGGCTTACGCTGAAAAGGGCGTTGACAATCCGTTTTATGTGGTGTCAGAGGCAGTGGTGAGCATGCTTTATAAACTTGGTTGTAAATCAGAACTTAGACTAGCTGAACATGAGCTTGGTAAATTTATTCATGCTGGCCGTCAAGCGCAGGTGTTGGTGAGCGGGGTAGGTGTGGGCGCGATTTGCGAAGTTAGCCCGCCATTCGCGGAACGTTTGGGCCTTGAAGCGCGCGTTGCTGTCGCCGAGCTTGATTTGGACGCACTGCTTTCGTTTGTTAACGATAATACTCAATATCATAAAATATCCCAATATCCTTCAATCGTCCGCGATATCGCGTTTGTGATTGACAAATCAGTCCAACACGCGGACATTGTCTCTGCTTTAAAGACAGTTGACCCACTGATTCGTTCAATTGAATTATTTGATGTGTTTTTTGGCGCGAACATCGGCGAAGATAAGAAAAGTTTAGCGTATCACATCACCTATCAATCAGATGACAAGACGCTTGAGTCGGGCGAAGTAGACAAAGTCCATGGAAAGGTATTTGAGGTGATTGAGGATAAGTTGGGCGGGGAAATAAGAAAGTGAAGATTTAATCAAGAGAATGGTACGTAATTTCTTTGTTTTAAGCCAAAAAAGTGGGTGTTGACAGTACTAGTATAATATGATATACTACAAACATACAATTGTAGTATAATTCAATATATATGAATCAGGAATTAACGCAGTATTTGCAGAAGCAGATAAGAACAAACGAAGACAGGTTGAATAAATATACCTCTGATTTAACTGGAAGTGAACATCCAAAGCGTTTTTTGTTTGTAAAATTACAAAAATATCTTGACGATTTTTTAAACAAGCAATCTAACAATAGATTAATAATAATTCCAGGGTTGCGCGGGGTTGGCAAAACGACGTTGATGGCGCAGATTTGTAGTGACATAATTGCCAAAAAGAAAAAGATTAAAACATTGTTTTTACCCGTAGATGAAGCAAAAAATTTGTTTAATGTTGGAATTTTGGAAATAATGCAGGCCTACGAAGAAATTTTGGGAGTTGATTTGGAGAGTTTGTCGGAAGAAGTTGTTATTTTTTTTGATGAAGTTCAAAGCGATCCTAAATGGGCAAAAACACTAAAGACACTATATGACAAAACATCTAAAATATTTTTTTGTTGCACGGGTTCTTCCGCGGTAGTTCTGCAAACAACTCCGGACATCGCTAGGGGCAGAGCAATTTTTGAGAGATTGACTCCGATGTGTTTCGAGGAATATCAGATGATCGAAAATAAAGTTTTTCCAACAAAGCAGTTAAAAAATAATATTAGGGACGCGATATATTTTTCCGCTGATGCCAAAGATGTCTATAACAAGTTGGGCGGTTTGCAAGGCGCGGTGAATGATTATTGGAGCAAGATAGATAGAAAAGACGTGGAAAAGTTTTTGACTTTCGGCTCTTTGCCATTTACTCTGCAACTGCCAAATGAATCGGCAATTTATGATTCAATATCTTTGCTTTTAGATGGTATTATAAAAAAAGACCTTCCGTTGCTGGGCAGTTTTGATATGAAAACATTGGCTCAGACGAAAAGATTGCTTTTCATTATTGCGGAAAATGACACGACAAGTTTGAATACCTTGGAGAAAATACTCGGTATTGATCGTCTGACCATTCTTAGTCTGTTGGATGTATTGGAAAAGGCGGAATTACTTGTGAAGGTTTCCGCGTATGGATCTAACATGTCAGTCGCGAAGAAGCCCGCAAAATATCTTTTTATGTCCTCCGCCATACGGATGTCATTTTTTTCCGTCTCCGGGATAGAAAACACTTTTTTAACCAGAAAAGGAAAATTGTTGGAAGATTCTGTCGGGGCACATCTCTATAGAGAGTTTATTCTTATGGGTGGCGGAGCTTTTAGATATGACAGTTCGCAAAATGGAGCAGACTTTATTTTGCAAATATCCAATAAAAAACAGATTATGATTGAAGTGGGATTGGGCAAAAAAGATAGGCGGCAAATTTTGAATAGCATGAGAAGAATCAATTCTGACTATGGGATTGTATTTTCGAGTAATCCGCTGACTATTGATCAAGATGAAAAAATTGTCAACGCGCCGCTTGATTATTATTTTTTGATGTAACACGGTCATGTAACATGGTCATCGCCATTTTTGTTTTTTTGTGGTATAATACAAATATCTAATTTTTAAGGAGGAAAAAATATGTTTGACACAAGTCAAGATTTATTATATATCATTTTGTCGTTCTGCGTTTTGTGGTTCACGGTATTTTTATGCTGGCTACTCTATCAGGCCGCGCGAGTGTTGCGGAACGCGAATTTTATTATAGAAAATTTAACGCACAAATTAGAATTGATAACCGAAGCGGTTGAGTTTATAAAACATAAAGTTGACAGCGTCTCCAGCCACATGGGCACAATCAGCGGGATGTTCGCGAATTTGGTGGAAAAGTTTGTGGTCAATAAGTTGTCGCAGAAGTTGGAGGAGAGAGTTGGGAAAAAGAAGGCGAAGAAATGACGAGTGATAGAAATTGCGCGGAAATTTAAAATAGAAATTAAAGAAATTTTGTAGAGACGAGGCACTGCCTCGTCTTTTTTTCCCTCGCCTGCGCACAGGACAGGAGAGGGGGCGGGAGAGGTCTGGCTGTCCGTCATTGCGAGGAGGCCTTTGTCGACGAAGCAATCTATTATTTGTTAGATTTTTGTATATTAAGCCAAAACGCCATCGGTGGCTTCTCTTTTAATAAAACACCGTTCCTGATATACTGTTTGTAGTTCTTTGTTAGCCACTCAACTGCCAAACGGAGGATATCATGACCAGCGCTCTTTTTGATTGGTTCTCGCGTATCAATTTCGTCAAGATTGTGTGTACGATCACCCTTTTTGTGGTTGGGCTTCTCCTCATGATCTACGGCACGCGCGAAGTCGACTACCATAAGTACACAGGTGCTTTTTCCATCTTTGTCATAGGAGGTTTGGCTCTCTGGTTCTTTGGCGCCGGCTTGCTGGAGAAGGGAATCAAAACCACACTCTTTCGTTACTTGGTGATTTTGCTGGGTAACAACGTGATCGTCTGGGCATTCTGGTACTGGATCAGCCAGCTCTATCGTCCGGCAGACGGCATATGGATAGTGGTCTTTATTTGGATGATTCCATTTACGGTTTTTAATGTTTTTGTGTGGTGTGCTTGGGGTCAAAAGGAGAAGACACAAGACAAGTCCGGTTGATCAAACGAGATAACAAAGACCGCGCTCATTCCCGCCTCGGGCACATCCGCCCCACCAATCCATGACAACGTGTCTTGCGGATTGGGGCTAGTTCTTTCACAGTGTCTTCCCAGCTCACAATCCGCGTAATGTTCAACTCGTTTGAATTTTGCGCGGAGCTGGGAAGCTATAATAATAAAAAAATCTCGAGTTAATCGGGATTTTTTTAATTGCTTCAATTATGACAATGATACTTCTAATCTTGCGTCTAATGCAGAGGCAACTTTCCCAAGGAAAGCTATAGATGGATTATAACTACCAGATTCAAGCCGAGCCACTGCTGATTGTTTTGTGCCAATTTTTTTTGCAAGCACTGCCTGTGTCAGCCCCCTTTTAATTCGCATCTCAATAATAGCTTTAGCCAATTCAAATTCCGGCTCTAGTTTTTTGTAGGCCCTGCGCACTTCGACGTCTTTGAGTAGTTTAGTTTTGATTTCTTTGTAGGATTTCATATAACTGTAGTATAACATATGTGTTATATTCTGTCAAGAGCTTGCAATTTTTGATGCGCGACGTGTAATTCTTTTGCAGCTATTTTTTGCGTTTTTTTAACAAATCCATGCAAAAGCACAATACAACCATTATAAAACGTATACAAAATGCGAATCTCTTGTTTGCCGCGCACACGCAACTCAAAAAGATGGTCACCTACTTTTTTGCTGTGTGGCATGCTTAATCGCTGTCCAAATGATTCAAGTAAATCAATGGTTCGCAAAATTTTGGCGATTGTTGGCTTTTCAAGTCCGCTTATAAATTTTTCTAGTAGTTTATCAAAAAATTTTATTTCCATAATATTTATTATAGCACAAAATGTCGGTTTACACACCTTCTCTTGGAAAGAGCGATTTTTGTCTTGCCATTATCGCGCTGGTTTGGTAAGATAGTGATGAATAATTCATTTCTTCCGCTCTCCTCGTAGGAGAGGGGGCAGCCTGCCCGCAACGCTTCGCGTAGCGATGCGGGCGGGGGGTGAGGTCTCAACGATCGAGTGGCGGATTGCAGTGTTTTGTTAGCAGGTGGTAATTTGCAAGTCCCGATAAGACCTCATCCTCTCTCCTTCTCCTACGAGGAGAAGGATGACGACGAACCTCATGTTCACTCACTTACATGTACATAGTCATTATTCGTTGTTAGACGGCTTGCCACAGATCAAGCCGTTGGTTAAGGGCGCGAAGGCAAAGGGGTACAAGGCCTTGGCTTTGACTGACTATGGCTCTATGTATGGCGCCATAGAGTTTTATCAGGCCTGTAAAAAAGAGGAAATCAAGCCGATTATTGGTTTTGAGGCGTTTGTAGCTCCACGCTCGCGCTTGGACAAAGACCCGCAATTGGACAAGGATTTGTTCCATCTGGTTTTATTGGCTGAAAATTATGATGGTTATAGAAATTTGATGGTGTTATCTTCACTCGGGCATTTAGAGGGATTTTTTAATGGCAAACCAAGAGTTGATAAGGAAATTTTAAGAAAATATTCAAAAAATATTATTGCTTTATCCGGCTGTATTCGCGGTGAAATACCCAGCTTACTCAAACAGGATAAATATGAAGAGGCAAAAAAAATAGCTTTGGAATACAATGAAATTTTTGGACAAAATAATTTTTATTTGGAACTGCAAGACCATCCGGCAATAGAAGGCCAGATTGGTGTGAACACAAAAATTACTCAATTAAGTCAGGAGACGGGAATCCCGATGGTGGTAACCCGTGATGTCCATTATCTAGAACCAGACGAGGCAGAAGCGCAGGATATCTTGACTTGCATACGGGAGGGTTGGAAAGTTGGACAAACAAATCGCGAGGATTATCGCCAAGTTGATCGCTCAATGAATAAAGAAAAGGACATATTGTCCCGTTTTCGCCATGTGCAAGAGGCGGTTGAGAACACCGGCAAGATTGCTGACAGAGTGAATATTGAAATTGAGTTGGATAAATGGCATTTCGCGCCAGTGGATTTACCTCAAGGCAAGACAGCGGCCGATGTTTTGACAGAACAGACATGGGCGAATGTCGGTAAGTATTATTCTCCTGTCACAGATGAAGTAAAAGAGCGCATTGAATACGAACTTGGAATTATTAATAAAAAGGGCTACGCGCCGTATTTTTTGTGCGTGGGTGATTACGTCCAATATGCCAAAGATCATGGTATTGTGGAAACGACTCGTGGCTCGGCCGCCGGTTCTGTGGTTTCGTATGTGCTTGGTATTACCACCGTTGACCCGATTAAATTCAAACTGCCATTTGAACGTTTTTTAAATCCATTTCGTCCCTCTCCGCCTGATATTGATACTGACTTTGCCGATGACAGGCGAGAAGAAATGATAGCTTATGTTACTCAGAAATATGGCAAGGACAAGGTAGCGCAAATTATTACTTTTGGAACCATGGCGGCTCGCGCAGCGGCTCGTGATGTTGGTCGAGCTCTTGGTTTGTCGTACACATTTTGTGATCAAGTAGCCAAACTTATTCCAATGGGCTCGCAGGGATTCCCGATGACCCTTGAACGCGCGCTTAAAGAAGAGCCAGATTTGAAAAAGCTTTACGGAACAAACCCGGATGTAAAACGTCTGCTGGATTTGGCGCAGAAAGTGGAAGGTTGCGCGCGTCACACTTCTATTCACGCCGCGGGCGTTGTGATTTCGCCAACGCCTTTGACTGACTTTACGCCGGTGCAATATGAGACAGGCGGAGATCATATTACTACGCAGTATGAAATGCACACAGTTGAGTCAGCTGGTGTGCTTAAAATGGACTTTTTGGGCATCCGCAACCTTGCGATTTTAGGAAAAGCTGTTGAGTTTGTGGAAAAAACCACTGGTGAGAAAATTGATATATATAACCTGCCTCTTGATGACAAGCCAACTTTTGAAATGTTGGCGCGCGGTGAGACACTCGGCACTTTTCAGCTTGGCGGATCTGGTATGACGCGTTGGCTAAAAGAGCTTCAGCCCACCACAATCAATGATATTATGGCCATGGTGGCTTTGTATCGTCCGGGCCCAATGGATTCTATTCCAGAATATGTTCGTCGCAAGCATAATCCGGAGGCCATTAGTTATCTTGACCCAAGAATGGAAGAATATCTCGGCGCGTCGTTTGGTTTATTGGTGTATCAAGATGATGTTTTGCTCACAGCTATCAAATTAGCCGGCTATGATTGGATGGAGGCGGACAAATTTAGAAAAGCCATTGGCAAGAAAATTCCCGAGGAAATGGAAAAACAGAAAATTAAGTTTTTTCAAGGTTGTCGAGACCACGGAAAGCTCACTGAGGATAAAATTGAACATTTGTGGCAATTGATTGAGCCGTTCGCGGCGTATGGGTTTAATAAGTCGCATGCCGCAAGTTATGGTATTGTCGCTTATCAGACATCTTACATGAAAGCGCACTATCCAGTGCAGTATATGACAGCTGTTTTGCAGTGTGAGGCAGGGGACGCGGACAAGGTTTCCGAGATTGTGCATGAATGTCATCGGATGGGAATTGAGGTAATGCCTCCGGATGTGAACGAAAGTTTTCGCAATTTTGCGATGGTGTCAAAACCCGGCGAGCCGGGACGTATTCGGTTTGGCCTGACAGCTATCAAAAATGTCGGCGAGCACATCTGTGGTGTTATTTACACAGAGCGCAAGCAAAACGGGGCATATAAAAATTTGGAGGACTTGCTTACGCGCGTTAAAGACAAGGATTTGAACAAAAAATCAGTTGAAAGCTTGGCGCAGGCAGGCGCTTTGGATTGTTTTGGCATTGATCGCGGAGTGTTGTTGGCCAATAGCGAGAACATCTTGTTTTTCAGCAGGCAGATGAAGGACGGCCAGCCAGCGCAAAATTCTTTATTCACAAGCATTGGCCTCGCGTTAGAAAGCAAGGTGCAATTAAAAGACGCGGAACCGGCTACTTTGGAGCAAAAATTGGAATGGGAGAAAAATTTGCTTGGTTTATATTTGTCTTCTCATCCGTTTAAATATTTTCAAGAAATGATGAAGCGTGTTTTAACGCCAGTGGAAAATATAATTGACGGCTCGCGCGATAAATGGGTTGTGGCCGGCGGGGTAGTTGATCAGTTAAAAAAGAAAATTACCAAAAAAGGCGGGATAATGATGTTTGGTAATTTGGAAGACACGACCGGACATATTGAACTTATGATTTTTCCAGAGGCATACGAAAAAACTCAGCCGGTTTGGCAGGAAAATAATATCTTGTGCATAATGGGCAAAACACCCAGAGAAGAAGGAGACAATAAGATTTTTGTGGAAAAGGCAGTTATTTTGACCAAAGAAAATGTAATGCAGATTTGCGAACAGATGTCAGCCAACGGCATGTCTAACCAGCAGGATTTGCAAGAAAAAGATAAGACAGTGGTTTTGAATTTAAGCAAAGAGGAATTAAAAGACAAAGCCGACGCGCTCAAAAAAATCTTCTCCGCGCATCCCGGCAAATATCTCGTCTACGTCAAAGTCGGAGCGAGTACAATTCGTACTCAGGCGATGATTGATTGGAATAGCGAGGTGAGTGATGAGTTGAAGAGAGAAATTGGTGAGGGGAGAGTGGAGGTGGGTGAGTGATAGAAATTACGCGGAAATTAAAATAGAAATTAAAGAAATTTTGTAGAGACGTTGCATCGCAACGTCTATTTTTTGGGTGCGGGGTTGACAAAATTGGCAAAGGAGTGTATAAAATATATAGTATCGTTCATTAACATCGTTAATTTCGCTCTGTTAAGTCAGAGCAAGGAGAATGTGCGATGAGCGCTAGAGTTTTGAACATTGTGTTGGTGGTTAGTGTTCTGGCTTTGGTTGGTGTGGTCGTCGGGCTCGCGGTTGAGCGTGGCGACAAGCAGATGCCGTGTTTTGAACGTGCCATCACCGGCGAAGTAGAAGTAGCCAAGCCGGTGGAGGCCAAGACAGCGCCCGAGTCAGAGGACATCCTTCCAACAACGATGACCGTTGGTGGTCGCACCTATGACATCCTCAGTTTCGTTCAGGGAGATGGGTTCGTCGGTGGCTACCAGATGATCGCCAAGGTCAGGGAGATGAGCGCTAACCTCGGTCAAGAGGAGGGCGAGCACTTCTTGAAGAATCAGGGCGACATTCCAGTTGAGTTGCGGGGCGAGGTCACTTTCGTCTTCACCGACTGGCGTCACGCGGCACACTCCGAGAGCGTCTCGTGCGTGTACTGGAGCGTTGGCGACCGCCGCTGGGTCCGGGACTGGGGCTGGCTCGATCAAAACTGGTACGACTACGCTCGCGTCCTCCGTCGCAAGTAATCTTCTGTGGCAGCCATGAACCTCATGTAGCGGGTTTAACGGCCGCTTGACGCCACGCGGGGGCAATTGCAAAAAACACCATCCGCTTCCCGCAATGTTTGCAAATGATTGCAGATATTGCGAGGAGATTTTCGCGGATGGTGTTTTTGTTTTTTTTGTTTTATCGGGTTTTCAAAAGTCCCGTTAGGGACGTCTGTTCGCTAGGCAGGCAGTTTACTGCCTGCAAAATAAAATTAAAAGTGGCAAAGTCCCGTAGGGACGAATGACATTTTCAGCCGTCCCTATGGGACTAATTATGAATTGAGACATTGGTGCAGGCGCTAAAGCGCCTGCCTATCGAACATTATGCCCCTACGGGGCTTTTTTTGGAAATTTTAATACACATCCCCATTCTCCTTCACTTTCTCATCTTCATACGGCCCGATCTGCCGGCGATAGAATTCTAATTTGGCGGATTCAAGCGCGCCGATTAATTCGTTGTAGTCCTTGTATTTGCCAGCGCCTTTGAGAGCGAGGAGTAGTTTTGTGATTGAATAATTAAGTTCTCCGGCGCGTTGGTCGGGGTTGATGGCGTCGGCGAGGGCTTTGATGTGTGGGTCAAGGCGGGCGCGGTCTGGTTGTTTGATGTAGGGCATATGTTTTATGAGGCATGATGCAGATAGCATGACACAAAATTGCATCAAGTTATCTGGGTCATGGGTAAAAAATTATTTAATTTATATCATTGAGTGATTTGACGCTTTCATTATTATGTATTCGTTTTATCATCTCGGCAAAGCGGTGGCTGACTGGCACGACTTCTATATTGCGTAGATTAAAATGCGCCGATGGAATGGTGTCGGTGGTGATAAATTTTTGAATTGGCGACGCGTTTAGTCGTTCGGCAGCGCCTTCGCCAAGATTGGCGTGGATAAAGCATGAATCAATACTGATTGCTCCAGCTGTTTCTAATAAAAATTTAGCATCTTCAATTAAAGTGCGTCCGCTTAATGTCTCGTCATCAATAATTAGGGCCTTTTTTCCTTTCACATCACCCATCACGCCTTTAATCACCACTTTTTCATCATTGCCGATTCTCCGTTTGTCCATCATAGCCACCGGCAGGTTTAGGCCGTCGGCGTATTTTTTTATCATTTTGGCAGCTCCGGCGTCACCGGCTACGACTACATAGTTTTCCAAATTCCAGTTGGTTTTTAGATATTGGATTACATCTGGCGCGGCTATTAATTGGTCGCAGGGGATAGAGAAGAAGCCCTGGATTTGTTGCGCATGCATTTCCATTACTAACACGCGATTCGCTCCCGCGGTTTGTAGTAAGTCGGCAATCAAACGCGCGGTAATGCAAACTCGCGGCTGGTCTTTTTTGTCAGAGCGAGAATATGGAAAGTATGGCATTACGGCAGTGATTCTATCAGCCGAAGAATCGCGAAGAGTCCTTATCATAATCAACAATTCCATCACATCAACATCAACTGACTGGGTTTGGGTTTGAACCACAAAAACATCATCCCCACGCACGGCTTCATCAATCGTAAAAAAACGATTTCTGTTGCTGAAAGTGAAAGATTGAGATTTTGTTTCCTCAATGCCCAAATCAGCGCAGATTTTTTTAGTAAAGTCCTTGTGGCTGGACCCACCAATGATTTTTAGCCGCATATGGTGAAATTGTTAAACTGTTAAATTGTTATATTGTCAGAGATCTCCCAATTGGGGTTTGCAGTAAGTTTCGGCCAGGGGGTGAAATTATTTTTTGTAGCATGATAGTAGCCGGCGATGGCGATCATGGCGGCGTTGTCCATGGCGTAGCCAGATGTAGGACATATGACGTAGGACATAGGACTTACATTTTTTACTTCTTCAATTAACGTCTCTCGCAATTTTTTATTAGCAGCCACGCCGCCACCAAGGATAACTGTTTTTGGTTGATATTTTTCTATGGCTTTGAGTGTCTTGCCGACTAGCACATCAATTATGGCTTGCTCAAAGCTGGCGCAAAAATCATTGATTGTTACCTCCTCTTTCTGCACGCCAAAAATGCCGGCTGGTTGTTGTATTGAACTGATTTGCATGGCGGACAGCTGGTGGTCTCTTAACCAATAGAGCGCTGATGTTTTTAAACCAGCGAAACTGAAGTCAAGATTATTTTCCTTCAACCCGCCTTCGCCCTTATTGTGCTTCGGCGAGGCAAGCATTGGGCGTGGAAATTTTATTGCGTTTGGATTACCGGTTTCGGCAAATTTAGAAATTTTTGGCCCGCCAGGATAATCAAAACCAAGTAGTTTCGCGACTTTATCAAAACACTCTCCGGCGGCGTCGTCTTTTGTCGCGCCGATTCGTTCATACTGCCCCCGCTGTTGCATTAAAATTAACTCAGTATGCCCTCCGGAAGCTATCAAAGCAAGCGCAGGATATTTGATATTTGATATTTGATATTTATTTGGAATTTGGAATTTGTAATTTGTAATTTCCACGCTGTGTATGTGACCTTCAATGTGATTGACTGAGACAACAGGTGTATTCCAAAGATAAGAAAGTGTTTTGGCCGCTTCCACTCCCACCATTAAGCCAGTTATCAAGCCAGGACCAGATGTTACAGCGATTGTGTCTGGCTTTGGCTGACCAGCAAGTACTTCCTCAATCAGTGGCAAGATATTTTCAGCATGACAACGACCAGCGATTTCTGGCACTACACCGCCGTATTTTTTGTGTACCTCGATTTGGCTCGCCGTCTTTTCCGCGAGTATCTCAAAAGTACCCTCGTCCGCTTTCACGAGCGCCACTGATGTGTCATCGCATGAACTTTCAATGCCTAAAATTATCATAAAATATCTAAACTAATATCTAATGCCTTGGTCGAATGAGTTAGAGCGCCAAGAGAAATCACATCTACGCCGGTTTGGCTGTAATTTTTGATAGTTTCCTCATTAATCCCTCCAGAGGCCTCAAAGATTATCTGGGGGTGTTTTTCGTGTAGTATTTTTATCAGCTTTTTTATTTGATTGGGTTTAAAATTATCAAACATTATTACATCTGGTTTAAGTGCTATTGCTTTTTTTAATTCTTTTTCATTTTTAACTTCAATTTCCCAAAATTTATTCAAAATTCTAAATTCAAAATTCGAAATTTTTAAATGATTGTCTTTGATTAGAATCCAGTCATAGAGTCCAAGGCGATGTGTTCCACCACCGCCAACAGTTACGGCTTTCTTATCCAAGAGTCCCCACTGTGTTTTGCGCGTTGGGCAAATCAAAACATGTGGACAAAGTTTGACTAGATGCGCTGTTTGCGTGGCAATGCCGGACATTCGTTGCAAAATATTCAAGATAGTGCGCTCCAGTTTTAAGATTGTCTTAATTCCTCCGACCAGTTTTATTATCGCGTCTCCTTTTTCGATTCTGTCACCGCCTTTCTTATAACTTATAACTTCTAACTTACAACTCTTAAGAAGCCATCTTATTTCTTCAATTCCGGCAACGATTCCGGCTTGTTTGGCTCTTATAATCGCGCTTATTTTTTGGTTGTTTTTGAATAGCGCGTTGCTTGTTATGTCGCCCTCCTTATCCGTATCCTCGTTTAACATAAAATCAACCAGCCATTTTACTTGTCTAAAGTACTTTTTGTTTTTT
>Ga0208373_1003017_pt1 | contig 17264 bp, 7 predicted proteins | sample RifOxyC2_FD_184036 | JGI IMG/M metagenome (GOLD analysis project Ga0208373, IMG submission 184036) | Soil microbial communities from Rifle, Colorado - Rifle Oxygen_injection C2 (SPAdes) | ecosystem: Environmental > Terrestrial > Deep subsurface > Rock core/Sediment | place: Rifle, Colorado...
CTGTTGCACCTGAGATGGTAGTGAAGTCGAGGGAAGAACCGGTGAGGATGGAGTTGAGGGTGAAGACGGTACCGTTGAGAGCGAGACCCTGGCCGGCGCTGTAGGTGGTGTTGGTGTCGGTATCGATGTCAGCACTCCAGGAAAGCTGTCCTGCACTGTTGGTCTTGAGGACTTTGCCGGAGGCAGAGCCATCGGAGGTGGGGAAGGTGTAGGTCACACCGTTGAGACGGAGAGTGGAACCGAAGACTGCAGATCCTTCCACGATGAGGCCTCCGGAAGATGTCAGGAGATCCTGGGCATGCAGGATGCGGCCGGAGGCGGTGCCAGTCACATTGAGGCCGACGCCGCTGTAATCAATCGTGAGAGCACCAGTCATGGTGTCTCCCGTGTCATGCACGAACATGTCCTTGAGGCGTGTGAAGAGGCCGTCGGTGTCCAGGGAGATATTCGCTTCATTCGCCGGAGATTCGGAGACATCGAAGTCCGCTGCAGTGAAATCAAGCACAGCCCCCGTGGTCACCACAGTGGCATCCCCCTCCTGGATCATGGCACTTCCCCCTCCCCCGCCCACGCTCGTCAGATCCGTCGTCCACACCAGCTGCCCTGCACCGTTGGTCGCGAGGATTTTGCCCGATGATGTGCCATCCGAGGTGGGGAAAGTGTAGGTGACACCGTTCAAGCGGATGGTGGAACCGAACACAGCCGCACCCTCTACGACCAGTCCACCAGAAGAGGTGAGGAGACTCTGGGCGTGGAGGGTATGGCCGGAAACCGTGGAGAAGTTAAGCATGGTCCCCGTGAGAGTACCGTTGAGGCTGAATGTGTTGTTCGCGAGCGTGAGACCCTGGCCGGCGCTGTAGGTGGTACCGTTGTCCTGATCAGTGGCACAGGAGAACTGGCCGGTGGCTGCGTTCCAGATGAGCTTGCTTGTGGCGGAGTCACAGTCGTAGAGACCGGCACCGTAGAAGACTGCACCAGAGAGAGTGCCGTGGATAGTGGCATCACTCTCCACGATAAGATTTCCGGAAGAAGTGAGGAGATCCTGAGCATGAACTGTTGCACCTGAGATGGTAGTGAAGTCGAGGGAAGAACCGGTGAGGATGGAGTTGAGGGTGAAGACGGTACCGTTGAGAGCGAGACCCTGGCCGGCGCTGTAGGTGGTGTTGGTGTCGGTATCGATGTCAGCACTCCAGGAAAGCTGTCCTGCACTGTTGGTCTTGAGGACTTTGCCGGAGGCAGAGCCATCGGAGGTCGGGAAGGTGTAGGTGACACCACCGATGGTGACTGTGCTGTTGAACCGTGCATTGTTTTCGACCACGAGATTCCCGGAGGAAGCGAGGGTGGTTGCTGCACGGAGGAGAGAACCGGTGACGGTATCCAGAAGAGTGAAGAGTGTTCCATTGAGAGCCAGACCTTCTCCTGCACTGTACAGAGTGTTGGTGTCGGTATCGATGTCAGCACTCCAGGAAAGCTGCCCTGCACTGTTGGTCTTGAGGACTCTCCCGGAGGCAGAGCCATCGGAGGTGGGGAAGGTGTAGGTCACACCGTTGAGACGGAGAGTGGAACCGAAGACTGCAGATCCTTCCACGATGAGGCCTCCGGAAGAAGTGAGGAGATCCTGGGCGTGGACCAAAGCTCCGGAGACAGTGGTGAAGTCGAGAGAGGAACCTGTGAGAGTGGAGTTGAGAGTGAAGACCGTACCGTTGAGGGCTAGACCCTGACCGGCGCTGTAGGTGGTGTTGGTGTCGGTATCGATGTCAGCACTCCAGGAAAGCTGCCCTGCACTGTTGGTCTTGAGGACTTTGCCGGAGGCGGAACCGTCGGAAGTCGGGAAAGTGTAGGTGACACCGTTGAGAGTAACTGTGGAGCCGAAGGTGACAGTACCGTTGAGGGTGGTGGCGCCCTCCGCGATGAGGCCACCGGAAGAGGTGAGGAGGTCCTGGGCGTGCAGGATGCGCCCGGACATCGTGCCCACCACCTCGAGTGCCAGACTGGAATCGATACTTGCGGATGCAGAACCTCCGAGGTTGATGAGAAGACCTCCCGTCATCGTATCTCCCTGGACCATCACGTAACGCGCATCAGCAGTGGCCTGCGTGATGGCATTCGGATCCGCTGCATCTGTCCAGGAGAGGTTACCTGCTCCGTCTGTCGCGAGGATCTTGCCGGAGGAAGAACCATCCGAAGTGGGGAAGGTGTAGGTGACACCGTTGAGGGTAAGGGTGGAACCGAAGGTCACGGTGCCGTTGAGCACCGTGGCACCCTCTACCACCATACCTCCACTGCTCGTCACGAGGCTCTCTGCATGCAGAGTCCCCCCCGAGATGGTAGTGAAGCTCAATGTTGAGCCGGTGATGCTTGCATTCAGCGTGAGTACAGAAGCGCTCAGAGCCAATCCTCTGCCAGCGGTGAAGCTGGTACCGCCAGCGGCGTCTGTCCAGCTCAGGTTTCCATTTCCGTCGGTGGCCAGGACTTTCCCTGAGCTCGTCCCGTCCGATGTCGGGAAGGTGTAGGTGACCCCGCCCACTGTCAGCGTAGAGGCGAAGAGTGCATTCCCTTCCACAACCAACGTCCCTGAGCTTGTGATGGAATCCTGCGCATGCAGCACCCAACCGGAGGAAGTTCCTGCAATTTCCAGGAGCAACCCGTTCTCTATGCTCACGGAAGTGTCGTTTGTGGAGTGGATCAGCAGCCCACCTGTCATGGTATCACCCTGTTGCTGCACGTACCGCCCATCGGCAACACTCTGGGACAATCCGGAAGCAGCTGCGGTAAAGCTCACCCAGGCAGAGCCTGTGTAGCCCTGGAAGTCTCCGCCAGTCCAGCGCAACGTGCCAGCACCAGTCCCCGATCCCTCAGTGAATGTACCGATGCGCACGGCTCCGCTGTTGTACACAGCGAATTGTTCGCCGTCCGCATTGGACATGCTCACAAGTTTCCCTGTGCCGAGTTGCGTACCCCAGAGCAGAGAACCGGATGTGGCATACACAGACTCTGTTCCCGTCTGGAAGTAACTCTTCGTCGGCACACAGGTACAACCGTTGTACGTTCCGGTAGCACCCTGCGCTGTAGTACAGGCTGCTCCTGTCTGAATTTCGCAGCCGTTTCCTGCGTCCGCACCGGAAGCGTCACAGTCATTGTAACCAGAACTACAGACACAATTACCGGCTCCTGCGCTACAGCCATCGTACACTGCATTCGTTCCACAGGAACCTCCATCCAGAATTTCACAACCGTCGCCTGCTCCTTCACCTCCGCCATCACAGTCCAGATAATTCGTATCACACTGTGCGGCACAGCTTGCACCGTAGTTATTGTTCGCACCCGTCGGATAATTAGTCACATTCGTCTGCACTTCGCAGGTACTGTCCCCCGTACAGTCCTGGTACCCCGAACGACAATCTCCGCACGTAAATGCTCCGGCACCAGTACAGGTAGTCGCTCGCTTCTGCGTGGTATAACAACTTTCATCGCGGTTGCAGAGCCAACTGCCATTGTTGTCACAGTACGGAGCTGCTGCGTCGACGTCTGCGTAACAGTCTATGATGTACCCCCCGCCGAGGCTCGCTGTGTACTGCGTATTGGACGATGTGGTGGAACCCGGGGCGGAGATGGTCGAGTTGTCGTAACACTGTGTAACCTCCGTTCCTGTAGAGTCGTCTACGCCGCAAATATTCAAGCCTCCGGAGCATTTCTGCCCGGGAAACTGGGCATCTTCAGAGGGACACTCTGTCGGGTCCGACACGTACTGTGGCGTGGCCGCGTACACAAGAGGCACCAACACCATGTACACCAGGAGTGGTACAAGGATCACTCCTGCTATTCTCTGTGCCGTCACTCGTGTGCGTGTTGAAATGCGAAAGAAGGTAACTAACGGCAGCAAGCCAGAGGCTTGGTCGTGGAACAGTTGGTGAGGTATCCGATTCCTCCTCCGGCCGTACTGAACTCCCACCACGGACCGAGATGTGTGGCACCGCTGGAAGTCCAGCCACGACAGTCATTGGAATCCGCGGTGTATCCCGGAGGACCTTCGGCGATCCAGGCATCCGGAATGCCGGAGAAGAGTGTGGAGATGTCTTCGGAAGAGATGGTGCCGATGATCTCATCGGTTTGGCAGAAGTGGCTGCCAGAGAATTCTGCATCGCAGATGGCGTTCGCTGCCTGGTACCCCACATAGCTCCCGGAGGTGAACTGGCCGTTGTACGAGGTCACCGTAGTGGTTCCAACAAACACCGCACCCGTACCGCTCTGGTTGATGGTTGTGTAGTTGTTGGTGATATTCGTCGTACTGGTGGTGCTCGTAGTTGTACTGCTGTCTCCGCCACCTCCTCCGCCACTGCGGTACCCGCCTCCGCGGCGCGTGCGCTCATCACCGTGCGGTGCAGCCTCACGAATCTGCTCACGGAGCGGCATGTCCTGCCACTGCGGCACCCCATCCTTGAGCATGAGAATCTGCCCCTCCTGCCCCATGCCGAAGAGTTCGAGTAGCACTGGATTTTCCTTCTGCGGTGCACTGGCATGGAGCGGATACACATCCACGAAGAATTCGTCCGTGCGTTTCTGTTCTTGCATTGCAGGGGCTGCGGTGTGCGGTGCCTCCCCTGAGTGGAACCGCGTGAGTATGTGTTGCAATACGGCCCCTCCCAGGCGCTTCTGCCTCCGTTCTTCCACCCGCCGGATGAGTTCCTGCACATCCAGTGCGAACACCACCTCTTCGCCTTGGGAAACTTCCTGTAGCTCTCTGGTTTGGCTGTCGATGGTTGCCACGAAGAGCGGGTGCGCTATGGCAGGACCAATGGTGCTCGTTGTGACCGTACGAACCTGGAGAGGACGTACTTCACCGTCCTCCCCGACATTCACAAGCCTGCCCGGGAGCCCCTGAGCCCCGTGAAGAGTGGCAAATTCCCCCGCACCGGCATTGAGGAACGCGAGCGGTACCTGCTCTGCCCCCCTCTGTTCCGTCGCGAGGGCAATGAGCATGAGGATCAAACACACCGGCCCGAGCACGTACACGGAAAGCGTCCGCCACAGAGCGCGCGTATGAGCCTGTGTCTGCACAGATTCCTGCTCGAGCCCCTCAAGAGCAAGGCGGATGTTCCGGGTGAGCGCAGCTCGGGAGTAGCCCGTCATAAGCTGCAGATACTGTCGGATGATCCCCTTCTCCTCCTTGCTCAATGTTGCATAGTCCCCAAACCGCTTCAGTGCCAGCGACATCCACTCCTGTTTCTCCTCCCTGCTCCTGCCATGGAGCGGCACCTCTGTCGGAGGGGTGCGCAGCAACTCCTGGATGTCTTGCAGTGAGGAACAGTCGGGGGTTTCCATGTGCGGGGTGTTTGTGTGTCTTTTTTTCGGGAATGAGCCTCAGGCTCATGTGCTTTTGAGCCTCAATAAATCTCAAGATTATAGCAAATTTCGCGATCGGGGACAACGCCCCGGAGGGGGTGGGAAAACTAGTGAGAAAAAATGTCAAACCAAAGTAAAAATGGAGATTGTCAAATAGAGTTGTCACCACCCCCGCAGAAGCACCCAAAAGTGCCTATACAGGCGCACCCACCAGCCTTCGTCCGCCTGTGGCGGACTACGGCCGGCGAGATCAGCCGTTATGCAACTTCCAAAAGCGATCTACGCTACTCCGTGGGGAACCACCATGTACCTCTGCAGATTCTTCCCTATCCTCGCAGCAACATCACTCCCCGAAGGCAGGGTAAACGTCTTGCCGGTCATGCGCTCGTAGAGCTCAATGTACCTGCTCGCGAGCATTACACGCACATCGTCCGTAATTTTGGGCCAGGTGCTCTCGTCTTCGTACTCGAATCCCTGGCTGCGGACCCAGAGCCGGAAGAATTCCTTGTCCAGGCTCTCCGGTTCCTCCCCACGCTCAAAGCGCTCTTCGTATGTCTCCGCCACCCAGTAGCGGGAGGAATCCGGGGTATGAACCTCATCTGCGAGGGTGATGGTGCCGTGCTCGTCCACCCCCATCTCGTATTTCGTGTCGACCAGAATGAGCCCATGCTCGCGGGCGATTTTCTGCCCCCGGCGGAAGACCGCGAAGGCTTTCTCCGTGATTTCGTCCCACTGTTTCTTTGTCGCGAGCCCCTGTGCCACGATTCCCTTGGGATCAATGAGTTCGTCATCCTTCGATTTTGTGGTGGGCGTGAGGATGATATCTTTGAATGGCTGATTCTTCACCATACCCTCAGGAAGCTTGTTCCCGCAGAAATTCCGCACGCCGCTGCTGTAATTCACCCACGCGGAGGTTTTGGTGGAACCGGTGAGATACGCCCGCACCACGATCTCCACCTGAATAATTCTGAGATCTTTCACCACCGTGACATTGGGATCCGGAAGATCGAGGACATGCGTCGGCATGATGTCATTCACCTGATCAAACCACCACGCAGCCACCTGGCTCAAAACCTGCCCCTTGAGGGGAATGGTGCACCAGTTGATGTCAAAGGCGGACTGGCGGTCCGTGGCAATGAGGATGGTGCGTTTCTCCTCCGGCTGCCTGTACACATCACGCACCTTGCCCTGGTAGCGCTCACCGAGCGCGGGGAAATCTGTCTTCTCAAGGGCGGTGGCAAGGAACGGCCGGAGTGCTTGTGGAGTGATCATGGGGAGATGGTAGCAGAACGGTTCGTGTATATCGTATGTGGAATATGGAATATTGGGAAAGACGAAAGCTTTCAAAATCCAAATGGGGCAGAGGAATTACCCCACATACGACATACCACATTCGACATACGCGCTAGAACGCCATCTTCCACCCCTCCCCCACTCCCACCTGCTCTGTGAATCCTGCCACCACCTCCAGTGCGTACTTCGCAGGCCCCGCAGACGGGTACTTCTGGCATGGATCTTCCGTGCATGGCGTCATGGAAGCGGAGGAAACGTACGACCCGCTCCCGTTGAAGAAGATGATGTCGAGCGGAATGAGCGTGTCTTTCATCCAGAAAGAGCGCGGCTCTTCGTTCTCGAAAATGAACAGCATTCCCCGTTCCCGTGGAAGGAATTCCCGGAACTGCAACCCGCGGCTCCGCTGCTCGTCCGTGAGCGCAAGCTCCACTGCTACGGGAGCGACGACCTCCTTCTCCTCGGAGATGAGGTAAATGAGCTTCATGGGAAGCCCGGTCTGTGCCACGTTCCCCTGCGAAGAACCCCCGCAGGAAACGAGGAGCAGTGCTGTGCCGATGAGGAGAGCGGAATGTTTCATCAGCATTTTATGGTAGCAAAGGGGGACGACAGATGGAAGCAATTGCCCCAGGTTCACACTCCCCGCAGCGCCGCAATCGCCTTTTTCCGATTCCGGGACCGGAAGATAAAGCTACCAGCAACAAGGTTGTTTGCGCCAGCTTCCAGGCAACGAGATGCCGTGGATTTGTCTATTCCGCCATCCATCTGGATCATGAGATCAGGGTACTCTGCACGTGCTGCTTTGACCTTCCTGAGTACATCGGCAATAAACTTCTGACCGCCGAACCCGGGGTGCACCGACATGACGAGGAGGAGATCCACTTCGGAGAGAACATCCTTCGCTGCCGAGAGAGGCGTCTCGGGGTTGATGGCGATTCCTGCAGTAGCTCCACCATCGCGGATGGCTTGCAGAAGAGCTCTGCGGTCTCTCAGACTCTCCACCACTTCCGCGTGGAACGTAATATGACTTGCGCCAATCTCCAGAAATTCCTCCAGACGGTCCGCCGGATTCTCGACCATGAGATGAATATCCAGTGGAAGCTCTGTGCGTATCCACTTCACCACCGGCGCGCCGAAACTCAAGTTCGGCACGAAATGCCCGTCCATGACATCCACCTGAAGCCAGTCTGCATACGGCTCTATGGACTCCACCTCCTTCTGCAAGATGCGGAAATCCGCGGAGAGGAGAGAAGGCGCAATAACGGGGGAAGAAAGTGGCATGGAGCAAAACTATAGTAGCATGAGGCACCGTATGGTGTATGTGGTATGTCGTATGTGGTATGTGGGAATCCCCACATACCACATACGACATTCGATATTCTATTCTAAATCTTGAATTCTCCTCTCATGTCTCCCTCCCTCAAACTCCGTAGTGAGGAAGATATCTACAAGCGTGAGAGCAAGAGCGGTTTCCGTGAGACGACCCCCCAGACTCATCACATTGGCATTGTTATGCGCCCGTGCGAGCCTTGTGCTCTCTTCGCTGTAGCAGAGCGCAGCGCGGATTCCGCGCACTTTATTCGCAGCCATCGCCTCACCATTGCCGCTTCCCCCAAAGATGAGCCCGGGGCACTTCTGCTCCAGTACTACAGCACAACCCTTGCGGACGATAGCAGGATAATCTACGGGTTTTTCCGAGAAGGTCCCGACATCCACGATGTCCACGCCCTTGGCGATGAGATGCGCTTTCACCGCTTCTTTAAGCGGAAAACCTGCATGGTCAGCCGCGAGTGCAATGCGTGTGGGATACGCCATTGCATCCATGGTAGCGAAAGTGGCTACAGAAGAAAAAGGGACCCCGCCTTTCCTAAGCTCTGAGCAGCCCCCACCCCCACTCTCACACGCTTGCGTGATCGTTTCCCCCTCCCCCGTACGGGGGAGGGGGATGCAGGGGGTGGGGGCTGTATGTCTCTGTCCTTTCGGGGAATAGACCCCGAATTTTGACATTCTTACGATTTCGTTCTTCTTTAATGAATTTGATCAAGATGTTGCTACACATGCAGAACATCCGTTCATTTGACTCGCATCAAAAGCTCAGAAGGATACGAATCAGAAAATTCTCTGCAAAACTGTCACGAGGAATTGTCAATAGCTTAGGTACCGCCTGATACAAACAAAAGATGCAGGAAGGCACAGGAATATACATGGAACAAAATATGGCAAAAAATCATACGTGCTTTCCTGTCACTATTCGTTCACAACTGTCTCGAAATATGTCTGATCCATGTATTGCATATCTTAGCAAGATGTGTTAATATACATGCATTACGCGCGCGTTGAAGAGATTAAAAAACAAAAAACACACGAAGCAACTCCTTGGACGCATCACGAACAAACACCCACACAAAGACGCCTCACATGTATCACATCGAAATCACACCGGAGGAACTGAGGAAGCTGCAGCAGCAAGCGCGGCTCATGGGTCTCGATGCTGATGTGCAGAAAAAGCTGGAGTGGTTTTCGTACTACCTCGAGAGCGGTGAGTCCGTTTCACAAACATGCAAGCACTTCGGCGTCGCGCGCAGCACGTTCTACCGCTGGCTCGAGCGTTTTGATCCGAGCGATTTGCATACGCTCGAGGAAAAGTCTCACCGGCCACGCATGCTGCGTAAACCCAAAGTCACACAGACCGTGGTGGACCTGGTGCGTATCTACCGCATGCGGGACCCGTTCCTCGGCAAGGACCAGATAGCGGAACTCCTGGAGAGCGAACACGGCATGAAAGTCTCCTCCTCCACGGTGGGGCGCATCATCACGCAGTACAATTTCTACTTCGGGAACTCCGTGCTGCACCGCCGCAAGCGGAAGGAACCTGAGATGGAAGGACAGGCAGGCCAGGATTTCCTCTCCCCCATTGCGGAGGTTGAGCAGACACCTGAAGGAGCGGAAGTGCAACCGGTGAGCGAGTTCGCTGCATTTGCGCAAGCAGGCAAATCACTGCTCAAGTACATCTGGGGACACTTCCGCAGGCCGATCATCGTGGTGAGCATCGTGAGCAACCTCGCGCTCATCGCGCTCTTCCTCATGACTGCAGTGTGGGAGAGCAACGTGGCGGAGGAGCGCGAAGTAGAGCAAGCAACGGAGATACTGGAAACGGAAGGCCATGCCGCAGCACCAGACGGTGCACGGCAAGCCGCTGCACCGAAACAAGGTGCAGGTGGAGATATTCCTTCGAAATCACAACAGACACACACGTACTCCGAGCTCACCCCCGATGGATAAATTCCTCCGTCAGAGCCGGCTTGCCCGAACCGCACTGAGCGTGTGGAGGCACCAGAGCGAATGCCATGCAGCGCTTGTGAGAACGCGGGTCTTTATGTGCTCTGTGTCACCTTTCGATGCTTCGTCTGCGCTCAGCACAAGCTTGCACAGGGCGGCGCAGCTAAAGACACGTTTGCGCCGCACCATCGGCATCACCCTGCTCATCGGATTTATCTTCAACGCCATCCTTAGCGGAAACGCATTTTCCATTTTCAATTATCCATTTTCCATTCAGACCGCGTATGCGGCGGAAGGCATCTACAAGCCGATCTCCTACCAGGGGAAGGTGGTGAATAGCGACGGCCAGGCAGTCACCGACGGGGACTACAACATGCGGTTCACCATCTTTAACGCAGCGACGAGCGGTACGCAGCTCTGGAGTGAGACATGGAATACAAGCACGCAGCGCGTGACCATGACAGGCGGGCTCTTCTCCCTCTACCTCGGCACGTACGTGACCATGACCGGGAGTGTGGACTTCAATAGTGACAGCCTCTTCCTGCAGGTGGAGTACGACCCGGGGAATGACGACGCCTACGAAGAGAGCTTCACCCCGCGCCGCCGCTTCGCCTCCGTGCCGTACGCGCACAACGCCGACAAGGTCGACGGGCTGGATGCCTCGCAGTTCGTCCGGAGCGACGCCGATGACCTTCTCTCAGGTTCTCTGCTCATTGCGGATGACGGAAAGACATCAGGAACCGCGGAAGCAGGACTGGCATTAGAAGTAGCCGGAACCACCTCCGGTGCCATCATAAAAGCACAAAACCAGCTCATTGCCTCCGGATCACTGGTCGTGCAGAGCACCGTGCAGCTCCGGAACTACGCGAGCTGCAGTATTGTGACGACGGATGCGAACGGCAACTTGGGATGCGGTTCGGCGGACATGCTCAGCCAGACGGAGGCGGATGCGCGTTATGTGCAACTCCAGGGCGACACGATGACAGGAGGACTCCTCATTAACCTGGGAGGCGCTGCGTCTGCAAGTATCGATTCCAGTCTGGCACTCGAGGTGGTGGGCACCATGTCCGGGCGCGTGCTCCATGCGCAGGATCTGCTCACATCCTCCGGAGGACTGGTGGTGGAGGGCACTTCCACCTTCAACGGTGCGGCTATCTTCGGTTCCACTCTCCGCCTCAACGGTGTCACCTACACCTTCCCGACATCGGATGGTTCTGCTTCAGGAAAAGTGCTGAAGACAAACAGTGCAGGACAACTCTCCTGGAGCTCGGATACTGATACGAATACCACGTACAGCGCAGGAGAGGGGCTTGCACTCAATGGCACGCTGTTCACCCTCCTGGAAACCGTCACCGGTTCTCTGCTCAGGGCAGCAACCACCCTCGCTTCCTCCGGGAACCTCGTGGTGGAGAACAATGCCCGGTTCAACTCTACCGTCACTATCGGCGGCGTCACCTACACCTTCCCGACTTCCGACGGTTCTGCCTCCGGCAAAGTCCTCAAGACCAACAGCGCAGGACAGCTTTCCTGGAGCGCAGATACGGATACGAATACCACGTACAGTGCAGGGCAGGGCCTGACGCTCGGAGGCACGGTCTTCCGCCTCTCCAATGCCTTCTCCGGCACGAGCCTCGAAATCATTGGCACCGCCTCCGGTCGCATCCTCCATGCCCAGGATCTGCTCACTTCCTCTGGCAATCTCATCGTGGAGAGCTCCGTTGTCTTCGCCAGCCTCACGAACTGTTCTATCGTCACTACCTCCGCCAATGGCACGCTCACCTGTGGTACAGGAGACATGATAGATATCACAGAAGGTGATGCGCGGTATGTGAACATCTCGGGAGACACGATGACGGGGGCACTCGCGATTAAGAAGACTTCCGGAACTTCCACGGGAAACACGCTTATCGTGGATACCATAGGGCTTGTCTACGATGCGACGGACAAGAGAGTAGGCATCGGAACTGCAAGCCCAAGCAGCATGCTGGACATGACGATGGCAGGAGTGGGTGCAAGCGTCGAGGATACGGAAGCCTTGTCCTTGGTGAATACCACCTCGGCCGCGGCAGGCGCCCAGCAATACTCCCCGGCTGTCCGATGGCAGGGACAGGGATGGAAAACGGACGCGACTGCCGCTTCCCAATCAGTCGAATTCAAAGCGTACGTGCGGCCTATTCAGGGCACGGCCGCCCCCACCGCCGCGCTCGATTTCCAATCAAGCATCAATGGCGGAGCATACACCGACATTTTCTCCATCAATTCCGCGGGTTATGCGTATCTCAACGGCCCAAGCAATGTTCTGCTTGAGTCCCGTGCAACGGCCGGCGATTTCATGATCGGCACGTACATGGAGAAGCCACTTCGCTTCTATACCTGGGGAAGCAGCAACGAGCGGATGCGCATCACGTCAGCGGGCCTCGTCGGCATCGGCACGACCTCCCCAGGAACGAAGCTTGAAGTCGCCGGCGGCATCACAGGCACTTCCCTGCGCCTCACAAGCCTCACAAGCTGCTCCATTATTACCACCAATAGCGACGGTACGCTCTCCTGCGGCACGGGAGATATGATTGACCTGACAGAAGGCGATGCACGGTATGTGAACATCTCCGGAGATACGATGACGGGGGCACTCGCGATCAAGAAGACTTCCGGAACTGCCACAGGAAACACGCTCGTCGTGGATACGAAGGGGCTTGTCTACGATGCGACGAACAAGAGAGTGGGTATTGGGACTGCAAGTCCATCGTACGCCGCACATGTATTTGCAGATAATGATTCCCTCGATGGGCTCCTTGTGGAGAGACAGGTAGCTACGACTTTGAGTGACCACGGTGTATTGATTGTGCGGGCAACTTCCGAAGGAGATATGGCAGATACTTTTGCATCTGCAATACGCTTTGAAATAGACGATGCAGGCACCACTCCCCAGAGAATCGCAGAGATCACTGCAGTGCGCGATGGAGCAGATAACTCAGGGATGTTAACATTCAAGACTTCTGAAGCGGGATCAGCCAACCAGCAGATGGTTATTAAATCAGGCGGCAACGTTGGTATTGGCGACACCACGCCGGGGACGAAGCTCGAAGTCGCTGGAGGCATCACCGGTACGTCTCTGCGCCTCACGAGCCTTGGAAGCTGCTCCATCGTGACTACATCTGCGAATGGCACACTCTCCTGCGGCACAGGAGACATGATCGATATCACGGAAGGTGATGCGCGGTATGTGAACATTTCCGGGGATACGATGACGGGGGCACTCGCGATCAAGAAGACTTCCGGAACTGCCACAGGAAACACGCTCGTCGTGGATACGAAGGGACTTGTGTACGATGCGACGAATAAGAGGGTGGGGATTGGGACATCCTCGCCAACCGAGCAATTGGACGTGGTAGGAGACGCACGGGTTTCCGAGGACATCTATATCGGAGATGAGATCATCCACGACGGAGACGTCGATACCGGCATCACCTTCAGTACAGACTCTGTATCCATGCTTGCAGGAGGAGTGAACTTCCTGTGGTTCCTTGAGGATGACAGTCAGGATGTAGCACATGGAAACCTCAACAACGCCGATGTCGATTTCCGGTGGGACGGCGATACGAACAACAACCTCTTCCGGATTGATGCAGCAAACGAGCGCGTAGGTATTGGCACCGGAACACCAAGCACAAAACTTGAAGTCTTTGGCACCATTTCTGGTTCTGCGCTTCATGCACAAAGCCTCCTCACTTCCTCCGGCGGTCTCGTGGTGGAAGGGGCAGCAGTCTTCGGAAGTACCGTGAGACTGAACGGGGTGACGTACACGTTCCCGACGAGTGATGGTACGGCAAGCGGCAGAATTCTCGCGACCAATGGGGCTGGGACTCTCTCCTGGACCAGTGCGGCGGGTGCGGGGCTTGTGACTGTAGCAGGAGCGGACGCGCGGTACGTGATGGTACAGGGAGACACGATGACGGGAGGACTCCTCATTAATCTGGGAGGCTCCGCATCTGCAAGTATCGATTCCAGTCTGGCACTCGAGGTGGTGGGCACCATGTCCGGACGCGTGCTCCATGCGCAGGATCTGCTCACGACTTCGGGAGCCCTTTCTGTGGAAGGTATTGCCCGGTTCCAGAATGCCTCAGACTCTACCACCTCCTTCCAGGTACTGGATGCAGATGGTGGAACCCCGATATTGAATGTTGATACAACAAATGAGCGGGTAGGAATCGGCACCAACGCTCCAGCTGCAGCCCTGCATGTGTATTACCCGACGAGCGGAGATGTTATCTTCCAGGAAAGCACAGGAGACGGAAGCTCAGACCTGAATATGAAACTCGGATACAACGGGTACGGATGGTTCTGGAAATACGTAGGCAGCCAGTCCGGAAACGACAATGAGCTCGAACTGTGGAGTGAGGGGGCCGGCGGAACGGATGTGCTGGTATATGAAGTAGAACAGGATGGGCAAATGAACTTCCTGCAGAACGTGGGCATCGGCACCGCCGCCCCTGGAACGAAGCTGGAAGTCGCCGGCGGCATCACGGGAACGTCGCTGCGCCTCACGAGCCTCACGAGCTGTGCGGTGCTGCAGACGAACTCCAATGGCACCCTCTCCTGCAGTTCTGGGGAAGTCTTTAACCAGGCAACGACAGATGCGAGGTATGTAAACATCTCCGGAGATACGATGACGGGGGCGCTCTCTATAAAGAAGGCATCCGGGACTGCCACGGGCAATACGCTCATCGTGGATACGAAGGGACTGGTGTACGATGCGACGAATAAGAGGGTGGGGATTGGGACGGCATCACCGAGGACATCGCTTGAGGTGCTTGGGGCAATTTCCGGCTCCTCCCTCTCTGTCCGGGACTCCATTACGGGGAGCGGTGTGCTTGTCATCCAGGGGGCAACGACGCTCAAGTCCACTCTTGCGGTCACGGGGAACGTGACGACGCAGGGAGATCTGACTTTAAACAGCGATCAGGGTGCAGCCGATACCATCCTCACCTTCGGTTCAGATACGACGAATGAGACGCTGAAGTTCCTGAATAATGAAGACCGCTTTGAATTCAGTGATGATGTCAGGATTACAGGAGGAACCTACGCTTCTGGTGCACTCATTGTGGATGGTGCAGCTATCTTTAAGTCCACGGTGAGACTGAATGGTGTCACGTATACGTTCCCGACGAGTGATGGCGCGGCAAGTGGCAGAATTCTCGCGACCAATGGAGCTGGAACGCTTTCCTGGACCAACGCGGCGGGTGCGGGGCTTGTGACTGTAGCAGGAGCGGACGCACGGTACGTGATGGTGCAGGGGGATACGATGACGGGAGGACTCCTCATTAATCTGGGAGGCGCTGCATCTGCAAGCATCGATTCCAGTCTGGCACTCGAGGTGGTGGGCACGATGTCCGGGCGCGTGCTGCATGCCCAAGACCTGCTCACGACCTCGGGGGCTTTGATTGCAGAAGGGGCAGGACTCTTCCATGGAAATCTCACGACGAAGGGAACAATCTCGGGTGCGAATCTGACGGTGATGGCAGGAGGGAACAGTTACATTATGGGAAATGTTGGCATCGGAACGGCAACACCGAGCGCAAGATTGGATATTGTTGATAACGGAACCAGTGCGAGCAATATTCTTGAGGTTCATGCAGATGACACAAGTCCGTATATAGTTCATTTCCAGAACGATAACATCGCCAGTGGGGTCCTGCGTATGTACATTGACGCCTCCGGTAATGCGCAGTGGCAGAATGTGCACACAACGGGTGGAATCCAATGGGGAACAGCAAATGGCTCTACAGACATGACGCTCGACGCCAACGGCAACCTTGGCATCGAGGACACCACCCCCGGCACCAAGCTTGAAGTCGCCGGCGGCATCACTGGTACTTCGCTGCGCCTCACGAGCCTCACGAGCTGTGCGGTGCTGCAGACGAACTCCAATGGCACCCTCTCCTGCAGTTCTGGGGAAGTCTTTAACCAGGCAACGACAGATGCGCGGTACGTGAATGTGAGTGGAGATACGATGACGGGAGCGCTTGCGATCAAGAAGACCTCCGGAACAGGAACAGGGAACACGCTCATCGTGGATACGAAGGGTCTTGTGTACGATGCGACGAATAAGAGAGTGGGTATCGGGACGGCTTCACCGAGGACGGCGCTTGAGGTGCTTGGGGCAATTTCCGGCTCCTCCCTCTCCATACGGGATTCCATTACAGGAAGCGGCGTGCTCGTCATCCAAGGAGCCACCACGCTCAAGTCCACTCTCGCAGTGACGGGGAACGTGACGACGCAGGGAGATCTGACGCTGAACAGTGATCAGGGTGCAGCTGATCACTGAAGTTCCTGAATAATGAAGATCGCTTTGAATTCAGCGATGATGTCAGGATTACAGGAGGAACCTACGCTTCTGGTGCACTCATTGTGGATGGTGCAGCTATTTTTAAGTCTACAGTGAAGCTGAATGGGGTGACGTACACATTCCCGACATCAGACGGTACGGCGAGCGGCAGGATTCTCGCTACCAATGGAGCTGGAACGCTCTCCTGGACCAGCGCAGCCGGAGCGGGGTTAGTCACGCAGGCGGGGGCGGATGCGAGATACGTGATGGTGCAGGGAGACACGATGACGGGAGGACTCCTCATTAACCTGGGAGGTGCTGCATCCGCAAGTATTGATTCCAGCCTGGCACTCGAGGTGGTGGGCACGATGTCCGGGCGTGTAGTACACGCACAGGACCTGCTCACGACCTCGGGGGCTCTGATCGCAGAGGGAGCAGGACTCTTCCATGGGAACCTCACGACGAAAGGCACGATTTCGGGTGCGAATCTGACGGTGATGGCGGGAGGGAATAGTTACATTATGGGAAATGTGGGGATTGGGACGACGGGACCGACCACGAAGCTTGAGGTGGTAGGGACGATCTCCGGTGCGAACCTGGTTGGATCAGACATCCGGAACTGCACCATCGTCACCACCTCTGCGAATGGCACACTCACGTGCGGGACAGCAGACATGATCGACATCACAGAAGGTGATGCGCGGTACGTGAATGTGTCAGGAGACACGATGACGGGAGCGCTTGCGATTAAGAAGAGATCCGGGACTGGAACAGGGAATACGCTCATCGTGGATACGAAGGGACTGGTGTACGATGCGACGAATAAGAGAGTGGGCATTGGGACGGCATCACCGAGGACGGCACTTGAGGTGCTTGGGGCAATTTCCGGCTCCTCCCTCTCCATCCGGGATTCCATTACAGGAAGCGGTGTGCTTGTCATCCAGGGGGCAACGACGCTCAAGTCCACTCTGGCAGTCACAGGGAATATCACGACACGGGCAGACTTTACGCTGAACAGTGATCAGGG
>Ga0208373_1003021_pt1 | contig 17236 bp, 14 predicted proteins | sample RifOxyC2_FD_184036 | JGI IMG/M metagenome (GOLD analysis project Ga0208373, IMG submission 184036) | Soil microbial communities from Rifle, Colorado - Rifle Oxygen_injection C2 (SPAdes) | ecosystem: Environmental > Terrestrial > Deep subsurface > Rock core/Sediment | place: Rifle, Colorado...
CCATTTTCAAGCCGAGCGGGCTGGCTTTGGTCAGCCTCTCCGCGATGCCTTTCACAAACTCCTCAAATCCTTCCGGCTCGGCTATGAAATTAGCCAGACCGCAGTCCAGCGCCTTTTGCGCATCAATTTTCTCCGCCAGAAATATCGCCTGCTTCGCCTTGCCCATCCCGATCAGGCGGGGCAGCCGCTGGGTGCCTCCCCATCCGGGGAAAAGGCCCAGATTTACCTCCGGCAACTGGACGAAGGCTTTGCTGCTCATGATTCGGATATCGCAAGCCAATGCCAGCTCCAGCCCTCCGCCCATCGCCGGACCGTTTATGGCTGCGATCACGGGCTTGGACAAGGTCTCCAGTCTGGTAAATACCTCGTGCCCCCGGTCGGAAAAGCGCATCATCTCCGCGGGGATTCCCGACGCAAATCCGGACATGTCGGCGCCTGCGCAGAAATTCTTCCCCGCGCCGACAATGACGAGACACCTGATGTTGACGTCTCTTTCCACAACATCGAGGACACCGCTTATCTCGTCGAGAAAAGCCAGGTTGAGGGCGTTGGCCCGCTGGGGCCTGTTTAAGGTGAGGGTTGCAACCATTTTGTCATTCACCGAAAACTTTATGTTTTCAGGTTCCGAAGCTGAATAGAAACCCTGACCGGATTTCCTGCCCGTCTTCCCCTCTTTGACAAGTTCAAGGAGCAATGACGAGGGTTTATATCTATCTTCCTTGAATTTGTCGTACAGCCTGTTGAGTTCATCAACAACGGTGTCCAGGCCGAGATCGTCGGCAATTCTCAAGATGCCGCGGGGGAAAGAGAGCCCCAACAGCATTCCGATGTCAATGTCATTTTTCGTGGCCACTTTATCAACCAGCAGATTGGCGGCCTCATTGATCGCGATTACAACTACCCGAAGCGGGTCAAACGTTCGCCCGGCGCTAAGGGGAATCTCATTTTTATTCGCCGGATCGGACCAGTCATAAAACCCTTTGCCGCTCTTTTTCCCCAACTGGTTGGCATTAAAAAGATCGGCAAGATTGGTCGGCGGGCCCCACGACGCCCCGATAGTCTCCCTGAAATAATTGCTGACATGGTACTGAACGTCGATCGCGCCATTTCCCAGTTTGTCGAGAAGCTCGAGCATGCCCATGGGCAGCCCCAAGCGGAACTTGATTGCGGCATCAACCTCAAAAGGAGTGGCAACCTCCCCGTTGTGCAATACCCAGGCCGCTTCGTTGGCCATCGGCACAAAAATCCGGTTCACAACAAAGCCGGGGACATCCTTCCTGACATAAATAGCCGTTTTCCCAATCTTTTTTACAAAAGCCTCAATAACCTGCACGGATTTTTCAGCAGTGCGCTCCCCGTAGATGATCTCCACCAGCTTCATCACCGGAACCGGATTGAAAAAATGCAGCCCCACCATCCTGCCGGGGTCGTCGAGAACCTTGGCGATATCCGTGATGCTGAGGGAGGAGGTATTCGTTGCAAACACCGTATGCTGGGGACAGAATTTCACCACCTCGCTGAAGACCTCATGTTTCAGCTTCATTATTTCCGGCACCGCTTCCACAATGATATCGGCATCTTTCACGGCCTCCTGCAGATCCACGAGCGGCGTGATTGCGCCCAAAAGATCGTTCTTCTGGGCCTCCGCCATCCTTCCTTTTTTTACCCTGCGCTCCAGGTCTTCCCTGATTCTCTGATACCCTCTCTGAACAAATTCTTCGTTGATGTCGCGCAATACCACCTTAAAACCCGCCATCGCCGCCACTTGCGCTATGCCGTGTCCCATCGCCCCTGCCCCAAGAATCACAACCTTTTGAACGTCCATGAAATACCTCCTGTTGGTTTTAAAGATAGCTGCTGTTGCGTATATTGAATGGCCTTGCCGCTGTCAAGTTTTTTGTCGGCGGGGATAGTGAGCCAAGGTTATTGGCCTTGCACTTTTTTCTTGACACCATCCCTTTCGCTGACGTATGATTCGAGCCATAGTCCTGTACAGACAATAGCTTTTAGCGTTGCTCCACTTTTATCCGGTCAAGATCAGAAACGATTCAAATTCGTACGTATCTGTTACTGTTTTGTGCTATGCGTTCAGACAAACGAGTCAGGATCAAGGCGCCTTTTTACGGTGCCACCGGCGGTTCCAAAGGGGTTGCGGGATAGCATGCAGGCTGATTCCGCATTTTTTTGAAGGAACAGAAGGATTTTTTTCAAGAAAAGGAGGAACTCAATATCATGCAACGTTTAGCTTCTTTTTTTACCTATCTGATGAAACATTACCTTCCCGACGCCTATCTTTTTTCCATTCTGCTGACATTTCTGGCCGCGATCCTGGCGCTGATCTTTACCGACGCAGGGTTCACGAAAATGATGATAGCCTGGGGAGGCGGCATCTATGGGATCGTCGCCTTTGCCTTCCAGATGATCCTGATTCTGGTGACCGGGCACTGTCTGGCGCTGAGCCCGCCGATCAACCGCCTGCTTGTCTGGATTGCCGGCATCGGCAACACCCCCGTCAGGGGCGGCATGATCGTCGCGTTTGTCGCGGCAATCTGCTCCTTTTTGAACTGGGGATTCGGATTGATTGTCGGCGGACTTTTGGCGATGGAGGTAGCGAAACGCAACAGAAAAGCCGACTTCCCCTTCCTGATTGCGTCCGCGTACGCCGGCTTTGTTGTCTGGCACCAGGGATTTTCCGGTTCGGTGCCGCTGGTTATTGCAACAGCGGGCAGCGCCCAGAATTTCATTGAAAAGATGCTGGGGACGGTCACCCCTGTTTCCCAGAGCATTCTGATGCCCTTCAACTTGATACCGGCCATCCTGCTGATCGTCACCCTGCCGTTTCTGATGGCCATGATTTATCCTGCCGAAAAAGACGTAAAGACGATCCCTGATGATAGGCTCAAGGAACTGGGCGGGGATGTGCCGCACGTGGCGTTGCCGCAGAATCCTACTCTTGCGGAAAGGATCGACCACAGCTACACGATTAACATGATCTTCGGCCTGATGGGTCTCATCTATCTATACTTCCACTTCTCAACAAAGGGGTTCGATCTCAACCTGAATATCGTCATCTTCATCTTCTTCATCGTCGGGGTCATCCTCCACGGCAAACCGATCAACTACATCAAGGCGGTGAACACCGCGATCAAAGGCGCCGGCGGCATTGCCCTGCAGTTTCCGCTTTATGGAGGCATCCAGGGGCTCATGATCGGCACCGGCCTGGCCAAGGTGATCGCCGGCTGGTTTGTCGCCGTCTCTTCCGCATCCACCTTCTACATGTTGCAGTTTTGGGCGGCCGGCATCATCAACGTGTTTATCCCTTCCGGCGGCGGGCAGTGGGCCGCACAAGGGCCGATCACGATCGAGGCGGTAAAAATGATGGGGATCGACCCGGTCCGCTCGGCGATGATGGTGGCCTGGGGCGATCAATGGACGAATATGATCCAGCCCTTCTGGGCCCTGCCGCTTTTGGGGCTGGCGGGGCTCTCGGCGCGTGATATCATGGGCTATACGACCATGGTTCTGCTCTACGCAGGCGCCGTTTTCAGCATCTTTGCCCTGCTCATCGGCTTCGGCGTCTTATAGCAAAAAACTGCACAAGGGGACAAAGGCTTCGCCTGCAAGGCCCCTGTCCCCTTGTGTCGCTGTACGAAAAAATGTATTTCATTCGCCCCCCTTGCATAACCTCAATTTTCAGCTCTTGCGGCTTGTTCCCGCGTTTTCATCATCGCCCCTGGCAGTTCCGTCAACACTCCCCAAAAGACAACTTCTTTCCTCTGGCCACCTTTTCAGTAATAATGGATTCCCCAAAAAGGATGCTTTGTGTTATAAGACGGCGCATCTTGGGACAATGCACGGTACATAGGAGAAAAACCGCTCTTCGAGCGATGGCAAGAAAGGATTAATCATGAATGATTTGGAGAAAGTAAGACATCTGGTCGCACACTGGATCGAGCACGAGCAGGAACATGCCGCCGATTATGAAACATGGGCGGGTAAAATTCAGCATCTTGAAGACGGGGCGGAAATAGCGACCGCTCTGAGAGAGGCCGCGCAAAAGTTGCGTGAATCCGTGGGGTGCCTTGTCAAACTAAGCCCTCACCGCCCGGATCATGATGCCGGCAAAAATTAGGGAATCATGGTAGAAAATTTTATTAACGGTCTTTCCGGATACCTGCAGGGCTCTTTGTCGCTGTCATTTTTGGCTGTTTACCTCGCCGGGGTGCTGGTAAGCTTTACCCCCTGCATGTATCCGGTCGTGCCGATCACCCTTGCCTGCATCGGCGCCCGGGGCGCCGGGTCGAAAACAAGAGGATTCATCCTCTCGCTGCTCTATGTTTCGGGAATGGCCGTCACCTACACAATCCTCGGTGCCTTTGCCGCGCTTTCCGGGAAACTTTTCGGCCAGATACAGTCCAACCCCTGGACCTATTTTTTTATCGGCAATCTTTGTATTTTTATGGGCTTATCGATGTTGGGCGTCTTTTCATTCTCCATCAGGGTGCCTGACTTCATAAACCGACAACATAATGTCAAAAATTCAAAGGGGATAATAAGCAGTTTCCTTGTCGGAGCGGCATCAGGGCTGGTCATGGGTCCCTGCACGGCGCCGGCATTGGCCGTCGTGCTTGGCTACGCGGCGACAAGACAGAATGTGCCGCTGAGCGCCGGGTTGTTGTTCGTCTTTGCCTTGGGAATGGGAACATTGTTGATTCTGGTCGGCACCTTCGCCGGACTGCTGGCAGGCATCCCCAAATCAGGGACCTGGATGGTCCGGATCAGCAAGGCCTTCGGGTGGATACTGCTGGCGACAGGCGAATATTTTCTGGTCAATGCAGGAATGCTTTGGCTTTAAGAACCGGGGCGCTGTCCCCTGTTAAATTGAGGAGTTACAACAATGGTTAACATGATGAAATGGAAACGGTCGGCCGTCGCCGCGATCGTAGTTATTGCCGCAATTTTTCTGATCGCAACGGACGCGCTTTCGATAAAAACGCCTGCCCGAACACAGAAAGCCCCGGATTTTATCCTCAAGGACACGAACGGCAAAACCTTTCGCCTGGGCGATTATAAGGGAAAGAAACCGGTGATGATTATCTTCAGCACGACCTGGTGCCCGACCTGCATAGGCGAGGTCCCCTATTTCAAATCTCTGTTCTCGACCTATGCGGATCAGGGGCTGGAAATCGTGAATATCGACGTTCAGGAGTCGAAGGCTAAAACGTCAAAATTCTCCGCTCGCCATAATCTTCCCTACCGTGTGCTTTTGGACGAATCCGGAATCGTGAGCGGAGCTTACGAAATCAGAGGGGTTCCTTCTCTGGTGCTGGTTGACCAAAAGGGGATTATTCTCTGCCATCAGTGCTCGCCGATCGAACCATTCCTCGATGCGATCTTGAATAAAAAATAGCGTGCTTCGAAACTTTCAACGTCAGGAGGTAAAATGAGCGTACTTATTCATTTTTCTATCTTCCCTACCGATAAGGGGACAAGTGTCAGCCCGTACGTTGCCCGGTCTATCCGCATTATCAGGGAAAGCGGCCTTCCCTACAAATTAGGGCCGATGAGCACCGCAATCGAGGGAGAGTGGGGGACGGTAATCAAGGTTGTCGAGAAATGCTTCCAGGAACTGCAGAAGGATTCGGGCAGGATCTACATGACGCTCCAGATGGACTACCGGGCAGGGGCTGAAAACAGAATTGAAGGTAAAATCAGATCGGTGGAAGAAAAGCTCTAAGTTGTCAAAGCTGCACCTCGGCTGGACAAGTCATCCCTTCCTGATGTATCTGAAAAACCATGAAACAGCTTGTAAAACTTTTTCCTTTCCTGAGGCCGTACGCCAGGACTTCCCTGGCGGCGATCGCGATGCTGACGGCGCTGGTGTTTTTTGATCTGGCGATACCGCGCCTGATTCAGCGCATTATCGATCAGGGAATCGGGGAAAAGAACCCGGGAATTGTCCTCAAAACAGCGTTTATCATGCTCGGCATTTCGCTGCTGAGCGCGCTGTTAACTGTTGGCAACAACTACTTTTCCGTTCTGACCGGGGAGGGGGTGGCCTTCCGGCTGCGCGAGGCGCTGTTCGCGAAGATTCAAACCTTTTCGTTCGCCAATCTGGATGAACAAAAAACCGGGCAACTGATGGTGCGGATGACGAGCGACGCCGGCGCGCTCCAGCGCGTCGTGCTGATCACGCTGCGGATCGGCACGCGCGCCCCGCTTTTGATGATCGGCAGCCTCTCGCTGATGATCATCACCAACCCCGCACTCGCCTTGACGATGCTGCCGCTGCTGATTATTACGTCCGCGATCATCATCCTCTTTACGGTAAAAATGGAACCGCTCTTCAGCATCGTGCAGCGGCAACTGGACCGCCTCAACACCATTCTGCAGGAGAATATCTCGGGAATTCGGCTTGTTAAATCATTTGTCCGCGCCCCGTACGAGGAAAAGCGTTTTGAGGAAGCCAACGAAGCTTACACGAACCGTTCGGTGCGAACCTTGTGCATCATCTCCACCATGTCGCCGCTTTTGAAGTTGTGCATCAATACCGGAATCGTGGTTGTCGTCTGGGCGGGCGGCATCCGTTCGGTCGAGGGAGAGATGTCGGTGGGTGAGATCGTCGCCTTTACCAACTACCTGCTGACAACATTGATGCCGCTTATCATGCTGACAGTTCTTTCCAACGTCTGGGCGGGGGGCATCGCCTCGGCCAAGCGAATTGGCGAGGTGCTCAATACCGTGCCCGCCGTCGGTGACGCGCCGGACGCGCTCAGGCTGACCGGGCCGCTGGCGGGAAAACTGGTTCTGGAGGATGTTTGGTTTTGCTATAACGGCCAGGAAACAGAACTTGATGCTCATAAAACCGCCCCGGCACTGGCGGGGATCAACCTGATTATCGAGGTCGGGCAGAAAGTGGCGATTCTCGGCGCAACCGGCTCCGGCAAAACGACGCTGGCAAATTTGCTGCCACGCCTCTACGATGTTTCCTCGGGAAGAATCATGCTCGACGGGACGGATATCCGTAAAATTCGTCAGGATTCGCTGCTGGCGCAATTCGGGATTGTTCCGCAGGAAACCATCCTCTTTTCCGGCACGGTTCGGGATAATATCCGTTACGGCAATCCCCAGGTAAACGACGAGGAGGTGGAAAGAGCCGCCCGGATCGCCCAGGCGCACGACTTTATCCTCAATCTTCCCGCAGGCTACGACACGCATGTGGAGGAACGGGGCGTTAACCTCTCCGGGGGGCAGAAACAGCGGCTCGCGATCGCGCGGGCGCTCTTGATTCGCCCGGCGATTCTGATTCTTGACGACAGCACCAGCTCCGTCGATGTGGAAACAGAGGCCAAAATTCATGCGGCGTTGGAGAGCAGCGACTATCGCCCCACAACAATTATCATCGCGCAGCGGATCAGCACCGTATTGAAGGCGGACAAGATCGTGCTTCTGGACCAGGGGTGCATCGCCGCGGAGGGCACACACGCCGAGCTGCTGCAGGCAAGCGCAATTTACCGGGAGATTTATCAATCCCAGCTCGGCAATGGCGGCGAAAACGAATTTTAATCTATAAAATGGAGGGGCGCGCTCCGTCGCGTCCGCAGCCATCGGAAAAAAGAATCATTGTATGAGTCAATTGCAAAACTCAACAAAAAGTGTCACCCCCGCGAAAGCGGGGGTTCAGAAATTCTTGAAAAGACTGGGTTATGAACATTAAGCTTCGTTTTTCCGGTAAGAAGGTAAGGATGAAGGATATTTTTAGATGAGATTCCCGTATCAAACCCGGGCAACCGGCGGCGCCCGCAGCGCTTTATCAAAATATGGGAGGGCTTTCCGAGACAAGATCGAGCGGGCGCAGGACCCCCGCCACTCCCTGAGAAGGCTCTATTCCTACCTGTCGCCTTACCGCCTCCAACTTATTATCGTCTGCGCCATTATCGTCATCTACACAATCCTCGGGCTGGTCGGCCCGTATCTGATGGGGGTCGCCATAGACAAGTTTATTGCCGTCAAAAAACTCTCCGGCCTGAGGGGAATCGCTCTGCTGATGCTCTTGGCCTACATCCTGGAAAACCTGTTTCATGCCCTTTCGGCCTGGATGATGGCCGACATTTCGCAGCGGGCCCTGAAGAAACTGCGCGGCGACATGTTTTCCCACCTGCAGCGGCTGCCGCTCCGTTTTTTCGACAACAACCCGACCGGCGAACTGATGAGCCGCCTGACCAACGACATCGACGCCGTCAACCAGACGGTCTCCCAGAACTTCACCTCGCTTTTTGCCAGTGTCCTTTCGCTTGTCGGGATCGTGATCGCGATGTTTGCGTTGAACTTCTGGCTGGCCCTGGTCTCGCTGCTGATAGTCCCACTCATCTTCGTCTTTGCCGATTTTATCGCCCGCTATACGCGCCAGGGCTTCCGGGATTTGCAGAAACATCTGGGCGAGTTAAACGGGGTGATGGAGGAGGCGATCAGCGGTCAGAAGGTGGTAAAAATGTTCGGACGGGGCGAAGCGACGCTTAAGTCTTTTCGCCGGAGCAACGAGGCGGTGTTTCATGCGGCTGTTGCCGCAAACGTCTATGCCATGCTGCTGATTCCGCTGACAGGCGTTCTCGGCAACTTCTTTATCATCGCCCTCGCGGGCTGCGGCGGTTGGCTGGCGCTGGCAGGCTTGGTCAGCGTCGGCGTCATCGCGACCTTCATTAACTACGCTCAGAACTTCATCAGCCCGCTGCGTCAGCTCGCCGGCATGTATAACTCGATCCAGGCCGCCCTGGCCGGGGCCGAACGGGTCTTCGAGATCATCGACACGCCGCCCGAAGAGGATGAAGCCGCCACCGCCGCGCCGCTTGGCTCACTCAGCGGGGATGTCGTCTTTGAGAATGTAAGTTTTGGATATAATCAGCGAAATAATGTTTTAAGGGAAACGACCTTTACCGCCGGAAACGGGGAAACACTGGCCCTGGCGGGGCCGACCGGCGCCGGCAAGACAACCATCATTAACCTCTTGACAAGATTCTACGAGGTGGATAAGGGTCGGATCACCATTGCCGGCGGGGACATCCGCACCATCGGCAAGGCCGACCTGCGTCGGCAACTGGGAATAGTGTCGCAGGATACCTTTCTCTTTTCCGGAACGGTTCTGGACAATATTCGGTACGGAAGACTTGAGGCAACCGACGCAGAGTGCGTGGAGGCAGCAAAAATGGCCGAGGCCGACCCCTTTATCCGCCAGCTCCCCAATGGCTACGCTGCCAGCCTCTCCGAGCGGGCCGGCAACCTAAGCCAGGGGCAGCGGCAGCTTTTATCGATCGCCCGGGCGATCCTCGCCGACCCGGCCATCCTGATCCTCGACGAGGCCACAAGCTCCGTCGATACCCGCACGGAGATCAGGATCCAGACAGCCTTGCTCAGACTCATGCAGGGACGCACCAGTTTTGTGATCGCCCATCGCCTGAGCACGATCCGCGACGCCGCGCAGGTGCTGGTGATCGACAATGGCGAGATAGTGGAAAGGGGGACGCATCCGGAGCTGCTTCTCAAAAAAGGTGTGTATTACAATCTTTATCAGAGCCAATTTACGTAGGAGGAGTTACATGGCAATCGATCCCAACAAGGTTATCTACTCAATGATTGGAGTAGCCAAGTTCTATGACAACCGTCCGGTTTTGAAGGACATCTATCTGTCCTATTTCTATGGCGCGAAGATCGGGGTGCTGGGGCTGAACGGCTCCGGAAAAAGTTCGCTTTTGAGGATCCTGGCCGGCGTCGATCACGACTTCAACGGGGAGACGATCCTGTCCGCCGGTTACACGGTCGGCCTTCTGGAACAGGAGCCAAAGCTCGACAACACGAAAACCGTCCGCGCGGTGGTCGAGGAGGGTGTGCAGGATACGGTGAATCTTGTCAATGAATACAACGAGATCAACGAAAAATTCGCCGAGCCGATGTCCGACGAAGCGATGACCAAACTGCTCGACCGCCAGGCAACCGTGCAGGAGCGGCTGGACGCCCTCGATGCCTGGGACCTCGATTCCCGTCTCGAAATGGCGATGGACGCGCTGCGCTGCCCGCCCGGCGACACACCGGTGGAGCTCCTCTCCGGCGGCGAGCGAAGGCGCGTCGCCCTTTGCCGTCTGCTTTTGCAGAACCCCGATATTCTGCTCCTCGACGAGCCGACCAACCACCTCGACGCCGAGTCCGTCGCCTGGCTGGAGCATCATCTCCAGTCCTACGCGGGCACCGTCATCGCCGTCACCCACGACCGCTACTTCCTCGACAACGTGGCCGGCTGGATCCTCGAATTGGACAAGGGGCAGGGGATTCCCTGGAAGGGCAACTACTCCTCATGGCTGGAGCAGAAGCAAAACCGCCTGCGCCTTGAGGAAAAACAGGAAAGCGCGCGACAGGAAACCCTCCAGCGGGAGCTGGAATGGATCAGAATGTCGCCGAAAGGACGGCACGCCAAGGCCAAGGCCCGCATCAGCTCGTACGAGAACCTCCTCTTGCGGGAGACGGAGGAACGGGTAAAGGATCTGCAGATCTACATTCCACCCGGGCCGAGGCTGGGGAGACTCGTCATCGAGGCCCAAGAAGTAAAAAAATCCTTTGGAGAACGGATACTTGTCGAGAACATGACATTCAACCTGCCGCCGGGCGGGATTGTCGGCATCATCGGGCCAAACGGCGCCGGGAAGACCACCCTCTTCAAGATGATCATTGGTCAGGAAAGCCCGGATGCCGGAACAATCCGTGTCGGCGAAACGGTCAAGCTGGGCTATGTCGATCAGAGCCGCGACATCCTCGACCCGGAAAAGACTATCTGGGAGACGATCTCGGAGAAACAGGAGGTGGTTGTCCTTGGCGACCGCGAAGTAAATTCAAGGGCTTATGTATCGCGGTTCAATTTTTCCGGGACTGACCAGCAGAAAAAGGTGGGCCGCATCTCCGGCGGCGAGCGAAACCGCGTCCATCTGGCGAGAATATTGAAAGAGGGCGCCAACGTCCTTTTGCTCGACGAACCGACGAACGACCTCGACGTCAACACGATGCGGGCCCTCGAAGAGGCGCTGGAGAATTTTGCCGGCTGCGCGGTCATCATCAGCCACGACCGCTGGTTTCTCGACCGGCTCGCGACGCACATCCTCGCCTTTGAGGGGGACAGCGCCGTTGTCTGGTTCGAGGGGAACTATTCCGAGTACGAAGCGGACCGCAAGGCGCGCCTCGGCGCGGCGGCCAGCCAGCCCCACCGGATCAAGTACCGGCAACTGACGAGAATCTGATGCCCTTGACACCTTGGTTATTGACATTGCCCCGGCTAAACTAAAGTGGTTTCAATAACTCCCCGAGTTTGGCAATCAACTGTTCAGTGTTCTCCTGGCTGGCGGGGATAAAGGGCGGCCGTACGTTTCGCCAGCGCCCATCTCCCCTCTGCAGGGCCAGCATGCCTTTCATGGCCGGAATGGGGACATACTCTTCCACTGTTTTGCGAAAGGTCACGATGTCGTTGTTGACGCGGTCCAGATCATCGGCTTTTGCGCCGGTGGCCACATCGAACACGTAACGAATCCTATCCGGGTTAACATTGCAGGTAGCCGAGATACAGCCCATCCCGCCGTGCTCCATGCCCTCCCGCAGAAAAAGTTCGGACCCGGGAAAAACCGAGATGCCGGGGGCGGCGGCAATAACCGCCTTGGTATTCTCGAAATTTCCCGAACTGTCTTTGTAGGCAAATATCGTCTCCGGAAAATCCTTCGCCAGACGTCCGGCCAGGGCCGGCGTGAACCCTATCCCGGCCAGGGGAGGAATATGATACATGCATATCCTGAGGTTAGGACGATCAACAGACTTAATCAACCAGGCAAAATAGTTGTACAACCCGTCATCACTGGCATTTTTGTAAAAGAACGGAGGCAAAACCATGACCGCCGAACACCCGCGATCGATCGCGTGGCGGCACAGCGTTACGGTTTCAGGAAGATTGCAAAGACCGGTTCCCGGCATCAACACCGCAGGGTCAATCCCCCCGTCAATAAGTGCGTCCACCGCCGCCAATCTTTCCTGGACGGACATGCTGAGAGCCTCGCCGGTGGTGCCGAAGGGGGCAATGTAATGGATGCCCTGCGCAAGCAGCCATTTTGCGTGGCCGAGGTACAGGTCGGCGGCGATGCTCAGATCGTCGTTGAATGGTGTTAGTATCGGCGTCATCACGCCTGTCGTTTTGGTCTTGTTCATTCTGCAGAATCCTCCTGTTTCCAGCCATGTCGGTCGCCGACTCTCCTCGCCGGTGTTCTTTACGCAAAAGTCACCCTTATCCATTTTCTGAACATCAAGCTTGACGCCCTCAACGAGACCTCTCCTTTTTTGAACGTCCTTCAAAGCGGTTTTACGAAGATGATTTTGCCGTCTTGCGGGGCGTAGAAATCTTCGAGGAAGGCCGCCTCGCTATACCCGCATGCCTTGTAGAACAAGCGGGTCGGTTCGTACTGGGGGCGGGAGGAGGTCTCGACATAGATGCGGCCCGCTCCTTTTTCGGCCATGGCCTGCTCCGCGGCCATCAGGAGCGCCTTTCCGATGCCCCTCCCCTGCCCCGACGGGTGGACGGCTATCCAGTAGAGATCGAAGCTGCGCAAGGTTCCGGGAATCGGGCCGAAACAGGCATAGCCGACAAGACGATTCTCCGCTTCGGCAAAAAGAAAGAAATAGCCGCTGTTTTCGCCTTGTTCCAGACGCTCATCAACCAGTTCCCGCGCGATCGCGATCTCCGCGGCGGAGAAAAACCCCGTTTCCGCAACAAGCCTGCCGACTGCATCCTTGTCTTCCCGGCACACCTCGGCGCGGTACACTGTTTTCGTTTCCTTCATAAATCACTCACGATACGACCATGTTGAAACCCTTCCTCATTCTTGCCCCCCAAATGAACACGGGGGGCAGAACCTGATTAAACAACTGTTTATGGCAACTCCTCAGGCAGCTTCACCATGGAGCTATAATGGGCCGACAAGTATTGTATCCTCTCCCCGAATGCAAGCCAAAAAATAAAATCATTCTCATCTACGCCCTCTCAAAAAACAATCTGAGCGTTTACAAAATATCTTGTCTTCGAATATTCTATAGAATATAGGATCCAAAACGATGGATGCTGGCAACCAAAGCTCTCGCTGCATGATGACGGTATTATGATGGTGGGTGAACGGAGAAGGATCGGAATGTCCTCTCAAAAACAGGAGGAAAAAATGGGAATCAAAACAAGATTTGTAGTAACTGTTGCCCTGCTTGTCAGTCTGTTCATTGGTCTTCCTGTGGTTGACGCCCCGGCCGGGACAAAAATAAGGTATGGCTTGGGCGATGTGCTCACCACGGATGATCTGCAGCTCCTGATCGCGGCGGAGAGGGCAAAGGCGCGCGGCGTGGATGTGGAAGTCATCCCGTTCAAAAGCGAGGAATTGGCGGTCCAGGCGGTGATCAACGGTCAGATCGATATGGGCGCGGCGATTCAGTCTGGTCCCTTGTGATCGTGGTCTTTACCTTTGCCTTCGTCATGTCCGAGTCGATTGCCTTCTGCGAGCGCCGGGTGGAGCGCTATGCCGGCAACCGGTAACCGCTTCAGCCATGATGCAGAGAAATGAATAGCTGTCCGACTTAAAGAAAGAGAGGAAGAACTATGGATTTTGGAATCGCCGGGAAAAAGGCCATCGTCGGCGGGGCAAGCTCCGGATTGGGCAAGGCCTGCGCGATGTCGCTGGCCCGCGAAGGGGTGGATGTAACCATTGTTGCCCGCACGCTTGCCAACATCGAGGCCGCTGCCGAGGAAATTCGGTCCGCGACGGGTGTCAACGTGACGCCGGTCGCGGTGGACATCACCACTGACGAAGGGCGGGCCGCGGCGTTGAAGGCCTGCCCTTCGCCCGATATCGTCGTGAACAACTCGGGCGGACCGCCCAGCGGCAATTTCCGCGACTGGGATCGCGCCGCCTGGATAGCGGCGCTCAACGGCAACATGCTGGGAGCCATCTTCATGATCAAGGACACGGTGGACGGCATGATTGCCCGCAAGTTCGGCCGTATCGTTAATATCACCTCGAGCGCGGTGAAGGCCCCGATCGGCATCCTCGGCCTCTCGAACGGCGCCCGGTCCGGCCTGACCGGCTTCGTCGCCGGGGTCGCCCGCGAGGTTGCCAAACACAACGTGACCATCAACAACCTGCTGCCCGGCGATTTCGACACCGAGCGGCACAAGTCCCATACGCAGGCGCTGGCCAAGGTCCAAAACCGGACCTACGAGGAGATGAAAGTGATCCGGATCGCCCAAGTTGCCGCGGGCCGTTTCGGCGATCCGGCGGAGCTGGGCGAATACTGTGCCTATCTCTGCAGTGTCCAGGCCAGCTTCATCACCGGCCAGAACCTGCTGATCGACGGAGGCAAATACCCCGGGACCTTTTAACCCCCGGCCAGCCCGGGCCGAAAACTTTCTTCCCGGCCGCTGACTTTTCTGACAACAGACCCCGTCATCCCCGCATCGCCTTGCCGATCCGAACGTCGGCAAGGCGATTTCTCCTGACAGACGTCATAATTTTCATGAATTCGCAGAATTGCAAGGGTAATTCAAGGCTTTCTATACATCATTGATTATCCGCAAGAACACGTCGGTGAAGCTCCTTTTGGCTTGTGCCGTTGCCGCGATAAAACCGGCGTCTGGAGATAAGCACGGATTGGCGTTCACTTCGAGAATCCACGGGCATCCCTCAGCGTCAACCCGGAAATCAACACGGGCGTAGCCCCTCAGGCCAAAAAGCCGCCAGCATTGGAGCGCGTGTTCTGCAAGAAGCGCAAGCAGCGGGGCATCGCTCTGCGGAAACGTGAAGCTTCTGGTCGTACCGGCAAACTCGAACGACTCCTCCTCCCATTTTGCCTTATAGCCGACAACCCGGACCTTTCCCGGCGGATAGGCGTCAAAGCGTATCTCCGCCGGCGGAAGAACCTCCGGATCATCTTTTCCCGGAAAGGTTGTCCTGCCCCACCCAGCGGCTTTACCCTTTCCCGGAAGCGGTGGCGGATTTTCCCCGGCAAGCAGCGAGACGTTGAACTCCCTGCCGTCGATGAACCTCTCGGCAAAGCAGGCCCCACCCAATTTTCTTTTCCGGGCGGCCATCTCCTCGACAATCCTGTTGTGATCGGCGGCGAAGAGCACGGAGTCCTCATCAAGACCCACCGAGGCATGCTCCCAGAGCGACTTGACGATCCATGTCCCCTTGCCTGGGATTTTTTCGAATTTTTCCCCGGCGGGAAACCAGGGCGGAGTCGGCAAGCCTGCGCCGGCAAGGGTTCGCTTCGCGAGCAGCTTGTTGGAGGTGAGAACCATCGCCTCCGTATGGGCGCCGGTGTAGGGAATCCCCAGCATGTCGAGAAGAGCCGGGGCAAGATGGATCAGGCTTCCCTTTCCCGAGAGCGACTCGACCAGGTTGAAGACAAGCGCCGGTCTGAGATTTTCCAGCGTCTGTCCTGCCTTTTCAAGGTTCAGGGAAACGGGAACGGCAAAAGGTTCGTGCCCAAGCCGGGCCAGGCCGGCGGAGACAAACGCAACCTCCGCGAGGACATCCTGTTCATCCGGGCCCGCCCCTTTTGCAACATCTCCGTACAATATCGCGATCTTCATAGGGAACTGTCAAGCTTTCATTACAGGCGCTTCAGCGCGGAGCGGACGATCCCGGATATCAACTCCCCGTAAGAGATCCCGGCAAGACCGCAGAGGATCGGCAGATCCGAATGACCTGGTTTCAGGCCGGCGAGCGGGTTTACCTCGATGAAATTGGGGACCCCTTCGGTATCGGCGCGCAGGTCGATCCGCCCGCCGTCGCGACAGCCGAGCCCGCGCCAGACAGCAAGGGCAGTTTTTGCCGCCGCAGCGGCTGTTTCATCATCGCCAAGACGATATTCGATTCGTCCCTTCCACTCTTCCTTGTTTGCATAGGAATAGATATCCTGTTTTGCGTTTTTGGTGAAAAGCACCTCCATCACCGCGGGGACGTACGCGTCCGCCCCGGTTCCGATGATTCCGACGGTGAACTCGCGCCCCGGCAGAAAGGTTTCGACCAGAACCGGCTGGTTGAAATTTGTCAGCAATTCCGAGCAGACACGCACAAGCTGATCCTGATCGCCGATTTTCGAGGCGGAAGTGATCCCCTTGCCTGTGCCTTCGGCGACCGGCTTGGCAAAAAGCGGAAAATCCATCACCAAGACCTCCGCCTCGGCGACTGTCTCGACGACGGCGAAATCCGGGGTCGGAATCCCGAGGTCGCGGATTACGTGCTTTGTCATTCCTTTGTGCAGCGTCAGAGACAGTACAAGCGGATCGGAAAAAACGCAGGGGATGTCCCACGCCTCGAGCAGGGCGGGGATCTGCGCCTCGCGCCCTGGCCCCCGCAACCCTTCGGCAATATTGAAGACCAGATCCCAGCGCTCCCCGGCTACGAGCCGCGGGGCGAGCATCCGGATATTACCGATTGGCTCCGTGGCGAAGCCCAGGGTCTGCAGAGCCGCGTCGATTGCCTTGATCGTCTCCGGGCTGTCGAATTCCGCCGTCTCTTCGTCCGTAAAACCAGCGGCTTTGTAGTCATCCCGCAGGTCGTAGGTGATGCCGATTTTCATCCAAAAATCCCGTTTACAAAAATCAAACTGCCGTTTTGACTGGCAAGGCGCACATTCTGAAGATTGCCGCAGCGAGGGCTTTGAAACCGCCCTGTCTCAATGCTTCAGCGAAGTCAAGTCGGGGGAGTCTCCCCAATGATCCGGATAGCGAAAGAGGCGGCCCTCGTAATTGCGCAAAAGCAGATAGCCAGCTTCGCGCCCGGCAACGTATTCCGGCAGCAGGGGTATCTTTCCCCCACCGCCAGGGGCATCGATCACGTAGGCCGGAACCGCGTATCCGGAGGTGAACCCTCTCAACCCTTTTATTATCTCTATCCCCTTGGCAACCGGGGTCCGGAAGTGGGAAGAGCCGGGAATAGGGTCGCACTGGTAGAGATAGTAGGGTTTAACGCGGATCCTCAGCAGGCCCTGAAAAAGACTTTTCATCGTTTCAATGTCGTCATTTACGCCGGCAAGGAGCACCGTCTGGCTTCCCAGCGGAATCCCGGCGTCGGCGAGACGCTCGCAGGCCTTTGCCGTATCCTGGGTCAGCTCGTCCGGATGGGTTATATGGATGCTGAACCAGAGCGGATGATACCGTCTGAGCATCTTT
>Ga0208373_1003022_pt1 | contig 17236 bp, 22 predicted proteins | sample RifOxyC2_FD_184036 | JGI IMG/M metagenome (GOLD analysis project Ga0208373, IMG submission 184036) | Soil microbial communities from Rifle, Colorado - Rifle Oxygen_injection C2 (SPAdes) | ecosystem: Environmental > Terrestrial > Deep subsurface > Rock core/Sediment | place: Rifle, Colorado...
GGAAGTGGTATTCCAGAAGGAGAGAGATGGCAATGCGCTTGAGCGCCTACAATGTGAGAATCATCTGTGCCATACAGATTGCGAGAGAGAAGCAAGTGCCGTTGTGGGTTAGGGCTTAAATTCTGGGAGATATTTGCTTAAGGGGGTGGGAGCAAGGTAGCGGTAGCTCTAAAGACAACCAGAAAACGCAGCAATCCATCCACGGCGCGAGGTCGGATGGAGAGGAAATTTCAGTTTCCACTGAGTGAAACGAACGGGGCACCAAAAATGCTTTTGCATTTTTAAGTGACGCAGCCCTGAAATTTCCTTTCGGAGTAGGTTTTTGGCACAAAAACCGTCCGAGCTGCCAGGGGTGGATGGATTGCGAAGTGATACAGCGCGAAAAGCATTTTTGGATGAAGCCCCACTCCCCGAAAGATTTATATCCTATAGTATGCCAAGATAAAAGCTATGATCCCTATCAAGGAGTTCATGGTCCATGATGTCAGGACTATAAAAGAGGATGACACCGTCGAAATGGCAGCTAAGGAGATGATTACAAAGAGCATCTCCTGCCTGGTGGTGGTCAGGGGAAAGCAGCCCTGCGGCATCATCACCGAGACGGACATTCTGAAAAAAGTCCTGCTTAGCGGAAAAAACCCAAAGAAGACGCAAGTTAAGGCAGCGCAGTCTAAGCTTGAGACCATCTCGCCCCAGAAGGATTTTTTTGATGTAGTTGCCATGATGCAAAAGACAGGGGCAAAGCGGGTTGCTGTGGTTGAATCGGAAAAGCTTTTTGGCATCGTCACCCAGACCGACATCGTGAAGGCGTCACTCAAGCTTCAGGAGCCACTTGTGGATGACCCTAAAAAGGCCACCGTGAAAGCCAAAGCGATGATAGCAAAGATGTCTGATGCAACGTTGGGAGTAAAAAAGTGCGTTGATTCGGGTTACAAGGCGCTGAATGCCGTCCTTGGCGGCGGGTTTCCATCCAATAAGAGCATCCTGCTTGAAGGCCTTCCAGGATCAGGCAAGGGAGTCGTCGCATTCACCTACATGAAGCGAGGGCTTGAGCTAGGCGAAAACGTTGTCTACATCTGCATGAATGAGCTTGTTGATGACATAAGGGAAGTGTTTGCCTCCCTTGGGATGAACGTGGCAACCTATGAAAAAGCAGGGACATTTTCGCTTATCAACATGTATGACGAGGTTATCGGCGACACCCAGCACATCTATAATGAAGCTGAACAGCTTCAGGTCAAGGAGTTCGGCATCATCAGGGAGACCGTTGACTCCCTTGCCGGCGCAAGGGCCAGGCCATTGCGGGTTGTGGTGAATTTCATAACCCAAAGCATGGTTATCCATGATCCCAGGCAGGTCTATAAATTCGTCCTGATGCTCAACAATTTCCTGAAGGCAAAAGGAGCAACTGTGCTGTATTTCATGCATATGGGTGATGGGCAGAGCAGAGATGTTGTAGCGATGGAAGAGATAATGGATGGCGCATTGGAATTCTCTGTCCATGAAGACGGAAGAAAATCCATGGTCATCAAGAAGATGAAGCCCACCATCAATGAGGTTCCCCAGTACTTCAGCTACAATCTAGACAGGAAGGCCGCACTGACGATAAAGCCTGAGAAGCATATGCAGAGAGGCTAACGGCTTATATCCTTTTCTTCGTCATTTTGGTCTTTTCTGAATTCCAGCGATGCTGAATTGATGCAATACCTAAGGCCGGTAGGTTTTGGCCCGTCGCTAAAGGCATGGCCTAAGTGCCCGCCGCATCGTGCGCAGTGGACCTCTGTTCGTTTCATGAAATGGCTTGTATCTTCCTGGGTTGCGATGCTCTCTTTGCATTTTGGTGCCCAGAAGCTTGGCCAGCCCGTGCCTGAGTCAAATTTTGCGACAGATGAAAAAAGCTCCGCCTTGCATCCTGCGCAGAGGTACGTCCCCCCTTCCTTACGGTCATGGTGTTTGCCGGTGAATGCAGGCTCAGTCCCGTGCTCTCGAAGGACCCCGAACTGCTCAGGCGTAAGCTCCTTCCTCCACTCCTCTTCTGCCTTAGTGGCGTTTTTGTTCATGAATCTGCTTCCTCCCCATGCTGGCTTCTCCTGAAAGTCTCTGGAGAGCCTAGAATTGATACCTTGCAAAATAGTCCTTGAGCGCCTGGTGCAGGTCATAGGCGTGCTTCCTGACAGCAGCATCCTCACGCTCAGTCCATACTTTGTAGATGTACTTGTCATACAACGCGCGAAGGAAATAGAACAGCGGCTTCTTCTGCCACTGGCCTTCCAGCTCTGAATGGACGATGCCGTCAACAAGGATGGTGACATCCCCATGCTGCAGCGTCCGCTGGGCATCATTTTTGGTGATGATGACGCTGGTGACGTTGGTAGCAAGAAATCGGATGCGAACAACGTGCTCAAACGTATTGCCTACCTCCCTGAACCATTCCACATTCCACTCGGCCTGCATTCCCGCTGCAAGGGTATGCTCAACCTTCTTCTTGATCTCCTTCTCGAATCCCCGCTTTCGCATGAAATCCTCAGTGAAGGCATAGAAGTCAACAAGGTCAAAGGGGCCGTTATACGCTAGGCGCAGCCCGTCCACCACGAATTTGTGTTCTCCGCTCATGGCATCACCTATGCAGGAACGCTTTCCACAAGCCTCCAGTGCCTCTTTAGGTTCAGAAGTTTCTCCAGATGGTCATTAAGCATATGGCAGTCTCTTGTCACCATCTTCTCAAAGCTCTCGGTGTAATGAACATAGAGCCACTTGTCAAAGAGGGTGCGCACTGCCTGCAAGAAAGCGTTGCCATCCCAGCGGTGCTCGTAGTCAAGCTCAAGGTAGCCGTCAAGATAGATGATGACCCTGCCATGATCAAGCCTCTCCTTCTTCCCTTCATGCACCACGTCTTTTTTGACCATGTCATAGATGAGGATGCGTATCTTCATCATCTGGCGATAGTAGTCAGTGACCTTCTTCCATGGATAGGACTCCCACTCCATGAACTTGCCGCTTGCGGTGTCGTACTCAAAATTCTTGTTCGTCCTCTTCTCAAAGCCTTTCTCAAAGAGCCATGAATCTATGGCCCGGAAGAGGTCATTGGCATTGAACATGCCCTTGAAATCCATCCTGAGATGGTCAACGATGATTTTTATCTCTGACATTGCTTCCTACCTGTGCACGCCAGTCCAGTAGCGGTGCTCAAAGCCCTCAGATTCCATCTTGAGGCGCTGCTGGACAAGGTTATAGAGCTGGTGGATCTCCCTGTACCAAAGCTGGTCCCACCATAACTGCTCCTTCTTCTTCTTTATCACGTACTTATTATAAACGTTTCTCAGTGAATAATAGAATGCCCTCTCCTCCCAGCGTTTCTCATCGTCATATTCCATCTTTCCGGTGAACTCCATCCAGATCCTGCCTTTGGTGAATGCCCTGGTGCTGCCATCTTTCATGAGAACCTCGACGTCATGGGCATCGTAGGTATGAAAATATATGCTGATATGAAAGGATAGGTAATCATCCTCATGCCTGTGTGCAGCCCAGACGTACTGGCGCTCGATGCCGAAAGGCGATGGGTGCTTGTGCTTGTAAATCTTCTCGTAGAAATGGTATTTTCTTTGCCTGAACCAGTCCACCATCTGCTGGTAGAGATCTTCCATGTCCCAGACGCCCTTGTAGCGGATATAAACTACAGGCACGTTCTCTGCGTTGTATTTTGTTTCCGGCATGCTCATGTCCTGTTATACACGCCCCCAAGGTGGGCATGCTCAAAGCCTTCGGTCTGGAGCTTGAGGCGCTCGGCGATGAGGGCGCATACGCTGTGCTGCTCAGTCCTGAATTTTGGCGAGTAGCCCTGCATGAGGCGCTTTCGGTTGACGTACTTGTTGTAGAAATCTTTCAGGTGGCGGTAAAAGGCTTTTTCGTCCCAGCGCTTCTCATCGTCAAACTGGATGTTGACTTTCACCTCTATCCAGATGCGGCCCTTGGTGAACTCCCTTGCTGTCCCGTCCTTCATCACCACCTGGACATCATGGCAATCATAGGTGTGCATGTAGAAATTATAGGCGATTTTGACGTATTCATTCTCCTTCCTTTCAGCAGCCCAGACGTACTGGCGCTCAATCCCGAAGGGCGATGGGTGCTTATGCTTGTAAATCTTTTCATGGAAGTGGTACTTTTTCTGCCTGAACCAGTCTACCAAAGACTCGTACAGGTCCTGCATGTCCCATACACCAGCGTAGCGGATATAGGCTGTCGGTGTAGGGACATATGCTTCAAAAGCCTTGACCACTCTTCTCCAAACCCTCAGGGAAAATCAGGGGAACGGTTTATATAAAGCTTTCCAACACCAGACTCTTGCATTTTTTCATAATGCTTCGGCTTTGTGAAGTTGCTTCCCTGCCGTTTTGCTGCGGCTGTACTCATCAGTTTTCTACGACGGTTCACGTAGTAGCCATGCATTCCAAAAAAGGGCATTCATCAAAAAATCATTACCCAATAGCTTTATTTCATCCTCTCACTTTGTTTTTCTTTATCAATTGAAAATGCTGCATAGGGTGATGTTGTCAATTCCGTCGTGCACTGCTAAGCCGCTCATCCTTCATGCCCGCCATTGCAGTGCGTTACGCTGTGGCGATGCCCTGTGGATTAATAATTCTCCCCTCAAAAGAACCCTCCTTGCTTTGTGTTATTGGATAGGAACTCAATGAACTCCTTTAAGGTATCAATAACCTCACCATAATTATCCTGACAGGTTTTTCTGTTCAGCTCAATCTGAATAGCGTAGATGCCCCTGTCCTGGTTTCCATAGTTCAGGGTAATGTACCCCCCTGAGTGCCTGATTGCTTCATGGTGGTAGGGCATATCACGTATATCCCTTCTGCCATAGCCTGCATAGCCTATGAGCATGTTAGACTCTGAGAAAAAAGGAAGAAGCTGGTTCTGGCAGATGCTGCTGCCTGTGCTCCTGCCCCTGCCGTCGCCTATGATGAGATCAAATGGGCCCTTGGACATTGAATGCAGGTCAATAAGGACAACAGGATTGGCTGCGCTCTCCAACAGAGATTGTAGACTTTGGTGGTAAGGTCTGTGGTATCTTTTGATTCTTGATTTTATTTCCTTTTCAGTGAGGTAGCAATGGTTTTTAGAATCATATTGCCACACAGGAGTGTGTTCATGGGTAAAAAGCTGGACAAGCCGCTCATTATCCCTGTCTTCAAGCGTGGGGGTTGCTGTTAATCCGCCATTGGCAGGATAATAATTACCTACAGGATCAAAAACCACGCCAAGATCAAGTTCGTCAATAACATGGCTTCTGTTAAGATTAATTGCATACTTTGATATATTGGCTATCTGGACAACCGCAAGGTCCGCAAACTCTAAGGCAATCTCCTCAGTGTATTCATCATACCTAGTGACCGCTTCTTCCAAAGGGATTGCGAGCCTTTGTTTGACGTCTTCTGGGATTGTCCTTCCTGCATGTGGAACAGAGATTATTATCCGCGGTTTTTTATTGCCTATTCTTCTGTCGATTATTTTAAAGATTTCTTCTCTTTGCTTTCCCATAATTCACCCCAAATATTTTTTGATATTTCTGCATTTTCTCTTACAAGCCATGCCATACAAGAAAGCAGGCTATACCAAAACCAGAGGGGATACGAATACCTCAAGGAGGCCTGCGATGAGAAGCAGAACTATCGCTACAACAGTGAGGTCAACAGAGTCAATGAGGATGTGCCTGAATTTGCCTGAGTTCCAGTCATGCCTGATGACGGCTATGGAGATGATGCCGCCTGCAAGTCCAGCGCAGAAATATGCCACTATCTCTGGGATGCCGTGGATGGAATATTTAAGCAAAGCAAGAGGAACGACGAGAGCAGACTTGTGTAGGCCTGCCCTTATGGTTGCGCCGATGACGACAGCAAAGACTGAGGCGTTCCAGGTGAGGATAAGAATTGCGCCAAAGCCGTAGAAGAAGGCAAAGAGCAGGCAGAAGGCAAGCACCTTGAGGTTGTTGAGGATGATTGTAAGGAGGACCGATCCTGTCGCAAAGGCATTGCCTGTGACCATGCTGTTGATGCCGCTGATGGTTGCAAGCTGGGGAGAGAAAAGGGTTGCTGCGGAGTCTGCAGGGAGCAGGACGTACCAGGCCGCAAAAGCCACCGTGAATCCCATGAAGAGGCAGGCAAGAAAGAGTACAACCCTGCCATGCTCCTTGATGAGCATACGCTCCTCGCTGATGGTGATGTCTTTCTTCTCCTCAAGGCGTATGGCTCCGTAGATGAGAGGGATTGAAGCCATGGCAGTAAGCCCTACTGCAATCATCCCAGCATGGCTAGGGAAGATGAAGAGCCCTAAGGTAATGCCGATTGATGCGTACAGGATACCGATAAAGAATGTCTCCCATGGCTTCTGCTCAGCAGTGATGGGGCTAATGAGGGCTTCCAGAACCATACGGCAATCAGATGCTACCGAGATTTATAAGATTGGCGGTTTGCCTGTGCGCAAAGAGGCTGGCGCCACTGGCGGGTCGCCGTCCTTAAGCTGCTGCACGCTGATGATCCCGATGGGGTCCTGCCTGACGGTGACGATGAATCTTGCGAAGAGCTCTTTCTGCTCGGTTTTCGCTTTGGCCTGATAGAGGAAAGCTATCCTGCTCACGTCAAGGCTTAAGGTTGTCCGCTGGAGGGATAATATCTTAAGGCGTATGGGGCCATGGTAGAATATGCCGTGCCTTGCAACAAACTCATCTGCTGCTACCTGTGCCTGTTGCAGGGGGGTTGGCTGCTCATCTGCCAGCGCAGAGGGGATGAGCACAACGGCAAACAGCATACTCAGTATCACAAATCCATAACGCATCTGAACCACCCAACAAGCATTCAGAAGCGGCGGTATAAAAACGTATGCTTTCCTTCTGTTTCTTGGTGCTTTGCAGCCGCCAGCTTTTTAAACGCCTCTTCCCTTCTCTTCCCCAGGGCCAGGTTTCCATGCTCAGCGAACAGGACATCAGGGCAGTTGTTGCAAAGCACTTTCCAAAGGATGCTGTAGTGTCACGCACCGTGATGAAGAAAGGGCTCATCAACTGGAACTGCCACGTCAGGACAGCATCAGGAAATGAAATGATGCTGCGGGTGTATCCAGAGGATTCATGGAAGGCAGCAAAAGAGGAATTCCTGTACGCAAAGCTTGCAGTAGAGACTGACGTCCCCGTGCCAAAGGTGCTTGCCAGGGGAACTTTCAAAGAAAAGGCTTATCTTCTGCTATCCCGCATCGGGGGGAATCATCTGCCTGTTGGAGATAGGGAGATGGTACATGCAGCAGGAAGGCTGCTAGCATCTATCCATAGCGTTTCCTATCCCTCATTTGGCTGGATCAGAGGGGGGCATACAGAGCCTGCCTTTTCCTCATGGAAACCGTTTCTTGCCTATGACGCAGATGAAAAGCTTAAGCGGCTTTCGAGAATTTCTGAGGTTTCAGCTGAGGTTGTTGAGCAGGCACGGCAGTACATCGAAAAGGGAATGAGTGGGATCCCTGATGACGTCCCTGCACGCCTGCTGCACAAGGATTATCACCAGTCCCACATCATCTGCAACAAGGGAAAAATCGCAGGCATTATAGACTTTGAATGGGCAACTGCCGGGCATACTGAGCTTGATTTAGTCAAATCATTAGAATGGATGTTTCACGGCAGACCTGCTATGGAGCAGACATTCCTTACGGGCTACAGGGAAAAAGGATTCCTTGCAGAAGGCTTTGAGCGGCGCAAAGGCTGCTATGCAGTCATCCTGCTCGTCGGCCTGGTTGCCATGAGCTATGAGCGGGGCAGCAGGCAATGGTTTGACTACAATCTTAGGGAGCTTAAGGCAATGCTTAAGGGGAAGCTATAGGATTCTTTCTTTGTAGTCCCAGATATTCTCAAAAAAACATTCCCCCAAAAGATCAATACCGCGGCTTCTTTCTTATCCGAGCACTTTGTCTTTCTTTGCTCCTTTGTTTTTGTCATAACCTGTAACGTCTAAAATTCCGTCATGCACTGCATAGCTGCCCATCCTCCATGCCCGCATGCAGCAGCTCGCTACACTGCGGCAATGCCAGCAACACATGCCCTTGCCAGCAAGCGCAGCCAGAGCCGTTTTTGTTATCACTTTTTTTCTTCGTTTTTGTTCTCCCTCGGAGTTTCAAAGTGCATTATGCTTTGCAATAGAAAGGATGAGGCTGCGCATTTGCTGTGGAAGCGATGGGAGAATAGACATTGCCTTTTTTTTGAATGAGCTTTTTGGGAATGCCAGCTCACCACGAGCCTGCTCCCTTCCTCCCCACAGGGCTTTTTCAGGAGAGTGAAGCATGACAGGAAGTTCAACAGTAAGCAGTCAGAAATCAGGCCAGAAAGGAAATCTCATCAGAACAGCGCCGGCGTTACATACACCTCAACTAGTGCAGCAGCAAAGAGCATGGCGACTGCCCCTGCAGAGAGGTCCACAGAATCAAGCAATACCCTGGTGAAGCGCTCGCTGCCCCACTCATGCCTTATGATGGCAATAGAGATTATGCCCCCAGCAAGGCCAGCCATGAAATAGGCAAGGATCTCAGGGATGCCGTGAGTAAGGTACCGTAACAGGGCAAGTGTGAAGGCAGGAAGGATGCCCTGATGAAGCGAATTGCTTGCAAAGCTTCCTATGGCTGTGCTAATGACTGAAGCGTTCCATGCCAGAATGAAGATAGCGCCTGCACCAAAAGCAAACGAGAACAGGATGCAGAATACCATGACGCGGATGTTGTTGAAGAATATCCTGCCTACCATCGGGAATGCACCAGCAAAGCTTCCCGTGACTTGAGAGTTTATCCTGCTGATAGTGTCCTGCTGCACGCTAAAGAGGGTTGTGGTAATCTCCGCAGGAGTTGCGACATACCAGACTGAAAAGGATATCACATATCCCAGAAACAGGAACATAAAGAACGACAAGGCTGGCCCATGCTCCTTGATAAGCATCCGGTACTCTCCTGAAAGGTTTTGAGCCTCCTCAATCTTGATGACGCTATGGACGATGTGGATGGAAGCAAGGACAGTAATAAACACCATGACTAATGATGACTGCTCAGGAAATACCCACAGCGAAAGTAGGATGGCAACCGAGGAGTACAGTATCCCGACAAAGAGCATCTTCCACGGCCTGCGCTCTGCATTTCTGGGATTGATGAGTAATTCAAGAACCATGTGCAACTGCTCCTTTTTTCAACTCTTCTTTTCCAGAAGATCATCAATCATCTCCTGGGTGATTTCAGGGGCTGTCTCCTGCTGGCCATGTCGAGCTGAGCCTTTTGCTCTGCTCTCATGAGAATCCCCCATCTGCCTGCTTCCGGATGATAAGCCAAAGAGCCTCTCTTTCACGACAGGAGCAGCTCTTGCGATACGTTTCCTGTTGTAGTAGCCAAGGGCTCCAAGGATGACGACGATGAGGAATGCGACAGCTACAGTGCCGCTGCTGCCTCCAGCAGCGCCGGATGAGATGCTTGCGCCTGTCACCGCAGCAAGGTCTGAAGGCTTCTGCTGGGGATCAATGTAGGCTTGTGCAGCAACGGGAGTCTCTGCATCTGCAAAAAGCAGGGTGACATTATATATCCCGGCATCAACCTTGCCCTCAAGGCTGACCGCTGCAGCCTCCAGCGGAGAAAGCGAGACTTTCTCGGTGATGACTTTTTCCTCTTCTTCATTTGCTATGATGAGCTGCACCTGCTCATCGTGCTGTGCGTTGCCGGTGTTCCGTATGATGATTGCCCCTCCGTCAAGGACTGCTTCAAGATGCCCTACCGTTGGGAGATCTACCTTCACCTCCTGTGATAAGCCTTCATAAGACACAGTTATGATATAGGCGCCGGCAGGCGCTGAAGATTCAAACTTAAAGAGGTAGTCTGAGCCTGAAGGGATGGACTCACGGGTGATGGCTTTCCCCTGAGGGCCTGTTATCTTCAGTTGTACAGGCGCATCCATGACGTGGCGCGCATGGTCAAGGAGGAATGGCCTGACCCTTGCGATCTCCCCTGGCTCATAGCTGTTCTTGTTCAATTCTATTGCAATGCTGGTGGGGATGCTCTCGACCTCGAATTCCGTTGTTGCGTCCCCTTCGTTGCCGTAGGCATCCTCAAGGTAGAAAAACAGCTTGTGCTTTCCTGAACTCACATCATCAGGGAGCCTGACTGCAAAACTGAAGGAGCCGTCAGCGACGGTAGCATTGAGGTCATCATCCAATACATTGAGCTTGATTTCTGCGCCATCAACAGGCTCGCCTGTTGCCTTGGTAACCCTTCCGGTGACGTCAATAGTCTCTCCGGGCCCATAGCGGTTTTTTTTGAGTGTGACGGTGATGGTGGCGTCCGCATCTATGGAAAATGGAGAGGATTCAACCTCCTCTATTGTTGCAAAATTCTGGCCCCTGATGTCAAAGCTCTGCAACTCTGCCTTGATCTTGCAGGTTCCTTCGAGAGGAGCAGAAAGCTTCACTCCAGCCTGCAGCGGCTTCTCCTTGCCTTGCTCAAGCGAAAGCTGGCTGAGAAAGAAGGGCAGCCTGTCGGAACCGCATACCACGGCAAGATTGAGGAAGCCATTAAATGCGGCATCCCCTGCAACCGTAGCGGTGACGGGGATTGCGTCTCCAAGGCTATAGGTGCTCCTGTCGGGAATGGATAGCTCAATTTCAGCTAAAGCTGCAGGTGTCAGTGTGAATGCAATGAGCACAAGCATCAGAAGGTTTCGTTGCATAATGCTACCATTCTTCGAGGGAGCACTTTAAAATTCTTTCGGCAGATGGGGCTCGTGATGCAGAATCATATGCAGTTGAATCACTCACTTTTCTGCCTTCTTGGTTGCCCTGTTTTAGCTTAAATCATTCTGCATCACGAGCCCCATCTGCCGATATATTTATAAAATATCCGCATCTCCAAAAATCCATTCCATTCTTACGTGCTGGCTGAACATGGCAACACTCAAAGAAAACGACTTTGCGCAGATAACCTACACCGGAACAATCAAGGGCGAGGGCATAGTATTTGATACCACAGACGAGAAGGTAGCAAAAGACAATGGGCTGCATAATCCGCAGGCAAGCTACGGCCCGCTCACTATCTGCATAGGAAAACGGCAGGTCCTTTCTGGCCTTGATAAGGCACTCATAGGAAAGGATGTGGGCCATGAATTCACTATAGACATAGCCCCAGAAGACGGTTTTGGCAGAAAATCTGCAAAGCTCATCCATCTCATCCCGACAGGAAGATTCAGAAAAGAGCAGATCCAGCCATACCCAGGGCTTCAGGTCAACATAGACAATCAGGCGGGAACCATAAAAACGGTTTCAGGCGGGAGGACCTTGGTTGACTTCAATCATCCCCTGGCAGGAAAAGAGCTGGCCTATACCGTTACCATCACCAGACTTGTGACTGAGCCCAAAGAGAAGCTTGAGGGGTTCATGAAGCAGTCGCTTGCGATCCATGGAACTGAAATTGCAGTGGAGGGAAATTCTGCAACAATCACTCTTGCCGTTGAGATTCCGGAAGAGATACAGAAGGCACTTTCTCAACAGATAAAGGAGGCAATCCCTGAGCTTGCAGTCATCACCTTTGCGGAAAAAGAGGCTGATACGAAAAAGGATGTCGGCGACCCGTCGAAGAATTTAAATAGAGGTAGTACTCAGGAGTAGATAATCAGCACTTCGCAGGGGGATGTAAGGGTGGAGTCCATAATTCAGGCAGCAACAGGGCAGGCAAATAGCGCAAGCAGGAATTTTTCTACCAAACAGGTGCCTTCGCAGAACAACGAGATGGATGCTGAATTGCAGGAGTTGCTCAAGCAGCATACCGCAAACATCAAGGTGGTCGGGGCTGGCGGCGGCGGCAACAATACCATCAACAGGATAACTGAGGTGGGCATCAAAGGCGTTGATACTATAGCAGTCAACACTGATGCCCAGGACCTTTTGTATACCACAGCAACCAAGAAAATCCTGATGGGTCGTGAGGTCTCAAAGGGATTAGGCGCTGGATCCAATCCCAAGATAGGCGAAGAGGCAGCAAGAGAAGCCGAAAAAGAAATCAAGAATGCAATCGCTGGCTGCGACATGGTATTTATCACCTGTGGGCTAGGAGGCGGCACAGGGACAGGTTCAGCTCCGATTATTGCGGAAATAGCAAAGAAGCAGGGAGCACTCACCGTCGGCATCGTTACCATGCCCTTCTCTATGGAAGGCAACAGGCGCTATGAGAATGCTGTCTATGGCCTTGAGCGCCTTGAGCAGCTTGTTGATACCCTCATAGTCATACCCAATGACAAATTGCTTGAGCTTGCCCCGGATCTTCCACTGCACACCGCATTCAAGGTTGCTGACGAGATATTGACTAACGCAGTCAAGGGAATTGCTGAGCTTGTCACGAAAGCTGGTCTTGTCAACCTTGATTTTGCTGACATCAGGGCAGTGATGAAAGGCGGCGGGGTAGCAATGATTGGCGTGGGCGAGTCAGATTCAGAGAACAGGGCAATTGAGGCAGTTGAGAAGGCTATCTCCAACCCCCTCCTTGATGTTGATATCTCAGGCGCAAATGGGGCATTGGTCAACATCGCCGGCGGCGAGGACATGACGCTTGAAGAGGCTAGACGGGTAGTTGAAGCCATCTCATCACGGCTTTCAGATGATGCCCGCCTCATCTGGGGGGCACAGATTTATAAAGACATGGAGAAAACCATTAGAACCATGCTTATCGTGACTGGTGTCCAGTCAGCCCAGATATTCGGCCCTGGGCGGAAACTCTCAGACAAGCGAAAGCGAGAGATTGAGAGCGAATTAGGCATTGAGTTTGTTGAGTCACGATAGCGATGTCAGCCATGGATAGGATAAGGTGATGGAATGAAACTTATAACCAAACTGCGATCCTTCTGGGTTGAGTGCGTTCGCGTCCTCATGGTTACGAAAAAGCCCACTAAGACGGAGTTTGCAACCATTGTCAAGGCAAGTGCCCTAGGCATGGCAATTATCGGAGCCCTTGGCTTTGCCATCACCATGATAAAATTGACTCTATTGTAGGAGAGCACAATGACCGAAGCTGCACAACAGGCACAGGAAGAGAATAAGATTTTCGCAGTACGGACAACGGCAAACCGGGAAGACCAAGTCATGGACTTTCTCACCAGCAACGCAAAGAAGAAGGGCATCAGTATCTATAGCGTTATCAGGGCGCACGGCATGCGTGGCTATATTTTTGTTGAGGCTGCGACGCAGGCAGATGCCGAACAATCAGCCTATAACGTCCCTTATGCCAGGGGGATTCTGCCAAAGTCCATTGACTACAAGGAAATTGAGCACATGCTTGAGCAGGTCAAGATTGAGCGCAACATACGAAAAGGCGACATCTGCGAGATCATCTCAGGTCCTTTTAAAAGGGAGCAGGCAAAGGTCACAAGGATAGACAAGGCTAAGGAAGAGATTGTTGTAGAGTTGCTTGAAGCTGCAGTTCCCATCCCGATTACCGTCAAGATGGATGCAATCAAGGTGATTCGAAGGGATACCGCAGATGAGTCAGGGGCTGCTAAAATCCAGTATGGATAGTGAGGAAATACCTTCTGAAACTACTTTATTTACTTTCCCATTCCTGCCCCCTCCTCTTCTCTATCTTATACTGCCAGATTCTTGGCTTGATATCAATATCCCTCTCGACATTTGCTGCAACGATGTTCTGGAGAATCTGTTCTGTACTCTTATGGAGAAGGACAATGAGGGGCACGCCTTTTTTTTTTGTCTGCTGGCAGAAAACGTGAAAGAACAGGCCGACCTCATCGCGGTTCTGGTATTCCAACAGTTTATCTATCTGGAACATGAAGACGCAGGTCGGCTCTCCTTTCTTCCGCTCAAGGAAGAGATTGGTGTACACTTCAATGTCATCAAACTTGTCTGGCTCAGATACCGTAATGAGCTGCCGGACAGGAGGTGTACCCTTGCCGATGATGAGGGAGATTGCGTCAATGAGGTACAACTTGTTAAGATTCCCCCCTCTGCGGGCAATATCTTCAGCAATGTCTCTCGTGTGCTCGTTAAAGGTGACCATGACCACGTTCATGTTAAATGCATTGGTTACCCTTACGAGAATGTTAATGGCGTCTTCCTCGTAATGCTCAAAGTCCGTGGTTATGAGAAGGTGAAGGTTATTCTGGAAGGCTTCACGGAGGTCATCATCAAGCGCAAGGGTCCTTTCAGGGTCGGTGATTGCCATTGTCTCTAGCTTTTTAGCTTTCGTATGATGTCCTGCACCAAGAGAAGCTCTTCAGCTCCTGACATCATGTTGCGAAGCTTGAGCTTTTTTTGCCGTAATTCATCTTCTCCAGCAAAAGCCACAAAGGGTATTCCAAGAGATGAAGCGTATTTGAGGTTCTTGGTAACCCCTCTCTGATTGAGGTCCATCTCTGTCTTTATCCCTTTCTCCCTGAGCTGGCGGGCAATGGGGTATGCGTCCTTCTGGTTGCCGATGGGGATGAGATACAGCTGCGTGACGGTCTTTGGGGTGTCTTTTTTCTTTTCCATGCAGGCATCAAATATCCTGTCCAGGCCAAAAGAGAGGCCTACAGCAGGGAAGTCGCCCCTTCCCAAAAATTCCCCGATGAGATTATCCCAGCGGCCGCCTGAGCAGACTGCGCTTTTTACTTTGCTTTCTTTCAGGAATGCCTCGAAGATAGTGCCAGTGTAGTAGGATAGCCCTCTGGCAAGTGAAGGGTCAAAGTCGTAGCTGATCTTGAGGGCATCAAGCAACTCCATGAGGTCTTTGAGCTCTCTTGATCCTTCAGATTCTCCGATTTCCTTCACGATTGCCGCAAGCTTTTCAGCGTTGCTTCCTGATTGGCCAATGATGGAGAATATCCCTGCTGCCGCTTCTTTGCTGATGCCTTTTTCTTCCAGCTCTTTTTCTACAGTGCCTTTGCCGAATCTCTCTAGTTTGTCTATGGAGAGGATTGCGCCTTCCCTTCGGCTTTGGGGAATTCCTGCCTTTTCCATGATATCAGAAAGGAGCTTGCGGCTTGAGATGCGGATTAATGCGTCAAAGCCAAGATTTCTGAAAGCGTCATGGGCTATTGTAATGCACTCAGCATCTGCTGCCATCGCCCTGCTTCCGACTATGTCTATGTCGCACTGGGTGAACTGGCGATATCGGGCGAGTGAGACTGGGCCGTCTCGAAATACATAGCCCATGGCGTAGCGCTTGAAGGGCATCTTGAGCTGCGGATTCATGCCAATCACCCTTGCCAAGGGGACGGTAAGGTCATACCTGAGGCCCAATTCCCTTTTGCCCTGATCATGGAGCCTGAAGGTCTCTTTGAGGATCTCCTCGCCTCCGGCGTATTTTGCCGAGAGGATGTCATAGCGCTCAAGGATTGGCGTCTCTAAGGGAGAGAAGCCGTAGAGTTCGAAGGTCTCCTTCAGCACTGCGGCTATCTTCTCTTTTACTATCTGCTCAGCGGGAAGGGTGTCTCTTGTCCCGCGGGCGTTCATGAGCTCGAGTTTTGCTGGCATTTTGTGGATGGTTTAGAATGGTGATTTATAGATGTTTCTCCTGTGTCCGATTTTAACTACAAGAATGAGCAACTTCTCTTCTTGTATGCCAAGAAGCCCTCTGTAGCCACCGACAAGGAATTTGTAGTGGTCACTTGCAATTAACTGGTTTTGCATTTAGTCTTTCTCAAGCCTCTTTTATTGAAAATGTCCCTCAAACTGTAAACTTCACCATCATGAAGCCTGCAACTCTGTTGCATGGCCAGAGACACTAGTCTCGCTGCCTGCCCCTCTGTAATTATGAAGGGCATCGCTCCAGAAAAAAATGCATTCCCTAAAAGCTCATTGCCGACGGCTACTTTACCAAAAGCGGCGCTACTGCCCTCTCTCCTTCTGCCTGCGGTGAAATTGCTCATGGAAATTCAGTCGTGCACTGCTAAGCCGCCCATCCTTCAATCCCGATGGTGCAGCGCTCAAGCCTAAGGTAATAGCCTGCTCAGCTCTTAACACTGAGGCGATGCCAGCAACACATGCCCTTGCCAGCAAGCGCAGCCCGAGCCTTTTTCGTTTTCACCTTTTTTCTTCACTTTTCTTTCTTCACTCTTTTTCTTCGTTTTTGTTCTCCCTCGGAAAGTGCAATGAGAGGATAACCTGAATCGAAAAGGATGAGATTACACCTGGGCTATGGAAGTGATGAGATGAGAAATATTGCCTTTTTTTGAATGAGCTTTTGGGGAATGCCAACACTCCACGAGTCATATACCTCAATGCTTGCTGCTCATGGCTATCCTGATTGCTTTTCAGGAGAGTGAAGCATTACCTTCAAACCGCAACCCTTTTAATCGGCTCATTGCTCCCCGCTCCCATGGCAATTATATCGGTTGAAAAGGCAATTCTTGCTGTGAAGCGGGGAGAGCCCATAATTATATTCGATTCGCAAGGAAGGGAGAATGAAGGGGACGTGATGATTGCAGCGCAAGCAGCAACTCCTGAGAAGTTGAATTTCTGTATTCAGGAGGCTAAGGGGCTGATGTGCGTTCCTCTCTCAAGGAAACGGTGCGAGGAGATGGAAATTCCGCTGATGGTTTCAAAGAACACTGACCACTTCCATACGCCCTTTACGGTGTCTGTTGATGCCAGAAAGGGAACGACTACAGGGATGAGCGTAGCTGATAGGATGGAGACGTTGCGTGTGCTGCTTGCTGACTCCTCTACGCCTTCTGACCTGAACAGGCCAGGGCACCTGTTTCCGCTGATGGCTCACCCTGACGGCGTTCTTGGACGGGAGGGGCATACTGAAGCAGCAGTTGACTTGTGCAGGCTTGCTGGACTTAAGGAAATCGCTGTCATTGCTGAAGTGATGAGCCCTGACGGCTCAATGGCAAGGCTTTCTGAATTGCTGTCATTTGCTCATAAGCATGGGCTTGTGACTGTCAGCGTTGATGATTTGGTGAGGCATAGGAAGCAGGCAGGGCAGCAGGCTTAACTCCAATCTTCGCAGCGCTTGAGGCGGAGTCTACGCCTGCGATTTAATCAGCGAAAGCAGTTGACCCCTCACAAAAATGCTAAGGGGAAATGCCCTGTTCTTCCCCTCCAGAAGCCTTCTCGGAGAGTGAAGTATTACACCAAATCGTGTCAACCAAATAACTGAGTGATGGCTCTCCTTCTCTTTCCAGTTGAAATTGAGGTAAAACCGTAAAATAGATAGGGGAGTATACCCCTCTATTTTT
>Ga0208373_1003023_pt1 | contig 17236 bp, 17 predicted proteins | sample RifOxyC2_FD_184036 | JGI IMG/M metagenome (GOLD analysis project Ga0208373, IMG submission 184036) | Soil microbial communities from Rifle, Colorado - Rifle Oxygen_injection C2 (SPAdes) | ecosystem: Environmental > Terrestrial > Deep subsurface > Rock core/Sediment | place: Rifle, Colorado...
TTTGATGCCGCCGGGAAGCTCGCACAAAAGACGCGCCGTTTTTTGAGCTTGGCCGCGATTTCAACGCGAAGCCAATTCGCACGGCATGGACGAGGCGGTGCCAGGTGATTCGTTACGACGGAACAAAACGCCATTTTTCGTTCCGCCTCCCGCTTCTGGGAAATTTTCAGTTAAGAAACAGCGCCATGGCAATCGCCGCCGCCGAACAAATCAATTTGCAAGGGCTTAACCTTAACATTGATTTTGGAAATATAAGTACAACCGGATGGAACGGCCGTTTCGACGTCAGGCTTGTTTCATCAGGCGGAAAAAAACGCACGTTTATTCTTGACGGGGCGCATAACCCGGGCGCCATGCGCGCCTTTACAGGTACATGGAAACAAAGCCCGTGGGGAAAAAGAAAGCAAACGTTCATTTTCGGAATGCTGCAAGATAAGGATGCGCCCGCCATACTGCGCCATTTGGCGCCGGCCGTAAGTAACGTGATACTTACGCCGGTATCCTCGCCGCGCACCATGACGACAGGCCGGTTATACAAACTATGGCGGCGCTGGCTGCCGCATGAAAATATACAGCTTGCAACCTCAGCCGCAGAAGCAATACGCCTCGCATCCGCACAAAGAGTAACCGCCATAACCGGCTCACTATACCTGGTAGGCGAAATACTAAAAATTATTGACTTTACTAATGCTACTCAAGCAGCTGGTTCGTAATTTAGCGGTTTCAATCTGCGGCCTGCAACTTCGGAAAACGCGGGCTTACGTAGCTGCCGCTACGCCGCGCCCCCGTTTTCCTGCGTTTCGGCTCGCATATTGAAACCGAACAGCCTTATTGTTCGAGTTTCTAAAGTCTGTAAGATAAACGGCCGGGAAGGTGTGGCTTTGAGTCCACCTCAAGCGGCGCGACTTTGATGGAATTATTTTTTCGGGAATTATTTTTGTGCTGTCCGACGCCCCTTCATCAATAAGCCTTATTTCAAAGGGGCTAGTTCACAAAAATACCGGAAAAATAATTCCATCATGCCGCAGTGGACTCAATGCCACACCTTCACGGCACAACAGCAGATATATCGTTTCAACGTTGACTATACGGGTTTTGCATAACATCAGTTATTCATGAAAGGGGCCGATATGGCTAAGATTTATCTTGGGATTGACCTGGGCGGAACTGAAGTAAAACTGGCGGTGGTTGACGCCTACGGTAACATACTGGAACATGCGAGCTTCCAGAATTCTTTTAACTCCGTGCCTGAAGAGGTGGTAGCAGAAATCGTCCGCTTCTCCAGGAATATGAAACATTTTTCCGAAGTGTCCGCCACAGGTGTCGGCGTTGCCGGCGATATAGACCAGCAAAAAGGTGTTGTGCGTTTTTCGCCCAACCTGCCCAGGTGGAAAAATACCCCTCTGAAAAAGCTGCTGGAACGCGAGTTGCCCGGGATAATTTCAATTGATAACGACGCAAACGCGGCTGCCTGGGGCGCCTACTGGCTTGACGCAAAAGGAAAGGTGCGCAACCTTATCTGCGTAACACTTGGCACCGGTGTAGGCGGCGGCATCATATGTGACGGGAAATTATACCGCGGCGCAACAGGCACGGCCGGTGAAATAGGCCATATTCCGCTAAACCCCGACGGACCGCGCTGCAACTGCGGCAGCTTCGGCTGCATAGAGCGCTACGTCGGCGCCGCTCACCTCAGCAGCCAGGCCAAAGAACTTTTGAAGACAAGAAAACATAGTAAAATACTGACTCTTTCCGGCGGCGACCCGGACGCTATTACGCCTTACATTCTTGCCAGGGCGGCGGAAAGCAACGATACTATAGCAATCAATATCTGGAAAACTGCCGGCAGACAGCTTGGCATAGTGTTCGCGGGCATAATAAATTTCTTCAACCCTGAAATGATAGTGCTTGCCGGCGGCGTAAGCAAGGCGGGAAAACTTATACTTGATCCGATAAAAGAGACCGTGCGCGAACGCGCTTTTGAAAAACCCGCCTCTATCTGCAAAATAGTTATCTCAAAATACACCCAAAAACTTGGAGTTGTCGGTGCGGCTTTCCTTTCAAGGTAATCCATGCAGAGCCGGAATATACGGCCGGTTGGCGCGGCGCGGCCTGTTATTATTCCTCATACTTATCCCGCCATTTTGTATTAACGCCGCTGAAATCGTCATAAGCGCCGATTCCATATTTTACAGTGATACCGAAAAGTACGCTGTGGCACAGGGAAGCGTTACCATAACATGGAAAGACAATGTGCTTACCGCCAGGCAAGTGCATTACCAGGTGGAAAAAGAGCTTATTGACGCAACGGGCGACGTAACCGTTACCGGCGCCAACGGCCTGCTCCGCGGCGAACACGTTGTTTACGACATGAAAGCCGAACACGGCGAGCTTACCGAAGCCGGTGGTTTCGCAGAGCCATGGCATTTCCAGGCGCGTGAGATTTCGGGCAGCCGCGAGAAACAGGTAATAAAAGACGCCCGCTTCACCAATTGCCCCCTGCCAAACCCTCACTACATTATCCGCACGAATAAAGCTTTTATCCAACCGAACAAAAGAATCGTCATATACAATCCGGTATTCTATGTGGGAGCGATCCCAGTTCTATATATGCCGATTTTTGCGCAAGGCCTTGGCCCTCACCGCGATGACTTCGAGGTGAAACCGGGATACAATAACGAGGATGGGCTGATACTGAAATCAATTTATACGCACCCTTTTTCAGATTACTCGCGCATACGCTTGTTGCTGGATTTTTTCAGCCTGCGGGGATGGGGAAAAGGAATAGAATACGATTATTACGACCCGTCAAGAATAAAAGGGACTGTTTACGGTTATAACATCCTTGAAAAAACAACCGGGCGCGAGCGCTGGACAATTAATTCGGCTTACTGGCAACGATGGTCGCCGCTATGGACTTCGCAGGCTGAAATAAATTTTTTAAGCGACACAAATTTCAACAATATTTATTTTGCGGACAACTGGCAAAGATCACAGCAACAACTGCGTTCAAACCTGTCGTTTACAAGGCAGACCGCACTTGATACGCTGCGAATCGTGGCGGAAAGAACAGACGTCTATAACTCCCTGGCTGACGCTTTTGAGGCATCGTCTATAACCCTGCCCCGCATTGATTACAGCATCTATCCCGTAAGGAATGTTTTAGGCACGCCATTTTACGCTAACATGGCGCTTTCGCTTCAAAACCAGTTCATCGGCAGCGCCGGAACAAATTTCATCAGCGGTTCGCTCGACGGCAGCATTAACAAAGATTTCCGGCTTGCACGGAATATAACGGTGGTGCCGCGCCTGGGAATCTCGGAAAGCTGGCAGGATAAGGCCTCGGTTTTAATACCTAGGTCAATCCTGGTAACCCGCTACTACTCAAACGTCAACTTGCGGCTGCGGCCATCCATGTGGATGGACTGGGACGTGTACTACAACTACCGCCTGCGTTCCATACCCAACTCGCTTTTTGTAGAAGAAGCGGCGGCGGATTTTGGCGTTGAAAACAATGACGCTTCGATACAAAATTCAATTACAACGGCTCGCGTAATAGTGCGCAACTCGACATCCTACTCGTTTCGCGCGCTGCGTAACGAAACGGTTGCCGACTGGCGTCAACATTTAGGGCCGCTGGTAAACGAAGTGATCTGGACGCCGTCATTTTTTGTAAGCGCCTATATCCGGGAGGAATCCAATCTTTTCACCGGCGATCTTAATTCGGTACAGAGCATACTTAACTGGGGCGAGCCGGAGCGCCGGTATATAAACCTTGGTGTGTTCTACCAGTCAGCGCGCCCGGGACAGCTTGACTATAATGCAGGCATAGGGTTCTGGCCTGCGAAAAAATTGCGGATTGATTACAATGCGCGCCTTGCATCATCGTCCGGATTGAATGAATTCCGTTTCAGCGATCATGAGCTTAAACTGTACCGCGATTTACACTGCTGGGAATTTAAAATGATATACCGCAAACGGCTCGCGTCCGAGGAAGTCTACCTTCAAATAGGCTTAAAAACCGCGGCAAAGATCGTGCGGGACAATCTATACCGCAAACAGGAAAACGAGTTTTATCCCTGGAGGTAAAAGATTATGAATGCAACGACCGTAAGCGTTGTAATACCGGCATACAACGAATGCAACACGATAGAAAAAATCGTGCAACTTGTGCGGGCGCAAAGCATGGTCGGCCAAATTATAATAGTTGACGATGCCTCCACGGACGGGACAACGGAAATACTGCAAGGCATGGAAAAACAGGACAATTGCATTGTACTCTACAACGACGTCAACTCCGGCAAGGGGGCGGCGCTGCGCAAAGGTTTTGCGGCGGCAACGGGAGACGTTATCATCGTGCAGGACGCTGATCTGGAATATAATCCTTCCGATTATTCCCTGCTTCTTTCACCTATCATGTCGGGGCATGCGGACGTGGTGTTCGGCTCCCGTTTTCTGGGCGGCCCGCACAGGGTTCTATACTTCTGGCACTATGTGGCAAACTGCATGCTGACACTGTTGTCCAACATGATAAACAACCTCAATCTTACGGACATGGAAGTATGCTACAAAGTATTCAAAAAGGACATCCTTAAAAAAATAACGCTTACTTCCAACCGCTTCGGCTTTGAACCGGAAATTACCGCCAGGGTCGCAAAACTTAAAGCGCGGATATACGAAGTTCCGGTAAGTTATTATGGCCGGACATACGGAGAAGGCAAAAAGATTAACTGGAAAGACGGCATTGCAGCCATGTGGTGGATTATATGGTATGGCATAACACGCTGAGTTTCATTACCCTATAACGACATTTTTCCGGTCATTGCGAGGCCTTGGCCGAAGCATGTCTCTTTAGCATTTTGAAGTTGTCGTCGTCATTGCGAGCCCAAAGGGCGCGGCAATCTCGCTTTTCATCAGAAGCAACGTCGAGATTGCCGCAGTCGCTTCGCTCCTTCGCAATGACAAAAAGTGCAATTACAATACAGTCTGTAAAAGCCGTCTTCGCACTATAATTTGAATGTATTTTTAGTTGCATTTTAGTTTTATTTATTATAAAATCTTTTCTTACCGGAGGAAAATAAATGTTTAGTGAACAGCAGGAAATCAGGCTTGAAGATATTTTCGCAGTTTTCAGAAGGCGCTGGAAATTGATAATTTTCGGAAGTTTGTTGGTAGCGGCAATAACCGCTGTTGTCACCATATTGGCGCCAGACTCCTATGAATCTTATGCCCTACTGCGAATAGGCATGGAAGGTTCACAGCCACTGGAATCATTTAGTTCTATTACCACAATAATGACATCCCTTCCCTCAAGAAAAGAAATCGCCAGGAGATTAGACTCACAGGATAATGACCGCCTTATTGATTCACTTACAAAAACGATACAATACAACGAAATGGGAAATCTCCTTAAGATATCCGCGATTGAAACAAGCCCGGAAAAGGCTGCCCGATACGTCGAGGCGGCCGCAGGGATGGTTAACGAAAGGCACAAGATAATATATGAAGAATCGCAAAAACGCTTAAAAGTGCTTATCAAGGAAATAAAGGAAAATATCCAGCCGATTCCGTTGAGCGCAGGCATAAACGAATTCAGGAACAGGCCAACCACCATTGAAATCCACGCGATCGTAGATCCCAAGCCGATGAAGACGACTAGAAGGAAATCCGTCATAACATCGTTGCTGGCAACATTTTTCGCCACGTCACTGCTGGCATTATTCCTTGAAAATAATTCAAAAAGAAAAGAGGAAAAGGAAAATAAATGAGAGTTCTTATTACCGGAATAACAGGGTTTGTCGGCAGCCACCTGGCGGAATACCTGCTTAAGATGAAAGACGTTGAGGTCTGGGGCATAGAACGCTGGCGGTCGTCCAAGACAAACATAGAACACCTTAAACAACAGCTTAAAATCATCGAATGTGACTTGAAAGATGCAACATCAATCGAAAAGGCCGTGCGCGAAATAAAACCTGAAAAGATATTTCATCTCGCGGCGCAAAGTTTCGTGCCGACATCGTGGCATGCGCCGGCGGAAACCATAAGCACGAACATCATCGGGCAATTGAATCTTTTTGAAGCCGTGCGCGAAACAGGCATTGACCCCGTCATCCAGATCGCCGGTTCCAGCGAAGAGTACGGCATGGTATATCCGAACGAAATACCGATAAAGGAAACAAACCCCTTAAGGCCGCTTTCACCGTACGGCGTTTCAAAAGTGGGGCAGGATATGCTGGGGTACCAGTATTTCATGTCCTATAATATAAAGGTTATCCGCACACGCGGCTTTAACCACACCGGCCCCCGGCGCGGAGATGTTTTCGTGGAGAGCAATTTCGCGCAACAGGTGGCAAAAATTGAAAAAGGCTTGCAGGAACCAATCATCCGCGTCGGAAATCTTGAAGCCCGCAGGGACTACACCGACGTCAGGGACATGGTGCGCGCTTACTGGCTTGCAACCGAAAAGTGCAAACCCGGCGAAGAATACAATATCTGCACCGGCATAGACTGGACCATACAAAAAGTCCTGGACACATTACTGTCAAAATCAAATATCAAGGTTGAGGTAAAACCTGACCCTGCGCGCATGCGCCCGTCGGACGTAATGGTGCTGCTGGGCGATAACACTAAATTTTGCGCCGCAACCGGCTGGAAACCGGAAATACCTTTTGAACAGACTCTAAGCGACCTGCTTAACTACTGGCGTGAAAGAGTATAAGGAATTTAATAAATGAAAGCGCTTATATTAGCCGGTGGCAAGGGAACAAGACTGCGGCCAATAACGCATACATCGGCAAAACAACTGGTGCCTATCGCAAATAAACCCATCCTGTTTTACGGGCTGGAAAGCATTGCTGCGGCCGGCATAACCGATATAGGAGTGATTGTAGGTGATACGAGAACAGAGATAAGACGCGCGCTGGGGGACGGATCACGCTGGGGAATTAATATAACCTATATAGAACAGGAAGCGCCTCTCGGGCTTGCCCATGCCGTAAAAATTGCCCGCCCGTTTATAGGTGATGACGATTTTATAATGTACCTTGGCGACAACCTGATTAAAGACGATCTTTCGCTGCTTGTAAAAGAATTTACCACGCATAAACCGCAGGCGCAGATTCTGCTGGCGCACGTCCCGCATCCTGAAAATTTCGGCGTGGCCACATTGAGGGGCGCCGATGTTGTCCGGCTTGAAGAAAAACCGGCGCACCCGGAAAGCGACCTTGCGCTTGTCGGAATATACATGTTCGACAAGGCAATATTCGAAGCCGTGGAAAATATCAAGCCCTCGGCGCGAAACGAGCTTGAAATAACCGATGCGATTCAATACCTGATAGACAAAAATTTTGCGGTGCGGGCGCGGATAGTCGGCGGCTGGTGGAAGGATACGGGAAAACTGGAAGACATCCTTGAGGCAAACAGCCTCGTCCTTGAAACATTAACCGGCGCCATAGCCGGCAGCGTTGACGAGCTTTCCTGCCTGGACGGGAAAGTTATCGTCGAAAAAGGGGCCAGGATAATTAACAGCTCCCTGCGCGGGCCGGTCATTATCGGATCAAACACCACTATTATCAACTCATACATCGGGCCTTTTACGTCAATCTATCATTCAGTTACCATTGAAAACAGCGAAATAGAGCATTCCATAGTTTTGGAAAACTCTTCAATAAAAGACGTCAAGCGGATCGAAGATTCCCTTATAGGCCAGAACGTTGTGCTTTTACGCACACAAAAGAAGCCGGCGGCTTACCGTATCATGGCGGGCGATTCGTCCCGAGTGGAGATTATATGATAAAAGGCGTTACGGTCAAACAACTGAAACCGATTTGCGACGAGCGCGGCCGTGTCATGGAGATTATGCGCTCCGATTGGACGGAGTTTAAAACTTTCGGGCAGGTTTACATGACTACGGTTTACCCGCAAGCGGTAAAGGCCTGGCACTATCACAAGAAACAAACCGACAGCATAGTATGCCTTAAAGGAATGCTGAAACTCGTAGTCTATGACAGCCGCCCCGGATCGGCTACGAAAGGCGAAGTAAACGAGTTTTTCATCGGGGAACACAATCCTGCCATTGTCCAGGTTCCACCGATGATCTATCACGGGTTTAAATGTGTAAGCAATGCCGAGGCCGTGGTGGTAAACGTTCCCACACATGTCTACAATTATTCCATGCCGGATGAATACCGTTTACCTTTCAATACAAAAAAGATACCATATAATTGGGATAGAAAAAACCGCTAAACGGCGCCCCCTGCCGGTAAATCAGGAGAGAAAATTATGAAATTTCTAGTAACCGGCGGAGCCGGGTTCATAGGTTCAAATATTGTTGAGGAGCTTCTCAGGAAAAAGCACAAGGTCCGCGTGCTTGATAATTTTTCAACCGGCAAGATGGAACATATCCGCCCGTTTTTAAAAGGCATTGAACTCGTACGCGGGGACCTGCGCAAAAATACGGATCTCGTTAAAGCCCTGAAAGGGATTGACTACGTGTTTCACCAGGCGGCGCTGCGTTCGGTGCCGCGTTCGGTGGACGATCCTTTAAGCACCAATAACGTTAACATAACAGGCACGTTAAACCTTTTGATTAACGCGCGCAAGGCCGGCGTCAAACGCGTGGTGTACGCTTCGTCTTCTTCCGTTTACGGCGACAATAAGAAGCTCCCGCAAAAGGAAGATGCCGTGCCGGGGCCGCTTTCTCCATACGCCACATCAAAACTCGCCGCGGAAAATTACTGCCAGGTTTTTGCAAAAACGTTCGGGCTTGAAACAGTGTCGCTGCGATACTTTAACGTTTTCGGCCCCCGCCAGGACCCGGATTCAAAGTATTCCGCCGTTATACCCAGGTTTATAGAGGCCGCGTTCAAAGGCGAACCCATTGAAGTTCACGGCGACGGTAAACAATCGCGCGATTTCACCTACATAGCGAACGTCGTCAATGCAAATATTCTCGCCGCCCTTACCCCGGGTGTTTCAGGACAGGTATTCAACGTCGCATGTAATGAAAGTTACTCTGTCCTGGATATAGCTCATGCCATAGAAAAAGCAGTCAATATTAAATTCGTGATAAATCACACCCCGGCACGCGCCGGAGACGTCCGCCGCACTTGCGCCGATATTTCCAAGGCTTCCAAACTGCTTAAGTACAAGCCGCTTGTCAGGTTCAACGACGGGCTCAAAAAAACAGTGGCATGGTTTAACCCAAATTTTAAGGAGTCCTGAAAGTGAAACTGCTCGTAACAGGCGGCGCCGGGTTTATCGGCTCTAACTTCGTGCGGTATATTTTAAAAAAATATCCTTCCTACCGCATTGTGAACCTCGACAAACTTACATATGCTGGCAACCGTGGAAATATCTCCGATTTGAACGCCAATCCACGCCACGAATTCATACGCGGCGACATAGCCGACAGAACAACAGTTGATGAAGCCATGGCAAAAGTTGACGCAGCCGTAAACTTCGCCGCCGAAACGCACGTTGACCGTTCAATCGCCTCAGCCACGGCTTTTATTAAAACAAATATATCAGGCACTCATACCCTGCTTGAATCCGCGCGCAAACACCGCCTTTCGCGGTTTGTCCACATTTCGACGGACGAGGTCTACGGCAGTATTCCCAGGGGATCGTTCACGGAAAAAAGCGGTTTAAACCCAAGCAGCCCGTATTCGTCCTCAAAAGCCGGCGCAGACCTGATAGCGCGTTCCTATTTCATTACTCATAAAGTGCCTGTGATAATTACGCGCTCGTCAAACAATTTCGGCCCGTTCCAGTACCCGGAAAAAGTGATACCGCTTTTTGTCATAAACGCCCTTGAGGATAAACCGCTCCCTCTATACGGAAACGGCCTTAACGTGCGCGACTGGCTCTATGTGCTGGATAACTGCGAAGCCATAGACAAGGTGCTTCACAAGGGCAAAGACGGGGAAATATACAATATAGGCGGCAGCACGCACCTGTCTAACGTTGAGCTTACAAAAAAGATTCTTGAGATGCTCGGCAAAAGCAGCAAACTGATAAAGAAAGTAGATGACCGCCCCGCGCATGATTTCCGTTACGCCGTTAACTGCACAAAGATTGCCAATGACCTGGGCTGGCGGCCGCGCGCAATCTTCGACGAAGCGCTGGCAGCCACAATTACCTGGTATGAAATAAATAAGCCCTGGTGGAAAAAAATAATCAACAACAATTACCGCGAATATTACCGTAAGCAATACGGCCGCGCCTGACTACTATAATGAAAGTACTTATAACCGGCATCAACGGCCTGCTTGGAAGCGAGTTGGCCCCGCTTCTGGCAGACAACCACGAAGTGATAGGCGTATGCAGAAATCCCGCCATGGCGGCGTGTGAAACGCAATCCCTGGACATTACGGACCAGATAGCGGTATACCACGCCGTAACCCGCATAAACCCGGACATAATTATTCATTCGGCGGCGCTTGCCAACGTTGACGAATGCGAAAATAATCCCGATAATGCCTTTAAAACAAATTGTTACGGCACCCGCAACCTGGCTCTTGCATGCCAGAGGTTCGATGCCGCGCTTCTTTACGTTTCCACCGATTATGTTTTTTCCGGCAAACAGCATCCGCCGTCCGGCTACACGGAATTCGACGCAACAGGCCCTTTAAGCGTGTACGGAACGTCGAAACTCGCCGGGGAATGGATGGCGCGCCACCTGCTAAATAAATTCTACATTGTGCGCACCGCATGGTTATTCGGGAAAGCCAGGCCGAATTTCATAAAATCGGTAGACGACTCGCTCTCAGCCGGCAAAGAAATAAATGCCTGCACGGATATGACGGGTTCTCCAACCTGCACAAGGGATGCGGCGGAAGCGATCTCAACTCTAATTGATACCGGCGCCTACGGTATTTATCACGTAACAAACGAGGGCTTCGGTTCCCGTTACGAGATCGCTTCGTATATCGCGCGCATAAAGAAATACCCTGCGCACCTCATAAAAAAAATTGAACAAAAACAATTGCGCCTGCCCGCCATGCGGCCGGTGTTTTCCGGGCTGAACAACTATGCCTGGAAGTTGAACAACCTGCCGCCGATAAGGCCGTGGCAGGATGCCGTAAAAGAATTCCTGGCAAAATGAAAGGATCATCAATGCGTACTATCTGCGTCGTGGGAACAGGTTATGTTGGGCTGGTTACCGGGGCTTGTCTGTCCGAGATGGGACACCGCGTTATATGTATAGACAACGATAAATCAAAGATAGATCTCCTCAAAAAAGGCAGGATCCCGATTTACGAACCGGGGCTTGAAGAATTAGTCAGAAAAAATAACCGCGAGAAACGGCTTTCATTTTCCACCAGCATAAAAGAAGGCATAAATAAATCAGAGATTATTTTTATCGCCGTGGGCACGCCGCCGCGCCCGGACGGCTCGGCAGACCTGTCCTTCGTTGAGAACGTGGCAAGGGAAATAGCATACAACATGCGCAGCTATAAACTTATCGTAGATAAATCAACTGTGCCTGTTGAAACCGGCACATGGGTGGCGATAACCGTTAAAAGAAACTTAAAGAAAAATATTCCATTTGACGTCGCCTCAAACCCTGAGTTCCTGCGCGAAGGCTCGGCCGTGCATGACACATTTAATCCTGACCGCATAATAATCGGCGTCGAATCCGCAAGAGCCGAATCCATCCTGCGGGAAATATACAAACCGTTAAAAGCGCCCGTTATTGTTACCGACATGAAAAGCGCCGAGATAATAAAACACGCGTCCAATTCATTTCTCGCAATGAAAATTTCGTTCATTAACGCCGTCGGCAATATCTGCGAGCGCACAGGCGCCGACGTTACGAAAGTAGCCGAGGGCATGGGCACGGACAAGCGCATCGGCAAAACGTTTTTAAACGCCGGCATAGGTTTCGGCGGATTCTGCTTTCCCAAAGACCTGGAAGCGTTTATGTGGATTTCAAAAAAGCTTGGCTATGAGTTCAACCTGCTAAACGAAGTCAAAGCAATCAACGAACAGCAGAAAAAGCTCATGGTTAAAAAAATCGAAGACAGCCTCTGGATACTTAAGAATAAAACCGTCGGCGTGCTGGGATTATCCTTTAAACCGAACACCGACGATATGCGCTTTGCGCCATCAATTGACATTATAGAAGCGCTCCAGGCGCACGGCGCAAAGGTTCAGGCGTACGACCCCGTGGCGATGGAGAAAGCAAAACCACTGCTCAAAATAAAGTATTGCGCCAACGCTTACGCCGCCGCAAAAGGAGCGGACTGCCTGGTGATCCTTACCGAATGGGACGAGTTCAGGAAACTGGACCTTGTAAAGGTAAAAAAACTATTAAAAACGCCGATACTGGTAGACGGAAGAAATATATATGACCCCCGACAGGCTGAGAAGTTAGGGTTTACCTATAAAAGCATCGGCAGGAATTGACATATAAACAACAGGAGACCAGCATGAGAATTCTTATTACCGGCGGAGCAGGATTTATCGGATCACACTTGAGCGATTTATTTCTCGGAAAGGGACATTCCGTCATAGCTATGGATAACCTTATTACGGGAAACCTGAAAAATATCGAACATCTTTTTGGGAACGAACGCTTCCAATTCATAAAGCACGACGTTACAAATTACATCCATGTGCCGGGGAAAGTAGACGCGGTAATGCACTTTGCATCCCCGGCAAGCCCGATAGATTATCTTAAACATCCGATCCCGACGCTTAAAGTGGGCGCGCTTGGAACGCACAAGGCGCTCGGGCTTGCAAAAGAGAAAAAAGCCATCTTTATGCTTGCCTCTACCAGCGAGGTATACGGCGATCCCCTTGTGAACCCGCAAACCGAAAGCTACTGGGGTAACGTAAACCCTATAGGCCCGCGTGGCGTCTATGATGAAGCAAAAAGATTTGCCGAAGCTATGGTAATGGCTTATCACCGTTACCACAAAATGCCGGTTCGCATAGTGCGGATATTCAACACATACGGCCCCCGTATGCGCAGCCGCGACGGTCGCGCAGTGCCTGAATTCATAATGCAGGCGCTTGCCAACAAACCGGTGCCGGTATTCGGAACGGGCAACCAGACCCGTTCGTTCTGCTATGTAACCGACCTTGTAGGGGGACTTTACAAACTGCTTATGTCCAAGTTCAACGAACCCGTCAACATCGGCAATCCCCACGAAATCACGCTCAACGAACTTGCGACAACCATAATTAAACTTACCGGAAGCAAATCAAAAATAGCACGCAAGCCCCTACCCATAGACGACCCCAAGGTCCGCCGCCCGGACATTACCCGCGCAAAAAAAATACTGAAATGGTCGCCCGAAGTCTCCCTCGAAACCGGCCTGAAATCAACCATAGCCTATTTCAAAAAAAACCACGAATGATCGTCTACTCCAACATTCTGAGGTCATTGCGAGCGAGAGCGAAGCAATCTCGACGTTGCTTCTGATGAAAAATGAGATTGCCGCGCCCTTTGGGATCGCAATGACAATGATAACTTAAAAATGCTAAAGAGGCATAATCACATAATAAACTGAAGGCTGTTTTTATTTTGCCGGATTCATATAAGGAGGCTTCATGGCCAGACTGTGCGTTGCAATAGTTTGCGGATTCGCGATATTCTTTTCGGCGTGCGCGACGGCGCCCGTTGTTGAGCCGACGCTTGAGGAATCCAATGCTGCAAGGCGGTTCAAAAAAACGGTTGCCATCATAGAGGTTACGGACAACGGCTCACCCATAAAGGGCATAACGGATTCGGCTTTCTCGAAGATGGAGAACATTTTGGCCGGACATTTTAACTTGGTGGAGCGTGAAAAGATACTGCGCGTAATGCAGGAACGCAATCTTTCGACCTCTGATGCTTTTGAAAGATATAACGAGCTTGGCAAACTGCTCGGCGCCGATTATCTTTTTTTCGGCAAGGCCATGGCCTTCTTCGATAAACCCGGGCTTGAGTACGGCAAGCGCATCTCAGACGGGAAGTTCTATGGCTCGATTTCCACGAAATACAAGGCCAATTGCGAGCTTAATTTTAAAATAGTATCCGTTATAAACGGCGTTGTGGAATATTCGGACAAGAAAAACAGCCAGGAGACCGCATCAAAGGACTATAGAAGTTTTTCCGACGAAACGGCCTATGAAAAAGAACTTGCCGTCCGTATGAAAACGCAGCAAATAATTGATATCGCCGATAATTTCGGGGCGCTTAAAGATGATGTTTCCCAGACTGTCGTAAAAGCGATGGACAAGGCAGTAGTCGGATTTAAGAATGACCTGACTGCAAAGTTTCCTATTACCGGCGAGGTGATGCAGGTACTGTCGGAGAAGGAAGTTCTTGTAAACCTGGGATCGGCCTATGGCATCAAGGTCGGCGACCAGCTTGTCGTGTGGGAAAAAATGTCGGAATTCAGGGATCCGAAAACCGGGCTTGTAACAACGCCGCAACGGCAAAAAGCGCTGCTTAAAGTAAAAAAAGTCACTTCGGGATTGTCGTGTGTTGTGGAAGGCAGCAAAAAAGATGTAGCCAGGATCAGCCTGGGCGAGCAGGTATCCACGTTCAAGGCAAAATAAACAGGAGAGAGAGCGATGATTAGAATATCTGTTGTTTCGTTGTTGTTTTTTATTCTGCTCGGTTCGGCGCAGGCGGCTTATTACGACGGGTTTGAGATGGATGCAAAATCCAGAGAGATTATGGCGCGCTACTCAAAAAATGCGCTATCGGAAGTTAATGATTCCAAAAATTATTACTGTGAATACGAGATTTGCATTGAGGAAGGGAAAGGCAAAGCAAAGAAATTTGACATGGCAAGCTGGCATAAAGGCGGCAAGTCTCGCAATAAGATGACAGTATTCGGCAACGGCAATGAACGGCAGGACATGGTAACAATATTCGATGGCACATCCACCTGGATGATTATGCCGGGAATGAAATATAAAGCGCCCGGGAGCCAGTCCGGCCAACAGGCGAAAGATTACGCGGAGCAGTATTTAAAGGGGATGTCTGAGAATCATACAGGTAAAAACAGCAAACTTAAAGGCTACATAAACTATATCGGCAGTGAGGCGGTGGACGGGGTTGCCTGTCATGTTCTTGTTCAGGGAGTAATTGTTAAAGGCATAAAAAAGCCGGATTACAAAATGTATCTGGAGCAGGATTCCGGCCGTATGACCAGGGCTTCATCAAAAGATGTTGAAGTAAGAATTACTGACTATAGAACCGTAAAGGGCATGGCCCATCCCTTTAAAAGAATATTTACATCAAAAAAAATCAAGCAGACCACAATTGTAAAAGTTTTAGAAGTGGACGAACCCATGGAAGACTCCTTATTTGATCCCGATGCCAGCGCCGCCGCATCCGCCCCGGCTAAACCCCAGGCAGAGACGACAACCGCATCAGATGAGGATCAACTATTCCCATCGCAAACCGGGAACGGGGAAGAACAATCCAGTGGGTCTAAAAATAGCTTTAAAAAAGAAGCAGGAAAAGCCGTCTTCAAAGGCATCCTCGGCATCCCCTGATTTCCCCGTCACAAAATCTCCATAAAAAAACAACTAAATAATGAAAAAGATTATCCGTATACTTTTGGCTCTTGAACTTGCATTTTCCGGTTGTGCTACCGTGCCGCGTTCGGTTGCAAATGGCGTTTTTTCCAAAGAAAAACCGTCGCTGTCAACGGAGCGGCTGTTGCGCCACCAGCAGGAAATCAGCGATTCCGGTTGGGGTAAGAAGCTTGAAATGGAAGCTGACAGGTATGGGGCGGAGCTTGCCGCGAAAGCGGGATATAATCCATACGCATTTTCCGAGCGGCAACCTGTTTCGAAAACGGTTCCGACTGGAAACGCGTCTACTCCAAGACGGCAAACTTTGGGTACAAGCCGGATAGATTGCCATACTGGAAAGGTATCGGTGTATATGAAACAACTCTGTCCAAGCCGACTGTATTTTATAGAGTTCATGGAGATACCAATCAAACAGGAAGCTGGCTTATAGATTATAATCCATCGAAATTTAAGGCTATAGAACTTCAAGATATTCTTGCTTTGCCGGGTATTCCAACAGCATATTCAAAAGTTACGATTGTGCCCGGTACAAGGCTTAGGGTTGGAATTGCCGGAAAAATTCAAGAATATGGCCGTGGTGGCATAGTCCAGTGGCAGATATTGACTGGCAATAGTAAACTGGAAGAAATTGGACTTGTCTTTGAAAAACTCGGAGAAATAAAATGAGGGTGGAATTTAAGAAGTGGCAAGTTGAAACAAAAGGATTGACATATGCCATGTTGGAAAAATTAATTCCCTTGCGCAAAGTTCTTCCGGAGCACTTCCCTGAAAAAATTATTGAATCCCCGGGAGGGAACTATGCTTTGCTTCTTTATGGTGGCAACGAGATCGGTAAAGAAGAAATAGTGCAAAACTATATATTGGCAAAGAACGCAAAGCGGCCATTCATAATATTAAAAAGCGATATGACATTTATTTACTTGCACGCACAAATATATAAAGCTGATACTGTTAAATGGTCGCAAGATGAGGAGTTTCTAGGCCTTAGCACGTCCGTGTGTTTTGAATCATGTTATGAAGCAAAGCTAATAATTGATATAAGAAGAAATAAGTTTACGCTTGTTCCTCTGGCGGGAGCACAATATTATGATATGGAATTTCTATCCCGCGGCAGGTTTAAAATAGATTATATTGATGAAGGCGCGCATTATTTCTATAAAATTTCAGCGAAAAGAACATATTTATCACGATTTCGCTGGTTACCATTGTCAGAATTTACGAAAGTGCGAAAACTTTTCAAAAATGGCTATTTTGGCAATCTTACAGGTTACACCGTGCGCTCTTGGAACAAACATTTCAAAAACCGCCGAAATGAATGGCCGTACGAGGAATGGGGACGCACCTAACTGATAAACTATTGAAAGATGGACCACGAATATGACAGTACCACAACCCCCGAATTCGGCAACTATGGCATTGGGCGACTAATCAAAGTTACCGACCTGTCCGGCGGCACCGCATTCCAATACAATAAACCTGCAATACAAAGAATATCCGCACCATTACCGGCACGCTTGCCGCATCATCTGAATATGCCAACGTTTTCCGTGAGACAAAGCTAAACTGTCCCGATGGCGATTTTTGCTGTAATACCAAAATGATAATGTCCTATTCTACCCAAGTAGAAATGTCCTACTAACATGCTACAATAACACCTCCGCAAGGAGGTATTTGTGGCAACAAAGGACATTATCAT
>Ga0208373_1003025_pt1 | contig 17234 bp, 14 predicted proteins | sample RifOxyC2_FD_184036 | JGI IMG/M metagenome (GOLD analysis project Ga0208373, IMG submission 184036) | Soil microbial communities from Rifle, Colorado - Rifle Oxygen_injection C2 (SPAdes) | ecosystem: Environmental > Terrestrial > Deep subsurface > Rock core/Sediment | place: Rifle, Colorado...
AGGAGTCTGCTACCCTGCGAATCCTGGCTCGCTGCAATCAGCACGGTATCTGGGAAACGACAAAAAAGGTTATTGTCTAAAATGGTATTAAGGCATTTCAAAGTAGCCACAGAGTTCACCGAGGTCTCAGAGAATTATTTTCTGTGATCTCTGTGCGCTCTGTGGCTAAGGTTGCCCTTTTTGTGGGTTCAGGTTTGCAACCTGAACCCTGGGATTTTATTGAATTATGTCAGGTGTAATCTAAATAGTGTTTTTGAATATATAAACATTCGGATTCAAGTTAAAAGAAATTGGTAGGTCAACCGTCTCGGTTGACCAAATCAAAAGCAACAAACGGATACAGGACAAGCGAGACGCTTGTCCTGCCAACACCGCCTCAAAACCCGCATAAATAAAATGAGAATTCCTATACAATCAAGTTATTTAACAAACATGCGTAAACAGACCAAGGTATTTCTGCTGATAATCAATGTCATAATAGTTCTCTTTCTTTTTTCCCAGGAACTTTATGCCAGGGCTTTGCATTTTATTGCCTATGGAGACACCCGCAGGGATATTAAGACAAGGGAAAAACCTCAGATAAAACACCATGCGATAGCCAGGGTCATACGGGAGAAGAATCCTGATTTTATCTTATTCTCAGGAGATATGATTTATTATGACGAATTTGAAAGGTTTTTAGAAGTAATTACCAATAACTATGCGGGAAGCAAAATGATAACAGCCCACCCCCACCTAAGCCTCCCCCCTCAAGGGGGAGGAATACAAGGGGACAATGAGGATTCCCCGCCCCTGGTGGGAGGGGTTAGGGGAGGGGGTGAACTGTTACATAAAATGATCCCCCTTTATCCCGTTATTGGGAACCACGAACTTATCTTTGGAGAAAAGGTGGATGCGATTATAAAGTACTTGTTGGAAAAAATAGGCGTTGTAAATGAACCGAAAGAACAGGTGCCTTCCCAATCCAGCCTTTTGAGTAATATAGAAACATTAAAAAAGAAACTGTATCAGGAGATTGAATCGATTGCAGAGGCAAAGATAAAAACGAGGAGTAGACAGGTGTTGTGTGAAGAAATCTGTGGTAAGTTGGATCCCGCATACATTTCTTATTTAAAAGAAGCGCTCTGTGATACGAAAGACGGACAATCCTGGTATTCTTTTGTCAAAGAAGCCGATGGATTAAAGATAAAATTCATTGCCTTAAATTCCTCGCTGCCCGACGACGAAGACCAGTTCCAGTGGTTTTTGAATGAATTAAAGCAGTTTAGTGGTCCAAAGATTATTTTTGAACACTACCCGCCGTATTCAACCGGATTTCACGGGTGTCTGGATCTGATGGACAACAAATCAAAGGCGTCAAGGTTTCGGGATCGCTATGCAAAGATTTTCAACAACGCGGCCAATAATATTGTATTGGTCATCAGCGGACATGAACATAATTACCAGCGGATTTGCAGGACAGATCAAACAGACAGTATACAACAACTACCTGTATACATTGTTTCAGGCGGCGGAGGGGCTGAACTCACAGGTGAGGCGGAATGTGATACTTCTCAGATACCCATGAATGGATTCCGGTGCTTGGGGCTTATTACCGCATACCAATTCATAGATATCGTTGCAGATACGGACGACAAAAAGAATTTAACCCTCACATGTAAAGTACTCGGTCTGCGATGTGATTTAACCAGAGGACTGCCTGATGACGATACCTTTGAAAGGCAATTCGTAAAAGATCGTCTGGAATTAATTGATGATTTTACCTTAAGCTGGCAAAAAGAAAGGTAATAGTTCGGCTTTCGCTTCATTCAAGAATGTGATCTCTTAATAAAAATATTTTAATTGTATGGGAATTTTCATTTTATTTGTGCGGGTTTTCTGAATGTCTGGTAACCGCAGGTATTTCCTTACATGATAGGTGGAAGACCTCCCCTTGATCCCCTCCTTGCGAAGGAGGGGAAAGGGGGGTGGTTATAATTTGACAAATAATGCAACTCAAGACCTTCATACTCCATTTCATACTCGGCGGCACAATCGTAAGTGTGGTAACCTTTCTGGGTTCGCAAGGAAAAGGCATGCTTGCCGCCTTTGTGGCGACCTTTCCCACCATGACCGCCCTCACCTTTGCCCTGATTTACAGCAAGGGAGGGCAAGTTGCTACCGTGAATTACGCCAAGGGTCTGCTCTTCATGACGCCGCCGTGGATTATCTATGTTTTATGCCTGATCTTTCTGTTGCCCAGGTGGGGATTTGTGAAGTCGCTTCTTGTCGGCGTGCTGACCTATATGATATTTGCAGGGATTGTCAGCATTGTTATGAAACATCTGGGGCGGGGATAATAAACGATAACGAAGATAATACCATTTGTAATTCCTGTGAGGTTTCTCCTTATAATTGTATTGACATAATTTATTTTAAGATTCGACCCCTTTCGCTGACTCTAAAAGATGGGTTCAAGTTGCAAACTTGAACCCGCGAAGGGTTATTTACAACCCCCTTTAGCCCCCTTTTCGTTCGACTGAGCGCTCACGACGAAGTCTAAGGGGGATTTACTTGATCGTATAGGATTCCATTTTATCTATGCGGGTTTTAAGACATCTTTTCGTGTGGGTTAAGTGAAGCGAACCCATTATCCAACAAATCTGAGATTTACAACTTGTGATTTAAATCGTAATTTGTAAAACGTACATTGTAAGTAAGACATTGTTGGGTGCACGCCGCCTGCCTGCAAGCCACAATGAGATTTTTATTCAAATGCGAACTCTTGTGCTTTTAACGAAAATATTTATCAAGTTTTCGCTTGATAAATCAATGTTTTAACCTTTTCAATAGCTGCCTCTTTAGTGTTTAAATTGCTTTCGAGTTGTTCATCTTCAATTTTTGTCAAAATATCTTTAAATACAGGACCTGGTTTTAGTCCCATGTCGATAAGGTCGTGACCTGTGATAAGAGGCTTTGGTTTGATCTCTTCGCGTGTTAGTTTACTGAACATCTCCTGACAGTAATAATAATCCGATAGAACGCCACTGCTGGCAAGGGCGTCGATTCTGCACAACTCTGCCAGTTCCGGATAGCCCTCCTCTGCAAAGAGTCTTTTTAGTTTGCTCAGCCGCATCTTTTGTGCATCCTTAAAATACAGGTGTTTCAGGACGAGCCAGACAATACGATCCTTTTCAGCGTTAGAAGTCTTTAATCGATCACAGATTTTTGCCGCCATGTCAGCGCCCACCTTTTCGTGCAGATTAAACCGGATTCGGTCAGATTCCTCAAAGGTAATGGTCTTACCGATATCATGCAGAAGAGCCCCCATTGCCAGCGTCCATGACGGATTCTGCATCTTGGACAGGCACAAAAGGGTATGCACGAAGACGTCCCCCTCGGGATGAAAGTTTTCGGGCTGTCGTACGCCTTTCATACCTGATACCTCCGGAAGTACTTCCGGTAAAAGATGGAGTTCATCCAACAGTTTAATGCCGATATGCGGATTCGTACCCGTTAATATCTTTTCCAATTCTTCCCTGATGCGTTCGGCGCTGACCACATGGATATTCCGGGCAAGCTGAGTAATCGCCTGTCGTGTATCTTCATGGATAGGAAAATTAAAACGGCACGCGAAACGCGCGGCTCGTATCATGCGCAGCTTGTCTTCTGTAAATCGTTCGACAGGATTCCCAATAGTACGGATAATGCCTTGAGAAATGTCCTTCTGCCCGCCAACATAATCCAGTATCTCGTTATGTAATGGATCGTAGAGCAGGCCATTGATGGTGAAGTCGCGCCGTTTTACATCATTTTCTGGAGTACTGAAGGCTACATAATCAGGGTGACGCCCATCACTGTAAGAACCTTCCGTGCGAAAGGTAGCTACCTCAAAGTTGTGCCCATCTTTGACGACAATGACTACACCAAACTGGACACCGACAGGAATGGTCTTCTCAAAGAGATTTATGATATCCTGGGGAAGGGCATTGGTGGCAATGTCGTAATCAATAGATTCCTTCTCCATAATTATATCGCGCACACACCCACCAGCAAAGAAGGCTTTATAGCCGTGGTTTTTCAAGGTTTCTACGATTTCTATGGCGTTTTGTTTGATAGTCATATTGGTAATAGGTTACCACAGATTTTCGTGGAATTAAACTGAATATCACATAGTGTCGAAATCACCTGATTTTTATTCTGGCGTAGCCCTGATGCTCACCAAATTTGTCCGACCAGACGATGCCTACCTCCCAAATGGCTCCCTTTTGCATAATTTTAAGCAAGGCGCCAAATTCTTCGATACAATTAATTCGATATTGGCCGACATACACAAGGACATGACCCTCTCTAATGCCAACCTCGGCGGCTGGACTGTTTTTTTGTACCCCGGAAATCAATACGCCATTCTTTACCCACCACAAATTTAATTGTTTTGCAAGCGGTGGCGTTAAATCTTGCACAAACAGTCCAAGCTTTTCCAGGGCAAGCTTTTCTGCGGAAGCGAGCGGCGCTTTTTCAAGTTTAACCTCTACCGTAAGTTTACGTCCACCACGATTAATGGTTATATACACTTTATCCCCTGCGTTTTTTTTGAGTATGCATTTTTCGAAATCCAGGATATCCTGTATCTCTTTGGTGTCTATTCTTGTGATATAATCTCCGATTTTAATCTGTGCTTTGTCGGCAGGGCTACCGGATTCGATAGATGAAACCATAATCCCCTTTGAAACGTCGTCTCGTTCTTCAACCTGTGCGCCAAACCATATCTTGTTGAGTTCTCTAAAATTGAAAAGTTTTACAAGGGTTTGTCTTACCTTATCGACAGGAATGGCAAATCCAATCCCCTGTGCCTGATTTACGATTGCGGCGTTAATACCAATAAGCTCTCCATCTATATTAATAAGTGGCCCGCCGCTGTTTCCTGGATTTATCAACGCATCTGTTTGAATAAGACCATCATATTTGATATCCCCATATTGACTGCTAAATGTCATAATGCGGTTCTTTGCACTTACTACACCAGTCGTAATGGAGTTTTCTAAACCAAAGGGATTTCCCAACGCTATAACGGTCTCACCAATCATGAGGTCCCTGGATGTACCCATCTTAACGTAAGGAAGAGGATCCGGTGAGTTAATTTTTAATACGGCGAGGTCGCTGACAGGATCCGAACTGATCATGGTTGCCTCAAAATCCTTACCGTCTGATAATCTTACCTTGATTTTAGATGCACGACTCACGACATGTTCGTTTGTGACAATGTAACCGTCTTCGTCAATGATGACGCCAGAACCTAATGGCCTTTCGACCATTTGCTTTTGACTCTGGCCGAAAAAATCATTGAAGAATTGATCGAATAGCTCACTTCTGGATCCAAAGAAAGGGTCTACGTGCCGCTGGGAAATGAGCCTTTCCGTACTAATATTGGCTACAGCAGGACTCACTTTCTCTACTGCGATAACAATGGGTGTCCTGCGGTTAGGACCGGCCTCAATGACGGGTGTTTTAACATAGGGGTGGAAAAGAATGAAAACAAGAAAGGCAGAAAATAATAAGAAGATGTGAGATTTTTTCATTTGGGAAAATACCTTCATTTTACTTTCCCCTAAAAAGATGGGACTAAGGGATTGACAATAAATAACATGAACAACTTCATACCTGCCTGAACGAGTCCGCTCGCAGACAGGTTGATGTGCCATCAGGGCTAAAGCCCCGGTATGCCGCGTACCCACTAACCCCAGCCTTAAGGCTGGGGTTAGTGACGGTCTTATCTGAACTTGTCCTCGTAAAAACGGGGATTGGGCTTTAGCCCTGACAGTGCCTGATTTTCCTGTCTTTAATGAAATCCGCCATGCGGTGAGCTACCGGGCGGTTTTCCATGCGGGCTCGCACCCAGTGGTTTTTCTCCAACAGGACTCTTTGCGGCATCCACAGGCATCTGGGGTGGAGCAGTTTCTGTAACAACCGTGGTAAAGTCCTCTTCTTTTTTCATGAGTTTGGAAATTGATTCGCTGTCAACAACGTAGATATAGTCTGAGTCTTTGTTTTTTACATAATAACTGTGCGCATCTTTTTTCTTACCTACGTAAAGCGCCGCATCACCGCTTTCCACACTGGCAGTAACTATGAATTGAGGCGTGTCCAAAGAAAATTGTGTCAGGTTAGTTGCTTTATATTGTTCAATGTGGCTGCCTTTTAACTCATCGAGATTACTTATAAAGTAGTCTACTTCTCTGCCTTGTGGTTCTTTTTCATAATTTTTTATCTTCCATACATTGTTTGCTTTATCTAACTGGATACTTCTATCAGCATAGCCCAGAACGAGCTTTCTTACATCCGAGCGTTCAAAATGTAATATTTTGGTGGGTACAAGCTCCGCATCGAAATTTCTAATCTTGGGCCAGGAAAGTTCAAACACAAGATCGCTATCACTCATCATGCAATAAGAATTTACTTTATCCCCTTCCTTTACATTTTTGCCAATAAGTAAAGTCCTCGTTTCAACTGTTTTTCCCAAAGGTTCTTTTTCCTTCAGGAGATGCTCTGCCTTTTCTTCTTTCTGCTTATCAGCTTTTCCAGATGGTTGTTCTCCAACTTTTTCGTATGTCACAGAAACCTTGATCCTGGGATCGTCCAACCCAAAGGCTTTAATATCCTTTGGCGCCTTTGTTACATAGTTTTCCACCTTTAGAAAGGACAAGTCCCAGATAATCTGGTTAATTACATTCGCATCAGCTATCGTTTGGACAGGCTTTGAGAGCTCCCACTGAATATGGCCTTCCTCGTCTTTTTTATTGGTTATATCACAGACGAATGTGCGGTCTGGTTTTTCGATGACCAGTTTTTTTACCAAATCTTTGTCAAAATCACTCACCAGTTTGTCACGGAAAGTCAGAAGGACATTTTCTATCTTATCATAAAATTCAGCCGCAGGAACGGTATATACAGGTTCTTCTCCTACACGTTTTACATAACATTTGGCGCCGCCAGGCAATTTGTTACCGACATAAAACTTGGCTAATTCCTTGTCTTCCTCTTTTGTAACAGAAATCTCAAAGATAGGGTCTTTTAAACCATACGTAGACAAGTCGGTTGGTTTATCAGAAACGAAATCCTCAATTTCAAGCACTTTGATTTTCTCAATGAAGTTCTTAACGGTATCCTGGTCTGCGTAAATGTTAATTGGTTTTGTAATCTTCCAATCCAGTTCTAAGGATTTTTCGATAGCAACTAAATCGGCCGGCGTCTTAATTTCCAGCTTGTTTATACCATATGTCCCAATAGCTTCAAATCTGACAACTTTCTTATCCCTTAAATCGTTCGGTTTTTTACTCAGGTCTACGAGGATTGGATCATTAAGGAAGAAAATAGTAGGTTCATCTGTTCGTTTAACATAAACCTTATTATCTAAAGAATGGCCAAACACAACAGATTGACTAGCGCCTTTTTCATTAATCGTGACGGTATAACGTGGGTTGTCCAGGCCGTATTTAGCCAATTCAACTGATTCGGGAAGGAAGTCCGCCCGGTCAATTTGCAGGTTCTTGAGTTTGCCTATAATTTCCTTGATTTTTTCGAGGTCTGCAAGGTCGTTGATGGGTTCAACAAGTCTCCAGAAACTGCCTTTTCTATTACAAACCACATTAAATTCGTTTGTTTTTATCTGCAGGCTGTCTACTGCTTCCTTGTCAAAAGTAAATACCCATTTACTCCTCAAATCCAGGACATTTTTAACAACCTTATCATGGAGAGTTCCCGGTACGACAACAACTTCTTCACTTGTATCGAGTTTAATGTACACATTATCGCCTGCTGCAAGTTTTTGGCCCACAAATACCGTGTATTTATCTCTCGGCCCGGTTACCTGTATTTTGTCAGCTTTGGCTGGAATATTTGTAAACATGGCAATAGAAGTCTTGGGAACATCCAGCCCGTAATCTTTAAGGTCAAATGGTTTATCTCCTTCTTTCTTGAAGGAACCTACCTTGTTCATAAATTCAAATTCAGAAAGTATACTATTTACCTCAGAATTATCTGCGCGCAGCTTCTGTGGTTCAACGATATACCAGTAGTCATCGCCTGTTTTTTCCATAACGATCTTTCCACTTTCGTTATTCAATTCGATCTTTTTGATCATAGATGACTTGAAATCAGGTATTACCTTTTTTTGAAGTCTTTCCCATTCTTCATGCGGCAGTCGCTTTCTCTCGTAAAGGAAAACGTACGAAATACCAATAGCTGCTACAATTAAAAGGATTATGGTAGTTTTAAGTTTCATAACTTAATTCTTTCCTCCAACGTAGAAATCATGAAATTGAAATAGCGGTAAACCTTCATTCTCTTATGTAACGCAATTAATTAGGCTTTCGGCAACTTACAAATATGAATTTTCCCTCCCTCGATGGGAGGGACTAAGGGAGGGTGTTCGGCGTGTTTCTTTCACCCCCACCTAACCTCCCCCATCAAGGGGGAGGAACTATATCTTTAAAATTCCTTGTACATTTCAATTAACGACGCCTCTTCCACCAGACGAGGCTGCCAATGACTATTGGTACCACAGGGATGCCGGCAATAGAAACCCAGAAGATAACCTTCATCTGGGCTGGGTTAATCGTTGCCTTACGGAAATCAGGCGGCTTGGCAGAAATGCCCAATTGAGTTTCTTTTTTTGCTAACCAATTAACGGAATTCCGAAACAAATCGGCATTTCCTGGATTTTCGACATATTCATTAGACGCAAAATCCACATCTCCGAACACAACTAGTCGTGACCCTTGTGGTTGAGCATTCGGGTCGTTTGCCATAGCAGAATGTGACTGAGTGACTGATTTGGGCAGTTCTTTTACCTGTGAAGCCACAGCAAGAGAAACAGGGCCTTGCAAATCAACGTCTACATTAAGTTCAGGTTTTCTTTGCCGTAAATTTGCAACATCGGTTTCTCCCCAGGAACCTTCAGGCGCATTTATCAACGTCGCGGCCTGATAAGGCATTTGGTCATTTGGCGGCGCAGAACCGACAGAACAAGCGCCTAAAATGATTGTATTAAAGCTCTTTAAACCGTCTGTAATCTTAAATTCTGCATATTCGTCCTTACCCACGTAGATTTCTGCAACGGTTTGAATACCAAAAAGAGGCATATTCACTTTGTTATAGACAACGACATCATCACGCACCACGATACCGTATTCTGCCATAAGCGTCTTAAACCCCGTAGGACTATTTGGAGTAACGGCAGGCTCAAGCAAAAGTAACAGCTTACCCCTGTTTTCAAGATAGTTACGAATTATGTTTAATTCTTCTGTCAGGTATGCCTTCGTCGGTCCCGCGACAACCAATACATCGCAGTCATCTGGAATTTTTTTGGTGTTCAAAATATCAAGCGGGGCTGTGCGACAGTTGTCACGTTTAAGGGCATTGGCAATTCCAGAGATACCTCCACGGTCATAGTCTTCTAACTGCCGTTCGCCATGTCCCGTAACGAAGTAAATGGCCGTTTGTTTCTCCTGGGTGACGTTGAGAATAGCTTCTGTGAATGCCTCTTCACCTTTAAACTTGAATGGATACTGCTTTTCTATAACTTCATTCTGCTGTACATGTTTGCTGTGTTCGCTGCATTCGAACACTACGGTGTTTAACTGAAGCGCGTCAATCTCAAGGCGTTTAGCCAGCTCCTCAACCTTGGTACGGTTTCTCAACGGGTCAATACTTTCCACCTTAATTTTGTCGGAATGATAGGCATATTCCTTCAGGATATCCACAATTTGTTCATAAAACATTTCGCCTGGATTAAACAAGGTGGTAATTACAACGGGTTTGTCAAGATTCTTTAATATATTTTTGGTTTTTTGTGAAAGGGAGTATTTCCCCGTAATGGTGAGGTCAAGACGCTCATAATGCCGATTATTCAAAAAACCTACAATTGCAAAGATACCGGCAGCGAAGATGGACATTATCGCAACATTTGTACCGACGAGCGCCTTTCTTTTAGACGCCTCGGATGAGAACCATTTGTTCCTGATAGCCTTGGCTGTGGTAAATCCGATGATAATACCCCCACCAACCCCCATCGGTACAAGAGAAGCCAGTCCCCACGAATTGAGGATTCTTGATACACCAAAGCCAGCTATAACAGCAATTATACCAGCCAGGATAATATATCCACCAAACTGATCTAACCAATCGTTCTTTTTGTCATTCAAAGTATTCATCTCCATCTCCTGCTCTCAACAATACGTACTGCTATAAATATGAGTAAAGCGGTAAAACTACCGTAGTAAACAACGTCTCTTGTGTCTATTAACCCTTTTGTAAATGTATCCCAGTGGTCATAGGTGCCAATATAGCTCAGACAACTATAAAACCACCCCTCATTCCCAGTACTAGCTAAACCAATCACCAGTAATATGAGTAGCGCAACGATACCGATGACGGCTGCAACAATTTGATTTTTGGTAACAGCAGACACCAGTAACCCAATAGCCACAAAGAGACCCCCCATCAGAATCAGCCCAATGTAACTGGCAATAATAGCGCCGTAATCAGGAGAGCCTACCCATGCCAGGAATATGATATAAAAAGCAGTTGGGGCAATCATAATATTGTAAAGCGCCCAAGCGGATAAAAATTTTCCAAACACCACTTCAAAATCTGTTACCGGCGCTGTCATGAGTGGTTCAATAGTCCCCGTCTTATACTCCTCGGCAAATAATCGCATGGTAATAACAGGGGTTAGGATGGAAAGGATAAATTGCGTATAAGCAAGACTGTATCGTAACGTGGACTCTTGAGTCAAACCAAGCATGACAGAAAAAAAATAGCCGGAAAAGACCATAAATACGGTAATAACAACGTATGCGATTGGCGATAGGAAGTAGGCGTTAATTTCCCTTTGGAATATCGTACCAGTGCTTGTCATTTATGTCGTTACCTCCTGTTCTTGCGTGGTAATTTGATGGAATATTTCTTCTAAAGTAACGGCAGTTTGTTTCATCTCCCGAATAACTCCGTTATTTTTTACAACATTTGAAAAGATATCTTCCCTTATATCCATATCTTTTTCCGCTTCTACGCTAAAATTATTAACTTCACCTTTGTCGTACCATACGACCTTTTTAACACCTTTTATACCGGATAATGCATTCTTTATTTTCTCACCGTTACCACGGACTTCTAATACAACAACACTTCCACTCCTGAGTTGAGTTTCCAAATTGGATGGAGTATCCATAGCAACTATTTTACCTTTATTAATAATAATTACCCGACCGCAAAGCATTTCGACCTCTGGAAGGATATGAGTAGACAGGAGAATTGTATGTTTTTCCCCAAGTTCCTTTATGAGTTGCCTCACCTGTCGTATCTGGTTGGGATCGAGTCCAATCGTTGGCTCATCGAGGATGAGTATTTTCGGATCGTGGACAAGGGTATCGGCTAAACCCACCCTCTGGCGGTATCCTTTGGAAAGTGTACCAATAATCTGATTTTGCACTTCTTTAATCCTGCATTTTTCAATACACTCATCAATCTTTAATTTGCGTTCACGACATGGCACCCTCTTCAATTTTGCACGGAATGTCAGATACTCTTTGACTCGCATTTCAGGATACAAAGGTACGTTTTCTGGTAAATATCCTATTTGCTTCCGCACGTTAATTGAGTCACGAAAAACATCATAACCAGCAACTGTAGCAGTACCTGATGTGGCAGGCATGTAACAAGTAAGAATACGCATGGTAGTGGTTTTGCCCGCTCCGTTAGGTCCTAAGAGACCTAAAATTTCACCCTGATTGACCTCGAAAGAGACATGGTCTACAGCATACACATCCGCGTAACGCTTTGCTAACTGTTCGACTTTAATCATATAAAAAAATCCCCCTAATATACTTGTAATACTTCTTTACACAGCAAGCTTTTATTTTTTATCTTATCCAACATTCAACATTATGGAACGGCTATTTTATGTTTAATCACTGCTTATTAATTACACAATGAATTTAAAAATTGAACTAAAGCCTTGAGATTGTGATGTAATCTTTGGGTAGGTGAATTAGAGTGTAGTTCAACAGGATTTCTTGTCTAACTACAATACCACTAAGTAATTAATGTATCCACTTACTCCTAAAAACAACAATAAATATTTATAAATTCCAAAATAATTCTCTGCCGCAAAACTCGAAGTATTCCAGAACCCTCTAACAAGTTTTAATTTTTTGAACTCTTGATTTGGGTAGGTTGCCCAGTCCCATCACTTAGCCTAATCTTCTTTTGCATTAATTCTAAAAAGGCAATCTGAACAGGATCATCAATGTTTGTCTCAATAAACACAGGAGCTCTTTTTATAATTTGTCTTGCCCGACTTATAATCAATGACGTAAGCCGCAATGAGCCACCCACCTGTTTTGCAAGTTCATCTATATTTTTGTAGTTCATTTTAACACCTAAAATAAGATATATGTTCCAAAATAAACACGATTCACAAAAATTTTTTCAGACCGATATATTATTCATAATAAATAATGATAGATTAAAATTCCATATGTTATATACAAATTCTTTTTTGTCAAGGGAAATTAAGCCTTTAAAAATTCCTTGAGAAATGTATTTTAACTATGATAATATATGGTAATTATAATCTATAATTAAAACATCTGCTTTTATAGAATTTAATCAAGAGGGAAATATGGCAAGGATATACGAAGATATCACCAAAACGATTGGTAATACACCACTCGTTAAATTAAACAACGTCACAAAGGGATTAGAATCCACCGTAGTTGCAAAGATGGAATTTTTTAATCCTCTGGCCAGTGTAAAGGACCGTATAGGAATTGCGATGATTGAAGCAGCAGAACAGGCGGGATTGATTAAGAAGGATACAATCATCATAGAACCAACATCAGGCAATACTGGCATCTCATTGGCTTTTGTTGCTGCAGCAAGAGGATATAAACTGATTTTAACGATGCCCGATACCATGAGCTTAGAACGACGGTCACTCCTGGAGGCATTTGGCGCGAAGATAGTATTAACACCAGGCGCTGAAGGAATGAGAGGTGCGGTAAATAAGGCAGAAGAATTGGTGAAAAATACCCCTAATTCGTTCATGCCGCAACAATTCAAGAATCCAGCCAATCCAGAAATACACCGCAAGACAACGGCGGAAGAAGTATGGAACGACACCGATGGTGAGATCGATATCTTTGTGAGTGGAGTAGGCACGGGCGGTACGATTACCGGCGTTGGAGAGGTCATTAAGGAACGCAAACCATCGGTCAAGGTAGTAGCTGTCGAGCCTGCCGATTCCCCTGTACTCTCGGGTGGAAAACCGGGTCCTCACAAAATTCAGGGGATCGGCGCGGGATTCATTCCTGATGTTCTCAACATGAAGGTGGTCGACGAGATTATTACGGTTAAAAATGAGCAGGCGTTTGCATTAGCCCGACAACTGGCACGCGAAGAAGGAATCCTGGCAGGTATCTCTTCCGGTGCCGCTGCATATGCGGCACTCCAGGTTGCCGCAAGGCCGGAGAATAAAGGGAAGTTGATCGTTGTCGTATTTCCGGATACCGGTGAAAGGTATCTATCCACGGTTTTGTTTAAGGAATTTTGATGTTTGAACGCATTAAGGAGGACATTGATGCCGCCTTTCAAAACGACCCGGCTGCAAGGAGCAAACTGGAAGTAATTTTATGTTATCCGGGTGTACACGCCCTGTGGCTACACCGAATATCCCATTATCTTCGGAAGAGAGGATGGAACTTATTAGCACGTTTAATCTCTCACGCCAATCGGTTCCTGACAGGTATTGAAATACACCCGGCCGCCGAAATAGGACGCGGTGTGTTCATTGACCACGGTATGGGAGTCGTCATAGGCGAAACAGCAGTAATTGGAGACGGGTGTCTTATTTACAAGGGAGTTGTCCTGGGTGGTACAACTACAGAAAAAACGAAAAGACATCCAACTTTGGGTAAGAAGATCATCGTGGGTTCAAACGCCTGTATATTGGGCAATATAACTATCGGAGATTATGTGCGCATCGGTTCGGGTTCTGTTGTGGTCAAGGATGTGCCTCCCCATGCAACCGTAGTCGGAGTACCGGGCAGGATTATCGAACAGAAAAAGAAAGAACATGATGTAATGCTGGATCATGGACAATTACCCGACCCTATTGCAGAAGCCCTTAAGATTGTATTAAAGGAAAATCGCAAACTCAAACAGCGTATTAAAAATCTGGAAGACAATTTAAACCTTTCGATTAAAGAAGAGGATTACGTTTCTGAAGCAGAATCTGAAGTAATGACCATATTCATGAAAAATTACAAAGATGGTGACGGCATTTAGGATAGGGTAAAATTTCTTGAGGAAAAATTATCAATTGTATTATGGCAATTACCGCCTATATTTAAAGTCCATACCAATCGGTTATCAGATATTTTAATAACGATGAGGCTGGTTACGCAGTAAAAAATGCGATTACCCTTTCAAAGTTAGTGTTTGGAAAAAGGAATAATACTATGTCAATTAAAGGATATGTAGATTACAAACGAAGAGAATTTTGTAACGATATAAAGTGCCCCATTCAGATTGACCTGAACACTCAAAAGGAGGGTTCTGCAGAATATGAAAAAATAAGGGGGATTTGTAAAACAGATTGTAAATATACCACATATCAATTCCATCATTGGTTGATAGAAAAAGGATATTTAATTGTCAGACCAGAAAAATAAATAAATTAGGCCTTCGGCGACTATTTCTATTTGTAGGTAGGGGCAATTCATGAATTGCCCCTACAAGATTGAAATTCTTATACCATCAAGTTAGTCCTTTTAAGTCCCCCTTATTAAGGGGGACTTAAGGGGGTTGTGTTTTTCCGTGGTTATTTTACAACCCCCTTTGCCCCCTTTTCGTTCGACTGAGCGCTCACGACGAAGTCTAAGGGGGATTTTGCGTCGCATGTGTCATGTGATCCGTATAAATAATAATGAAGATTCATACAATTTGAATTATTAACATTTTTAAAAGGAGGAATAAAACCGTGGATTGGGGAATGAAGAACCGTTTGTCTCAACTCATTAAACCGAATGGTCGTTGTATGTTTATGCCTATAGATCATGGATACTTTCAAGGACCTACCTCAAAGCTGGAAAAACCGGGCGAAACGATTAAGCCGATTATCGATTACGCTGATGCACTCTTTTGCACCCGTGGTGTCTTGCGTTCGTGCATAAATCCTGGAAATAGCAAACCTATCATCCTCAGGGTTTCTGGTGGTTCCAGCATGGTGGGAAAAGACCTGGCTAACGAGAGTATTACCACCTCTATCGAAGAAGTTATCAGGTTGAATGCATCTGCAGTAGGAATGTCTGTGTTCATAGGCAGTGATTATGAACACCAGACACTGTTAAACCTCGGAAAGCTGGTTGATGAGGCAGAAAGGTACGGTATCCCTGTAATGGCCGTTACGGCTGTGGGGAGAGAACTGGAAAAGCGAGACGCCCGCTACCTCGGCCTTTGCTGCCGCATTGCAGCCGAATTGGGCGCCAAGGTCGTAAAGACATACTGGTGCGAGAATTTTGACAAGGTCACAAATGGATGCCCAGTACCCGTGGTCATGGCAGGCGGTCCAAAGACAAATTCAGACGTCGAGGTATTTGAATTTGTTCATGACGGAATGCAAAAGGGCGCTATAGGCGTGAACCTTGGAAGGAATATCTGGCAGAACGAACATCCTGTAGCCATGATCAAGGGGTTGCGCGCCATCATCCATGAAAATGCAACGGTAAAGCAGGCAAGTGAAATATATAATTCGGAGAAAAGTAAAAAATCAAAATAGGTTCAGGAGATGGAATACCATGCGCGTGGCAATGTATTACAATAACAGGGACGTACGAATCGAAGAGATGCAAACCCCTCACGTTGGTCCCGGTGAATTGCTGGTAAAGGTAATGGCAAGCGGTATATGCGGAAGTGACGTCATGGAATGGTACCGCATCAAAAAGGCGCCGCTTGTACTAGGGCACGAAATTGCCGGCGAGATTGTGGCAGTCGGGGAATGGGTTAAACGGTTTAAGGCTGGTGACCGTGTAACCGTGGCGCATCATGTCCCTTGTAATACATGTCATTACTGCCTGAATGGACATTATTCAGTTTGCGAAACCCTGCGTACCACCAATTTCTCTCCCGGCGGTTTTTCAGAATATATCCGCATCCCCCAAATCAACGTGGATCGCGGCACCTTTATCCTGCCTGAAGAAGTCTCATATGAAGAGGGTACTTTTGCTGAACCACTGGCTTGTACATTGCTTGGCCAGCGGAAGGCGGGTCTGCAACCGGGACACAGCGTTCTTGTTATTGGCAGCGGTATTTCCGGATTACTCCATATCCAGCTTGCCCGTGCACTGGGCGCAGGCAACATATTTGCAGTTGATATCAGTGAATACCGTTTGAAGATAGCAAGGCAGGTCGGGGCAGATTTTGCGATATATGCCAAAGAAAACGTGCCCGATTATCTGCGCAAAAACAACAACGGACGCCTGGCTGACATTGTGATTGTCTGTACAGGTGCGCCGCCTGCCATTCAGCAGGCATTTAATACCGTTGATAGAGGGGGAACAATCCTCTTCTTTGCCCCGGCAGAACCAAACATTTCAACTTCAATGAACCTTTGGGATCTCTGGCGCAATTGTAATTCTGTTATCATGTCATATGCAGGACCTCCTGACGACACGGCAAGGGCTATTGAACTCATTCGTGCAGGGAGGGTAAAGGTAAAGGAACTAATTACACACAGGTTAAGCCTTGCCGAAACTGCACTGGGCTTTAAGATGGTAGCCGGTGCCGGGGAATCTGTTAAGGTTATCATTGAACCACACAGATAAAGGCCTTGAAATATTATAGAATCATTTCCCATTTATAACTTTGTGTTAGAATCTTTTTAAGTTTTATCTATAAAAATGATTGGGAAAAATTTTCCAAATAATTCCCTGGAATCTGTAAAAAAATACATGCGCAATGAGGAAAAGGGGATTGTTGACCTTGCATGCAGTTTAATCAACGCAAAGACAGAAAATCCTCCCGGCGACGAAATTCTTGCTGTGCGCATAGTTGAGGACTTCTTTAAGTCGTTACAAATTCCCTATAAAATTTTTCAAAAGACAAAGGACAGGGCAAATATTGTTGGCTATATAGGAGGTCGGGGCGAACGGCCGTTCGCCCCTACATTACTGGTTGCATGTCATTTAGATGTTGTA
>Ga0208373_1003026_pt1 | contig 17218 bp, 18 predicted proteins | sample RifOxyC2_FD_184036 | JGI IMG/M metagenome (GOLD analysis project Ga0208373, IMG submission 184036) | Soil microbial communities from Rifle, Colorado - Rifle Oxygen_injection C2 (SPAdes) | ecosystem: Environmental > Terrestrial > Deep subsurface > Rock core/Sediment | place: Rifle, Colorado...
GTCGTGAAAAAATATATCCGAGAGCAGGGCGACCATCAGGAAAAAGTTCAATCAAATCAACTCAGGCTGTTTAAATTTTAACAGGATACCCCGCAGCTTGCTGCGGCTGGGTAATTCATTATTACTTTATGAAATATTCAACACTCTTTTTATAAATCTTCGCAAATTTCTTGACTTCCAAAATATCAAGCCTGTATTCCCCCGATTCAACCCTTGAAATATAAGATTGCGGTCGTTTCACTTTTTTAGCGACTTCAATTTGCTTTAAGCCAGCTTCCAGTCTTGCTTTTCGCAATTTTTCGATAAACTTTGCGTATTCCTTTGTTTTTATTGTCTTGCCCATATATTATCAAGCATACATACAAAAAGCAAAAACACTGCCCTAAAAGCAGTATTTTTTCGTTTTGGACTACTTGAGGCTCAATTGGAACCAGATTATCAAAGAATTGCGGCAATGGCAAGAATTACAGTATGCCACAGCAAATGCTTATTAAGAATGCTTCAGATTCCCTTCCCTTTCCAAGAATTTTATTTAGCAGTATAATATAAACAAAAACACATGACAGAAAAAATATTCGTAAGTAAATTAGAAAAGATTTTTACGAAGGAAGGTTTTCTCGCAGAAAAAGAATTGGGGGTTGGATATGGAGTGGCCGATCTGGTGTTGATCAGAAAAAGTCGAATCAACAAAAGAAAAGCAATGATTAGATTGGGATATGGACAGACAACCCCATTAAAAAAAGATGCTTATTTCAAAGTGCTTGAAAATGTACCCGATTATAAATTTCAAAAAGAACTTGTGGATATTGGTTTTCTAGCCGATAAAACGAAAATCTCAAAATCTTTGCTCAAATACAATTTGCTGAAATCATTGGAGCGCAAAAAATACATAAAAAGAAGAGGAGAGACCTATTACTTCAAGGTGAATGGCTGGCTGCCTTTGACAGACGAGATAATCGCCATTGAAGCAAAAATGAAAGATTGGAGAAAGGGATTTGTCCAGGCTATTAGATATAAAGTATTCGCTAATAAAGTCTATCTGGCTATTCCCGCCGAAGTCGAACATCTTGTGGATAGAAAGTTGCTAAAAAAACACAAGGTAGGCCTGATAGTTTTGGATGTAAAAAGAAAAGAGAAAAGGGAAGTAATATCAGCTGCTAACATTCAACCTCTTAATGTTAGCAAGAATAATCTTGCATTTGAATTTTTCTGGAAGAGAAAAAATTTAAGAGATCTAGCCTTGGTATAATTTCGAAAAACTGCCTATAAAGTCTGAAACGGTAACAACGACAATGTTATCGTATTTTTTTACACTAAGAACGCCCTTGTCTCCTGTTGCGATAATTCTCGCTCCGCATGATTTTGCAACCCTAAAATAAATATCGTCGTCGGGATCACGAGTTACGATATTTATATTTTTCAAAATATCAAATGGTTCGATAATGTTTATAAGAGACTTATAATCCAATATTATTTTTTCCGGCGTAAACAGTCGAGCTCTTAAGTACTTTTGAATTCTAGACATTCTGATTTTTTCACAGAATTCCTTGTAAGTTTCCGAACTACCGTACATCACAATTCTTTTTTCTAAAGCTAAATTCAATAGCTTTCTTGAATTCCCCTTGTAATGACCTATCATTCCCGAAAGAATAATGTTTGCATCAGGAACTATTTTTATCATTGTATTTTTGATTCCAAATCTTTTAATAAATCATCGAGACGGTCATCTGATTCGTCGTAAGTCCAGTGCTTTGCTTCTTCGAGTATATTTTTCCAAACAACTAAGTGATTTGATTTGAAAGGTGATTGGTGTTTTCTTTTATAAAATCTGACTGTTTCATGAGCTTTATCGATCCTTTCTTTCATAAAATTGATTCGATCTCGCGAATTCATATTTCTTAAAGCGCTCATTATTTCAATTTTTCTAAAAAGAAAATGCCGCATCTTTGAGGGAATATCGACCGGTACTGCTCCGTTACATGCAGAACACGAACATTTGTAGCCAATTTTTTTAACTTCGGAATCATGAGCGTAATCAAAAATTTCCGGAATATAAGTCCACTCATGCGATCTTCCTTTTATTTTTCGTGGTGTATCTTGTAATATTTTAACCGAAGTCGTTTCGCCTGTCCCCAGCCCGCTTATAAAGCCACAACATCCCAGGACACTTAGAATTTCCCCGAATCCGCCTATGGAGTTTACAAGAACATCATGACCTTTGGATAACTGAAAAGCCATATAGGCTAAACCAGATAAGGATTCCTCACTCGCTTTCCGATCATCGAGTTCGTCAACAGTAATAATAAATCCTTGGATATTGTCTTCAAATCCCTCGCGATACCTATCAATTATAGAGTTGATTATTATGGTCTTTGTGAAAGCCCTACTTCCAATATGTATCATCGCGAAGAGAGGAAGGTTTATTTTGTTATCTTTTAGATATTTTATTGTTTCTGAAAGCATCGTAAGATTTAAAACGAATTTTGTATCGTCAGTATCCTCGGCGAACAAATATGGTGCAATAACCAAGCTTGCCCCTCTTTTTATCTGATACTCGACACTTGCCTTAATGATTTTTTCCATTCGGAATTCAGGATCACTGTACAATTTTTCAGCGTTTATATTTTTAGGATATGGAAGCTTCTTAAAACTACTTTTTTCTTTGGCATCCTTAAAAAGCATTCTATGGGTAACGGGATTTACAATAAAAACATCCGCCACAGGCCTAATTGCCTTCAATACGCCAGGTCTCCATTCAATATTGTGCCCATCCATCAAAATGGCTGGGAATTGCATACCTAAATCGGCTAATTTTGAATCCAAAGATTTAGGAATAAAGATTGGCTTATTTTTGAATATATTTTTTTTCATTATTTTCTTGTAATTATCCTCATGATTATTCAATTAACACTTGGAGGGATAAGATTGACATCGGTAGATGGCTCTTGGTCAAGACTGTTTATTGCATTTTCTACTGCGCTGCAATCAAAATTTCCCTCCCGACATCCCTTAAGAAAGCCATTTAAATATCCAATAAAATATGCGTCTTTTCTTTCTTCTGTTGCGGGCTCTGCATAATTATCGCCAAGATACCCCTTTGAACTCCTGCCATCGACATAACCAGATTTATATCCTTCGTTGTAATCAGCTTTCATTACAGGATCAGTATAATCAGATTCAGTTTCTTCAGTCCGATTGGTTTTCACGGAGGAGACTGAAGTCAACTTAAATGAATTAATGAATTTTTCAAATTGTGCTTTTCCAGAATTTTTTTGTTCATATACCATGGCCAACATATATAAACCTTTTTCAATAACAACATTTTTTCCCTTAATATCCACATTCTCCTTTGGACTATGCAATAAATAATCTATTGCATCGTAATTGTTAAATTTTGAGAAACTGGAAGAAATAATCTTTCCGCCCTCAATGTTCTGAAGGCTTCCGTTAAGAGAGCCCTCTAGGATTCCTTTGGTATTAGAAGAATCAGAATCATCGGGAAATTTCATAAATCCCACAACATAAGCAGTACCATCTTCCTGTGCGCTTATAAATTGATCCATTTTTAGAACTAAGTTTGTATTCGGAATTTTGTAATCCTCCGTATCATGATCAGGAAGGGTTGGAAGCAGTACCTTGAATTCTCCTATTAAGGAATTATACTCTTTCCATTTTTCCGCGTTATTCAATAGTGAGTTTTCCGTAGAATTTTTTTGCGAATCAGGACTTTTATGAGTTTCGTCATAAATTGAAATGCCGATAAGAGGAATGAAAATGGCTGCCAGGACTATTATCACGACTTTCATGTTGCGCCTATTTGCCTTCTTATCACGCTCAATCTGCTCCCTGTCCTTGACTGTTTCGATTTCAATAACTTGATAGCCACATTTGTTGCAGAATTTAGCGTTATCAGGTAAATTATTTCTGCATTTTTCGCAAAACATAAATTTAGTCTACAAATATTTTAGAAAAATTATCTAATGCACACCCGCTTTTTTGGTCGTTTTCAAAATTTTCGTAGAATTGTCCAAAGATTTCTTTTATATATCTTCCAACATAAACAGCTTCAAATCTCAATGTCAAGACATTGTCTTCGGCATCATAATAAAACTTAGTTATTACAAGGTTTTTATTTGCACTGTTTACAAAAGCATCCATTTTTGCGGATGATTTTTTGGGAGTGGTAAGGCTTACTTTAAATATAACGAAATTAGGAAACATTTCCCAAAATATAATGTTGTTATTTTTTGAATGTTTTGCAGCTATAAATTCCCTTTCTCCTTCTATATCCAATTTATTAACTTCATATCCTAAAAACTCTAAGTGGCTCGCCATCTGTTTTAGATTTTCGTTTTGAATAATTTTTAAATATTTTTTATCTTCTTTTTTGGTATCAATAGCTTTGTTCGTAATTTTTTCTTCTGCCATAATTTTATACCCACAGAATTCACAAAAAACACTTTCTTCTGATATTTTTTTTCCGCATTTTTCACAATGCATATATTTGGAAATTATTGGTTTAATAACAACGACATCAATTTTCTACAAAAGTTGCTTTTACGCGCTTCGAAGTTGCAGTATATAATATCCAGACTGCTCCGGAAAATATTGCTCTTGCGGCATTTTTTTGATAATCCTGAATATCTTCGCCCGTTAAGGAATATGAGTTAGCGATGAAAAGTGTAACGTTTTGAATTACAGCAAAAACGATAAGCATGACTATGAAATTTATTGGAAACTTTTTCTTCTTTTTAAAGAGTAGATAAAGGACATAAGAGGCAAAAATTGATATAAAGCCGCTGGTTAATAAATCGTACATAAGCAATCCCCCTAGATTGGCGTAGTTATTTGAGCCATATGTACGGATGGAATCCAACAGGTTATAAATACCATAGCCAGCTGTTACAAGGAGTCCCAAAACGACAAATGTTAGCCAGCCTTCAATCCCCTTGTATTTAGACAGATCTTCATGCACCTTAGAAGCAGTAGATTTTTCCGTTGAATCACTTCCCCTTATACCCCTAATAATAAAAGTGGCAAGAACACCAATAAGCACAGATATAATTAGAATTCCAATAATTGCATCTACTGCCTCACTTTCAAATTCTCCGGCAAATCCGAAAATTATAGAGAATATAATTGCTACAATGGCAGTTGAGAAAATAAATATCTTACCGAAATTAAATTTATTTCTCTTGGGATCAATAATTTTAGTGTCTAGTGAATTTTGTTTAGTGCTTTTCGCCACCACACTTCCGCAATTCCTGCAAAACTTCGCTTCCTCGTTTATTTTCGTGCCGCATTTTTGACAAAACATATTTGTTCAATTTAAATTATTACCACAAAATTTACAAAAGTTGCTTAAGGAGGATACTTCTTTGCCGCAACTAGGACAATATTTTTTGTTTTCGGAGACATTATCGACAACCTTCCCAGAATATAACTTTTCTGCTTTTGCTGTCTCATTTTCAAAAACTAAATTTTGACTGTCTTCTTCGAAACCTTTCCAAATTATAAAAAGAGGCAGAATTGAAAATGGAATAAGAAGCAAGCAAATAGACATCGCCGAAATATTAGTTGAAACACCCAAAACCCATAATATTGTCAAAATAAGATAGGCTGCCTGTGCGAGAAATATACCTAATGAAGTTCCTAAGCTTTCAGGAGGTTCATTTTTTGCCATATAAGCGAGCGGCGCTGTAACGGTTGAATACCCCCACAAAATCAAAGGAATAGCTATAACTCCACTGATATTTTCTGAAAAATGGTTGAATATAAAAAAAGTCCAAATAAGTATTATCCCATCTTGATAAATAATCGAGATTAGACCAATTGTTAAAGTAAGAAATTTCCTTTTCTTTTCAACCAGTAGAGTAAGGAGATAAGCAAAGCCCATAGAGGGTAACGCAACAATCGTATATGCATAGGGCATTATAAATGCGATGACAAAGCCAAATATTATTTCACGCCATTTTCCAAGCGCAATGAGCCAAATGCCTGATCCAATTCCTGAAAAGAAATTGACCATTATTATCAAGCTTAGAAGAGTGGCTGCCAGAAGTCCCCAGCTTTTTGATAAAAAATTATTCATTGAACCCAAGACATTAAAACTTAAACATCAAAAACACTTTACTTATTTTTTGATTGCCAAGATTGACATTGCTTTCGTTCCCTCTCATAATCAACCTTTTTCCACCTCATGATTATATAATGACAATTTTCTGAATTGTCTTTAGCGATTTGTTCACAAGGCCATTCTTTCCTGTTTTCACTCACCACGGAGCAAGACTGCATATTTAGCACGCTCCAGCCAATAGAAATTATAAAATACAAAACAATAAGAAATATAGTTATAGACATTATTTTCTTAAACATGTTTTTTTTCTGATAATTGAAATTATAAAAAATATTGCAACAAAAACATCTATAATAATCCACGTAGATTTGCCTTTTAGGTAGATTGGAACAATTGGATTGAAGAGAATGGCAACAGCCACAAACGCCCAAAACCAAAAATTCTGCCGTTTGTTTGCGTAAAGATAATATGCGTAGTAAATAGCAACTCCGGTAATCGCAATACGTAGAAATTGGTAATATGCATACGGCCAATTCAGAAAGGACAAAAGCAAAAAGATTGAAGCTAGAATAGCTGGCCACCTAGTAAATTTGATTTCTTTAAGCTTCTCCATAATACCTATTCTTGATTTTACAGTATCATGCCGTAATGAATCCGTATTACGGTCATTTTTCCTTATTTTTGATGCCTCTTTTATTTCTCCTGTCAAAGAATAAATACCATTCTTGTATTCTAGAACATTTTTCCCGATAATTGTGTTGATTTTATATCTATATTGCCTTAAATGATTTTCGGTATATTCTTTTTGCCAATCCAAGAATTCACCAATTTGGGTTAGATTCGCATTTTTATTGGCACATAAAAAAACAAGCATGCGATATGCATTGCCCGCCAAAATAAGCTCTCTCCCGTTTTCGTCGAAGATTTTTTTACTACTCGTATCTAACTGAAAATATTCATGTTGATAAATCATTAAATTTTGAGTAAATAGAGCTTATTTATGGTTTAATGGTATCATCAAGCGATTTAGTTTTCAAGTGTTGCAATAAAAACTCTGCTTGATTTTGAAATATAAATACTAGCCGCTAACGATCTTGTCAATCTCCCTCACAACCTCGTTAGGAGTGAATTTTGATTTAACGAGATAATCCTCCATACCAGCGGCAAAGCCCTTTCTTCTGTCCTCGCGGCTGCTGCAAGTGGTAAGGGCAACGACTTTGATGTTTTTGGTTTGTTCATTATTCTTGAGCTTTTCCGTGAATTGTAAGCCGTCAATTTCTGGCATTGTTATGTTCGTCATAATGACATCAGGCTTGAAATCGGCTATCTCTTTTATAAAATCATCTTCGAGGATGAAGTATGTTTTGACCACATAGCCGTTTTCTTGAAATTTATTTTTATACACATCGAGCATAAATTGTTCGTCGTCCACAAGCACGATTCTTTTTTGCCCCTCTTTCTTCACCGAAGGCAGGGCGTATTTTCTGAAAAGCAATATCAGTCCCAGTGCCAAAAGGACATACTGCAAAGGTGAAACAATCGCCCAGTATCTCAATTCCCGCGTTGTAATGAGCGTTCCCCGCTTGAGCCAGAAAAGAAAATGGCTGTCGTAAGGAACGAAGTATCCTCTGCCGTAGCGGTATTCCAGCCCCGAAGGAATCCTGTTGTCGAAGGAAATCAGGTATACCCCCGCAAGGATGATTATTTCTATCCAGTGTCTCTTAAGGAATCTTTTTGTTCTTCTGTTCATTTTTTTGTTGTTCAATGATTATTTGAAAACCCCTTTTTTGTTTTTGCGCGAGGCAAACGCGGGAATACTACTTTAAACCGTAAGGCGGGGGTGGGGGGTGATGGTCGGGTTTGGCTTGAGTATCGAAAAAAAATGTTTCTTCATTTTTCGATTCATTCTCTCTTATTTTAAAGTTATAGATTTTTCTCTTTCTTATGGTTCAAAGTTATTTCTTATTTCGTTTCGTTGCTGTTTTTGCTTCACGGCTTCTCTCTCGGAGTATGACTACTTGGTCATATTTTTTAACTTCCTGTAATTAGGGTTATCGGAAGTTCAAGGCTGTTTTTTATTATCCACTTCATTCAATATCTCCTGTTTCCCGTCTTCTCTTTTGCAGCATTTGATACTCCTTTATCGTCATCGGCTTATAGATAAGTTTGATGAGGCGCAAGAGCTTGATTCCTTTATCATAAGCCTCGGATCGGCTTATTTCCTTCCCGAAATGTTTTTTGTAAAGTTTCTGAAATTTGGCTATGTGTTCTTTGGATAGCATCATAAAATCAAAATTTAATTTCTTCGAATGTCTCGTAATAGCGTGGCAAGTCAGCTTTGCGCTTAATGTTGTCATTGTAGACCTGAAGCATTTCCAGGCTTTTGTGCCGCGTGTATCGGGCAACTTCGAGTAAATCTCCTTTGTATGTTTCAATGAGCTTTGAAGTGAAATAGTGCCTAAACCCGTGAGTCGTCTTGTCGATTTTGAGTTCCGTGAGAATGGTTTTGATTATTCCCCGCAACGCTCTCGTCGTAATTCGTTTGCCTCGGCTGTTGTTGCTTTTGCTGGCGAATAATGCACCGTCCGCGATTCTATTTGCTTTCAGATATTCCCGTAAATTTCTGATTGTTTCGGGATGAAGGTCAATCGCTTCTCTGTCGTCCCTTCCCTTTCCTTGAACGAAAGCGGTTTTGGCAGCAAAGTCCAAATCCTTGAAGTTAAGCCTCACAATCTCAATTTGGCGAAGTCCCTGCAACGCCAGGAGGCTCAAAATGGCTTTCGTTCGGGCATTTGATGGCGTGGGCAGTAGTTCTCTCATCTTCTGCGACAAGAGCTGAATTTCGGCTTCATTCAGCCCCTCTCGTTTGTGCTTTTTATCTTGTTTGAAAGTTTTGATGTTCTGGGTGATGTCAACGGGAATTATCCCTCGACGGTTCAACTCTTTGAGAAAGATTTTTGCCGTCGCCAAGTATTTATTTTTCGTGGCTATGCTCAAGTCGGCTCTCTTTTCCAGCTCCCGCTTAAATTCCAAAAAGCTGTTTGAGTTTAAGCCCTTTTTTTGTGTTCGCTCCAGGAACATAAAAACCCGCGCCTTGTATTCGGCGCGGGTGTTCTCGCTTATATCCAATAAATCAAAAACTTCACTGGCTTTTTGAAGAAGTGTATCTGTGCTTTCCGCAATTTTGGTTAAATTTTTGTTCATAACGGGGATGTTATAACGGATGATAATGTTATAACGCCCGCGGAAAACACAAAAGGCTTCCCGCTTGCCGACGCCGCCTTTCGGAGACGCCAACTACCCTTTCGGATAGTACCACTTCAACGCGATGCAAGACGGAAAGCCGTCTCTATGTTGAAGTGGTTTTTGCCATACCTAACGGGAAAGCCGCTAGGGTTAGGCAATTCAATTGTTGTTTATATTATACGCAACATCAGGGAAAATACAACTTTTCCGAATAACTCCTTTTTATAATGGTGAACAAACCTGTCTACTCTCTGCCGTTTTTAGCCTTTCCAGCCAAACTGCTTTAGCGCGAAGATATAGAAATACGGATTTTCAGCTTCGTGTGCCTGGCTTTCATAATACTCTTCAACGAACATCTTCAAGGCTCTTACCACCTCGCTAAATTCATAGTGGGTTGCTCCCTTTCCGTCGGGTCTTCCTTTCTCCAGGTTCAGAAGCCCCCTGCGGCTCATATCCAGATTTAGGCATAATCCAGAGATTGAAGGCGACATTCCCGCCATTATGACGGTTTTGAAATAAGCCAGCCCTTTTTCGGCTAGTTCCTGGGGGCTGTTCTTGTATGGTCGCCCGCCCTTCTCGGTGATGCTTTGCCGCTTGTCGAAGTCCGTTATAACAACTTCATCCAGCCTCTTTTTCAGCCAGGCGAGATGACTTGACCACCAAGCTATATTTTCCTCCCTTGTGTGTTGAAACATTTTATTTGTTGACAGATTTATTGTTTGGTGCTATTTTCTATTGTTCGCGAAATTCCTACGTTTACGTTATTTTTAGCTACATTTTAGCCAAAAATTGGCGAATATACAAGGAAAAGCCTGTTTTATGCAGAAAAAATCCAAGGCAAAATTTTACCCCTGGGACGCCGAATGTATAGCCTACTATCTTTATATTCATTCTATCCATCATCCAGACAAGAATAAAAGTTCGTGTCTTATTAAGCTCGGAAAAATTTCTGAAAAATCCCTGATCGAACGAAGGCTTTCAGCCCTAGATTATTTGAAAGGGAAAAATATCATAACAAACTTTAGCCGCACAGATAATAGCAAGACTTCAACCAGAAAAAAAGAAGTAGATAAAGCACTGGGCTACACCAATTACACAACAGCAGAGGTCGTCTTCCATCATCAAAAAAATGGGCAATTTATAGAGAATATTTTTAATGCTAAAAAAACTATCGCCAATGAAATCCAAAATAAATACCTAGCCCTAATGGACATTACGGAAATTTACCTTAAAGAGCCAATACGGCGAAATGTCAATCTTAGTGAAGAATATGAAAAGCTTGTACAGGATACAAAAAACCTTGCATTGAACCTAATTTCGTATGATGATTTTTATCCAGCATACAGAGCATACCTTCCTTTTCAGAATCTTTTAGAGGCGCCAGGGATTATGAGTGGATTAGAGATCAATATTGAAAACGTGATGGAGCGTTTCAACGAATCCCTTACGGATTTGCAACGGCTAAAATCATTTTTGAAATTTGATTTTATCGATAGTGAGAATACTGACCTTAGAAACATTCTGGGTTTACTGGAGAATCTCAAGGCCAAGAAAACCATACCGGAACAAAAAAAATCAGGAGAGGAAGAGAAACAGCGACTAATAAAAAGAGGAGCTAATGGCGATTATTATTTCAATGGCAATCTCATCGAAGCCAATAAAAAAGCCGACTACTTCGCAGCATTTGACATTCTTTTTACTCAACACGACGCAAATTACTTCTTGTCATACGAGGATATAGAAGAAGAATTTGTCCGTCGTGGACTTGAAAGAGCGGGAAGCACAGAAAAAACGATAGTGAGAATAAGCAATGCTCTTCATAATAAAAGCCAAGGTTTTTTTCGTCTCGCCAAAGTTAATGGGAAAAGAATAAAGAATGAAGCTCCTGATGGCAAGGAGATAGTTTCTATTGTGAGAGGCAAGGGATTGGAATTAAACAATCCTGTTATCTAGAAAATTTCTTTCTTCTTCTTGTGGACAACCCTTTTTTAGGGTTGTTTTTTATTATTTTTAAGCCATTTTTATAACAGATAAAGAAATTCAAAGTAATTTATACGTCTGCTATAACATAGGATAGCGAGAAGCTAACCAACGAGAATATGCTATCTATTGAGCGAATAAAAGAAATTTTGGACGATCCCCATCTCTCTGACGAAGAAATCACTGAAATCAGGGATAGTTTTCGAATTCTCGTCGAAATCATTTTTGAAAAGTGGAAAAAAGATTGCGGCAAATCCACGAATAATGAATCTAATATGTAAAGCAATCCTGCCTGGATTTTGATCAATAGTCCTCCGCGGGTCAATCAACATTATGAAAAAAGAAAACAATCCAATTTTAAAAGCAGCTCTGGAATATGCCAGAATGGGATTTTCCGTCATTCCGGTTGGTCGGGATAAAAAGCCCTTGATCAAATGGGAAAAATATCAAAAAGAAAAAGCCAGTGAGGATCAGATTAAAAAATGGTTAGAGCAATTTCCCAAGGCAAATATTGGGGTTATAACCGGAGCAATTTCCGGAATTGTAGTCGTGGATGTTGAAAAAGGCGGCGATGTCGCCAATCTGCCCCCAACTGTTATTTCTAGAACTGGCGGCGGTGGATGGCATTTCTTTTATAAGCATTCTGGGCAAAAAATTAGCAACGCTACAAGAATTCGCGAAAAGACGGATATTCGAGGAGATGGCGGATATGCTGTTATACCTCCCTCAATCCACCAATCCGGTAACAAATATGAATGGTCAATACCTCCAGGAAGCGCAGATTTCGTAGAATTGCCCCTTTGGGTTGTGAAGGAAACAAGTAAGACTGGAAATAAAAAAACCGACTGGGAGAATCTGCTAAAATCTAAAATACTCAAAGGAGCTAGGAATTCAACCACAACAAAATTAGCGGGCAAACTTCTTTATCATCTTACGCCCGATTTATGGGAGGAGGCCGGATGGCCAGCCTTGAAAAATTTCAACAAAACAAATTGCGCTCCTTCTCTGCCAGAAAAGGAGCTTAAAAGTACTTGGGAAAATATAAAGAAGAAGGAAATAAAGAATCGAGAGGCTAATAAAGCTACAAAATCAGAAAAAGTGAGCACGGGGCGAAAATCACAAAGTACTCTTCTGGTAGGAATGATCGAAAATGCTAATGGCCTAGAGCTTTTCCACGACGAGCTAGACGAACCATTCGTTCGTCTTCCGATTGAAGACCACTTTGAAATTTGGCGATGCCGGAGCAAGCAATTTAAGAGATGGATGGCAAAATTATTCTGGACTATTGAGGCAAAAGCTCCAAGTCCTGATACGCTTAATACGGCGCTAAATGTAATCGAGGCAAAAGCTTGCTTTGATGAAAAAGAATACAAACTTTTTAACAGAGTGGCTTGGCATGAGAAAGCCATCTGGTACGATCTTTCTGACGAAAAATGGAGAGCAGTAAAAATAACCAAGATGGGTTGGGAAATCATCGATAATCCCCCGATATTATTCAAAAGGCATTCCCATCAACAAATCCAGGTGGAGCCAAAAAAGGACGGGGATATATCTAAATTTCTTGATTTTGTGAATGTGCCTCAAAAAAACCTTCAAATCCTCTTGCTTACATATCTTGTTTCTTGCTTCATACCTGATTTCCCGCACCCCGTACTAAATATTTACGGATCGCAAGGTTCGGCAAAATCAACTCTTTGCGCATTGCTTAGAAAAGTTATCGATCCCTCTTCTATGGAGCTAGCCACTTTTTCAAGAGAAGAAAGAGAGTTGATTCAAAAAATATCTCACCATTGGCTTATCTGCTTTGACAACATATCAGGCATTCCACACTGGATTTCCGATGCCCTGTGTAAGGCGGTTACGGGATCAGCTTTTTCCAAGAGAGAGCTTTATACGGATGACGAGGATATAATCTATGTTTTTCGGCGATGCATTATTATAAATGGAATAAATTTGGTTGCTGCTAAAGCTGACCTCTTGGAAAGAAGTATCCTGTTTGAACTCGAAAGGATGGCAAAAAAGGAGAGAAAAGGGGAAAAAGAAATTCTTGAAGAATTTGAACGAACAAAGCCGAGGATACTCGGATCAATATTTTCCGCCGTTTCTAAGGCTCTTAGTATCCGAGACAATATCAGAATTGATGAACTTCCAAGAATGGCAGATTTCGCAATATGGGGAAGCGCTATCGCAGAAGCAATAGGGTTTTCGCAAGAAGAGTTTCTTGATGCATATTTAGAAAATATAGGAGAACAAAACAAGGAAGTTCTCTTGGAAAGCTACGAAGCGTCGTCTCTTATGCTCTTCATGGACGAAAGAGATCACTGGAAAGGAACCCCCACCCAATTATTGGAAGAACTAAAAATTATCGCCAGAGAAAAACTAAAACTCGACATCGAAAAAGGGAAAATATTTGCAAAGACCTCTAATGTACTTAGCAAAAAGTTGAATCTATTAAAACCAAATCTTGAAGAGGCAGGACTAATTATGTACAAGGGCGAGGAGAATAAGGAAAGATTCATAATGATCAAAAAAGGGACTGAAAACATCGTCTCAATCGACGAATCGTTGCCAGACAGAAAAGCCGAAAACAACAAAATATCGATAGATGAAATACCATTCTGAATATCGTCTCCTAATCCCAACACTTTTTCAGTCTAAAACGATAGCAACGATAAAAACGATATTCTCCGAGCAGTGTTGACCAATAATCTATTTCAATTAGAATACAGATGTTGCCCAAACTCACAATTTAATTTCCGGAGATTTTTTTAACTCGCTGTATCAAACGGGGCAGTCTGCCAGCGAGTTTATTCTTCGGGATAAGTGAGTTGGGCAACCAGGCTGTCCCGTTTGATTTTATGAAAGGCATAATTTATACAAGAGTATCCAGCGACGAGCAAATTAAGGGAACCTCTCTGGACTCCCAAGAAAAAATTTGTCGCCAATATTGCGACGACAAAGGCATTGAGGTTCTGGCTGTTTTTCGTGAGGAAGGAGCTTCGGCCAAATCAGCCGATCGCGAGGAATTCCTTAGGGCTATCGAGTACTGCCGGAAAAACAAAGGCAGCGTGGATGTTTTCGTCGTTGCAAAAGTGGATCGGTTTGCCAGAAATACCGAGGATCATTTTTATGTCCGGAAAATACTGATTGATTACGGAGTTTCTCTTCATTCCGTAACCGAACCGATCGGCAACACTCCAACCGAAAAATTCATCGAAACGGTGCTGGCCGGTAGTGCCGAGTTCGACAATGCCATAAGAAGGCAACGCTGCGTCGATGGTATGATTGCAAGGTTGAAACAAGGAATACATCCTACGCGACCTCCTATTGGTTATGTTTGTGGTAATTTCAAGAGACGAGGACTGAAAAAAACCGAGCCTGATCCGCCAGACGGCAAGATTTTTGCCATACTCCAAAAAGGCTTGCAGGAATATTCCAAGGGGGGAATATCGCAAGTCGAGTTAGCCGCCTTATACGACAAATGGGGGCTTGGATCGTTGCGCGGCAAAAAAACGACAAACAAATTCGTCAACGGACTCTTAACAAAAAATTTGAGCTTTTACGCTGGCATACTAAATAATGCTTTACTCGACGAAGAAGTAGAGGGATTACACGAACCGATGATCACAAAGGAGGAATATCACCGAATCCGGCTGATTCTTTCTGGCAAATCCGGCAAATTATCCAAGCCAAGGCATTATAGGTATAATCCGACATTTCCTTTGCGAAAAACTGTATTATGCGCCCATTGCGGGCGCCCCTTGACCGGAAGCTGTTCAATCGGCAATGGAGGCAAATATCCGTATTATCATTGTTACAATAAGGACTGTGCGACGTACGGAAAAATCATTCCTAAAGAGGAGCTTGAAAAAAAATTTATGGATTTCCTCTATGGAATAGTTCCCAAGGAAAAATTCCTCCAAGTTTTCACGGAATCGGTATTGAACCTGTGGCAAGAAGAAGGGCTAAGTTTTAAGTTGGAAGCTGAAAGACATAAAAAACGCCTTACAGCGCTGGAAGAAAAAAGAAAACGAATATTTGAAATGCGAGAGGATGGCTCTTACGCCAGGAATGAATTTCGAGAACGGAAAGAAGAGGTTGAAAATGAGATCGCGGCTGCCAAAATATCTTTAAGTGAAGCCAGAATCGAACAGTTTAATATAGAAGCGGCGTTAAGCTACGCCAACCAGTTTATACGCAACCTGGGCAGACAATGGTTTGATCTCACGCAATCCCATAATAGGTTCCAAAAATTGGTCTTGCCGGAGGGAATTAGCTACGACAGAAAAAATGGTTTTGGAACCGCCAAATTGGGGCTTATATTTGAGATGAATCGGCAATGCGCCGACAAAAAATCTCTAATAGTGGACTGTGCCGGACTCGAACCGGCCACCTCCGCTGTGCAAAAGCGGCGCTCTACCAGATGAGCTAACAGCCCACATTATGAGAGTGAGCTATGTCGGGCTTAGCTCACTATTTCAAGATTTGTGGGCGATCGAGGATTCGAACCTCGGACCTTGTCATTATCAGCTTACCCCGCACCAAAAATTTTGTGGGCGACGGAAGATTCGAACTTCCGACCTCGTCATTATCAGTGACGCGCTCTAACCAACTGAGCTAGTCGCCCGAAGAATAAGGGTGGGTCGTGCAGGGATCGAACCTGCGACCATCAGCTTAAAAGGCTGCTGCTCTACCAACTGAGCTAACGACCCAAAATTTTAGGCAACTAAAAAATTATACAACTAAATAGATATTAGTCAATAGCAGGTTAATAATAACAAATATCAGCCCTTGACTCAAGTTTTTACCCAATATATAATATAATCAACAATTGAATATCGAAATATCAAGAGCGCAGCGAGGGAACTAGCCCTATGACCTGCCAGCAACCACTCCGACCCGAAGTCGGAGAAGGTGCTAATTCTAGGCCCGCAAGGGGAAGATATGAAAAATTGCTTCTCTTTGCGAGAAGTTTTTTTATTAGTAAATAAATATCATGATCTACAAACCAAAGATCTATACAGTCGAAAGCGTGACTGCCGGTCATCCGGACAAAGTTTGTGACCAGATTTCGGACGCGATTTTGGACGCGTGCCTAGAAGAGGACCCGATGAGCCGGGTGGCGATGGAGGCTTTCGGAGGCCATGGTCTCCTTATCGTCGGAGGAGAAGTGACGACTAAGGCGAAAGTTGATTTCGAAAAGGTGGCGCGGGACGTCTACGAAGAAATTGGCTATACGAAAGACATAAAAGTGATAACAAACGTCGTTCAGCAATCGCCGGATATCGCCCAGGGCGTGGATACGGGCGGAGCGGGCGATCAGGGGATTATGTATGGCTACGCAACAGACGAAACGCCTGAACTTCTTCCTCATGGAGTAGTCTTGGTGAATAAGCTGACAAAAGGTCTTGAAAATTTGCGAACCAGCGGCGAAGTGGCCTGGCTCGGTCCGGACGGGAAAGCCCAGGTGACAATCGATGAAACGATTGGAGGAAAAGTCCGGTCCATTCTCGTCAGTACCCAGCACGAAGAAAAAATCAGCCAGGAAGAAATTCGAAAAACTCTTATTGAAAAACTGATAAGGCCTTTGGTCGGGGATGTATCCGGCATTGAAATATTGGTGAATCCGACTGGAAAATTCGCCATTGGCGGATTTGAAGGCGATACCGGACTCACTGGCCGAAAAATCATGGTTGACACCTATGGCGGGCTGATTCCCCACGGCGGAGGCTGTTTTTCCGGAAAAGATCCGACCAAGGTCGATCGCAGCGCGGCCTATATGGCTCGCTACGTGGCGAAAACCCTGGTTTCTGAGGGGAAGGCCAAAGAATGTCTGGTTTCAGTATCCTACGCGATTGGAAGAGCCGAGCCCTTGATGGTGGAAGCGCTCAATGAAAAAGGAGAGAGTATCCGCGA
>Ga0208373_1003028_pt1 | contig 17214 bp, 17 predicted proteins | sample RifOxyC2_FD_184036 | JGI IMG/M metagenome (GOLD analysis project Ga0208373, IMG submission 184036) | Soil microbial communities from Rifle, Colorado - Rifle Oxygen_injection C2 (SPAdes) | ecosystem: Environmental > Terrestrial > Deep subsurface > Rock core/Sediment | place: Rifle, Colorado...
AAGGTCGACTTCCGGTCCATGAAGATGTGCGTCGCAGCCGCCATGCCCCTGCTGCCGGAGCTGAAGAAGCGATTCGAGGCGGCGACGGGCGGGAGGATCGTGGAGGCCTACGGGCTGACCGAATCGGGCGTACTGGCCATGGGGCCCATTTACGGCCCATGGAAGGAGGGGGCAGTGGGGCTTCCCACGCCCGATACGATCATCCGCATCGTCGATATCGCGACAGGCGCCCGAGAGATGGCCCCGGGGGAGGCCGGCGAGATCATTGCCCAGGCCCCCCACCTGATGAAGGGCTACTGGCGAAGGGCCGAGGCCACAGCGGAAATGTTCCGGGACGGCTGGCTCCACACAGGCGACATCGGCCATCTGGATGAAGATGGCTACCTCTTCATCACCTCCCGCAAGAAGGACCTCATCAAGCCCAGCGGGCATCAGGTCTATCCCGGTGAGGTGGAGGAGATCATTCAGCAGCATCCTTCCGTACAGGAGGTGGCCGTGGCGGGCATCCCCGATCCCTACCAGGTCGAGGCCGTCAAGGCCTGGGTGGTCCTCAGACCGGGCGTCCGGGCCACGTCCGAGGAGATCCAGGAACACTGCCAAAAGTCTCTTGCCTCATACAAGGTGCCGAAGTTTATCGAATTCCGGGAAAGCTTGCCAAAATCCATGATAGGCAAAGTCCTGCGGCGCATCCTGCAAGAGGAAGAGATTCAGAAACCGGAAAGAAGGGATTGAATAGGAAATCCTGATCAACTCAACCAATGGAACAATATTGTTGAGGAAATAAAATGGAAAACAAAAATGTCTATGACCTGAAATCTGTGAAGCTGCCTTATCTGGCAGGCGGGGTGCCTGTGGCGGTCAAAGATGAAATCGATATGACGCCGTATCCAACCACCGTCGGCACAGCGTTTCTGGGGAAGACGCCTGCCAAAGAAGATGCAACCGTCGTCGCGCGGCTGCGAAGCGCGGGCGCACTGCCCGGCGGCGAATCCGATTTGACGACCACCATCGAAATCATGCGCTTCACCACCGTAGCGAATATGACGGGGCTGCCCGCGATCTCTTTCCCGGTTGGTTATACACAGTTGTGACGACATGATAAGTTCCAGGGAGAAAAGTCCTGACACCACCCGCCGGTGTATGCCGCCCAAGAAACCCGCCCCACGCAGTTCAAATTTTTATGCCTTGAAATGATTTGACACCATTACCGGGAAGTGTATTATAGAAAACATTACGATGAGGCCATAGAGAAGGACTTTGGCATGAATGATAACGTCGAGGATTGCTATAGACAGAATTCAGGGGAATTTACATCCACAAGCATTGAAGGGGGGACATGAGCTAAATATGGTCGGGGCGGCAGGATTTGAACCTGCGACATCCTGCTCCCAAAGCAGGCGCGCTACCGGGCTGCGCTACGCCCCGTTTTCATGAGTTCCCTTTTGAAGCCAGACTTTCAGTTTTTCTGCAGCCATCGCCCGATGGCTGATTCGGTTTTTAACCCCGGCCGGCAGTTCAGCCGCCGTGACGCCTCGCTCCGGCAGATAAAAGACCGGATCGTACCCAAATCCCCCCTTCCCAGCCGGCGCCTCCGCGATCCTCCCTTCCCACATTCCGTCAAAGACATCATAACGCCCGTCCGGTCGGTAGAGGACGAGGATGCATCGGAAGGCCGCCTCCCTGTCCTCTGGCGGGACACCTTCCAGTTTACTCAGGAGCTTCGAGATATTCATTCCGTCATCGGCGCTGTCGCCGGCATACCGGGCTGAGTATATTCCCGGCGCCCCATCCAGAGCGGCAACCTCCAATCCCGAATCGTCAGCGAGGACCGTCTCTCGGGTCAGCTCCGAGATCGCCCTCGCCTTTTTAAGTGCATTCTCCAGAAAGGATTTTCCGTCTTCGAGAATGTCCGGTAGATCCGGATAATCATCCAGCGACTTTAGTGCCACCCCGCTTTCGGCCAGCAGTGTCCGAATCTCTTCTATCTTTCCCCGGTTCCGGGAAGCAAAGACAATCTTTTTCATACTATTCTTACGGCATCTTCTGGAAATATTTCCAAAGATCCGCCACCAAGGCTCTTGCGACGGCCCTTTGCACACTCTCGTCGGTCAATTTTTTCCGGTCCTCCTGATGGGTCGCAAAACCGATTTCGACGATCACACCCGGCATGGTCAATCCATCCAGAAGAGGGCTGGGCGCATCCCTCAAGCCGCGTCCCTGGCGGGGGAAAACGCTCTCGAGGCCGGTCTGGATCGCTTGGGCAAGCCTTACAGAGTCGTTGAGGTATTTGTTCTTTTCCATATCCTTGAGAATGGCTGCAGATTCGTTTCCACCAACGATAGTCTGCTGAAAGCCGGGAAAGTAGACTTCATACCCGCTCGCTTTTTTCCCGAATCCGGCATTCACATGGAGGCTCAACAGACAATCCGGCTTCAACACGGCTGCCGCTTTTCTCCTTTCCGCCACCGTCACGGCCCTGTCATCGGAACGGGTCAGTTGAACGTCAAAATTTGCCTTTTGTTTCGCCTCTTGTCGGATCAACAGGGCAAGGTTCATCGTGAGATCCTTCTCCCGGAGTTTATCGGAAACCACACCCGTCTCCGCTCCGCCATGCGCCGGATCGATCAGGACCGTATACCGTTTCTGCTGGGCGCTTGCCCCCAGCGAAGGGACAAGGCCGATAGTGAGCAGAACGAGAGTGATTATCCCATACCTCATACAGTGTTTATTCATGCACGCCATCGTTTCCTCTCCGTGATGTTTTTTTATCAAAGCCCGGACTTCATACAGCAAACAGAAACCGGCTGTCAAACCATATTGAAGATCTCCGCAGCTTGCTGCGGAGAATCTTTAATCCTTATTGGAACAAGACCACTTTTTTTGCTCGCTTACCCCGCGGCAAGCCGCGGGGAATACGCTCGCAGCGGATTCAGGTCCGCCAGAGCCTCTGCACCGAAACCACACCGCGCACTTTTTTTACTGCCTCGACTATCCGATTGAACTGATGAAGGTCATTGACATTCACAGTGAAGTCGCAGGTGGCTTTCCCGTTCTGATCGGTAGTCGTCTCCGCGTGGGAGATATTGACATCCAGCATGGAAATGGCGGCGCTCAGATCGGCGAGTATGCCTTTCTTATCATTGCAGATCGCCCTCATCTGAACCAGATAATCCCTCTTTTGACGGACGTCCCAATGGACGTCCACCAGTCTTTCGGTATCCATGTCCCGTATATGCGGACAGCCGGCCGTATGCACCACCACCCCCCGACCGCGGGAGATATAACCGATAATTTCATCTCCGGGGATCGGATCGCAGCATTTGGCATACCTGACCATGACATCGTCGATCCCGGTCAGAGAAACGCCGAAGGGCTCGGTTGCCGAACCCTTTTTACTCGTCGTGTCGACGACATCTTCCTTCCGGACCTCTTCCTCCGGGAGGAAGCGATGGATGATATGCTTCGGCGAAACCCTTCCATAACCGACAGCCGCCATCAGATCTTCGAGGGAATCGATGTGGCTCTCGGCAAGAATACCGTCCATTTCCTTTGATTTGGCAAAACTCCCGAACTTCAGATGATGCTTCTTAAACTCCTTCTCCAGGAGGTCCTTTCCGAGAGCCACGCTCTTTTCCCGCTCTTCGGTCTTTACCCAGTTTCGGATTTTGGCCAACGCCCGGGAAGTGACCACAAATTTTAGCCAGTCCTTGCTGGGATGGTGTCCCGACTGGGTGATGATCTCGACCGTATCCCCGTTCTGCAGCTGATATTTCAGCGGCACGATGCTCCGGTTTACCTTGGCCCCGATGCACTTATTGCCGATATCCGTGTGGATGCTGTAAGCAAAATCGATGGGCGTCGCCCCTTTTGGAAAGGACTTCACATCCCCGTTAGGCGTAAATACATAGACCTCTTCCGGGAAAAGGGCCACTTTCAGATTCGACATGAACTCGCGTGGATTTTCGGTCTCTTGCTGCACATCCAGAAGATCCCGGAGTATTTTGATTTGATCTTCATCGGTGCTGGAGAAAGCCACGCCTTCCTTATAACGCCAGTGTGAGGCGATACCTTCCTCCGCCCATTCGTGCATCGCTTTCGTCCGGATCTGGATCTCGACCCGCTCTCCGTAAGGGCCGATCACCGTCGTATGGAGGGACTGGTAATGGTTGGCCTTCGGCATGGCGATATAATCTTTGAAACGCCCCGGCACCGGTTTCCAGAGGGCGTGCACCACACTGAGAGCCTCATAACAGTCCTTTTCCTTGTCGGAATCGAGGATGATCCGGAAGGCGGTGAGGTCAAAGACCTCGTCAAAATTGATATGCTGTTCTTTCATCTTTTTATAGATGCTGTAGAAATGCTTCGCCCTGCCTTCGACTTCAACCGAAACACCCAACAGTCCCATTTCCTTGGCAATGATACTTCGGACTTCCTCGGTATAATCATCCCGTTTGTCTTTCTTCTTCACAACGCGTTTGGCGAGGTCGTTATAGGCTTCGAAATCCAGATACCGAAAGGAGAGATCCTCCAATTCGACCTTCATCCAGTTGATGCCGAGCCGATTGGCAAGCGGGGCGTAAAGCTCCAGGGTCTCCTTGGCTATGTACACCTGTCTTTCCGGTGTCTGAAATTCCAGGGTTCGCATGTTGTGAACCCGGTCCGCCAGACGTATGAGGAGTATCCGGATATCGGACGACATTGCCAGAATCATCTTACGGAAATTCTCGGCCTGACGTTCCTCCTGGTTTCCGAGGGTGATCTTGCTGATCTTTGTCAAGCCGTCAACGAGAAACGCCACTTCCTTTCCGAAAGACTCCTCGATCTGTTCCTGCGTGGCCAGGGTGTCCTCCACCGTATCGTGGAGGAGTCCTGTCACGAGCGTTGCCGCATCGAGCTTCATGTCGGCCAGGATACCGCACACTTCCATGGGGTGGGTGAGATAGGGCTCACCCGAGAGGCGGACCTGACCCTGATGGACGGACGCAGAAAAAATATAAGCCTTTTCGATCCGCTCCACTTCGGAAGGCGGGAGATAAGACTGAACTTTTTCGAGGATATCGTTGATGCGGAGCATGGAATCTACATTCCTTCGCTGATTTTGGACAGGACAAACGCCTCGACCGCGTCGATCGGCAGGTCTATGACCTCTTTTGAGCGTCGGGACATGATTTCCACTTTTCCTTCCGCCAGTTTTTTGGGGCCAACCGTGATCCGCAAGGGGATGCCGATCAGATCGGCATCCTTGAATTTGACGCCTGCCCTTTCATCCCGGTCATCCAGAATAACCTCGACACCCTTATCCTTGAGTGTGTCATAGATGCGATTTGCTGTTTCCGAGAGGCTTTTTTCGTTCACATTCACCGGAGTGATGATGACCTGATATGGGGCGAGGGGCAAGGGCCATACGATCCCGTCCGAATCATGATTCGCTTCGATGGCGGCGGCGACCGTTCTGCCGATGCCGATTCCGTAACATCCCATGATCATGGTCTGCTCCCGGCCGGTCGCGTCGAGATAGAGGGCCTTCATGGCCTTGCTGTACTTGGTCCCCAGCTTGAACACATGCCCGACCTCGATGCTGCGCGCAAGATGGATCGCACCCCCACAGCGGGGACAGGGATCCGTCTCCCGGATCACCCGGAGATCGGTGTGGGCTTCGACCTGGAAATCCCGCCCCGGTTTCACATGGCGCAGGTGGTAATCTTCGCGGTTAGCCCCCATGATGCAACGGGTCATGCCCAGAAGCGAATAATCGGCAATGATCCTGGTCTTGATGCCCACAGCGCCGGCAAAGCCTCGAGGGGAGCCCGTCGCCGCCAGGATCAGATCATCCGGGGCCAGTTCGAGTGACTCGCAGCCGAGGTGGTTTTTCACCTTGACTTCGTTTACCTCCTGATCTCCGCGGATCAGGACGGCAACAGCAACACCGTCCGCGGAAAAGATCAGCGTCTTGACGACCTCCCCCGGTTTCACCCGGAGAAAGGCACAGACCTCCTCGATTGTTTTCACCCCCGGCGTGTGGATTTCTTCGATCGGAAGCGGGGGATCCGTATTTTCCGGTTGGTCCGGTTTTGCAACCTCGGCCTTTTCCAAATTCGCCGCGTAGTGACAGGCGCCGCAAAAGACGATCGCATCTTCCCCGGAATCGGCTATGACCATGAATTCGTGGGAAAAACTTCCCCCGATCGCCCCGGAATCCGCCTCCACCGGCCGAAAGTTGAGGCCGCAGCGTGTAAAGATCCTTTTATATGCCTCGAACATCTTCTGGTAGCTGATCTCGGCGCCGGCTTCGTCCGCGTCGAAACTGTACGCGTCCTTCATGCCGAATTCCCGGCAGCGCATCACCCCGAAACGGGGGCGGATCTCATCGCGGAATTTCGTCTGGATCTGGTAGAGATTTCTGGGAAGCTGCCGGTAGGTCTTGATCTCATGACGCACCAGATCGGTAATCACCTCCTCGTGCGTCGGCCCGAGGCAGTATTCCCGCTCGTGACGGTCGCGAAAACGGAGGAGCTCCTTTCCGTAGTGGACCCAGCGACCCGACTCCTGCCAGAGTTCCGCCGGCTGCACCATGGGTAAAAAAACCTCCTGGGCCCCCGCCCGGTCCATCTCCTCGCGGATGATCTGCTCGACCTTGCGGATTGCCCGATAGCCAAAGGGGAGATAGGAATAGATTCCCCCCGTCAGTTTTCTTATCATGCCCGCCCGGATCATGAGCTGGTGGCTTATCAATTCCGCATCGGAAGGGATCTCTCTTCCTGTGGGCAGAAACATTTCCGAATAACGCATGAATCCTCCTGATTACTGGTCACTCGCCATTTTTTTTATCTCTTTGAGCAGCACCGGAATGAAGTCATCTTCCCGGATCTTTCGGACAACCTTCCCCTTTTTGAAGAGCATCCCCACTCCCCTTCCTCCTGCGATCCCGATATCCGCTTCGGCGGCCTCTCCGGGGCCGTTCACGACGCAACCCATCAGTGCGACCTTCAAGGGGGCCTTCATCCCCTTCAATTCGGTCTCTACCCTCTCCGCCAGTCCCGCGAGATCGATTTCGCAGCGCCCGCATGTGGGGCAGGAGATGATGTCCGGACCTACATTCCGGATTTTCAGCGCCCGGAGAATTCCATACGCCACATCCATCTCCTGTACGGGGTGACCCGTGACCGAAACGCGAATCGTGTCGCCTATGCCCTCATGCAGGAGAACTCCGATCCCGATAGCGGATTTTATCGCCGCCTGAATCAGCGTTCCCGCCTCCGTCACACCGAGATGCAATGGATAGTCCGTCATTTGGGACACAAGCCGGTAGGCCTCGATAGTCGTCGCCACATCCGAAGACTTTAAAGACAGTTTGATGGCGCCGAAATCCATTTCTTCGAGGAGAGCGATGTTTTGCATCGCACTCTCGACGAGAGCCGCTGCAGTCGGTCCACCATGACGTGTGGCGATTTCCCTGTCCAGGGATCCGGAATTGATCCCGATCCGGATGACTTTGCCGCTCGCTTTGGCGCATTTCACAATCTCCCGGATTCCATTTGCAGGAATATTCCCGGGGTTGATCCGCACCCCATCCGCCCCGGAGCGCATCGCCGTGACGGCCAAGTGATGATTGAAATGGATATCGGCGATAAGCGGGATGTGTATTCTGTCTTTGATCTCCCCGATGGCAATGGCTGCCGTCTCATCGGGAACGGCAACGCGGATGATCTCACAGCCTGCCTCCTCGAGCTCCCCTATCTGTGCGACCGTTGCCCTGACATCACGCGTATCCGCACAGGTCATGGATTGAACCGCGACCGGGGCATCGCCGCCGATTTGAACACCCCCCAAAATAACAGATCTTGTTTTTTTCCTTCGGGTGAGCTGATTCAAGAAGATACCTTTTTATAGGCATATTTTTCTATCAGTTTCTGATTCACATGCTCCGGGATCAGACCCTTGACGGAACCGCCGTGGCTGGCCGCCTCATTGATGATGGTCGAACTGGTATAAAACCACTTGTAGCCCGTCATGAGAAAAACGGTCTCGATGTCCCGGTTCAGTCTCCGGTTGATGAGGGCCAGCTGAAATTCGTATTCGAAATCGGAAAGGGCGCGCAGTCCCCTGAGTATCACGTTCGCCCCCGCATCCTTCACAAAGTCCACCAGGAGTCCGCCGAAGCTCTCGACGCGTATGTTGTCGCAGTCTTTGATCACCTCCCGGATCATCTCCAGCCGTTCATCCACCGAAAACAGAGACTTTTTGTTCGGATTGTAGGCGATCAGAACAATGAGTTCATCGAACATCCTGAGGCCCCGATTAATGATGTCCACGTGACCGTTTGTGATCGGATCGAACGACCCGGGATACACCGCTATTTTTTTCATCCGTCTTATTCCTCTCTGCGTTTTTTCATGAAAGTCAACAGCGTATCGCCGTACCGCCGCTGATCGCTCACCACCAGCGCTTCGGTGACGGATTGTTCCAGTGGTTCCCGCAGCGAATGCTGCAGGATGATGATGCCGTCTTCGGTCAGGAGTTCCCCACTTTCCAGACGGGTCAGGATTTTTGTGAGAAAACCCTCTTCATAGGGAGGGTCGGTGAAGAGAAGATCAAAACAGGCCCCTCTTTTTCGCAGACGCCTTATTCCCTCTTCCGCATCTGCCGCGATCACCTCTGCCCGTCCTTCGAATCCCAGAAATCGGAGGTTTTGCCGGATGGCTTCGATCAGGCGCAGGTCTTTTTCAACGAATACCGCGCCGCACGCCCCTCTGCTCAGGGCTTCCAGTCCGACATTACCGCAGCCGGCAAAGAGATCGAGAATCGAATTCCCTTCGACCGATCCGAGAATATCGAAAAGCGCCCCCTTGACCCGATCGGTGGTAGGCCTGATACGGCAGCCAGCGGGAAGGCGAATCGTCCTTCCCCTGGACTGACCCCCGATGATCCTCATAGATATTTCTGGATCAGGATTTCGGCAATCTGAACGGCGTTGAGCGCCGCGCCTTTCCGGATGTTGTCCGACACCACCCACATATTGATACCGTTCGGAATGGATTCGTCTTCCCGGATCCTGCCGACCAGGGTATCATCGCTGCCGGCGGCATCGATCGCCAGCGGATAGAGCTTTACCCGCGGATTGTCGACGACCCGGACACCCGGTGCAGATGCCAGCAGACTTCGGACCTCGTCGGCGGTGATTTTCTTTTCCGTTTCGATGTTGATGGACTCGGAATGCGCATAGAATACAGGCACCCGCACCGTCGTTGCCGTCACTGCAATTGTGGGATCGTTCATGATCTTCTTGGTCTCATTGACCATCTTCATCTCTTCCTTCGTGTAACCGTTATCTAAAAAGACATCGATCTGGGGAAGGCAGTTGAAGGCGATCCTGTGGGGATAGACCTTGATCACGGGGTCCTGTCCGTTGAGGAGGGCGCGGGTCTGAAGCGAAAGCTCTTCGATGGCCTTTTTCCCCGTTCCTGAGACGGCCTGATATGTCGACACCACGATCCTTTTGATCCGCGCGGCATCGTGGATCGGCTTGAGCGCCACGACCATCTGAATGGTGGAACAATTCGGATTGGCAATGATCCCCCGGTTCTTGTAAAGCGCAATCGCTTCCGCATTCACCTCCGGGACGACCAGGGGGATCTCCGGAACCATGCGGAAGACGCTGGTATTGTCGATCACGATACATCCGGCCTGGGCGGCCAGGGGTGCAAACTTTTCACTGACACTCCCCCCCGGTGAAAACAGGCCGATTTGCACGCCTTGGAAGGAGCTCTCGGACAACACCTCGACCGGTAAAAGCTCTCCCCGGAAAGCGAGCTTCTTTCCCACCGATCTTTCCGACGCGAGCAGGGTCAGCTTTCCGACCGGGAACCGGCGCTCTTCGAGGATTTTGATCATTTCATTGCCAACGGCTCCCGTGGCTCCCGCAACGGCGACATTGTAAGTTTTCATCTCATACTCCCCATTGGGTCGTTCTTTACTCCCATCAGTTCCGGATGGTACGAGTCTCTTTTCAGACTGCGGCGCTTCTAAAACGGTTGGTCCCGGCACTGCAGCTTCTTTTCCCTGCTCTCTTTAACCATCTTACGAATGAGCCTGCAGCCGGCCCACACCGGACCCGAAAGGCTGTATCCGAATGTGAACGTGAACATCATGATCTCCGGTTCCGCCACCACGATCACCAAAATCAATACGATCAGTACAAAGGACATGAACGGCTTGCGTGAGAAGAAATTGAGATCCTTGAAACTGTAATATTTTATACTGCTGACCATGAACAGGGAGAGAGCGACGACGCCAAGCATGATCGGCAGCTCTGAAAAGCGTCCCTCGCCGCCCATGTAGTAGTAAAGCAGTACGCCCGTGGCCACCACGGCGGCCCCTCCCGGAATGGGAAGACCGTTAAAAACCCGGCTGTCGATCACCCCTACCTGGACATTAAACCTCGCCAGACGAAGCGCGCCGCAGACGCAAAAAAGAAACGCCGCCAGCCAGCCCCACTTCCCATAAGCGATCAGCGACCAGTTATATACAAGCAGTGCCGGCGCCACACCGAATGTGACCAGATCGCACAAGGAATCGTACTCTCCGCCAAATTTGCTTGTCGTGTGGGTAATCCTGGCAATCCGACCGTCCAGACCGTCCAAAACCGCCGCGATAAGTATTGCGACGGCTGCAATCTCATACATCCCTTTCATGGAGGCAATCGCTGCATAGAATCCGCAGAAAAGATTGGCCGTAGTAAAAAGGTTGGGCAGGACATAAATCCCTTTTTTCATGCGGTCTCTTCTTAACGAATGAACTCTTTTCATATCAGCTCTCCTATCGGCGTCTCACCGGCCCTGACCTTATCCCCGATCTTCACCAGGGGTGTTGAACCGAGAGGCAAAAAAACTTCCACCCGCGAACCAAACCGGATCAGACCGAACCGTTCCCCTTTTTTAACCTCCATACCCTCTTTCATCCAACAGACAATTCTCCTCGCAATCAGACCGGCGATTTGTACAACCATGATCTCCCGCCCATCATCCCTCCGGATCACAACGGCGTTCTTTTCGTTGAGCGCCGATGCCTTGTCCAAATTGGCCGACAGGAACTTGCCCGGCGAGTAAAGGATCGAGACGATTCGACCGTAACAGGGAATCCGGTTCACATGAACATTGAACACGTTCATGAAAATGCTGATTTTCAGGTAAGACCGGTCGGAACCACCCCCGCTCGATACCTCCTCGATTCGGATCACCTTTCCATCCGCGGGCGCGGTAAACTGAAGGGGGTTTTGCGGTGTCGTTCTTTCCGGATTACGGAAGAACCAGACCACGAAAAGCGTCAACAAGAAAAGCAGCCCCGCAACCCAGAAAAACCCTGCGAGAAAAGCGATGATCGCCGCCGCCCCCGGCGGGATGATCAAGGGGATGCCTTCTTTCACTATTGCACTGCTGTGATTCATTTCGTTCGGCAAACGCCGCCCCCTCTCCACCAGTCAATGAGCGTAATTTACCGTATTTTATTTAAGATGTCAATATTCATGAGTATACACAGGTTCTCCGGTACGGTTAACGGTTGATGGCAGTGCCGAAGCCCGCTTTTGTCTCGGCCTCGGAGAGCCTGAGATATCTCGGGGTAAAAGTGAGAGTATCAAGAACGCTGCCGCCATGATATCTGCGCAGACCGATCAGACCAACTGCGGACCCCAGCAGCTTTTGCTGACCTCTGCCGCACACAATACCCCGGTGGGTCTCGCCGATGAGCTTCGCATGACGCACCGCACCGTCCCCCAGAAAAACAATCTCTTCCTGATCCAGATTTTTAAGAAACAGTGTGATGTCGATAAGCTTCTCCGATGTCACTGCCTGCGGAACACCGTCGGATCCGATCCTGAATAGGCCGGTATAAACCTGGTTATTCCCCGCATCGATAAGCGGACAGATCAGCCCGGACGAGTGGACGGCATTCATGGCCAGGGTCTCCAGTGTGGAAACCCCGACAACCGGTGCTGACATTGCCAGGGCCAGTCCCTTGACCGTGCTCACCCCGATTCTGAGTCCCGTAAACGAGCCGGGGCCCACCGTACAAGCCAGCAGGTCCACCTCCTTCAGTGTCTTCCCCGTCAGAATAAACAGCTGTTCGAGGGCCGAAAGCAGGACTTCGGTATGATGCCTGCCCGAACGGAGATAAAGCTCGCCCCGTATATCCTCCTCCTCTAGAAGGGCCAGGCCGATGGTTTTCGTTGCACACTCTATTGCCAGGGTCAGCATCTTTATTCTCGAATCATCCGGATAAAGTCGTTTATCATTTTGATGTTCAGCCTATCTATGTCCATCATGAATACAAAAACCATCAGGAGGATCAAAAGAACAAAACCTATCTGCTGGGCCTTTTCCCGCCACCGGAGGTTGACCTCTCGCCCCGTCGCCATTTCTATCAGGTAGAACAGCAGGTGCCCGCCGTCCAAAACCGGAACCGGCAGGAGGTTGAGGATCGCCAGGTTGATGCTCAGCATCGCCATAAACAGGATGAAGGGAATGATCCCTTCTCTGACCTGCGCCCCGGCGATCTGGGCAATCAGTATCGGCCCCCCCATGGTCTTCGGCGACACAACTCCTTGAAACATCTTGACAATGCTGATAACGGTCAGCTTACTGATCATCCATGTCTGGCGGAGGCCCCTGGCAAATGCGGATAAAGGATTTTGCCTTTCGATGACCGTGCGGGGCAAGGGGCTGATGCCGATTTTATAAGCCTCCACCGTTTCCCCGAATGGATTTGTGGTTTTCATGAGCGTCGGGATCACTGTGAGCGATACAGGCCGGTCGTCTCTATGAACGGTGATCAGGAGCGATTTCCCGTTGCTCTGGCTGATCGCCTCGGAGAGCTCGTCCCATTTCGTCACGGCGCGCCCGTCTATATCGACGACCTTATCGCCGCTTTTCATGCCGGCGCCAAGCGCGGGAGAATCGGGCTGCAGGTTTCCTATTTCCGCGGTGAGAACGGGAAGGCCGATCATGTTTACCATCGTGAAAATCGCAATGGCCAGCAGCAGATTAAAGCTGGGACCCGCAGCGACAATCCCGATCCTTTTCAGAACGGGCTGCTGCATGAAGGATTTTTTCATCTCCTCCGCCGATAACTCCTCGCCGGGGGATTCACCGAGAAGTTTTACATATCCGCCTAAAGGGATCAGGGAGAGAAGATATTCGGTCTCCCCGATTTTTTTGCCGATGACCCGCGGCCCGAAACCAAGCGAAAATTTCATGACCCCGACCCCGGCCCTTTTGGCCATCAGAAAATGGCCGAGTTCATGGACAAAGATCAGGACCCCGAGCAGGATAACGACCGATATAATGCTTATTCCCATTAATTCCTCATTTCCTTAATAATTTTTCCAATTCCTCCCGCGCCCACCGATCGGCGGCCAGAATAGCGTCAATGGTCGGCTCTTTCTGTACGCTGTGCCGGTCAAGAACCTCTTGAATCAAGCGGCAGATATCGTTAAAGCCGATTTTAGCATCGATAAAGGCCTCTACGGCACACTCATTGGCTCCATTCATCACAGCCGGCATCGTTCCCCCTATTTCAGCCGCCGTGTAAGCCAGTTGCAGGCAGGGAAACCTCTCTCGATCGGGCTTAATAAACTCCAAAACCCCCGCTTTAACGAGATCCAGAGGTGGGTCTGACCGACGGTGGAGCCGCCTGGGAAAAGCAAGGGCATAGGCAATGGGAATCCGCATGTCCGGCACTCCGAGCTGAGCAATCACGCTCCCATCCCGGTACTCTACCAGTGAATGGACGATGCTCTGGGGGTGGACGAGGACATCGATCGCGCTCAGGGGAATGCCGAACAGCCAGCCGGCTTCGATCGCTTCCAGCCCCTTGTTCATCATCGTTGCAGAATCTATCGTGATCTTTTTCCCCATCTCCCAGTTTGGATGCTTCAGCGCTTGTTCGGGTGTGACCGCCGTCAGCTCTTTTTGCGAGAGATGGAGGAAGGGTCCACCGGAGGCAGTCAGGATGATCCGTCGGACATCTTCGCGCCGATGCCCCTGAAGGCACTGGAAAATGGCGCTGTGTTCGCTGTCGATGGGAATGATGGGGACGCCCCTCTCTGCGGCCCTCCTCAGCACAATGCCGCCCGCCATGACCAGGGTTTCTTTATTGGCAAGGGCTATTGTCTTTCCTGCCGCGATCGCATCCAGGGTAGGAATAAGGCCTACCGCACCGACCATCGCAGATACGACCAGGTCCGCACCGGAAATGGCGGCCGCCTCGCGATATCCTTCCGGCCCGAAGCGGACGGACGTTGCCGAATCTGCATGTAACATGCGACGAAGAGCGCAGGCATGCTCCTCATCGATTACCGCCGCCAGGCGCGGCCTGAAGCGCTCGATCTGGTTTTTTAGGAGCGCAATATTGCGGCCTGCCGCCAGGGCCGCCACGGTAAATTCATCCGGATATGATCCGATGACATCGAGGGTGCTGCAACCGATGGAACCGGTTGACCCTAGTAGAGAAATCCTCTTCATCGAATGATGAACACCCGATAATAGTAGACAAATGGCGTGATAAACATCAGACAATCCAACCGATCCAGAATCCCCCCGTGACCGGGCAGCATCGCACCGGAATCCTTGACCCCCGCGGTCCTTTTCAGGACCGACTCGCAGAGGTCCCCGAGCTGTCCTGCAATGCTTCCTACCAGCGCCATGATTACGGCATGCGGTACCGGCAGGAGCGGGAAAAAGAGCTGTCGGAAGAGTAGAGCGCCGGCAATGCTCCCGACGACAAGCCCGATGGTCCCTTCTACGGTCTTTCCCGGACTGACTTTAGGGAGCAGTTTTGTCTTCCCCATTCTGCTTCCGACATAATAGGCGGCAATATCCCCGGAAAAGGCAAGAACCAAGATAAAAAATATCCAGTAAACCCCGCTCGATGTCTGACGGATCAGGATAAAATGGGACAGCAGAAGCGGGATATACATGATCCCCACAATCACCTTCCCTACCCGTATCATATCCAACCCCTCTTCATCGACCCGAAGCAGGTTGAGCATCAGGATCACCATGACGGCGAAACTCAAAACAGCCGTCAACAGGGCCCTGTCTCCGGCGGCAGCCGCCAGCAGAGTAAACAGCGCGACAACCAACGTCTCGGCTTTCTCCCACCGGAAACCCTTACCGAAGACCATCCGGTTATACTCCGCCATCCCGGCCAGTGTAGCAAAGGCAATCAACAGTGTGAACATCTCTTCCGGACCATAGGCAATAATCCCGATGAGGATCGGTACGGCGATCACCCCGGTGGCCCATCGCTTCATGTGGGGGTTCATTTCAGGTCTTGAGCTGTTCACTCGTCCTCCCAAACCTCCTCTCGCGCTTCTGATAATCTTCGACCGCCTTGAGGAGGTGGCGCTCGCGGAAGTCCGGCCAGAGCACCTCTGTAAAATAGAACTCGGTGTACGCCATCTGCCAGAGGAGAAAATTGCTGATCCGGTATTCACCGCCGGTCCTGATAAGCAGATCCGGATCCGGGAGCCCTGCGGTATAGAGGTAGTCGGCAAAAAGTTCCTTGGTCACCTTTTCGGGGGTGATTTTCCCGGCCAGGCAATCGCCGACCATGCGTCGCGCGGCCGCGGCAATTTCATCGCGGCCGCCGTAACTCAAGGCCAGGATAACGGTCATCCCCCTATTGCGGGAGGTTCTCGCCGATACTTCATTGATTTTGCTTAAGATCGGTTCTCCCAGCGAGTCCAGGTTACCGATAGCTACAAGACGGATATCCTGATCCATCATCTCCTGAACCTCGTTCTCAAGATATTCCTTAAGCAGATTCAGCAGCGCACTCACCTCGGCTTCCGGGCGGAGCCAGTTTTCCATGGAGAAGGCATAGAGCGTCAGATACCGAATCCCGATCCGGCGGCATGTCCGGACCGCCGCCCGAACGGATTCGGCGCCATTCTTATGGCCCAGTATCCTCCCCATGGCATGCCGCTCGGCCCAGCGGCCGTTGCCATCCATGATGATCGCGATGTGCTTGGGAAGTCTTTTCAAGTCAATTTCTGTCATTGCAAATGAAGTAACATACCGGCAGTTTTTTTTCAAGGTGGATCGAAACAAAACGGGGAGCCGGAAGGCTCCCCGTTTTCAGGCGGGACTATCCTGCTTTTCTAGATTTCCATGATCTCCTTTTCCTTGACCGTCAGAATTTCATCTGCCTTTACGATGTAGCGATCGGTCAGCTTCTGGACCTCCTCCTGGAAACCGAAAAGTTCATCTTCCGAGATCTGATTATCCTTTTTTAGCGCCTTGAGCTTCTCGTTTGCCTCCCTGCGGACGTTTCGCTGTTTAACCTTGCATTCTTCCGCCATCTTCCTGACAATCTTGACCAGTTCCTTGCGCCTCTCTTCGGTCAGTACAGGTATGGCCAGGCGAATCAGTTTGCCATCGTTATTGGGCATCAGCCCCAGATCCGATTTCTGAATCGCCTTCTCGATGGCGCCCAGAACGGAACTGTCCCAGGGCGAGATGACGATGAGTCGCGATTCGGGAATGGATAACGACGCCACCTGGTTTATTGGGGTCGGCGTTCCATAATAGTCTATCCGGATACCTTCCAGCAGAGAGAGGGAGGCCCTGCCGGTCCTGACTTTAGCGAACGACTTTTCGACAGCGGTAATCGCCTTTTCCATCCCCTCCTTGAGTTCCTGAAAAATAATTTCCTGCATGACCCTACCCCCCGATGATGGTTCCCACGGCTTCCCCGCAGATCACCCTTTTGATGTTCCCGGACTTCTGAAGATTGAAGACCTTAAGGGGAAGACCGTTATCCCTGCACAAGGAGATTGCCGTTGCATCCATTACTTTAAGGTTTTTCGTCAAGACTTCGGTATAACTTATTTTTTCATACTTAATAGCATTGGCATTCTTTACCGGATCAGAGTCGTAAACGCCATCCACCTTGGTCGCCTTGAGCAGAATCTCGGCCCTGATCTCGACAGCGCGAAGGGTCGCCGCGGTGTCGGTCGTAAAATAGGGGTTACCCGTTCCGGCGGCAAAGATGACCACCCTCCCTTTCTCCAGGTGTCGAATAGCCCGTCGCTGGATGAACGGTTCGGCAATCGCTTTCATTTCGATGGCCGTCTGCAGGCGGGTCGTCACGTTCAGGTGTTCCAGGGCGCTTTGGAGGGCAAGGCCGTTGATCACCGTGGCGAGCATGCCCATATAA
>Ga0208373_1003032_pt1 | contig 17188 bp, 13 predicted proteins | sample RifOxyC2_FD_184036 | JGI IMG/M metagenome (GOLD analysis project Ga0208373, IMG submission 184036) | Soil microbial communities from Rifle, Colorado - Rifle Oxygen_injection C2 (SPAdes) | ecosystem: Environmental > Terrestrial > Deep subsurface > Rock core/Sediment | place: Rifle, Colorado...
TCATAGATATTGGAAGTATGTCAAGTCTTTTTGTGAGTGCGAATTTGCTTAAACAGGTAATAATCGTTTTTCTCAGGGTATATACAGGTTTTTATAGGGCTATTTATTATAGTTGCGGAATCGCTGAATGGCAATGATGGTAATGATTAGATCAAAAATAAAGCTTGATTCCTCTCTTTCTTTCTCTTATTTGAGAAGCTTTTTCTGACAATATCTTGATAGAATTTTTCTACAGGTTAATTCTTAAAAATACCTTTTTTGCTCTTTTTTCAGCCGGATTGTTTAAGTCTGCCGTCTTACGTCTCTTTTTCTATTTCCAACATACTCTTTATCCTTACTTTATTTAACTTTTTAGCTTCTTGATAAATCTCGATGTATAATATTGGTGTCCTAACAAAGTGCGAATTGGTTGCAATCGGGTGTTTCATAATTTCTGATAATTTTAAGATTCATATTGATGTGACCGATCCAAATCTGGCACGTATAATTTGGCGGACGAGACTGCGAACGATCCGCACCGCCCAAATAGTCAAGGTTTCCATTGTGGTTCCAGCGTACGAATTTATACCATTATATGCAAAGCTCTCAAGGAAAGCAAACGAATTGCATACCTTGGGCATGGATACTACCGCTATATCAAGATCTTTAAAGGTATGTCAACGGACCGTACGCCGAGCTCTTAAATACAAAAAACAAAGCAAACATTAATCAAATATCTTAAATCCATTCTACCACCACAGCCACCAAGGGAGCATATAAATCGGTTTTTCGGCAATCTTTATGACGGCAAAATCACCTTTATAAATAAATAAGCCGTAGGGCGGTTCTTTAAACTTTTCAAAGAACGCTCTGTAGTTTTTTGTCTTTTCTTTCGGGAAACTGCTCCCAGAATATATTTCCACAGGGATTTTTACTCCTTGCTTTGTTTCAAGTACAAAATCAATCTCCCTTTCTTCGTAATCCCTCCAGAAGTATTTTTCTCCCGGGGTACTTCTGTTTTCATTCTCGGCCTCAAAGGATTTAAGGAGCAGGTTCTCAAAAAGAAACCCCGCAACGGCTCTTATATGCTCCGGCTCGCTTCTTTTTGCGAGAGAATTAGCCACTCCAATATCATAGAAATAATATTTAGTATTTTTTACGAATTTCTTCCTGTCGCTGCCCAGCAGAGGAGGCAGAGCGTTAAGCACAAATGTGTCCTTAAGAATGGAAATGTATTTTTTTACGGTGTTCAAAGCTATACCCAGATCTTTTGAAAGTGAAGTTAAGTTGAAGGTCGAACCTACTTCATAGGAGATTGTTTTTAAAAGATTTGTATAATCTTCCAGACTGCCGACTTCTCCCAGCGCGCGGATATCTTTTTCAAGGTAGGTGTTTACCAGACTACGGAGTTTTACTGCTTTTTCTTCTTTATCAGTAGAAGTATAGATCCCCGGCAATGTACCCTCGATCATAATCCTGTCAAGCAGTCCTGATAGACGTGCTTTTTCCGCATAAAGCAGAGCCTGTCTTTCCCTGAGGATACTCTCCATATTCTTTTCCGATAAAGATAGCCATAACGGCTCAGGTAGATTTTTCCCAGTTTCTTCTGCAATAAGCTCCCGCAGACTAAGAGGGAACATTTTAACAAAATTTATTCTTCCGGCAAGACTTTCCACAGAGTTCTTTTTCAACTGCAAAGATGAAGAGCCAGAGACAATTATCTTAATAGTTTTAGGATAGGAATCATAGACTATCTTGAGCCAATTAAATATTTCCGGTGACTTTTGCACTTCATCAATAACAATAAGAACTCTTCTTTTTTCATTCTTGAGTTCCCTTCCTAAAGCATTAGATATTTCCCTCTCCAAATACCTGAAATCCTTGTCAATACCCGCCCGAATAACTGCATCATCCATAGAAAAATAGAAATCGGTACCGTGTTCCGCAAGTCCAAGCTCCTCTGCTTTATCTTTGATTCTATTCAATAAAGTAGTTTTTCCCACCTGTCTGGGACCAATAAGAGCTAATATTAGGTTAGTTTTAAGCCGTAAAATGCATGTATTTTCTATCTCCCTGCCTATAAATAACATATATTCTCCTAATTACCATCAAGACCATGATAGATATTACTATACAAAGTATAATTTGTCAAGTATGTATTAAAAATAGAAAACTTCAGTCAGTAATACACATTCCCTAAAGCTACAGATTCCTGAACGACTCGAAGAAGCCTTGTTTTTTAACTTCTAATATATTAGACACTTGTCTATTATATTATATACATCGGCTTGCATTCATGGATAAGCAAAGTGCGAATTGTTCGCAGTCGGGGTGTTTCATGATTTCTGAAAACATTCCGATTCAGTTTGATGAGACCAATCCAAATACTGGTACGTCAAATTTGGCGGATCCGCCACTTTGATTCAAAGTGGCGAGATCTCGCCAAAAATTGCTTGCAATTTTTGGCGGACGAGACTGCGAACGACCCGAACCGCCTCAATAGCTAAGGTTTCTATTGTGATTCCATCGTACAAATTTACACCATTATATGCAAAGCTCTCAAGAAAAGCAAAAGAATTGCATGCCTTGGGCATGGATACTAAAGCTATTTCCGGTGCTTTAAAAATATGTCAACGAACTGTGCGCCGAGCCCTTAAATACAAAGAACAGAGTCACCATTAATCAAATATCCTAAATCCATTCTACCACCACAACCACCAGAATAAGCGGGAGTTGTCCCTACTTTGCAAAACCCTAATTCATACGGCAATACTGTTAATCTCTTTCTCTACACCCCTCAATTTTTCTATAATCCGGTCGAACGCGGGCGGTTCTTCAAAAAACATCTGCTGCATCTGACGATAATCGTTTTTAAGCGTGTTCATTTGATCTTCACGCGGTAATAATCGAGGAGGCCGCTTCCTCGTAATGCGCTTTATTATCTCTAAAGAATAATGTTTTATGGTCAGCAACATCTTTGAGCAATGAAATATGTTTCAGGGCTTTCTTATATATCGGAGAATCTGTCATTGCATATATATCATAATAATGACGCGACATTCGAGGAGGCACATTCTTTTCAAGCGGACGATGATAGATCATATGCAGAATTGTTGCCTTCTCCCAAAAGGTTCTCTCTGCGGCTAAAACCCGGACGGAAACCCCTTTGACCACACGTTCTCCTGGAACATTTACGATATATGGGACGACTGCTGCAGTCTCAACCGGCCAGTGATCCGCACGGGCGCCAAATTCGATCTTAACGAATGATTTCACATAGCTTTCCACCGTGCTAATCATAGCATGCGGGAAAGTAAATAGAACCGTTTGGCCATCCGGGTCTTTCTCATCCAAAACAATATTCCATTCTTTCTTATCAGGTAGTGCCGCCGCAATTGCTTGTTTTAAGCCGGGGACAATAACATCATTAATTTTCGTCCTGCATACAGCTTGCAATTCTTTAAGTCTTTTCTGATTTTCTTTATTGCTCTTATCTTTACCCGGCTCAATTGCTTTGGCACCGGATAAGAACGATCTCTCTATGGAAATATCAATGTCTTCCGAAAATCGTTTTATGACGTTGTAGCATTTTGAAAGAGATGTTCCTCCCTTAAAGGTCAAATGTGTTCCGACCTCCGGTAATGAAAAAAGAACTTTCAAAATCCAACAGACCCAAAAGTCCTTCTCAATGAATTGAGGCATTATGTTTAAATTGGCCGCGGCCACTTCGAAATAAGCACGTTTATCTTTTACGTCAAGTGAAACAAATTTATCCATGGGCAATTATCCCTGTAGTTTCTTAAATATTGATCTGACCCACTCCGGTGCATACCGAAAGTCTCGCATAAGCCGGCGTTTATCATCTGTACTTAATCGTTTTTTAAGAACGCTTACCGTTTTGTCATCCACATAATCCTTCCCCAGATATTTTAATGCCTGAATAACCAAACCGCTTATCTTTCCGGCAGTTGCCATATTTTTAGGAGTTGTTCTTTTCAAGATGATTTGCTGTTTATTTATTTGTACTGTTCTATTGTCACCATCAGTCAGAAAAATAATCTTTGCAGGCACCTGATCCGTCAAGCCAAGAAGGTTTGCGGCATAGGCTCCGGATGATTGTATTCTCAAATTATCCCGACCCGCTAATGCTTGCGCAATACGCTCATAATTCGCCGGAAGATCGCCCAAAGCGAGGTGCTTATCCGGGTAATCATATAAACCACGCACTAACCGGCGTATTTTCCCCGCATCAGCTAATCTCTCCAAATTTTTTGCCACAGTTGTACGGCTTCCAAGGTCAAGAAAATGAGATGCAGTGAATACCCATCCGCGCCTTCTGCTGTATATCCTTCTAACTATGCTGTTCTCAATAGTTTGCGTCATTTTTACTGCCTCCGTCTTGTCGTGAATATCATATGTTTTTCACGACAAATAGTCAAGCAATTATTACAGGAGTTTCCCCATTTTCATATTATATTTCCGGTCCAGTAAGACTCATTCCCCGCGACAGCCGGATTTTTGTTAAATTTTTCCAGGCTCTTATTAATTTTTGAGGTGTTTAGCGAAAACATGTCAAATTTGTCTCCGAGCCATACTGACATTTCTTCAAATTCTTCATGCTCCGGGTCGGACAAAATATCAAGCATTCTATAATAACCGTCAATACCGCCGCAATCATCCGGCGGACAAGCATATTCTCCACCGGTGCAAACTGAAGTCTTTTTCCCGGCCGGAACAATAAGCTGCTCTGAAATCAATATTTCATGCATCCAGCAGTCACCGAAATCATATTCAAATTCAATTTTCTCCTTATTGTCAACCAAATCCTTCAGAGTATATTTGCTTTCTTCAAGTGTTTCACAAACGTCTTCATTATCCATGCAATCATCTTCGCTTGTATCAAGATATTCATTTTGACCCTGTCTGAAAGAATGAAGATGCGAATTTGACCAACCCATTGCGGTCAAAATACAAACGGCAACTTTATCAAGTGTATAATCCGCAGGTACCAGCAGACTCCGCCATATTGCAGGAGTGGAGCCCTTTAAAGACACGACCATTCTATATAATATTGACGTCTTGCTGTCTTTACTTTTTATCATAAGTACTCCTATCATTTTAATGCAGTCTGGTTGATTCCTCCATTTAGAATAACTCCTTGGAAACTTTGATTCCCAAATAAAGTTCGGATTGGTAGCAGTCGGGGTGTTTCATGATTTCTAAAAATATTCCGATTCAAATCGATGGGACCAATCCAAATACTAGTACGTCAAATTTGGCGGAGGGTGCAGGACTCGAACCTGCATGTCCTTTCGGACGACGGATTTCAAGTCCGTTGCCTTACCAATTAGACTAACCCTCCTGAAAAGCATACTCTAAGCTAAATTCGAAATTCTAAACCAGAGACCAGAAACAATAACCAATTTAATAAGTTATTATAACACAATGATATTTTTAGTTGAAGCAATATTTAAATATAAAAGGTCGGAAAATAATAATCCGACCTTTTATATTTTTAACTAAAACTTGATATAAGCTTGTACATTAATGCCAAGAATAGAGTGATACCCTACCAAGACTGACAAAAATTTAGTCAGGTCTGCGCCCGCGCCAAACTGCATTGCTATATTTTTTTTAACAAACGAACCTTGATCAGTATTGTTAACAATGGTATCAATAGTTTGAAAATATAAGCCTCCGCCGCTCCTGATAAATAACGTATCCGAGTAATAAAAATCCGCAAACAAATCAAATCCAAAAGAGATTGTATCTATCTGTGTCAAATTAGCAACAGTATTCCCGTTAGATTTATTATTATAATCTGATAAATTGTTATACCAGACAAAACTACGATCTTCAACTAATGATGTGCTTATTCTCCCAAAATCAATTCCCAGCGAAATATTGTCATTAATTCTTTTTGACATACCAACAATATACCCGTAAGATCCTGAAAAATATTCAGCTCCACCCCCTATTCCGAATTCTGAAGCAGCTTCTGTATTTTCTATTTCGAGACCTGCCACAACTGCAATATTGTTAACCGAAGTAACTGCTTTACTGCCTGTTCCGACATCTAAAACAACTGTGGGACTACTTACTCCTGCATCCGCAGCAACTACTACATTGCAAAAAACAATACACAAAACGAGCAATTTTTTCATACAAAACCTCCCAAATCCTGAATTTCTCAATATAAAACTATCAACCTTTTAATTATTATACCCCAAAAGATGTTTTAGTCAAGAGAAATAAAAATAACATAAAAGCAATACAATTAAATGGAAATATTATATATTTACATACTTCGGTACAAACCTAACTTTTCAATATCAGCAATTTTTTGCATTATTTTTGTTTTATTATTTTTCAACATCTTCTTGCCTTTTGTGCAAAATTTGCAATCTTTTTTATCACACAACAATACATCTAAATTGCCTTTTTTTATTTCATTTACAGTCGTATTGACAACATCTCTGGCGCTTATAAGGATTACTTCCGCATTTCCCAGTTTACCTTTTTTGATTATTCCTTCCTTCTCAAATACTTTCTGAATCTTTGAATCCTTTTTATAGAAGTCCCTGCATCCTGAAGGACATTTTGTTATCTTAACTAATTTATCTCTTCCGTCGGCATTTTCAATGACAGCTTTTTCAGTAGTCAAATAAGGCAAATCCAACCAATCTTCAACGGCATGTAAAGTAGTATTACAGCCAATTCCTGTACCAATAAACAAAATCTTCGGATTCAAGTAAACGTACTTACCGTAAGGACTATCCACGGAAAAAGTGCTTTTATTATGTCCCTTCATTAATTCTTCCGCGCCTGCTCCAACTGCTCCCAATGAATGTGTCGGATGTTCGCTTCTGAAAGAATCATCTCTTTTCAGCAAAGCATTTGTAATCTCACCAACGCGTGACGGTGTTTTTTTAGGGTTAAAAGCATAAAGTCCTTCAAGATCTGTAGAGGTTAAGGTCGGAACAATGACCAGACCTTTCGAAGAAACACTCTCTATTAAGGCATTCATAACCGTATCAGCTCCGCCTTCAACTGTTCCGATACTTCCCAGCGAAGAGTGAACAAGAATAACATCTTCTTTGTTAATTCGCATATTTCTCAGATCTTTGACTAATTTTTCTTTTGTTATCCGGTTATTATTAATAAGTTTTATATATTTATACTTTGCTGCAATCTTATGCCATCTCAAATATTCTTCGGGTTTAAAATTATATTTAAGTTTCAACAAATTATATATTTCAAGTATCGTCTTTTTGCCGTCTATCCAATTAAATACTTCTATAGCCGGAACTTCGTGAAGAAGAGCTTCTAACCGTATAATTTTCTTTTTTTCCTGTTCTGAAATAATCCGTTTAAAAGGCAGGCCAAGGAAGTTTTTTACCGGAATATGTTTATTCATTGCAGCCAATATATGTTTATTTGCAACGGATTTTCCATTTAACGGAAGTTTTTTAATAATATTTTCATAGCTGCTATTAAAAGCATCTCTAAGATCAAAAGAATACTTCTGAATGTATTGTCTTAAGCTATGCTTATTCCAGACGTTGCCTGATGCAAAACAGATTAAATCATGAAGCCCGCGTTCCTCAATATCAATCAAATAATCAATTTTTTTAATCTCTTTTTTTAAGTCACCTGAAGTAGAACATACATTCTTTAACGCCTTTAGAATTCTTTTTTTTGCGCCTGTCACTATTATTTTATCTCCCAACCAGCAGGCCTCTTTAAAACCTGCACCGGCAAGAAAATACAGATATGTTCCGGTAATAACCCCGGTTCTTTTCAATGACACGAAGGACACTTTATCAGGAGTATCTTTATTGGAATGATAGAACCTATTTTTTTCATGCATTAAATACGGAGTAGGTATATTTATACAAGGTTCTGAAATAAAAGAATCATTATCGAAAATCTCATAAAGATCTTCCTTCCAAAAACATGGCTTCCATTTGGAGGTTTCTTTAATTAACCGAAACAAGAAGTCATTTACAAAAGACGGGTTTGAAGGCAAGGATTTTCCTACACTTATAAACGCTCCGGCTGTACCCCCATTTTCTCCCGCCATATTAATATTTAAACCTGCAATAATTTTTGAAGCTTTTCCCTTCTTTGCTTGAACAAATGACAATAATCCAAATACTTCATAAGAAAGAATGAATCTGATGCTTCTTCTTGGACGCAATAATTTCCCTTTTTCAATAAGAGTAATTAAGGTTCTGGCTGTTTCCAGAGTAACACCACACCCGAAAGCATTATCAATCGCGCCTATCTCATAAAGCCGGGATACCACCAAGACTTCCTCTTCCTTATTTCTCGTCCCCGGAATAATACCGGTAACGGTTCCGATTGTACCTTTATATAGTCTTGCTTTAACAAAGGCTCTTGTCCTAATTTTATTATTCTTCAATAATTGTCTAAGTTTATTCCCTTCCGCAGAAGAGATAACGAAAGCGAATCCTTTGTATTTATTCTGCGGAACAAAGCAGTTGTTTTCCCAATATACTGCATCTGTTTTTTTCATACTCCTGCCGGCTCCCCAGGACTCAAGACTTATGTCCAGGACAAGACCTGCTGCCTTATTTCTCATAACATAATCCGCTACTTGACCGCCTTTCTTCGAAGATAATACTATTTTCCCTCTCATATCTGACGGCCGTTTTATACTATCAAGATCTACTATTTCAGTTTCAAGTATCCCTTTTGTAGACGCACTGTACATTGCAATTGAAACCGGATTCAACTTATAATCGGCTATTACTTTTACTGCTCCATTTGGCAATATTATTTCCAATTTAGCATCATGAACATCCCAGGCTTGAGGGGGAGTTGCTATGCCCAGCTTTGAAACACCATCAGCTTTATGTTTGATAATCTCAATATCAGATAAACCAATTTCTTTCATCTTACTGCAACACCATTTGGCAGTCTCATTAAACGCCTTGTAATCAGCACGCATACCGGAATCATAAATATTTGTTAAATTTTGTTTTGCTAATTCACCTGAGAATTCACAAAATACTTTCTTGTAAATCTTTTTATACATAAGTTACCTCTATTAGTGATCTCTATCTGTTTTTATATTATAGTTTTGTCTCACTATTGCTTTTCAGTTGTTTTAAATACCCCATAAGCCTTGAGAAGATCTTCTGCTTTTCTGACAACATCATCCTGTTCAACCGCCTCTTTCTCCCCTGCTTCTTCTCCCTCGACAGCTTTTACTACTTCAATTTTTAATTGTTTTTTTATTATATCTCTATTACTGCTTACATCAGCATCAGAAAGAACAAAACCTTTTGCTCTAACTTCCCGAGCAAACTCATCAACTATTTTATCTTCTATAACGAGCTTTTTGAGGTCCAGCTTAGGAGCATCTTTTGCATATTTCTTTGCATAATTCGTAAAATGATCATAATATTTGAGTTTGTATACAAAATCCGGAGGAAAATAATCCTCTTCAATAATATCCGGTTCAATACCTTTTTCATGAATCTTAATTCCCGCCGGTGTGTAATAATAAGCTGTTGTAAGTCTTAGTCCAGATCCGTCATTTAAAGAAAATATAGATTGCACCGAACCTTTACCAAATGTTTTAGTTCCCATAATCACAGCTCTTTTATTATCTTTCATAGCCCCTGTAACAATTTCGGAAGCTGAAGCACTTCCTTTGTTTACAAGTATAATCAGAGGAACGCTTTCCGCATATTGACTTCCTGCTTTTGACACATATTTTTTGTTATTATTCTTATCACGTCCCATTGTATATACTATTAATTTATCTGCGGACAGAAACCTATCACATATACTTGCTGATATATTTAAAAGACCTCCGGGATTATTACGAAGGTCAAATATTATCCCTTTAGCCTTCTTTTTTTCCATCTCATTTATAGCTTTAGCAATATCATCTTCTGAGGTTTCAATAAACTGGCTAAGGCGAACATATCCTATATTATCATCATTTATGTAATACTTTACACTCTCAATTTTAATACTATCTCTGATTATTTCCACGTCTTCACTTTTATCCGCAGTTTCATGTAATATCGTAAGAATAACAGGGGTACCTTTCTGTCCACGTATTTTTTTTACGGCATCATTCACCGTCATATTCTTTGTAATAATACCGTCAACCTTAAGAATTCTATCCCCTGCCCTTAGACCCTTCTTCCAGGCAGGACTTTTATCAATAGGAGAAACTACTGTCAACATCTCATTTCTAACCGTAATCTCCACTCCGATGCCGCTAAAGCTTCCGGAAGTTTCTGAACGCATCTCTTTATATTCTTCCGGTTCCATGAACTGGCTATACGGATCTAAAGTAGAAAGCATGCCTTTAATAGCTCCGTAAAGCAACTTATCCCCCTTTATCTTCTCTTCATCAACATAGGTTTTATTTATGTAATCAAGAGATTCCATAACTTCAGGTAGTTTTTTATAAGAATTCTCAACAACTTCCCTGTCATTAGCCGCATATAAACTTAAGGCAAAAACCATGCATACAAATGTCTTCATTTTTACTTCCCTCATATAGCCCCCTTAGAATCAAATTCAAAATCAGAAATCAAAACTATTTTATTGTCTTCCTTCCTCAGCCCTCTTTTGTTTGCCGCACCTTCCGCCCAGGCGGATTTCGCAAAGAATTATGGACTTATATTTAAAGCTTTGCTCAACTGCCTTCCGACCTCAGACTTCCGTCTTTCGGTTACTTCTTCAGCCATTTTAACGGGTCTTCCGGTTTTCCTTCACTTCTTACTTCAAAATACAAAATAGGTTTCTCCGAAGCACCACTTTCTCCTATTTTACCTAAAACCTGTTTTGCTGAAATCTTCTGACCTATATTAACAAAAATCTCGGAAAAATGCCCGTAAACAATGATTACATTATTCCCGCAATCTATCAGTATTGTTTTCCCATAGCCTTTAAACCAATCCGCGAATAAAACGACCCCTGAAAACACAGCTTTTACTTCCTGATCAGGATTAACTTCGATTTCTATGCCATTATTATTAACATAAGCATTAAATTTCGGATGTTTATACTTTCCAAACCCGGAAATCAATTCACCTTTTACCGGATACGGCAGTTTGCCTTTATTATTTAAAATATTTCCCGTCATATCTGAAACATCAACTTTCAGCTCATACTTTGTCTTTTTTACAATTTCATTTGCCAGCTCTTCAAGCTTTGATGATTGTGTCTTCAATTCATTTACCGCTTGTTCATAGAGAACCTTTTCCGTTAAAATATCTTTTAAAAGATTTTTCTTGCGCTCCTTCTCTGCCTCTATTTCAAGTTCTTTCCCTGCAGCCTCTTTTTTGTGTTTTTCATAATTTTCATACCTTGTTTCAAGATTTCTGCGGGTAGTATTATAAGAATTCTTCTGATTCAAGTACTTATTTCTAAGATCAATATCTTTTTTTGCCAGAATAATAAGGTAATTATATTTTTTAATAAAATCCTTTAAACTTACAGCCGACATTAAAAGCTTCAGATTTTTGTATTTTCCTTCTCTGTAAACCTGAAGTACTCTGATTTTTAAACTATCTTCGAGCTTTATCATTTCAGCATTTGAATATCCGAGTTGATTTTTTAATGCATTTATATTTGTTTCAATTTCAACCAGTTTACTATTATACAATTTCAAAGACTTCTTTTTTTCATCAATTTTCTGATCAAATCTTTGAATCTGAAACAGCAAATTCTTTTCTTCTTCATAAAGCTTATACTGTCTGTTAATCTTCTCTTTAATTTCGGCATTTATCTTTTCAATTTTCTTTCTATTCTCTTCTGATTTCTTATCTTCAGCAAAACAATTACATATCAGAAAAGCAGTAATAATTAAGAGTAATTTAGACAGTGTCTTCATTTTTCTGTATAGGTTTTTATCCGGAAAAGAAGCGAGCTTATGAAACCCATTGCTATTCCGGAAAAAATAACTATTATTATAATTAAAGGATTAACTGAAAGCCATTTCCCTGACCAGAGTATATTTAGCTTCTCAAAGGCAATACGATCTGCGCTGAGGAGAAGTAAAGAGGCTAAAACACCGCCTGCGGCTCCTTCAATCATCGATTCAACCATAAATATTGATTTAATACCAAAAAGTGAAACCCCTGAAGATTTCATTTTTTTAATGTCCTCTTTTCGTGCAAATACACTTATTCTAAGAGTACTTGATACAATGAATATCGATCCAAGTACAAGGATTATAGAGAGCCAACTCACTATTTTTCTAATTATCTCTGCAAAACTATAGAATCTTTCTATTTCTTCTCTTTGATAGTATACATCTGTAACTTTTTCAATAGTTTTAAAAGAGTCTGCAAGTTCTTTGAGTTTTAACGGGTCTTTTTTAAACTCTTTTTTTATTAAAACTCTGACTGAATCAGGAAGCGGATTTATCTTAAAACTATCAAGATACGTCTTAAAATCCTCATTTTGCGCAAACTCCTTTAGCGCTTCATCTCTGGAAACAAATACAACATTATCTACTCCTTTGCTAAGCTTAATCTTCATAACTATTTCATCCGCGGCTTCTTTTTTTGTTCCTTCTCTCAAATAAACGGAAATCTCAACGCTGTTTCTGATTTCATTTAAGAAATTATCCAAGTTATACATTAACATGGCGAAGATACCCAACACCAAAAGATTAAACGCTAAAATTAATATTGTTGTAATAGTTATAAACTTATATTTTTTCAGCGAAAGCACAGATTCTTTTACTACATTCATTCTTTTTCCTTAGGTTATCCAGGACTTTAACTCCTGAAAGTTGGTAATAGTAATATGTTTCTGATCAATGGTAATACTATCAGCTTTTCTAAAATCATTAATGATTGATGTAACAACCTCTCGAGCTGTCCCTATCATCTCCGCTAATTCCTGATGAGTTAATTTTAAACTGATTCTGACACCTTCCGGAGTTTTCTCGCCATGTTTTTTTGACAAATCAATAAGTGCACTGGCAACACGACCCGGAAGATTTCGAAAGGTAAGGTCTTCTATTTGTTTATCCGCAGATCTAAGCCGTGAAGAAAGCGCTTGCATAAGTCTTAATGCAATAATCGGATTATTAAGTATTTCTCTTTGAAAATCACTGCGGTTCAAGATGAGCACAATAGATTCTTCTAAAACCGATGCAGAAGCTGACCTTTTTTGTTCATCCAGCATTGCCATTTCTCCAAAAAAGTCACCCTCTTTTAGATAGGCCAAAGTTTTAATTCTTCCGGTTTGATCAGATTTGTATATTTTAACGAGTCCGGACACAACAATATAGAGACTGTTGCCCTCTTCATTCTCAAAAAACAAGTAGGAACCTTTAGGATATTTCCTTTCTATTATATTTTTGGAGATATTGCTTAGATCTTTCAAAGCCACATTAGTAAATAAGGGAACCTGTTTTAAAAACTCTTTTCTGTTCATTCGTAACCTCCGGTTACAGATGCGCAGAGGCTCGGATGCGCGGAGGCTCAGAAGCTAAAAGATTTAACGCTTTTGAGCTTATCTGCACAAAGGCCTGCAACTAAACATCTGAATTTAGTTTATATTATAAAGCATTTATTCTTCTACCTACAGCCCAACCGGATCTCGCAAAGAATTAAGGTTTTAAATTTAAGACTCTACCCAAATCTACTCCTTTATTCTTGCCGCGCCTCCGAGCATCTGCGCGTCTGCGCATCTAGTTAAGTATTTTTTTTAAAAAATAGCCTGTATACGACGATTTTGACTTAACAATGTCTTCCGGTGAACCGGTCGCAACCAATTCACCGCCTTTATCTCCGCCTTCAGGCCCAAGGTCAATGATATAATCCGCCGTTTTTATTACATCGAGATTGTGTTCTATCACTATTACAGTATTACCCATATCCCGGAGTCTGAATAATACTTCGAGCAGTTTTTTTATATCATCAAAATGAAGCCCTGTAGTCGGTTCATCAAGTATATAAATTGTTTTTCCTGTTGCTCTTTTCGAAAGTTCCGCCGAGAGCTTGATCCTTTGAGCCTCTCCGCCTGAAAGAGTAGTCGCAGATTGACCTAACTTAATATATCCTAACCCAACATCGTTTAAGGTTTCAAGGACTTTTTTTACTTTAGGGATATTTTCAAAAAACTTGAGAGCATCTTCAACCGTCAGCTCCAAAACATCTGATATAGTCTTGCCTTTGTACATTACTTCCAGTGTTTCCCTGTTATATCTTTTGCTTTTACAAACCTCACACGGGACATAAACATCAGGAAGAAAATGCATTTCTATCTTGATTATCCCGTCACCCTCGCAAGCCTCGCATCTGCCGCCCTTTACATTAAAAGAAAACCTGCCCGGTTGATACCCTCTGGACTTGGATTCAATTGTGGACGCAAAAAGATCTCTAATTAAAGTAAATACACCGGTATAAGTGGCAGGATTAGAACGGGGAGTCCGGCCTATAGGGGTCTGGTCAATATTAATTACCCGGTCCACAAATTCAATACCGCTGAATTTTTTATATCCGCCGGGTTTTACACTGGTCAAGAATATTTCATGTATCAAAGACGGGTACAGAGTCTCTTCGATCAAAGAACTTTTACCCGAGCCCGAAACTCCGGTTATGCAGGTCATACAGCCTGCAGGGAACTTTACGTCTATGTTCTTAAGATTGTTGGTAGTTACACCTTTTAATTCTATATACTTTTCCGGGGATATATTCCTGTGTTTTGGTACTTCGATCTTCATATCACCGCGCAAATAACTCCCGGTTATTGAATTCTTGTTCTTAATAACCTCTTCCGGTTTGCCGGCAGCAACAATATACCCGCCGTTTTCCCCGGCACCCGGTCCGAGATCCACCAAATAATCAGCTTCTCTCATGGTATCTTCATCATGTTCTACAACGATCACGGTATTTCCGAGATCTCTCAATTTTTTTAAAGTTTGAAGCAGCTTCGCATTATCTTTCTGATGCAGGCCGATTGAGGGCTCATCCAAGATATATAAAACACCTACTAAAGAAGAACCGATCTGTGTTGCCAGATGGATTCTTTGCGCTTCGCCTCCGGACAAAGTGGAAGCCGCACGGTCAAGAGTAAGGTACGACAATCCGACATCGAAAAGGAACTTTAACCGGCCGGTCACCTCTTTAAATATCTGTTCCGCTATCTTCTTTTCTTTATCAGTCAGCTTCAACTCTTTAAAATACTCAGCACAAGTGCTTATGCTGAGCCTGGTGAGTTCGTTAATATTTTTTCCGCCTAACCTGATGCTTAATATCTCCGGTTTTAGCCTGGCCCCGTTACATGCAGGACATTCTATCGTGCGCATATACTGGCCTATTACATCGTTACGGATAAATTCTGAATCTGTTTCCAGGTATCTGCGTTTTAAATTCGGAATAACCCCTTCATATTTGCCGGTATAAGCGTGGGACATGTTGACCGAGCTAAAGTTAAATTTAATATGATATTCTCCCGAACCGTACAAAATAATATCTTTATGCTCTTTCTTAAGCTTGCAAAACGGAATGTCTGTCCTAATCCCAAAATGCTTGGCGACAGAGTGCAGCATAGATTTATAATACATCGCCGTAGGACTGCTCCAGGGTGCAATGGCCCCCGCATCCAGGCTAATGGTTTCATCAGGTATGATAAGTTCTGCGTCTATTTCCAGTTTATGGCCCAGCCCGCTGCATTCGGTACAAGCTCCGAAAGGACTGTTAAAAGAGAACATCCTGGGAGCCAGATCAGACATGCTGACCCCGCATTCGACACAGGCGAACTTTTCTGAAAAAAGTATCTCTTCTTTATCGCTTTTCAGGATAATAACCGTACCGTCACCGGACTTTAAGGCTGTTTCAACCGAATTAGCAAGACGTTTTTTAATATCAGCGCCGATCACCAGCCGGTCTATTACAACTTCTATACTGTGTTTTTTTGTTTTTTCCAGATTGATTTTTTCTTCCAGGTCATAGATCTTACCGTCAACCCTGACCCTTACATAGCCGTCTTTCTTTATCTGCTCGAATAGTTTTGCGTACTCGCCCTTACGGCTCCGCACCATAGGGGATAATATCTGGATCTTAACGCCTGCGCCGAAATCCAGGATCTGATCTATTATTTGCTGGCTATTTTGCCGCTCTATTTTTTTACCGCATTTATGACAATAGGGAATGCCTATTCTTGCAAAAAGCAGACGGAAATAATCATATATTTCCGTAACCGTCCCGACGGTAGACCTGGGATTATGACTTGGCTTCTTCTGTTCAATGGCAATAGCCGGGGACAGTCCTTCAATGGAATCCACATCAGGTTTTTCCATTTGACCGAGGAACTGACGGGCATACGCCGACAAAGATTCAATGTAACGCCTTTGCCCTTCCGCGTATATTGTATCAAAAGCAAGAGAGGATTTTCCGGAACCGGAAAGTCCTGTAATGACTATGAGTTTGTTACGGGGTAATTCCAGGGAGATATTTTTAAGGTTATGTTCCCTCGCGCCTTTTATTATTAATTTATCTTTATTCATTCAGGTTTGCTTAGATATCCTAAACAAAGTTATCCTTTTACTTGATTATTTTTATTATCAACAAATATTATTCTTGGTTTAAGTTTTTTGGCTTCCGCATTTGAGAACAAACCGTAAGAAATAATGATAATAATATCACCTATCTGCGCAAGTCTTGCCGCTGCGCCGTTTAAACACATTTCACCTTTCTTTCCTTTTATTGCATACGTCTCCAGCCGCCCGCCGCTCGAAATATTTAAGACTTGAACACGCTCAAAAGGCAGGATATCCGCTGATTTCATCAGCTTTTCATCTATTGTTATGCTTCCGCGGTAGTTAATATTCGCATCAGTAACAGTAGCACGGTGAATTTTGGATTTACACATATATCTGAGCATTTAATCCTCCAAAAACATACATAATACAAGTAATTACAAGGTATTATAGCATATTTTTACAGGATTTTTCAATTGACGTTTCATTTCATCAGCGATTCCGCAACAAGCAAATTAAGCCATAACTTTTGCACTGAAAAATCAAGGATTTTATTCTTTTGTGACCCGTGTTAATAATTATACGGGTTATTGAGGGCCTTTTTACCTTGTTTTTTCGATAATTGGCACACCTGTTCCATTTGCTCAGTTTTACGCAAATGATTTTTACTCCTAGGAAGTTTAATTAAAATGACCTACCCAAAGGGAACCGACTTATTAA
>Ga0208373_1003033_pt1 | contig 17174 bp, 14 predicted proteins | sample RifOxyC2_FD_184036 | JGI IMG/M metagenome (GOLD analysis project Ga0208373, IMG submission 184036) | Soil microbial communities from Rifle, Colorado - Rifle Oxygen_injection C2 (SPAdes) | ecosystem: Environmental > Terrestrial > Deep subsurface > Rock core/Sediment | place: Rifle, Colorado...
GTGGGCGTAGAAAGGTAGGAGGGCGCCCCAGCACGAGCTTCGCGCTGCCGGGGTACCCCCGCCGTAGAATAACGGGGGGCACCATGTACGACAGGAAAAAGCTCGCGGGGATAGCGACCCGCCGGAAGAAGTGGCATGACGAGGCGCTGGCGCCGACCCTTCGGAAATCGCCGCAGCGTCTCGACCGGTTCTCCACCGTCTCCGACGAGGAGATCGACCTCCTGTACACTCCCGATCCCCTCTCGAACTTCGAGTACGAGGAGGACCTCGGGTACCCCGGGCAGTACCCGTACACCCGGGGAGTGCAGCCCACGATGTACCGCGGCCGGTTGTGGACGATGCGCCAGTTCGCCGGATTCGGGTCGGCGGAGGATACGAACGCGCGGTTCAAGTTCCTCCTCTCGCAAGGCCAGACCGGGCTTTCCACCGCGTTCCACTTTCCGACGCTCATGGGATACGACTCCGACTCGCCGCGCGCCAAGGGAGAGGTCGGGATGTGCGGCGTCGCCGTCGATTCGCTGAAGGACATGGAAATCCTTTTCGACGGAATACCGCTGGACAAGGTCACAACCTCGATGACGATCAACGGCCCGGCGGCGATGGTCTTCGCCATGTACCTCGCGGTCGCGGAAAAGCAGGGAGTCCCCTTCCGCAAGGTCGGCGGCACGATCCAGAACGACATCCTCAAGGAGTACATCGCCCAGCATTCCTGGATCTTCCCCCCCGAGCCGTCGATGCGGATCATCACCGACATCCTCGCCTACTGCGCCGACAACGTCCCGAGGTGGAACACGATCAGCATCAGCGGGTACCACATCCGGGAAGCGGGATCCACCGCGGTGCAGGAACTGGCCTTCACGATCGCCGACGGGATCGCCTATGTCCAGGCGGGGATCGACGCGGGGATCCCGGTGGACAAATTCGCTCCGCGGCTCTCCTACTTCTTCAACGCCCACATGGACTTCTTCGAGGAGATCGCGAAGTACCGGGCGGCCCGCCGCATGTGGGCGCGGATCATGCGGGAGCGTTTCCACGCGAAGGACGAGAATTCGTGGAAGCTCCGGTTTCACACCCAGACGGCGGGGTGCACGCTCACGGCGCAGCAGCCGATGAACAACGTCGTCCGCGTCGCCCTCCAGGCGCTTTCGGGTGTCCTCGGCGGAACGCAGTCGCTCCACACCAACTCGATGGACGAAACGATGGCCCTTCCCACCGAGCAGGCCGTGACCGTCGCGTTGCGGACGCAGCAGATCATCGCCGAGGAGTCCGGCGTCGCCAACACCGTCGATCCGCTGGGCGGATCGTTCTTCGTGGAACAGCTGACGAACGGGATGGAAGAGAAGGCGATGGAGTACATCCGGAAAATCGACGAGATGGGCGGGATGGTGGCCGCCATCAAACAGGGGTATCCTCAGCGGGAGGTTGCCGACGCGGCCTTCCACTTCCAGAGGCTGGTCGACGCGGGAAAGAAGCGGATCGTCGGACTCAACGCGTACCAGTCGCGGGAGGAGAATCTCATCCCCCTGCTGAAGATCGACGACCGCGTGGAGAAGCAGCAGGTCGCGCGGACGAAGGAAGTCCGGCGCAGGCGGGACGCGAAAAAGGTCCGGGCGTGCCTGTCCGCGCTGAAGGAAGGATCCCTCACCCCGAAAGTGAACCTGATGCCCCTCCTGGTGGAAGCCGCGCGCGAGTACGCCACCCTCGGCGAGATGTGCGACACCCTCCGGGAGACGATGGGCGTCTACACCGATCCGGCGATGTTCTGAGAGCGAAAGATCGAAGAGGAGGAGCGATGGCGACGGCGAAGGGAAAAGGCGCGGCGGCGGCGACGCCGAAGAAGGCGTCCCGGAAAGTCCGTATCCTGGTCGGGAAACCGGGGCTCGACGGCCACGACCGGGGGGCGAAGATCATCGCGCGCGCGCTACGCGACGCCGGCGTGGAGGTCATCTACACGGGCCTGCACCAGACGCCCGAAATGATCGTGAGCGCGGCGGCACAGGAGGACGTCGACGGCATCGGCCTGTCGATCCTCTCCGGGGCGCACAATTACCTGTTTCCGAGGATCATCCGGCTCCTCCGCGAGAAGAGGATGGGCGACGTGGTGCTCTTCGGCGGCGGGATCATCCCGGACGACGACATCCCGAAGCTCATTAAGAAGGGGGTCGACCGGGTCTTCACGCCGGGGACCCCGATCCAGGAGATCGTCGACTACGTGAACGAGCGGATCCAGCCGCGGAAATGACGCGGGAGGGCCGGCGCGAAGAGGAAGGCATTCCATCCGACAAGGGGGATCGAACGTGAGACCGGTCTACATGGTTTCCGGGGGCGTGAGCAAATTCGCGAAGGCCCGCCCGGACGCGACGTTCCAGAAGATCGTGAAGGAGTCGTTCGATTACGCGATGAACGACGTTCCGAAGCTCAAGCATTCCATGATCGACGGGTCGGTGGTCTCCTACTTCTCCGATCACTTCACCCGGCAGCTGATGGCCGGGATCATGGCGGTCGACTACCTCGGGCTCTGCCCGAAACCGAACAAGCGGATCGAGGGCGGCGGCGCCACGGGCGGCCTCTGTTTCCAGGCGGGGTGGGAGGCGGTCGCCTCGGGGCGGATGAACGTCTGCGCGGCGTTCGGCTTCGAGACGATGTCCCACGTTCCGACGTGGAAGGGGAACGAATTCATCGCCCTGGCGTCCGACGTGAACTTCGACTACCCGGTCGGGGGATTCTACTCCGGGTATTACGCGATGATGGTGAACCGGCACATGCACGAGTTCGGCACCACGGTCGAACAGCTCGCGATGGTGTCGGTGAAGAACCACATGAACGCCTACGGCAACCCGTACGCCCAGAAGCGCCGCAAGCTGACCATCGCGGACGTGCGGAACTCCGCCATGGTCGCGTACCCGCTCACCCTTCTCGACATCTGCGTGATGTCCGACGGCGCGGCGACCTGCATCCTCGCCGACGAGGAGACCGCGTTCAAGCTCACGGACCACCCCGTGAAGATCACCGGCGTGGGGACGGGAACCGACATGATGCGCATGTCGGATCGGCCGCACGGCGAGGTGCTCCTCGCCCCGAACGAGAAGAAGGGCGACTACAGGAACCTGAAATATCCCGGCGTCCACTCCTTCCGGGCGGGCCGCAGCGCGGGGCTCCAGGCGTACAAGATGGCGGGGGTGACCGATCCGCTGAAGCAGATCGACTTCGTGGAGCTCCACGACGCCTACACCTCCTCGGAGATCCAGACGTACGAGGACCTCGCGTTGTGCAAGTACGGGGACGGCGGGAAGTTCGTGGAGGCGGGGTACCCCTTCATGCCGCAGATCGACTACGGGATGAAGCTCCCGATGAAGGGGACGATTCCCGTGAACCCTTCCGGCGGGCTGATCGCCTGCGGCCACCCGGTCGGCGCCACCGGCCTCATGCAGGCCGTCTTCGCCTTCTGGCAGATCCAGGGGAGCATCAGGAAGCATTACGGCAGCTCGGAACTGCAGCTCAAGAAGGCCAATCGCGGACTGATCCACAGCCACGCGGGCACGGGGACCTACGTCACCGTGTCGATCATGGAACGGGGGTGGTGACCATGGCGAAGCGGATTACGGCGAAGCGGCCCGCGGCCTCTTCGAAGTTCGAGGAACTGATGACCGGGACGACGGTGTTCAACGTGCCGTTGCCGGCCGACCCGAAGGCGCTGAAAGGGATGTCCCCGATCGTCATCAAGCAGCCGTACAACATCGAGTACATCCATTCCTACGGGCAGGACTCCCCCTTCTTCGCGGGACTTTCCAACAAGAAGCTCCTCGGGACGAAATGCCCCAAGTGCGACTACACCTGGGCGACGCCCCGGCTGGCGTGCACGCAGTGCGGCGGAGAGACCGACTGGGTGGAACTCCCGCAGACGGGAAGGGTCCACACCTTCACGACCTGCTATTTCGGCGGCGAGGAGTTCCTGAAGGAGACCCCCTTCCACCTCGTGCTGGTGGAGTTCGACGGGGTCGACACGCTCCTCCTTTCCCGCCTTCTCGGGCCCGGGCAACCGGAGGACATCAAGATCGGGATGAAGGTGACGGCGAAGTTCCGCCGCAATTCCCAGCTGAAGCCGACCGATGTCTATTTCGTGCCCGCGGAGTAAGGGGATGGAGTTCGTACTGAACGACGAGCAGCAGGCGCTGCGGGACATGCTGCGGACGTTCGTGGCGAAGGAGGTCCGGCCGAAGGCGGGGGAGTGGGACGCCTCGGCGGAGTTCCCCCGGGAAACGGTCGCGAAACTCGGCGAGCTCGGCCTCCTCGGGGCGATGGTCCCCGAGGAGTACGGGGGATCCGGGATGGACACGGTGAGCTACGCCGTCGCCGTGGAGGAGATCTCGAAGGGGGACGGCTCGCTCGGCCTGACGGTGGCGTCCCACAACTCCCTTTGCACCGCCCACATCCTCGGGGCCGGGTCGGAGGCGGTGAAGCGGAAATACCTTCCCGGGCTGGCGTCCGGTAAGGCGCTCGGGGCCTGGGGCCTCACCGAGCCCGGTTCCGGTTCCGACTCCCTCGCGATGCGGACGAAGGCGGAATGGAAGAAGGACCGCTGGGTGATCAACGGGAGCAAGATGTTCATCACCCAGGGAAATGTCGCCGGGGTGTACGTGGTGCTTGCCGTCACGGACAGGGCGAAGGGGAAGGACGGCATCACCGCCTTCGTCTTCCCGTCCGGCACGAAAGGGCTCTCGGTCGGGAAGACGCTCCACAAGCTCGGGATGCGCTCCTCGGACACCGCGGAACTGGTATTCGAGGATCTCGAGGTGGGGCCCGACGCCGTGGTGGGCCAGGTAAACTCCGGATTCCGCGACACGATGAAGAACCTCGCCGGGGGCCGGATTTCGATCGCCGCCCTCTCGGTGGGGATCGGCCTCGGGGCGATGAGCGAGGCGCTGGCCTATTCGAAGGAGCGGACGCAGTTCGGGCAGGCGGTATCGGAGTTCCAGGCGATCCAGTGGATGTTCGCGGACATGGGGACCGAGCTCGAGGCGGCGGAGCTGATGACCTTCCAGGCCGCGTGGCTGAAGGACGCCGGGCGCCCTTACACCCGGGAGGCGGCAATGGCCAAGCTGTTCGCCTCCGAGGCGGCGATGCGCGCGACGATCAAGGCGGTCCAGGTCTTCGGCGGGTACGGGTACACGCAGGAGTACCCCGCGGAGCGGTACATGCGGGACGCGAAACTGTGCGAGATCGGGGAGGGGACCTCCGAGGTGCAGCGGATCATCATCGCCCGCGACCTGATCCGGGGTCACTGACCGCCGTGAACGCCGCCGGAAGGGAGATCCTCGCCGGAAACACCCGGGCCGCGGCGCGGCTGATGCGGGACCTGGACGACGAGATCCCGACCGCGATCCGCACCCTGAAGCAACTGTACCGGCACACGGGACGCGCCTACATCCTCGGCGTGACGGGGGCGCCGGGCGCGGGGAAATCGACCCTCGTCAACCGGCTTACCTCCCACCTGCGCAAGCGCGGGAAGTCGGTGGGGATCGTCGCGATCGACCCGACGAGCCCTTACACCGGCGGCGCGATCCTCGGCGACCGGATCCGGATGCAGCAGCACGCCCTCGACGAGGGCGTGTTCATCAAGAGCCTCGCCACCCGCGGGCACCTGGGGGGTCTTTCCCGTTCCACCATCGACATCGTGAACGTCATGGACGCCATGGGGAAGGACGTCATCCTCATCGAGACGGTCGGCGTGGGGCAGGACGAGGTCGAGATCGTCAAGGTGGCGCACACCAACCTCGTGCTCGTCGTTCCGGGGCTCGGGGACGACATCCAGGCGATCAAGGCGGGGATCCTCGAGATCGCCGACATCTTCGTCATCAACAAGGCGGACCGGGACGGCGCCGACAAGACGAAGCGCGAGATCGAGACGATGGTCTCGATGGGCATCTTCAAGGAGGGGGAGTGGAAGCCTCCCGTCCTCTCCGCCGTCGCGGCGACCGACAAGGGGACGGCGGAACTCCTGGAAGCCGTGGACCGGCACCAGGAGTACATCTATCTGGAGGGGAACCTCTCCCGGTATCGCCGCGAAAAGGCGCGGGTCGAACTGGTGGAGATCCTCAAGACCCGGCTGATCGAAAAAGCGGTGTCGGATCTCGACGCCCACGGACTCCTGGATCCGCTGCTGGCCGACATGGCGAAGAAGCGTAAGGATCCGTACTCCATCTCGGAGAAGGTGGTCAACCACAGCTTCGCGTTCCATTTCCTGAACGGGGGGAAGGCGGGAAAGGGGAAGCGCCGATGACGATCGGACGGATCCGGACGGAAGGGGAGGTGGAATACCGGTTCACCCACCCCGACGACTTCCGGGAGCATGTCCGGGACCGGAAAGGCCGAAGCCCCGTCCCGAAGCTGGTCACGGCGAAGGAGGCGGTGGCCGCGTTCGTGGCGGACGGCGATTACATCGTCTACGATTTCTCCAGCCTCACCCGCGGACCGCAATCGTTGATCCGGGAGGTCATCCGGCAACGGAAGAAGGACCTCTGGATCGGGGCCGAATTCACGCTTCACGAGTCCCCCATGCTGGTGGGAGCCGGCTGCGCCACCCGGATCGACGTCGGATTTCTCGGGTACGGGAATTACATCGGACAGGCCGTCTGCGACGGGCGCGTCAAGGTGTACGAATGGACGAACGGGGGGCTCGCCCTCCGGATCCTCGCGGGGGCCCGCGGCGTGCCGTTCCTTCCGACCCGGGACCTGCTCGGCTCCGACAACATGAAGGTTTCCGCGGCGAAGACGATCACGGATCCGTACACGGGGGACCCGGTCTGCCTCGTCCCCGCCTTGAACCCCGACGTCGCGTTCCTGCACGTCCACCAGGCGGACGTGCTCGGCAACGCGAGGATCTTCGGGACGAACCTCTTCGCCCTCGAGGCGGCGCTGGCGTCCTTTCGCGTGATCGTCTCGGCCGAGGAGATCGTCGAGACCGACGAGTTCCGGAAGGATCCGATGCGGACCACGGTCCCGTATTTCCTGGTCGACGCGGTGGTCCATGCCCCCTTCGGCGCGTATCCCGGCGCGATGCCGGCGCGGTACGAGATCGACCTGGAGCACGTCGATCGCCTGAACGCCATCCGCACGGACGAGCAGATGGGGAGCTATCTCGAGGAGAACATCCACTCGGTCGCCGATCACGAGGAGTTCCTCGACCGCCGGGTCGGGGCGAAGCGGATGCGGGAGCTGCGCCGCCGCGCCACCATCATCGAAGGATATCGTTAAATGCGCACGATCGAGTTCACCGATACGGAGTTCATGATCGCCCAGGGGGCCCGTCTCATCGAGGACGGCAAGACGATCTTCGTCGGGTGGGGCCTCCCGCAGGTGGTCGCCATGCTGGCGCAGAAGCTGTACGTCCCCAACGTGACCCAGCTGTTCGAGTTCGGCGCGATCGGGCCGCAATCCGTCCTGCCCTTCGTCCGGGGAACGATGGGGGGACCGCAGAACACCTACCGGTCGCTGCAGTGGCTCAACATGAACTGGGCCTTCTCGTACTCCGCCACCGGCTACATGGATTACGGAATGCTGGGCGCCCTCCAGGTCGATCCGTACGGGAACATCAACTCGACCCACCTCGGCGGAACTTTCGCGAAGCCGGAGCGCAGGTTCGCCGGGAGCGGGGGAGGGAACCAGGTGGCCTCGCACTGCTGGAAGACGATCATCGTCATCAAGCACGAGGGGCGCCGGTTCGTCCCGAAGGTCGATTTCCTCACCTCCCCCGGGTATCTCGACGGTCCGGGGGCCCGCGAGAAGGCGGGGCTGCCGCGCGGCACGGGGCCCCACCGCGTGGTCACCTCGAAGGCGCTGTTCGGGTTCGACGGGCAGACCCGCAGGATGACCCTCCTCTCGGTCCTCCGGGGGCTCTCGGTGGAAGAGGTCGTCAAGGATATGGCGTTCCGGCCCCTGCTGGCGCCCGAGATCGGGGAGATCCCGCCGCCGACGGACGACGAGCTACGCGTGCTGCGGGAGGAGATCGACCCCGCCCGGTTCATCATCCGCGGCGAAAAGATGTCCGCGACCGCCTGACACATCAACGGTCTTGGGCTGCGTCGCCTCGGAGGGCGGGGCTCCGTTCGTGGCTCGCCGTGCGGTGAACCTGCACGGCTGCGCACCGGCCTCACTTTGCCCCCCGTTCTTCCTACTGCGGGGGTACCCCATCAGCGCGAAGCTCGTACTGGGGCGCCCCCCCTCCTGCGGCGACTCCGCCGAACCCTCCCGCGCATTGAACGGTCCGGCCGGATGGTATACTGTCATGTGATGCGGAGAAGTGTTTTCATCAAGACGTTCGGGTGCCAGATGAACGCCGTGGACTCGGCCAGGATGCTTTCGCTCCTCTCCTCGGCTTCCTACCGCGCCGCCGCCACCCTCGAGGAGGCGGACCTCGTCCTCCTCAACACCTGCAGCATCCGCGAGAAGGCCGACCAGAAGATCTACAGCGATCTCGGGACGTTGCGCCGCTGGAAGCAGCGCCGCCCGGGACGGCTCGTCGGAGTCGGGGGATGCCTTGCCCAGCAGGACGGAGAGGCCCTCCGGGCACGGGCCCCCCACGTCGACATCGTCTTCGGAACCCACAACATCGCGAACCTTCCCGAGATGGTGCGGAGGGCGGAACATCGCCTCCCGACGCTGGCCATCGGGATGGAAGAGGGGATCACGCACTGGGACGTCGTCCCGCACCTTCCCGCCGGCGCGGTCACGGCGATGGTCGCCATCATGCAGGGCTGCGACAACTTCTGCGCCTACTGCGTCGTCCCCCTCGTCCGTGGGCGGGAGGTGAGCCGTCCGGCCGGGGAGATCCTCTCCGAAATCCGCGCGCTCGCGGGGCGCGGGGTGCGGGAGGTCGTCCTGCTGGGACAGAACGTCAACTCCTACGGGAAGAAGGAAGGGGAGATCCCTTTCCCGGAGCTGCTGCGGCGGATTTCCGCGGTCGAAGGGATATCGCGGATCCGGTTCATCACCTCCCACCCGAGAGACCTGGACGACCGGACGATCCGGCTCTTCGGGGAGGCCGCGACCCTCTGCCCGCACGTTCACCTTCCGCTGCAATCCGGCTCCGACCGCGTTCTTGCGGCGATGGGGCGGGGGTACGCGTGCGCCGGGTACCTCGCGAAGATCGAAGCGCTGCGACAAGTCCGTCCGGGGATGGCGTTCTCCTCCGACTTCATCGTCGGATTCCCGGGGGAGACGGAGGACGACTTCCGGGAGACTCTCTCCGTCATGAAGGAGATCCGGTTCGACTCCGCTTTCTCGTTCCGCTTCTCTTCCCGCCCCGGAACCCGTGCGGCGGAGATGAAGGAGAAGGTCGATCCGCTGGTGGCGGCCGACCGGCTGCGGCGCCTGCAGGAGCTTCAGGCGGCGCACACCCGGGAACGCCTCTCGGCGCGGGTCGGGCGGGAGGTCGACGTACTCGTCGAAGGAGCGAGCGCGAGAGACCCGGGGATGCGCTGCGGTCGAACCCCCTGCAACAAGACGGTGAACTTCCACCCCGGGAGCGCGGAAGGGCCGGTCCGGTCCGTCCTCGTGACCGGCGCGGGAACCCACTCCCTCCTCGGGAAAGAGAGGCCGGCCAATGCCTAAAGAGGTCACGGTGGCGGGCGTCACGGTCGACCCCGTGACGAAATCCCCGATCGTCGTGCTCCGGGACCCGGAGTCCGGCAACGTCATCCCGATCTGGATCGGCCTGCTGGAAGCCAACGCGATCGCGCTGGCGATCGAGGGGACGGAACTGCCGCGCCCGATGACGCACGACCTCATGAAATCGATCCTCATGGCCACGGGCACGCGCCTTCTTGACGTGGAGATCGCGGACATCCGCGAGAACACGTATTTCGCCCTCCTTCACATCGAGGGGAACGGCGAGAGCGTGCGCGTGGACGCGCGACCCAGCGACGCCATCGCGCTTGCACTGCGCTGCGGCGCGCGGATCCTGGTGGCCGAGAAGGTCTTCGTGCAATCCTCGATCCCGGCTCCCGCCTCCGTCGAAGGCGGCGAAAAGGACAAGTGGACCGAACTGCTCGAGAAGATGGATCCCGAGCAGTTCAGCAAGTACAAGATGTAAGGCCCCGGAGACGATGAAAACCTCCCGGATCCTGATCTTCGAGGAACGACCCTCCCCGGGCAGGGAGCTGCGGCTCAACCTCCTCGATCATGCCGTCGAGTTCGACTTCCGCGATCCCGCGAAGGAGAACCTCGAAACGCTCTCCCTCTCCTCCTACGCCGCCGTCGTCGCCCCGGTCGAATCCGCGCAGGACGGCCTGATCGGCTTCCTGTCCGACGGGAAGCGATACAAGGGGCCCCTGTTCCTGTACCGCGATGAACCGCCGGTGCACGAGGTGGCGCGATGGGTCATCTGGGGGTCCCCGTCCCACGGCGGGCCGGACGGCCCGGTGGCGGACCGCCTCCTCGCGGAGAGCCTCGAGTACTACTCGATGGCGTCCATGTACCAGCAGTGCCTCGAGATGATGTCCACGCAAGGCGAGGAGAAGCTCCTGACACAGATCACGGAAACGTTCGTCAACGCCCTCGGGGCGGAGAGCTGCGTCATCTGGCTGGTTTCGGCGTCCGATCCGGACGAGTTGCTGATCGCTTCCGTGCGCGGGGTGATCGGGATCGACCGGGAAGGGTCCCGTTTCTTCCTTTCGCGCTCCGGAACGGCGGAGGAGGTCTGGAAGGGAGACCCGTTTATCGTCACGGGGGGAGGGGGAGCCGCGAGCGGTGAGAGGGGCGCCCGCAACGCGTCGAACCTCTTCGTCCCCCTCCTTCACCAGGGGAATCCGGTCGGACTCGTCAAGCTGGGCGAGCGGAACGACAGGAAGCCTTTCGGGGAGCGGGAGCTCCACATGGCCCGGATCATCGCCGACTACGCCTCCGGCGCCCTGAACACGGTCAACCGGCTCGGCCGGATCGAGAAGGTATCCCTGCGCGACCCGGAAACCGGCGCGTACTCCGCGGCCTTCCTCGCAGACTATTTCGAGAAGGAGCGATACAAGGCGGGCCGATTCCACCGTCCTCTCTCCCTCGTGTTCCTCGTCGTCGAGAACTTCTCCTTCCTCATGGAGCAGACGCGGGAGAGCATCGTCGTGGGAGCGCTGACGTCGATGATCGACGCGATCCGCCAGGCCGTGCGGGATTCCGATCTCGTCGCGCGGGAGGAGGCGAACCGGTTCTGCATCGTCCTTCCCGAGACCGACGCCTTCGGGGCCTTGCTTGCCGTTCGACGGCTCCGGAAGGCGGTGAAGGAAAAGTGCCGGATCCAGTTCCTCGGGACGGAATTTTTCCTCCAGCCGTTCTTCATGTCCGCCACCTCCCCGAGGGACGGCCGGGACTTCCCCGAGCTGCTGCGCGTCGCCGAGGAGAAATACGCGCGACAGCAGAAGAGTCCGCTGCATCGCATGCGTCTCGTCGATCGGCCCTTCTGGGACGCCTTCGAGATCCTGGTCGGAAAGCGGGAGCATTACGATCTTCTCCGGAAAGGGGAGGACGTCCCGTACTTCCTGCGCTTCCGGAAGGACCTCGGGCGGAACGCCCACTTCTCCGTCCCTCGTGAAACCTGGCTGCGGATCCTCGAGTCGATCGCCCAGGACGTCACCGTTAACCCCGAGGATCGCGGCCTCGTCATCGCCGCGGGGCCGACCCCGGAGATCTACAAGCAGATCTTCCTCTCCTTCAAGTCTTCCATCCCGCCGCACAGGAACGTTTACATCGTCGGCCAGTCGGGGAGCACCCGGTTCGACTCGAATAACCTGATGTACGTCGCGACGGAGGACGACCTGCTGAAAGACCGGGAGTTCGTCCTTTACCTGAAGGAGGGCGGCGGGTACGGTTTTTTCTGCTCCGCCCGGGGGAGCGAGGTCGAGGGGTTCAACACGGCCGACGAGTCGCTGGTGGAGGCGATGCTGGAAAAGGCCCAGGCGCTGTACCAGCTTCAGGGGAACTTCTAGATGGTTACTACCACGGGGACGAAGCGCGTCCTGATCGCCGACCCCTCCGACAAGTCCCGGCAGGCGCTGTCGAACTACCTTCGCGAGAAGGGCCTGGAGATCATCGAGGCGACGGACGGGAGCAAGGCGCTCGCGGAGACCCTCCTGCGGAAGCCGGACATCCTCCTGCTGGATCTTTCGGTCCCGATCCTCCCGCCCGATCGCCTGATCCAGATCCTGCGGAGCAATCCGAACACCAGGTCGATGCCGGTCTTTTTCCTCAGCGACCGGGAGCAGAGCGTGTCGGGGTTTCGACAGGGCATGGACGAGTTCATCCGCAAGCCGTTCCACGAGGAGGAGATCCTCCTGCGGATCCAGCGGACGCTCTTCCAGGATCCGCTCTCCGAGGCCCTGACCGGGGATTCCGAGATCAGCGGCAACCTGAGCCAGATCTTTTTGCCCGACCTGTGGCAGATGCTCGCGATGAACCGGAAAAACGGAATCCTGCAGGTCGAAGCGGAGCGCATCTCCGGATCGGTTTACATAGAACGGGGGGAGATCGTCTCCGCCATCACGCGGAACATCGTCGGGGAAAAGGCCCTGTTCCGCCTCATCCCCCTCAAGGAGGGAAAGTTCCGCTTCCTCCCGGGGAAGGTCGGCGTCCGCCGGACCATCTTCTCACCGAGCCAGCAGGCGATTCTCGAGGGGATGCGACACGACGACGAGCTCCGAAGGATCGGGGATGCCCTTCCGCACCCGGCGGATGCCGTCGCCGTCGTTCCGGAGGCCCAGGAGATCGCCGCCGCCGGAGGAGTGATCCGGGAAATCCTCCTCCTGGCGGAGTTCTGCGCCACCGTCGAGGAGATCGTCGACAACTGCGGATTCCCCGACCTCGTGGTCTACGAAGCCCTGATCGCGCTGCAGACCCGGGGAGTCCTTCGCTTCGGCAATTTCGAGTCGCGTCCGCGGAAGAGCGAATTTCTCCCGTCCGAGGACCTGGCACGCCTTCGGGCGCGACTCGAGGACCACGGATCGGCCGCGGGGGAGGCGTCGGGACAGATCGTTTTTTTCCTTCCCGACCCGTCGCTCCTCGAGGGACTGCTGATGGCCCTCGGAAAATTCCGGGACTTCGAGGTGGACAACGTCTTCTTCTCCCTCCGCCGGAAAGAGGGGATCCCCGCCGGGATGTTCGGGCGTCTCCGCGTGGGGGAGAAATCCTCGATCCGCCTCTACGCCTTTCCGTACCTGCGCGTCCTCTCACCGGTCTGGTACTCGCTCGCGCCCTCTCCGCTGGGGATCGTGGTCTTCCTGAAGGACGAGATGTCGGGATCGCTCGAAAGCCTGATGGCGGTATCGGATTATACCCGCGGGGTCTCCGCCAGGGTCGTGCTGGCCGTCATGGGGAATTCCTTCGCGGATTTCGGCATCGGAGAGAACACCCTGCGCCTCTTCCGGAACCGCGTGGAGCGGCTCGGCTGCGCGCTGAAAGTCCGCGCCATGGAACAGGTCACCGCGGAGGAGATCCGCGACTCCCTCGCCTCGGTCATCCGCCAATTCCTGGAAGGGGAGAGCGGCTGAACGGGGGATCCATCGCCCGATCCTTCTGGTATACAATGCGAAATCATCGAACGACCAAGGAGAGACGACCGAGATGGCAGAGAAGGCGCGCTTGACCCGCCGGGACCTGAAGGGCCCCGACGAATTCATCACCACGTTCGGACGGGCCGTCGACTGGTGCAAGGAGAACCGGACGAAGGTCGCCGCCGGGGCGATCGGCGTCGTCGTCGTCGTCGCGCTCGCGCTCGGGACCCGGGCGTACCTGCAATGGGAGGAGAACAAGTCCGCCCTGGAGCTGTGGCCGATGCTGAACCGGGCGCAGGCGCTCCTGCAGGCCCCTCCCGGCGCGGACCCTTCGCAACTGGCGACCGTCGAGCAGTTCCTCCAGGGACACGTCGGCAGGCATCCGGACACGCGTTCGACCGTGTACGCCCTGTACTACCTCGGAAGCATCTCGTTTTCCCGCGGCAATTACGATCTCGCGATCACGCAATTCCGGGCGGGAATCGCCACCGGCAAGGAGGCCGGGGTCTTGCGCTATCTCCTTCGGCAGGCGATCGCAAGCTCCCTCGAAGCCAAGGGGGACTTCGAAGCGGCGGCTGCCGCGTACCGCGACGCGGGGGCGGTCGCCGAGGCGGCAATGAAGACCCATTCAAGGCTGGGCGAGGCGCGCGTCCTCGGACTTGCGGGGAAAAAGACCGAGGCGGCGGCGCTGTACCGCCTGATCCTCCAGGAGACCCCGGAATCCCCTTTTCGGGAACTGGTCGAAATCCAGCTGGCGCAGAGCGGGTAGGCCCCCGCCCGGGGACGACGCGCGCATGAAGCTTCGGGTCTGTTTCCTCTGGCATATGCACCAGCCGTACTACAAGGACCCGGAAACGGGATCCTACATCCTTCCGTGGGTCCGGCTTCACGCGATCAAGGATTACGCGGCCCTCCCCGTGATTTTCCGCAAACACCCGGGGGTACGGCACACCGTCAACCTCGTTCCGTCGCTGCTCGTGCAGGTCCGGGATTACGTGGAGAACGACGCGGAGGACGTCTTCCTTTCGGTTTCCCGAAAGAACGCCCTCGATCTCACGAAGGAGGAGAACGAGTTTCTCCTCCGGAACTTCTTCTCCGCCTACGCCCCCACGATGATTCTCCCTCAACCGCGTTACGCCGATCTCTTTCGCGGGCACCAGGCGGCGCTTCGCCACCTGGGGAGGAAAAACGGCGGACCCGGGGGATACGGCGCCTCCGAGTACACCGATCTCGCCACCCTTTTCAACCTGACCTGGTTCCATCCGCTGTTCCGCGAGGAGGATCCCGAGCTCTCCCGCCTTTGGCGCAAGGGAAGCGGGTTCACGGAGCGGGAAAAGCATTATGTGCTCGACTACCAGATCAAGGTGATGGGGCGGGTCTTCGACGAGTACCGGAAGCTCACCGTGAAGGACGGGGGAGAACTTTCCTCCTCCCCGATGTACCATCCGATCCTGCCGCTCCTCATCGACAACCGTTCCGCGCTCGACGCCCTCCCCGGGGCCGCGCTTCCCGGCCTTCCGTTTTCCTGGCCCGCGGATGCCCGAATCCAGCTGGAGAAGGGGAGAGCCGTGTTCCGTAACCTCTTCGGATCGGATCCGGCCGGCTTGTGGCCTTCGGAAGGTTCGATCAGCCCCGCGACCCTCGAGATGGCTTCCGGAAGCGGTTTCCGGTGGGCGGCGACGGACGAAATTCTCCTCGCGCGGGCGTTCGGAAAAACCGTGCGGAGGGATCCGGAAGGAACGCCCGTGGAGCCGGACTGGTTCTATCGGCCCTACGCGGCGGTGACGAAGAGCGGGACGATCCCCGTATTCTTCCGGGACCACCATCTGTCCGACCTGATCGGATTCGAATATTCCCGCTGGGACGCGCACGACGCGGCAAATAATTTTATTCATAATATAAAGCGAATATATGACCGACTATCATCCGGTGCAACAGGTCTTTCCGATAACGAGTACGTCATCCCGGTCATCCTGGACGGCGAGAACGCCTGGGAATACTTCCACGATTCCGGCATAACATTCCTCAACGTATTATTAAGCAAACTTGAACAGTTAAGGCCGAATATCGAATTCATTACATTGTCTGATGCCCTCGATGAGATCAGGCAGGTTCGGGAACTTCCCTCCATCCCGACGGGATCATGGATCGACGGGACCTTCCATATCTGGATCGGTCACCCGGAAGACCATGCCGCCTGGGAGATGCTTTCCAGGGCGCGCACTCTCATGGAAAAGAAATCGGTCGCCTCTGCGAAGGCGGGGAAGAATGCTCCCCCCGAATTGGAAAAGGCGCACGAGTATCTCATGGTCGCCGAAGGGTCCGACTGGTGCTGGTGGTACGGTGACGACCATTACACGCCGCACGGTCCCGAATTCGACCGCCTGTTCCGCCACAATATAAAAGCCGCGTATAAGGCAATGGGAGTTACCCCACCGGATTCAATAGATATTCCAATCATAAAATCCGACCGGATCGTCCAGGAAAAAAATGTGATCCCCGCCCCGCGATCGTACATTCAACCGCGGGTCGACGGAGTGGTGACGTCTTATTTTGAATGGAATTCAGCGAGGAAGGTCGTCCCGGACCCGGGTTTCGGATCGATGCATCGCGCCGGACATCTCATCCTGTCCTGTTTCTATTACGGGTTCAGCGTCGATGAAATCTTTTTCCGCTTCGACCTGGACAAGGTCGCCGTTGAAAATGTCCACGAGATCGAACTTGAGATCCTGTTCCAGGAGAAATCCGTCAAGTTCAACTCCAACCTGGACCCGATCGAAGGCCGCTTCACATATTCCCTGGTGAATCTCGGGGAATCCGGGGGCGATACGACCTCACCGCAGGACCCGGCAAAGAACTCCGGAAACGTCCGCGCCGCCTTCGATAAAGTCCTTGAGCTGGCGATTCCTTTCGGGTCGCTCGATTGCGGGAGCGACGAGCGACTCGAGTTCATCGTGACGATACGGATTCCGGGTTCGTTCGGGGAACGGTGGCCTATCTATGGATCGTTTTCCGCGGAGCTGCCCGGGAAAGATTTCACGGAGAGGATGTGGCACGCCTGAGGGATTCATCCGATCAAGGTAATGGCATGTCTGTTGTGGAAATGTTGTATTTTCTTGCGCTATATTTGTGTAATGATTTTCCCATTAAGACACCTGCTTTTCAGTAATTGTGATTCCTGACAACGATATCCTCTTTCACATCATATACTTACAGGTTTTTATCCGATGGCGTAAATATTGCTGATTATTGACGTACAATGCGGAGGACGATATGGCAGAGATCGGGAATGACGGGTGGTTGATCAAGGGCACTTCCGGGAACGAGGAAGTGATTCGTCAAGATAAAGACGGCAAGGAGCCGGGGGGGATGCCGTTGAAAACCGTCATGGTTTACTTCATGGATCAAAAGAGCCTGCAAAAAGAACCGATCGGGATCCTCACGGAGCGACGAAGATTGGAACGTGATAACAACAACGCGATCGGAATGTTGCGCCTGGCCAGGAAGGAATTCGCGAGGACGGAGGAAGAGGCGAAAAGGATCATGATCGGAGAGTACGTTTAATACCGAGTGATCAGCCGCCCACAGGACGTCCGTTCCGCCCTGATTTAACGTCTGGTAATGTATATTATGTCAAATTGA
>Ga0208373_1003035_pt1 | contig 17166 bp, 12 predicted proteins | sample RifOxyC2_FD_184036 | JGI IMG/M metagenome (GOLD analysis project Ga0208373, IMG submission 184036) | Soil microbial communities from Rifle, Colorado - Rifle Oxygen_injection C2 (SPAdes) | ecosystem: Environmental > Terrestrial > Deep subsurface > Rock core/Sediment | place: Rifle, Colorado...
ACCCGACTATGTTCATCTCGTTTCGGGAATCCTCCTTATATATTTCGACAAAATTGAAGACAATATCCGGCTTGTTCTTTTTTATATCCTTTAAGAGAGAGAGAATATCATCTTTAATATTCAGAGTATAAGCATTTACCCCATTTTTTTTGAGCTTTTGAGCCATAATTTCATATTCTTCAATCGGCGTAATGTTCTCAACCTCAAAATATGGAACAAAACCGAGCTTTTTTTCTTCTAGTTGATTCGGTTTAATGTACAATTCCGGGTGCGGTTCGTTAAAGACTATCGCAACTTTAATTTTTTTTTCCGGCATGCTTAAAAATACTGAATTTTATCTTCTTAAGTAATATTTTGGTAGCCGATATTTTCATCTTTAATCAGAAAGCATTTTTACTTTTTTATGAGCTTCTATCCCCAACCTTATAAATACCAATGTGGTCCGTTTGCTCTTAAGTATGGACTCGTTATGCTTGGTCGTTTTGAAAATGAAAAAGAGATAGGTAAAAAAGCCGGAAGCACATGGTGGTATGGCACCGATGAAATTGGTCTTGCAAAAGCTGCAAAAAGTTTTGACTGCAAGATGAAATATTTCAGAAGAGAAAATGTAAAAGATGCAATTAAAATTTTGACCTATAATCTTAAGAGAGGCTACCCATGCATATTGAGTGTAGATAACTGGGAACACTGGATCACTGTCATTAATGAGCAACGTGGTAAGTTCATTGTTGTAGACAGTGCATTGGATAAAGTAATTGTTATTTATTCACATATTCAATTAGCAAGAAGATGGAAATATATAGACGATGAAAACGGTGAGATAAGTTATGATGGCTATGCTCTTGTTTCAAACAACAAACCTACAACTAAGGCGAAATTCTCACTTGAAAAAGCAAGATACGTGATGCATGATAGAAATAGAGGTCTTGCAAGAAAATGGGATTCTTATTTCAACGATCTTATATTAATTTGCAGACCGAGGTTTCCACATTCGACAAAAACAATTTCCTTCAATGAATTTCTGAGAAGACATGAAAAAATGCTTGTTAACCAAATAGCAAACTGGCACGGAAGTCCTTCGTACAGGGAATTACAAAAAATACTGGATGATATGCAATTTGTAGCTGAGGTTTACAATCTAGTTATTTATATAGAGGATCAGAAAAAAGCTTTAATTGATCTTGCTGCATTACTAATGATGTATGCCTGCGGCAGGTATGGAATGGATCCTATTTATTAATTACTAAGAAAGGATTCCCTGCTTTATGAATAATGAAAACAAAATTACAGGTATTCACCATATTACGGCAATTGCAGGAAACCCGCAGAAAAATATTGACTTCTATGTTAAAGTTCTCGGTCTCAGATTCATTAAAAAGACTGTCAACTTCGATGATCCTCATACCTATCATTTTTATTATGGCGATGAAACAGGAAATCCAGGAACAATCTTAACTTTTTTCCCCTGGACTGAGCACGGCTTTAAGGGAAAACGAGGTACGGGACAAATTTCAGCTATTTCATTTTCTATTCCCCTTTCTTCACTCGACTTCTGGATGGGATGGTTAACAAAAAACAATATTGCTTTTGCAGGTCCATTAAATCGTTTTAGTGAGCAGGTTTTAATTTTTGAAGACCCTGATGAATTTGAGCTTGAGATTGTAGCCAGTAACGAGGAAAAAAGACCGGGCTGGAATTCCGGTTTTGTTCCTAAAGAACATTCAATAAGAGGTTTTTGGAGCGCGTCTATCAGCCACCAGAAAACTGAAATGACAGAAACATTTATGTCAGGGTTACTTGAATTTAAGAAAGTTAATCAGGCAGAAAATAGGATAAGGTTTGCTTTGGTTGGTGGCGGTCCCGGAACGTATGTAGATCTTATTTCTTTACCTGATCAACCGAGAGGAATAATGGGTGTTGGAGCAATACATCATATAGCCTTCAGAACAGCAGATGATAAAACTCAACTTGAAGTACGGGAGAAACTTATCAGTAAAAACTTTGATGTGACACCCGTTGTCGACAGAAACTATTTCCATTCAATTTACTTTAAGGAACCGGGAAATGTTTTGTTTGAAGTTGCTACCGATCCTCCCGGGTTTTTAGTTGACGAAAAACCAGATGCACTCGGCAAATCGTTGAAATTACCTGAATGGTTCGAGCCGGTCCGTTCCGAGATTGAGTCCAGCCTCCCCAAAATTATAATCCCGCAATAAGAATATTTTATGTTATCTCATCCACACGGAAATCAAACAGTATTATATGAAGGAGATATTAAGTCTGCAAAATCAGCAATGATCTTAATTCATGGCAGGGGAGCTACTGCGGAAAGTATTCTTTCCTTAACTAAAGAATTTGAGACAAATAATTTTCTTTTTGCAGCTACGCAGGCAAACGGCAACACCTGGTATCCCTATAGTTTTCTTGCACCAACAAAAGATAATGAACCGGGAATAACATCAGGTTTAAAAGTAATAAGTGATCTGGTTAAGAAATTAAATGAATCAGGAATTCCCAATGAAGAAATAATCTTACTGGGATTTTCACAAGGTGCCTGCCTTACACTTGAATATGCAGCCAGAAATGCAATGCCTTATAAAGGAATAATAGGATTAAGCGGAGGATTAATTGGTGATAAAATCGAGAAAGAAAGGTATTCCGGCTCATTTGAAAATTGTCCTGTGTTCTTAGGCTGCAGCGATATAGACCCACACATTCCCGCGGAACGTGTTAATCAAACAGAAATAATAATGAAAGAATTAAATGCTTCAGTAACTAAAAGAATTTACAGGGGAATGGGGCATACGATTAATGAAGATGAGCTTAATTTTATACGTTCCATAATGTAACATCCTTTCAATAAAATCACCTGATTGTACTAAAATTATTTGTTTTTCTTTAAAAATCGTTATTGAAAACATGTCTCCTTCCAAAACAGTTTTTTAAAATATGACAGTAATAGTTTCCAGTTTTTATAGTAACAATTACTGAATGTTAGCTCAGGGGAAATAATCAAAGTATCATTTACTTGCTGTAATGTGGCATATTCCTTGGCAATAATACGCTATAAATAAAACGATTAAGTGATCATGAAAAAGATAAAACTATTAGCAATTACACTTGTCTTGTCTGTAGGTTTTTTTAGCTGTTCAGATTCTTTATTAGATCAACAGTCTTCCGGTAATAATACCGACAATTATTCGTCAGAATACTCAAGTCAGTTCAAACATGAAAATCCGGAAAAAAGGGATTTTGGATATCAAAATAATAAGGTGGTTTCTAAAGTTATAAATGGCAGAATTGGGGGAATAATCCAGTTGTCAGCTATTTATAAAATTGACATGCCTTTTTATAAAAGGAAAAATTTTGACCTGAAGACAGTGACTGTTAGTGCCACTTTAATCATACCTCCGGGGGCATTTGATGGTACGAGGGAAATAACCTTAATAGATGACTACAAAACCACATCAATTTATTGTTATCCGGGTATGAGCTTTAACAAGTCACTTCACTTGAATCTAATATTCACCGGTCTTGATTTAACCGAACTTGGTTTTACAAATGATAATGTGAAATTTGGCTACATAGATGAAAACGGAACAGTTGAAACCTGTATAAACGACGGAATAACCCTGGATCAATTAAAAGGTGCTGTTGGGGTAATAAACGCACGCATAGACCATTTTTCCAGGTATGCATTCTGCCGGTAAAAATTAAATTCAAAATATATGTTTACACTTGAACAAGAAAAAAAATTACTCCTGAAAGATATTCTAAAAAACTTCTTCAATAATCGGGAAATATCTGAATTCACAAAGAAGTATTTGCAGGGTTCTGTTAAAGGGACAAAATCCAAACAGGTAAGTAAAAAAAATAAACAACAAATTGATCTGAATCTGCAGGACAATTCCAGGCTTAGATTAGAGATCGATTTACTAATTACTTTTGCTGAGAACAAATTATCGGAAAATAAATTCCTCGAATTACTTCTCTCACTCGGTCAGTTTGCAGTAACTACCGGCGAATTTACCTTATCAATCGATCTATATGGAAAACTTCTTAATAAAACAAAAACCAAAAACGAATATTTAAATATAAATGCCCACGCCTATCTTTCACTGGGAGAAATGTATAGCAGGCAGGCGCACTGGGCTTTAAGTTTTAACAATATTAATAAATCTAAAAGCTTATTTGAAAAACAAAACGATATTACCGGAATAGCGAAATGTGAAAACATGCTTGGCACAATTTACGGAGAGATAGGAAACCTTAAAAAAGCCACGCAGCATTTTGAAAAAGGTCTCTCATTAATTGACGGTAAAAAAGATATTGCTCTTATCGGCAAGATTGAAGTTAACCTTGGAATAGTTAATAATATCCAGGGGAATTACGATCTTGCTCTATCCTATTATCAACGGGCATTGCTTAACTTCCAAAAGTTATCAGATTTAAAGAATATAGCATTAATAAACCATAACATTGGAATGACTTATCTAAAACTAAATAAGTTCACAATGGCACTCAGCAATTTCGATCAGAGTATTTCCAATTCACTTCAGGTAAGTTCTCTCCCCTCTCTCGGCATTTCATACACAAGCAAAGCTTATCTTTATACTCAACAAAAAGATTTCTCGATGGCAGAAGCATTTGCCGACAAAGCGATGGATATATGTTTCAAGACTAATGATAAATTATCTATCGCAGAAGTTTACAAAGTAAAAGGTATAATACAGCGGAATAAATCGAATTTTGAATCTGCTGAAAACTTTTTGCTCACAAGTTTGAGGATTAATAAAGAACTGGAAAATCAGCTTAACTATGCGGAAACCTGCTTTGAGCTGGGATTATTATATGAAAATACGGGGAATAATTATTCAAGTAAATCATATTTTGAGAAAGCAATAAAGTATTTTAAGAGCATTAGTGCCGGTCCTGAAATAAAAATTATCAGCGAACATTTAAATAATCTCTAACGCTACACATCAAAAACCCTTTCTTATCACTTTTTTTGCAAGAATTAATAAAAAAGCTTTAAACTCAAAACTTATTGACATTAAGCTTGGTTAAAATTATAATTAATCATTAAATCTTGAACTATTCCACTTATTAAAATAACTCGAAAAATCCGAAATGAGTTTATGTGGTTTGCCTGCTAAATAATTCCAAAAATAAAAAAAGGAAAGCTATATGAAAATTTCATACATGAAAGTTATTCTTTTGGTTTCAATTTTTCTATCACTTCCGTTTTATACCCCGGCTCAATTTACAACGGAAGGAGTCCAGTTTGGTGTTCAGTTTAACGGTCTTTACCCGGCAAATGATTTCAGCAAAGAAGATTTAGTAGGCTCTTATGAATTATCTTACCTGGGCAGAGCATTCTTTAGATTCGAAATAATTGAAGGGCTACAAGCTGAACTTGGAGGAGGATATGGAATTTATGCCGGTAAAGATTTGGTAGACGTAAAATATGAAACGGAAATTTATCCTGTTGATTTAAGATTTGTTGTAAGCCCCTTTAAAATGGATAGCTGGAACCCATATTTCTACGTTGGTGGTGGTGCAATAAGATACATAGTAAAACAAAAGCCGGCAAGTGTCAGCAAATACCCTGTTGAGGACAATGGCTGGACAGGCTATTACCCTGTAGGTATTGGCAGTCAATTTAGATTGGGTGATAACCTTTTGTTCGAGATTAACTTAGGCGCTGGTTATGCGTTAACTGAAGATTTAAATTATTACGATAAACAAAGTTCCGCTGGCGATGCTTATGCAAGCCTTGGAATAGGTTTCACAATTGGACCTGAAGCAAATGATGATAAAGATCAGGATGGGCTTTTCAGAAAAGAAGAAAAACAACTCGGGACCGATCCTCTTAACCCCGATACCGATTCAGATGGGTTAAGCGACGGTGAAGAGGTTAACACTCACAAAACCAATCCGCTAAATCCTGATTCTGATAATGACGGGTTAAACGATGGCATGGAAATAACTCAATCGAAAACCAATCCTACAAATCCCGATACTGACGGTGATGGCTTAGATGATGGAGAAGAATTTCAAAAATACAAAACCAATCCCGGCAAAGCTGACACAGACGGCGACAGCTTAAACGATTATGCTGAAGTAACAACTCACAAAACAGATCCTTTAAAAGCCGACAGCGACGGCGATGATTTAAACGATGGCGCCGAAGTGAACGTCTATAAAACCGATCCGAATAAAGCTGATACAGATGGTGATAGTTTAAAAGACGGAGAAGAAATCACTTCTCTTAAAACTGATCCTCTTACCCCTGATACTGACGGCGGAACTGTAGACGATGGAATTGAAGTAAGAAGAGGAACTAATCCTCTAAACCCGGATGATGATGTTGTTAAAGTCGGAGTACCAATAATTCTCGAGGGAATTACATTTGCAACCGGTAAAGCAGAAATTACTCCTGAATCCGGTGAAACTCTGCAAAAAGCACTTAGAACATTACAAACTTATCAGGAAATCGATGTCGAAATCGGAGGTCATACGGATAATGTTGGTAGCAGCTCTTCTAACCAGAAACTTTCTCAGAAAAGAGCAGAAGCTGTTAGAGATTGGTTAATAGGAAACGGTATTGATCCCGACAGGCTAACAGCAGTTGGTTATGGAGAAGATCAGCCGACTGTATCAAATGATACTCCTGAAAATAAAGCTAAGAACAGAAGAATAGAATTTAAGAGAGTCAGGTAAAAAACCAGGTAATAAACATTCTTCCGGAGCCCTTTCTTATTCATTGAGAAAGGGCTTTTTAATGGAATCGTGTTGATTTTTTTATTCTTTGTGATAGTTTTGTTATATAACTGAAATATATTTAGCTCATTAAACAGGAGCTTAAATGAAAAACGTACTCGTCGTTGAAGACGATAAATCAATTTCCGATCTGGTTGAAATCCATCTTAAAGATCTTAACTGCAACGTAATTAAAACCTTTGATGGAAAAGAGGGCTTGCAACTTGCATCGGGGAACAATTACGATCTCATAGTGCTGGATATAATGCTACCTAATGTCGATGGACTTGAAATATGTAAAGAGGTTAGAAAAAAGGAAGATTACACTCCCATTCTAATGTTAACTTCAAAATCGGAAGAGCTTGATAAAGTTGTGGGATTGGAAGTCGGCGCTGATGATTATCTTACAAAACCTTTTGGCATCAGGGAATTTATTGCACGGGTTAAAGCAATATTCAGAAGGACCGAGGCATTCCAGAAAGAGACAGAAAATCAATCCGATATTACAATTGGTGATATTATAATCGAAGTATCTAAAAGAAGAGTAAAACTAAACGGGCAGCGAATCGAGCTTACTCCAAAAGAATTCGACCTTTTGCTGCTTCTTGCTTCTCATCCCGGCAAAACTTATACACGTGAACAACTGCTGAATATTTTGTGGGGTTACCAGTATAACGGGTACGAACATACTGTTAATTCTCACATTAATCGTTTAAGAAGTAAGATTGAAGAAGATTTATCAAATCCAAATTACATTTTAACTTCATGGGGAATAGGTTATAGGTTTAATGATATTGAAAACTTTCAAAGCTAAGCTATGAAAAAGCAAAACAGGTTTTTTAGTTCTCTCTACTGGAAAATCGGGATTACTTTCCTGGCAGTATTAATTCTTTTATCAGCCGTGTATCTTTACATCGCTATGTTCACCGCAGAAATGTATTTCCAGGAAGCCAACCAGAGATTGAATGCAGAAATTGCTCCTCATATTGCAAGCGAAAACCGGGCATTTATCGACGGAAAAGCGAACGAACAAATTCTTAAAAATGTATTTCACGATGTTATGATTATTAATCCCAGCATAGAGGTTTATCTTCTCGATACTGAAGGGAAAATACTTACTTTTTATGCTCCTGACAAAAAAATAAAAGTCGAACGTATCCCCCTTGAGCATGTAAAAGAATTTATTAAAACAGGGGGGGAAGAATTTGTTTTAGGAATTGACCCCAAAAACCCGGGGACAGAAAAGGTTTTTTCAGCCGCACCGGTATATGAAGAAGGAAAGTTTAGAGGATATATTTATGTGATTCTTGCAAGTGAGGAATATGAAAGCAACATGCAGTTTTTGTTCGGGAGTTATATTCTGCGTCTCGGTTTGCGATCTATGAGCATTACTCTTGCTTCGGCAGTAGTAATCAGCTTAATTGCTTTAGCATTTATTGTTGGAAATATTAGGAGGATCGTAGCTGTTATACGCGATTTCAAAAACGGGAATCTTTCTACACGAATAAAGAAAAAAAGCAAAGATGAGCTTGGCGAGTTTGCCGATTCATTTAATGAAATGGCAGATACGATAGTTCAGAATATGGAAGACTTGAAAACGATGGATAACTTAAGACGTGAGCTCGTAGCAAATGTCTCGCATGATTTGAGAACTCCACTTGCTACAATACAGGGCTATCTTGAAACAATCTTAATAAAAGCTGATTCTTTATCGGAAGAAGAGAAGAAAAAATATTTGCAGACTATTTTTAAGAGCACAGAAAGGCTCAGGAAACTTGTTGAGGAATTGTTTGAACTCTCAAAACTTGAAGCAAGAGAAAAGAAACCACAGAAGGAACCGTTCTCGATTGCCGAGCTAATTCAGGACGTTCATCAGAAAAATCTGATACTTGCTGAAGCTAAAAAGATTGAATTGAAAACTAACTTCTCTTATGATTTACCAATGGCTTACGCAGACATAGGTATGATGGAAAGAGTCATTCAGAATCTTCTTGAGAATGCCATAAAATATACTTTTGAAGGCGGTAAAATTGATTTAAAACTTACTAAGGAAAAAGAACACATTGTTGTCAGCATTCAGGACAGTGGTGAAGGTATTGTTGATTCTGAACTGCCTCATATTTTTGATAGGTATAATAGAAGTAAAAGAGGTAATATTAAGAACAATGATGGTCTAGGGCTTGGACTTGCAATCGTAAAAAAAATCCTTGAAGTGCATAACATAGAAATAAATGTTGAAAGCAAAAAAAATATCGGGACGACTTTTTCGTTTAAAGTACCTGTTTATAAAAAATCGTCCCCTGTAAAAACAATGCAATACAGTTAATCTGCAAATTCACTACTTAATCACGATCATCTTTTTCGCTTCACTAAAAGAACCAGCCTGTAGTCTATATAAATAAATTCCACTGGCTAAACCGGAAGCATCAAACTTTATTTTATAAGTTCCGGCATGCTTTTCTTCATTTACTAAAGAAACTACTTCCCTTCCGAGAATATCATAAACTTTAAGAGTTACAAATTGCATACTGCCTACTGCATACTGAATACTGGTGCTTGGGTTAAAAGGGTTTGGATAATTCTGATATAGTACAAATTCTGAAGGAGAATTGACTTCTTCTTTAGTATCTAATTGAATAAAATCCGGCTGCTTATATTTTACGATACTCCATATCCACTCTTCACCAGCTTTGCTGCTGAAACCCGCCACTATTACATTTCCTGAATTATCAACTAATAAATCTGTTGGGGTACTTTGATAATCCTCAAAAATATAGCTTTCATTCCATTGAAGAATTCCCTCCCCGTTATATTTTATTACAGCATATTCTGTATTGTTATTGCTGTATCCGGCAACATAAACATCGCCTAAATAATCGAGAGCGATATTATAAGGAATATCACTTCCGTTAGATTCACCGTTATAAGGAATTGCCCATTGCTGTTCTCCCAGCGAGTTATACTTTACAGTTGTAAAATCATTATCAGTTCCCATTCCCTGGCTGACTCCGGTTACATAAACATTTTCATTTCCATCAACAGCAACATCGTAAGCATAATCATAAGAGCTTGCCGGGTCATCCCATCTTGCAGCCCACTGTTCATCACCGGAAGAATTATATTTTACAGTAGCATAGTCTGTTTGTGTGTCATTTCCAAAACTCCAACCAGTTACATATACATTTCCCGAACTATCTATTGACATTTCACTTGCCAAATCGCCATCATTTGCCGGTCCGTTATATCTTTTTATCCACTCTATATCTCCTGAAGAATTATATTTTAGAGTCACATAATCATAAAGTGATCCCGTGCTGTCACTTGTACCAGTAACGAATATATTCCCTGATATATCTACTTCAAGACCTTGAGCCAGATCATTACCATCGGCTGAACCGTTATATCTTTTTACCCATTGAAGCTGACCGAGGTTATTATATTTAACTGTGGCTATATCGAAAGACGAGTTTGAATTAATGCTGCTTCCTGAAATATATACATTCCCATTTGCATCTACGCTAATGAAACTAGCTATATCCGAACCAAAAGCAGGTGCATTATATCTTACAACCCACAATTCATTCCCGGAAGAATCATATTTTATTGTTGTAAAATCATAATTAGTTCCTAGTCCTTTACTTCCACCGGTTACATATACATTTCCATCCTCATCAACTTCAATATCATAAGCTTCATCAGAGCTATCAGCAGGTCCATCATATGTTCTAATCCATTTAATATTTCCTGAAGAATCACATTTCATTGTAATATAATCCCGCATATACTGATTTAACCCGCCAAAGCCGGTTATATAAATACTTCCCTCATTGTCTTTCTTTATGGCAGTTGGCTGGCAAAATCCTTTAAAATCTGAAATCCATCGCTGCGTTCCATTAGCATTTAACTTCAATATGTTGGGATGGACAGTTGTATTAACAGGGGAACTAACTAATAATCCTACGTACAGATCATTTGAACTACCTAATACAATCTTTCTTCCATTAGCATATACATTAAAATTGCTATAACTATGTGCCCAAAGTGAATCTCCTGAAGAATTATACTTTATAGTAATAGCATCCATTTGATTAGCCCAACTTCTATAACCTGTTATATAAACATTCTCATTTAAATCAATTTTTAAATCGTTCGGAATATCATCCATACTGGCAGGACCATTATAAGATTTTGCCCATTGAAAAATGCCGTTTGAATTATATTTTAGGGTTATATAATCCCTTGTTTGAGAGCTCGCAGGATAATAACTTCCCGTAATAAAAACATTTCCTGAAGGGCTTAATGCAAATCCACTAATGTCTGCCCAAATTGCACTATATTTTTTGTACCAAAGCAGATTTCCCTGCTGATCATATTTTAATATCCAAAATCCAAAATCCCCGGTATTTCCACCGACATTCGCTCCGGCTGAATAAATATTTCCCTCGTTATCTAAAGCAACATAGTCTGCCCTATCCTGTAAATCATTGTAAGACCTCGCCCACTGTTCTTCTCCATTTGCATTATACTTTATTGTTAAAAAATCATCGTTATTTAGACTACCCGTAACATATACGTTTCCCGTATCATCTATGGTAATACCATAACCCGCTGTGGAATTGTTGTAATCCACTCTCCAAACCAGATCACCATTTGAATTGTATTTAATAGTAGAATATCCCGTTACATAAATATTCCCGACATCATCCACTAAAAAATCAGTTATGAAATTATTACTGTCTGCTTCCCAAACTTCCTGACCATCAGGATTATATTTGAGGATCAGGTACTGACCTCTGGTTTTAAATGTGTAACCTGAAATAAAACAATTCCCTTCATTATCAATTTCCAGATCGGTGGGAAAATCATCTCTATTGCCGGCACCATTATAAATTCTAACCCATTCAACTATTCCGCTGCTCATAATTACCTTTAAGGTAATGATATCTAAATTATCATCTATAATATCCTGAACATAACCAGTCGTATACAAATTTCCCTGGTTATCTTTTTCCATATCAACAATAGAAAAATTCTTATAATCAAAGCGTGGTGGGAAATTTAATGTCCAGTCATGCACAACAGGGTCCTGAGAAAATATTATTGAATATATTGCAAGGCTCAATAGAATAGTAAATCTTTTCATATCCTCCTCATCAATTTATTTTATAAGATGAAAGACTTTAGACTCAATGAAACTACCAGCTCTTAGTTGATAAATGTAAATTCCACTTGCAAGTTTTCCTGCATCTCCGCCAGAGGCGGATCCGCCTTCGGCGGAAAATTTTACTTCATAATCTCCTGCAGGTTTTTCTTCATTAACTAAAGTTGCTACTTCCCTTCCGAGAATATCATAAACTTTTAAGGACACTAATCCGAAATCCCCAATCCGAAATCCGAAATTCGTAGTTGGATTAAACGGATTAGGGTAATTCTGGTAGAGCTTAAATTCTTTCGGAAAAAGAGAAGAAGATTCTTCACTTGAAGTTGTTTGATTTACTCTTATAAGATTAATTTTCTTTTCTGAAGAAGAACCTGCGAGACCTTCGACTGTTAATGTAACTGAATAAACCCCCGGAGTTTGATAAACATGAACAGGATTTTTTTCTGTACTTGTTTGCCCGTCTCCAAAATCCCAAAAATATGATTGAACTCCCTGGAAGGAATTGTTTTTAAATGATACTGTAAATGGATTATTTCCAACAATATTATCGGCATCGAAAGAAACATGAGGATGCAGCTTGCCTCTGAATATCTGTCCATAATGCAAATTGTTCGGTTCAAAATTATTTTTGTTCCACACAACTATATCGTTATCAACATAAGGTTCTAGATTTAAGTTGGACGGAGCCGTATTTGTTAACTGGCTTATTGTATTTCCATCATAAACACAAACTTCTCCATTTATAGGGAAGGCAATCTTACCATTGCTTAACCAAAGCCATCTGGCAGCAGTAGGGTTAAAGCGTGCAACTTTATGTGCTTTATTAGTAGCAATATCGTAGTACCACATTAATAGAACTGAAGGATTACTTTCAAACCAGACAATTTTTGAACCATCCGTAGCCGGTCTGTAGCTATCAGTAACACTATTCGTAATCTGGGTTTTAATTTGAGTAGTTACATCATACAACATAATCTGGTAGACATTGTTGATGGATTCACTCCAGACAATTTTACCATTTACAAAACTGAATTCATTGTAGACCGAAGAATCGGTTAATCTGCTTTTAGTATTTCCGTCATACAACATTAGCATAGAAATATTGGAACTATCTCTGAACCAGCAGGCATAGTTTCCATCAACAAGAGTAAAAGTATTGGTAATTCCATCTGCAGTATCATTTGTAAGTTGAATTAGGTTAGCTTCATCAATTTTATAAAGCCATGCCTGATTAATATTATTGCCAGCATCAACTCTGAAACCATGAAAACCAATTGAGCCATCAGCCAAATACATATTTTCACATTGTAAGCTGTCAAAAATTAATTGAGGGGGATTAATACCATCGTATAAATAAAGAGAGGTAAAATCGTGACGCCAGATTGTGTAGCCATCATTTGCCATTATGAAATCTTTATAAACAGATGAATCTGTTAACTGGACAGTAGAAGTTCCATCTGAATAAAAAAGACGTGAGTTTGTGGAATTATCAAAATTACCCCAAATAACTTTCTCAACATCATTATTCTTAAATCTCGATTGTGCCCAGCCGTTTTCATTTCCTGAAGATAATTGCAAATAAGTAACAGGGACAAGTAAACTAACCCCGTCTCCCAAAGTCCAGGCAACCTGTTCATCATCTATTACAGGATTAATTGCCGAACCCCATTCATCAGTTATTCCTGCGGCAATATTGTAAATCATTAGCTTTTTCTGAACACCTGAACCTGAACTCCAGCAAACCAGACCATTATCTATGTGAAGCCCATGAATTTTTGCAGTATCGTTCAGAATTGTAAAAGATTTTGTTTCCGAATTATAAATTTTTATTTCCGAATTGTTAGTTGATGAATCTGTAACTGATGTAACAGCAATTCCATTACTCAAATCATATCCTGAGATGAAGAATCCTTCATCCGCCTGGGCTAAAGTTGTTACTGAATCTCCATCAAAAAACATAACTCTATAATTGTTATTCAAAAACTGAAGCCATGTAACTTGCCCGTCTTTTACAATAGGTGTATAGTTTTTTGTTATTGATATGCCCGTAAGGTTTCGTGTTGTAAGTCCATCAAAGAAATAAATATTTGTAGTGGTGGTATCAGAAAGAAACTTTTGTACCCAAGCCAATTGACCATGATGTGGTGATGGTTCAAGATTCCAGACTCCGGCACTAAAAGTCGTATCCCAACCAGTTGCCAGATTTTCTACGACAATCTCAGTTCCATTTCCTGAACTTCTTGCAAAAGCTAATTTGCCATTAGCTAAAGATATTGGTTGATTTGAACCCGGATTATAAGATGAAGAACTGATTAAAGTTGTTGACCAGTCTTTTGTATTAAATATTTTTATTTTTTCTGAAGGGGTATTCCATGCAATATAATCGCCATCGATAACAGTTGTAAAACCTGTTAAGTTTGAATCGAGCTTAAATATCTCTGAACCGGAAAACCACTTCAGGTTGTAAGTTCCCGTATTTAAGTCTTTATCTTTCCAAATAAGCCTGCCATGATTTATCTGCAATTGAGTTGGTTCTGAAGTATCAAGTGTTACATTAAGAATACGGTAGTCATTTATTTCCTGGGCAAAACCAGAATTTATTACTATAAGAAAGGAAAAAAGAAATACAGACAAACGATAAATGTTTATCATATTAATTAAAAATGTTTTTAGGAGTTTTGGAAACGAACCTGACAGAAGTTAGGATTAGAAATATTCAAAAGCAATGAGGATTTTACCTGATTTGGATTTTAGCTTTCTTAGTATTGATAAGATTGATGAATACAGTTAATTTTATAGAAGTTTAATTGTTAATTTTTTTATATGGAGTTAAAGATATGACGAATCTTCTTATCTCACACGTCGAAATCCCTTCAACTAATCTTGATAAATCAAAAGACTTCTACAATAAACTCTTCGGCTGGGATTTTAAACCTTTTGGCAATGGTTATCTTCTATTCAATAACCATAAAGGAATTATGGTTGGATTAAGAAAAGTCGAGAAAATTGCTAATGGAGATAATACGGTATTTCATTTAAGTGTAGATAATATAGATGCCTGTCTTGAAAAGTGTCTTAAACTTGGCGGTTCAGTAAAAAGAAGAAAAACAGTAATACCAGCAATGGGCTGGTACGGTTTATTATTCGATTTAGACAGAAACACGATAGGACTGTTTCAGAAAAACTGATTGGAAATGTGTGAAGGAAAGTTGATAGATCGGCTGAAATAAATTAATAACAAACCCCTCCTCGCCTCCCCATTAATAAAGGGGAGGACGAGTGGTATTCAACTTAAATGGGCCACAACCAGCCGAATATTCCAGCCGTAAAGAGTGCGTAAATCAATCCATCAAACATGGATTTGATTGTAGCCGACCATTTTTTCTTATACCATATACTATTTTGCATTAAAGCCAGACCGTAGCCAACAAACGCAGTACATCCGGTAAAACGAAATACGGCAAGATAATCAGCTCCCGGTGTAAGCGCACGCCCTGCAATGTAAGCAGCAAATATTCCAATTATAACACAGTATACAAACCATAACATCAGACTTGAGGCCATTCCCATTTGTCCTGCGGGTAAGACAGTCATTAATGCAACAGGACCTTTATTCATTTTATCCTTAAATCCCTGGGACTGCCTTTCTTTGTTATCAGTACAATAAGGCATCATATAATCACCGAGTGGAATGTTAAATTTGCTAAGACTATCCATTACCTGGTCTTCAGATGGAAGCGTTTTGAAATCAGAATTGTGGTAACCTAAAAACATATGGATAATTGAACTGACAATGAATACCACTACTGCTGATATCAGAATGGGAAGCAAGAGAGAAACTATTGAAACCATTTCATCTCCTTTTATTTAAGTTTGAATATTTTTAATTAACCCTCGCAAGGAAAATAAGAAAAATCAAATGAGATTTGCAAAGTGTAAAGCCGGCTTTTAACGAAGCGCCTGGGAGTAATGGAGTATTGAAATGATTAAAAATTTTTCCAATACTCCAACATTCCATCATTCCAATGCCTATAAATCCCCAAGTATTTCTTCAGCCTTTATTCTGATAATCTCCCAGGCTTTCTCAATATGCTTAAGCTCCATCCTTAAACCGGACATATTAACTCTTAAAACATACTTAGCGTTAAGCCTTGTATGAGAGACCATTATATCACCACTTGTATCGAGTTCATTAAAGAACCGAAGATTTAATTTCTCAAGTTCATTTTCTTCATTAATATTTTTTGGATGAAGCCTGAAGCAGATCGTGCTCATGGGAACAGGAGCCATTCTTTCAAAATCAGGATGCCCATCAACCCACTTTGTAAATTCTTTGCCGAGAAAAAGATGATAACGAAGCCTATCCCTCAATCCTTCAACACCAAAATATCTTATTATGAACCAAAGTTTCAACGCCCTGAATCTTCTTCCAAGCTGGATTCCATAGTCCATATAATTATCAACAATATTCTCTTCGGGGGTTTTAAGATAATCTGCAACAAGAGAGAATGCTCTTTTCAGTACTTCGGGCTTTCGCGTGTAAAATGCTGTGATATCAACCGGATGGAAAAGCCATTTATGTGGATTAATTAGGAACGAGTCGGCTCTTTCTACTCCTTTAAAAATCCATCTCATCTCAGGAATTATTGCTGCAGTTCCTCCATGTGCACCATCGACATGAAGCCAGAGATTTTCTCTTTCACATATATCTGCAATCTTATCAACAGGATCAATGCTTGTTGTGGAGGTTGTTCCGACAGTTGCTACAATACAAAACGGAAGCAACCCACTTTTTTTATCTTCCTGAATTGCTTTATCAAGTTCATCTGGAATCATTCTGAAGCCATCGTCGGTTGGTATTTTTCTGAGAGCGTCTAAACCTATTCCAAGAGTAATGGCACTTTTATCAATTGAAGAATGCGCCTGCTCGGAAGCATATAACCGCAGCTTAGGAACATCATTTCTTCCGGCAAGCCCTTTCTCTCTAACATTAATTCCTGCTTGTTGTCTTGCTGCTGCAATTGCATGCATAGAAGCTGTTGACGCCGTATCATAAATAATCCCCCAAAAGCCCTCGGGTAAACCAAGCATCTCCCTTAGCCACTGCAATGTATGTTGCTCAAGTTCGGCAGAGGATGGATTTGTTCTCCACAACATTCCATTTGAATTGAAAGCCGCAGAAAGAAGTTCTGCAAGGATGCCCGGACCGCTCGAAGATGAATTAAAGTACGCCATAAAATATG
>Ga0208373_1003037_pt1 | contig 17160 bp, 17 predicted proteins | sample RifOxyC2_FD_184036 | JGI IMG/M metagenome (GOLD analysis project Ga0208373, IMG submission 184036) | Soil microbial communities from Rifle, Colorado - Rifle Oxygen_injection C2 (SPAdes) | ecosystem: Environmental > Terrestrial > Deep subsurface > Rock core/Sediment | place: Rifle, Colorado...
GCGCCGCAGGAAGCGGAAGCTTACCAACACAAAGCGGAAAACCAAAAGACGAAGGGTATACCAACGATTGATGACGATTAGTGCGCGGCATGGCTTACCTCTGATGATGTCTCATCTGGCTCTGAGGAAGATTCTCCCCTCGCCTTTTTGCGCGCAAATAAATCCACCTCCGTGCGTTTACGTTTCCTGCCTCTTTCTGCCTTTAAAGCGGCTAGTTCCGCTTCCGCTTTTTGCCTCGCTCTTCGTAGCGATTCTGTTTTCTTCCGTATCACTTCTCTTTCCTTTCGTATCGATTCCGCTAACGCTCGTGCAGCTAAACACTCCTGATGAAGGCGTTTCATTTCTTCTAACCACTGGTCGCACCAAGTTAACACATTTTCTTTAAACTGATCAGACGTTAACTGTTTTGTCAGGGCTATTTGCACCGCTTGCTTAAGCTGTCTTAATGTGCCTACTGCATACTCAGCCCATGGCGTTTTTCTCATGAGTTCGGGCAATACTTTCCGATAACCTGCACAGCTGACTAATTGAACAATTTCTTCTAACAACTTAGCTCGTTCTTCGCATTGTTTCAATAAAGCAGCCGATGCTCTTTTACGCGACATGCCCAACAATTGATTCACTAACTCAGTATGGCGATTAGTGCGCGGCACGACTCGACTCCGATGAAATTTCTTCTTGATCTGAAGAGGGTGTTGTCCTTGCCTTTTTACGGTGCAAAAATAAATCACAGGACGTGTGCGTTCGCTTGGGGACTCTATTTTTTCTGGATGCTAACTGTGTCTCGAGTTCCTTCACCCTAACAGCCAGTGCCTCCTTTGCCCTTCGCTCTTCTTCCTTTGCCCTTCGCTCTTCTTCCTTTGCCCTTCGCTCTTCTTCCTTTGCCCGACTCTCCGCCGCCGCTTTGGCTTCCGCCGCTTCCGCTAACGATAAGGCGGCTAAATATTCTGCATGAAGACGTTTCATCCCCTCTAGCCAAGTCTTATGCCAAGCTACTGTCTCTGTTTTAAATTCCTTCAGTGTCACAGGGCGTTGAATCAAACTTTGCACGTGTTCTTTAAGCTCTTCTAACGTTTTGGGTGCATAGTTTAACCACGGCAGCTTACGCATTAACTCGGATAAGGTCTTCCCATAACCATGCGATCTAATGAGATGTGTAATCTCTTCTAATAAGCTCGCCCGTCTTTCACAGATTTCCAGCCACTCTCTGTCTGCCTCTTGTCGAGGTGTACCCAACAGGTCATCTACCAACAATTGATACTGATTAGTGCGCGGCATGACTCGACTCCGATGAAATTTCTTCTTGATCTGAAGAGGGTGTTGTCCTTGCCTTTTTACGGTGCAAAAATAAATCACAGGACGTGTGTGTTCGCTTGAGGACTCTATTTTTTCTGGATGCTAACTGTGTCTCGAGTTCCTTCACCCTAACAGCCAGTGCCTCCTTTGCCCTTCGCTCTTCTTCCTTTGCCCTTCGCTCTTCTTCCTTTGCCTTGCGTTCTTCTTCCTTTGCCCGACTCTCCGCCGCCGCTTTGGCTTCCGCCGCTTCCGCTAACGATAAGGCGGCTGCTTTTCCTCCACTTAACGCTTCATGTTCTGTTCCACTTAAAACTTGAAATTGGTCAAACCAGCTGACTAATCTTCCCTTCACTTCAGGCGCGGCAAGATGTTTGGCTAAAAGAGTCGTTAATCTTCGTTGAATTTCTTTGCTTCCAGCTAAATCTAATCTTTTTAGCCATACAGCAGGTAATAGCTCGCTCGCTATTTCTAAACTGTAGACTTCTTCTAATTGCTTCCTCATTTGCTTAAAAATCTCTGTGGTGTATTTGCTTTCTATTCGAGTTTCACTCACATGGTCAATCCGCACTTTTTCTACTGAAGAAGTTTCGCTGACACTGCTGCTGAGCGTTTCTTTAGCATCTAGCCAACTGGCGGCTTGAACATGATAGACTTCTTTGATCAGCCGTTTTAAACGACGTAAGGCGCGATTTGCTTGCGTTAATTGACCTTCTTTTTGAAGAGAGAGAATATCCAGCAGTTGCTCTTTGAACTGTGCAAAATTTTCAATGAAAAATTTTTGGTGGGCTGCATATTGGGCTTGATGGTGGGTAGCAAACCAATCGCGCGCGAATCTACCTAAACCCTTGCTATCTCCTGTAAACAAACGAACGGTTCTATCGCCTAAAATGATTTCTCTATCGCCTGCTTGTGGCAAATACACGCGATCTATGAAAATGCCTGCTTGCAGTCCACCGGCTTCTTTCATATGGGTAATAAACGCCTCGCCAAAGTAAGGCTCTTGATCACGAAGCCATGTCAGCGGATCACGATCAGATTTTTTCACATTACAGGCGTGACAGAGCAACCACAGATTATCCATTTCATTATAACAGGCTTTATAAAAATAACCGGTGCCGCAAATCGTGTCTTTCTTATTTTTGCCAAAATATTTCCTCATGCCCGGTTGTGCTAAAAAAGAGTGCGCAAAATCAGCATGCTCATTTAAAAAATTTAAAAAAGCAAGTTGGCGTTCGCGGATTTGACGGTAAGAAAAAGCATGATCCGCTTCCATGCTCACCTGATCCACGAACATCGCACATGCCACACAAAAGACATAATCGGCAGCATTTTGATCACTGAGGTCACGAGCAAGTCGTCTTTTAGCGGCTGACACCTTCCCTTCCTTGCTAAAGGATAAATCTTTTCTCGGCGGCGGTGTATCATATAACTGCCTATCCTTGTCAGTCATCGGTTTCGCAAAGGTCAGTTCCGCTTGCAATGTTTGCGCTGTTTGTTTCGCTTTTTCAGTGTCATCAAAAATACGCATGGATGATCTCTTCTTTTGCATCATCAAGTAGAATGGGCATATTATAACACAAAGACATATAGATATATTTATGATGTGAACGATTTTTGCAAGCTTTTTCCGCATAAAAATTTAAAATTTTTATTCTTTTTATTTTTATCCTGATTATTTTAGGTATTTTTCTATTCCAGAAGACAGAGACCAGAAAGGTTGTTTTTTAATGATGAGAAAAAATCACCCCTCCGCCCAAACAAACATTCCCTTGATAAAATACGATTGACTGTCCGGGCGTCACAGCGCGCTGAGGTTTTTCAAAAATAACTTGATAACGATGTGGTTGTACTGCTGTAACAGTACACGCTTGATCCGCTTGACGATAACGGATTTTAGCAGAACATGGCAAAGGAAATTTAGGTTCAACTCCTGAAATCCAATTTGCTTTTTCAAAAAATAATTGATCGGCAAAAAGCAGCGGATGATTTTCTCCCTGCCCTACCATTAATACATTTCGTCTAATATCTTTTTGCAGCACATACCAAGCATTTTCTGTTTCGCCTTTCACACCGCCAATGTTTAATCCTTTGCGCTGTCCTAAAGTATAAAACATCAAACCATCATGTCTGCCAATTATTTTTCCGTCAAGTGTTTCAATATTGCCGGGTTTTGCCAGCATAAATTCACTTAAAAAAGTTTTAAACTTTCTCTCTCCAATAAAACAAATGCCGGTGCTGTCTTTTTTTTCTGCGTTTTTAAAGCCGAACTTTTTTGCTAAAGCACGCACCGCAGGTTTTTCTAAATCACCCAAAGGAAACATCGCCTGTTTTAAAGCGAATTGATCAACCGCATAAAGAAAATAACTTTGATCCTTATTTAAGTCTTTTGCTTTGAGCAAGACGGACAAGTCTCGACCTGCCCCTACCGTTTTTATTCTGGCATAGTGACCTGTTGCCATAAAATTTGCGCCTAATTTTAAAGCATGTTCTAAAAAAACTTTAAATTTGATTTCACGATTGCACCAGATATCTGGATTCGGCGTGCGGTTAGCGGCAAATTCATCCAAACAATATTGAAAAACACGATGCCAATATTCTTTGGAAAAATTAATCGTGTGAAAGGGAATGGCTAATTTCTCAGCAACAGATTTTGCATCTAATAAATCTTGGTCAGCCGTGCAATAAGGATCATCGGCTTCCGCTTCCCAATTCTGCATAAAAATACCCAATACATCATAGCCCTGCTCTTTTAACAGCAGCGCTGCAACAGCAGAATCCACTCCGCCCGAAAGACCAACTGCAATTTTCATAGGAAACTCATTTTAACTATATTTTTTAAGTGCAAAACTTAATAAAGGATCAAGCACTCGTAATTGATTTTGTTTTAATTGGGGCAATGCTTCATCCGCTTGTTTGACTTTATAAACCATATCTTTATTTAATAAAGATTTAATGGTTTGATTAACGGTTGAAACAGGTGCGCCAGAAACGCTCACAAAATTTTGTCCTGTGGGTTCAAGGGAAGGATGAATTGCCAACGCTTTCAAAACATCTTGTTGTTTAGCCGTCAATTTTTCAAGCTCTGCTATTAATCTTTCTTCATGAGCGCGATAACATTCCTGCCAACTATTCAATACATCTTCCACTGTTGGCAAATGCTTTAATTTCCACAGTTCGTGACAAAGTAAATTAACATAATAAGGATGCAGCTCTGTTAATGACATAATTTTATCAAATACCATGCGAGACAATTCTTTTCCCCATTGTTTTTTTGCCAGCATCTGTATATGCAGCAAATAATCTTTTGACGCTATTCTATCAAGATGCAACATATCACAAAGCATATACAGAGGTTTAGTTTTCTGATCAAATAATTCCATCAATAAACGCCTATTGCTACCGGAAAAAATGAAGACAATGTGGGAAGTTTCCTGCGCCACATGACGTATAGCGCCTTGTATTGATTTTGAACTATTTGCTTCTTGAATATCTTGGAATTCATCAATAAAAAAAATAATTTTTTTCTTTTGCTGCTTTGCTAAAGTTGCTAATCCTTGCAATGCATTCAATACTTGATCAACAGGATCAAACCCCGAGATTTCAGATGAAGCACTAATACTAAAACCATCTGCATTCAGTGAAATCCTAAAATGGTTAAAAATATTTTGTACCTTAGTTAAAAGTTTTTGCTGAAGCGGCATTATTTGAGAAATAGCCAAACCAATACCAGTTAAAATTCTTTTAATAACCGTATGGTCATCATGGGCTAAAAATAAATCAATGGAAGTTAATGGCGCTGCTGATTCACTGGCTACCTTAAAAACTAAACTAGATTTACCATATCGTCTCGGCGCTACTAACACTGCATGACGTGATTGATCAATATTATGATGCAAAGCAGTTTTTTCTTTCACGCGATTACAAAACTGAATGCCTTGCGCTAATTTTGAAGGAAAGAAATCTTTCATCATTACACCTCATATGTTATATACTAATATTACATATTATATGTAATATCGAGAAATAACGCAACTGATGAACTGCAAAGCGAGCGCATTCTCCGCAGCTTACTGCGGAGTGAACGAGTGAAGTGGCAAAATCAAACTTCCTTACGGTGGAGATTTCCCGCGGCTTGCCGCGGGGGAGCTTCAATTGTTTGTTTGACAGGTATAGGGACATCTTCCTATCATTTTTCAAAAAATCTAGGGATGCAATCCGAAGCGAATAAAGAAACCGAAATCATTTAAGGTAACTAATAGCATCACGATCAAAAAAAATGCAGCAACCAGATAACCCCATAATTTTCCAAAAGCAGTTTTAACTGCACCGACAAACATCAACGCCGGCAAAAATCCAAACAACAAACCAATACCGAAACTGCCGATAATACTTTGAATAGATAAAAAGATATTCGGCATGATAATCGTAATAATTAACGGCGGTATAAAAGCTAAAATTAAATCCATATAACGCGAATTAATTTTAGAATAATGCACACGCAAATCCCGCACAAAATTACATAGCGCAGCACCCATCGTAATATAGGATGTTAGGATTGCCATGAGACCAAACAGCAATGCCATCACTAAAAATAAATGTGTATGCAGTAAATGCGATAATGAAACTGTCACCGGATAATTATGTTGGAATGAATAGAGTAAACCATCAAAGCCATGCATTTTCATCGCGCCGACGACTGCAATTGTCCAGCTGGTGTTAATAATAAAACCAACCAGCAAACCGCCAATAATCGTGAAGCGAATTTTTTTTAAATCAAAATCCAATGACGTACAAACAGTCGGAATTAAATTATGACAATTATATGCATTCACCAACACCGGCAGCGCAATCACTAAATAAATCCAGCCAATATGATGAAAATTTTCTGTCTGCATGTGTGCGCCTGTTGAAAAAAGCAGGTACAAAAAACTCACCACAAGAATTGCCATAAAAACAATATTGCCGCGCCGCACAATATGAATGCCAAATACATTTAAAGCCGTCATGATGACAAAAACTATCAGGATAGTGAGCGTAGTATTTAACTGTAAATGAAAAGTATGATCTAAAATACTGGAAGCACCTGCTAAATAAGCGACCAACAATCCATACAGCAAAATAACATTAGCAACAATTGCTACCCATTTTAATTTTGAGCCTAACACTTCACCGAACAAAGAAGGAATATCAAAATAATTTTCTTTATGTTCTACCACGCGCCCTGCTACCACACAGCCGGTAAAAGTCATGAAAATCCATACGCCGATTAAACCCGCTAATGCAGGCCAAAAACCTGCCAACCCAATACAGATGGGTAGCGCTAATAAACCTGAGCCGATCAACCCGCCGGATAACATCAGAATCAGCGACCAGATAGGCGCTTTGTCTTGAGCAACTGCCATAGTTTTTCTCCTCATGAAAATTTTGGTTAGTTTAACATAAACAAATAAAATCTAATATCGTGTTTTCGCCTGCAATGCTTTTTGATACAATGCTTATCTTTTCTGTCATAGAGAAACAAGCATTTAATTGACCACGTGAGTTCTCAATTTTAGGAGCAATAAAATGCAAATAAGGATTAAGAAGTGAGAATTGCAGATTGAGAGAAGGATTTATCGATTTTTTTATGTTTTGGGATTAAAAGGAAACTAAAGTACATTACATGACGATATTCAGTTTTTATTCAAAAATAAGCCTAAAACATGGCATTTTCATCTTCTGTTAAAAATGATAAAGGGCATGGTCGCTTTGAAACGAGAAAATGTACAGTATCAGATGATATGGATTGGTTGAAGACAGAGCATCCGCATTGGAAGAATTTAAAAAGCATTGTGGAGATTGAAAGTACGCGAGAAATTAAAAATGAAGTTAGCGTGGAAAAACGTTATTACATCAGTGATCATATCGCGAATCCAGAATTAATTGCTAATGCAGTTCGTCAACACTGGGGAGTGGAAAACAAATTACATTGGGTTTTAAATATGTCGTTTGGTGATGACTAAAGTCGGATTAGAAAAAGCAATGCACCACGCAACATGATCATTGTCAAAAAGACGGTTTTAAATTTACTGCAAATAGTGAAGAAAAACATGAAGCGAATGAGTTTAAAAAGGATGCGAAAGCTGGCTGGATGGGATAACTAATTTTTAAATACGGTTTTAATGACTAAATTTTAATGAGGCTGCCCTGAGTTTGCTGATAATGTTTGCATATAAACAAATATAATGATATTAATTGATCCTATCGATCTACCTTGAATTCTGTTTAAATTTATGTATGAAAAAAATTTAAATTAATTAATCCGGCTGATTTATTATGTGAATTTTAACTCTGAATTTGCATTATTGAAGTTTTAATAAAATCTTATGCGTTATTACGGTGGAAAAGACAAGTTATTGGATTTAATAGAAATCGGTGTTAAAAAAACCGAGTTAAATCATGGCGCAAAATTTGTTGACCTTTTTACTGGCACAACTGTTGTAGCCCAACATTTTAAAAAAAAAGGTTATACGGTTATTGCTAATGATTTTTTGGAATTTTCTTACGCCTTGGCAAAAACTTATATTGAATTGAATCAAGAGCCAAAATTTTTGAAATTAAAAAAATATTTAGGAGTTAATCAGATAGATCAAAATTATGTGATTGGCTATCTCAATAATTTATCGCCTAAAAAAGGTTTTATCTTCAAAAATTATTGTCCTGACGGCAATGATGGACGCAAATATTTTTCAAATGAAAATGGACAAAAAATTGATGCAATAAGAGAAAAAATTGAGGAATGGAAAAATGCTGATGTTATTAGCGAATTAGAATATTATTATTTGATAACTGCTTTACTTAAAGCGATAAATTTAGTTTCAAATGTTGCTGGAACATATGGCGCTTATTTAAAAATTTGGGACCAACGAGCAATGAAGCCATTAATTTTGACTACACCTGAAATTATTCCAAGTATTCGGAATAACAAAGCGTTCAAAAGAGATGCGAACGAATTAATAAAAGAGATCAAAAATGTTGATATTTTATATTTAGATCCGCCGTATAATAGCAGACAATATGCAGCTAATTATTTTATTTTAGAATTAGTAGCCGAAGGATGGTTTGGCACAAAAAGACCTATAATTTCAGGAAAAACAGGAACGAGAAATTACGATCATCAGCTTTCAGAATATTGCTATAAGGGGCGAGCAAATAAGGCGCTTGATTATTTGATTGTTAACGTAAATGCAAAATATATTTTGCTTAGTTATAACAACGAAGGAATAATTACGGATAATGAAATAAAAAACATTTTGACCCACAAAGGCAACGTGCAATTATTTAAAAAGACTCATAAAAGATATAAGAGTATAAACCAAAAGAACGATGATCCAAAAAATACAGAGGAACGATTATATTTTATTGAAACAGAACTTGCTACAAAAAGAGCAAACAAGTTAGACGGACAATCTTGGTTGCAATATTCTTTTAGTATTTGGCGAGATATTGCTAAAAATCAAGAAGAATATAGATTAAAACATCCAGCTGTCTTTCCTTTGCAATTAGCAGAAAGAATAATTGATGTTTTGACGAATGGATCAGGAAAGAATATCTTAGATTGTTTCGCTGGAAGTGGAAGCACGCTGATAGCAGGATTGAAAAAGGGAATGAATGTTTATGGCGTTGATGTTAGCGATGAATTTCAAAAATTATTTTTTAACAGGATCAACAATCAGTATTTACTATACAAAGGAAATGGAAAAATAAATTTTTTTGTAAAAGACGCAAGAGAAATTACAAAATTTATTGAGCCAAACAGCATTGATTTGTGCCTAACATCTCCGCCATATTGGGATATTTTGAACGCTCGCCGAAGTGCCGATTTGAAAATTGGTAGAAATTATACCAACAAAGCTCAAGATATTGGAAATATAGAATTTTACAACAATTTTCTTGCGGAATTGAAAAATATTATGGCTGAAGTTGCAAAAACCATTCGTGAAAACGGGTATTGTGTAATGGTCGTCATGGATATTCGCAAAGGTAGCAAATTTTATCCATTTCATAGCGATGTTGCAAAAATAATGGAAGAAGTCGGACTTACATTTGAGGATTTGTTAATTTGGGACAGACAAAAAGAATATAATAATTGCAAGCCATTGGGCTATCCCTATAAGTTTATTGTTAATAAGGTTCACGAATACATTTTAATTTTCAAAAAATATGGACATAACAAATAAAGTATCGTCATTTTTAAGCGAAGACATTGCCTATTTTCTAGGCTTAATTGTCGGTAGGGGCGCGATTATAAAATCGGCAGAGCTAAATAAATTAGTCGTGGATTTTCCATTTAAAAATTTGGAAGCCACAAGCCCGATTGATCCAAGTAAAAAATTTGATACTCAAATTTATTTATCAAATAGTTTGGATAAAATCGTTGCAAGAATAAAACGGCTCGGGCTTGATGTGAGCAAATTCAATGACGAGGATAATAGGGGTGTTAGTCTCGTGGTTGTTTGGCGAAATACCGATTTAACATGGCAGTTTTTGAGCTATTTGTTAAATGGCGATTTTAGCGATTATCATTCTTTTAGAATACCAAAGGCAATTTTTCAGACAGACAAAGAAAAACAAAAAGAATTTTTGCGCGGGTATTTTGATGTGACTGGCTATGTTCGCGCCTCAAATGCTCAATTTGGCAGAGAAGACCAACAAAGAATTTACCTTGAAGTTGACCACCGAAATTGGTTTTTAGTTTTAGATTTATACAAACTTTTTGAAATAGTCGGTATACCTATTGAAAGCATAGATTTTGGACACCCAAATTTCCGTGATCCAAATTTCAAAAAAGCGGCTGGATTTTGGGCGAAAGAACACCAAGTAAAAATATTTGCCAATCAGTTTTTGCCTGTCGGTTCATATTTGAAGCATAAGCAGGAAGTATTAGCCGACCTTGCAAAAATGAATAAAGCAGGAATTGGCGATAACTCAAGCGAAAAGAAGTTTAGAATTAGAGAGAAGGCCAAAAATCCAGAAGAAAATTCTGAAAAATTGCCTGATTTCCTAAGAGAAAAACATTTTAATCATTACTCGGAACTTTTAGCCGTTCTTGAGGAAAACGATAATATAAAAGCCTATGAATAATTACGAATCAAAACAAGAAATCGCACTTTATCCAAGTATGCTGAAATGGTTACAAATGTACTTGGAAAATAAGCACCCAAAAGCAGTCATAAAAACTTACGATGTTCATTCTGTTGATTTAAGCGATTTTATACAACGCAACAAATATACAAAATATTTCCCTGAATACGCCACTTATAAAATAAGGGTTGATTTGCTTGGCATGATTTTGGAAAAAGATAAATGCAATTTAGTTTTTGTTGAAGTTAAAGACACACCTTTAAGTTTGATTAACCTTTCACAACTTCTAGGATATTGTAAAATTTTAAGACCGGAATTTGCTTTTTTAATTTCGCCCAAAGGACTTGCAAAACCGTTAAGCCAGCTATTGGTCCATTTCAATCGCTTGGACATTTTAGAATTTGATAAAAATAAATTTGTTCGTGTGACCAAATGGAATCCCGCAAGAAATGCGATTGAAATTAACAGTATAATTCCACCCTTAGGAAATTTGTAATTTATTTTATGAAGACAATATTTTTGACAAAAAGAGTAAATTACTACCCGCTAATAAAGCAGGTAGCCTCATATTCCTGCTACCAGCAGGCTAAAGAACTCATTGAGACTGCGGTTTTTAAGCCGCAGTGATTCATGCATCCCTAGCTTTAATTAACACCACCGAGTTTGCTCGGTGGTTAAAAAACAAAAGGCTAAAGTATTCGCCTAAAGGCGAGAGTGCTTTCCCATCCCACCTAACGACATAAAGGGAAGGAAAATCACTTGCTTACTTATTTATTATTTAAAAAATAAATAAAGAGACAAGCCTAAACTTGTCTCTACGAAAATTTTTCCCTTTTATTTATTATCAAAAGACAAATATGGTTTTATTTTATGATAAATAAATTGTCACAAGGAACAAGCATGTCATCTCCCCGCCACATTTTAGTCACTGCCGGTCTGCCTTACGCCAATGGTTCTATTCATTTAGGACATTTAGTGGAATATATTCAAACGGATATTTGGTGCCGCTTTCAGCGTTTGATGGGCAATGAATGTTTTTATATTTGCGGCGATGACACACACGGCACAGCCATCATGCTTGCCGCACAAAAACAAGGCATCACGCCCGAAGCATTAATTGCCAAAGTGCATGAAGAACATTTTCGTGATCTCACTGCTTTTCATATTCAATTTGCCGATTACTACACCACACACTCAGAAGAAAACAAAACACTTGCTTGTTTTATTTACGAACAATTAAAAAAACGCGGCGATATCAGTTCAAAAAAAATGACACAATTTTTTGATGAAAAAGAAAATATTTTTTTGCCTGACCGATTTATTAAAGGCGAATGTCCACGATGCGGTGCAAAAGATCAGTACGGTGATAATTGTGAAAACTGCGGCGCCACTTATTCGCCGCAGGAATTAAAAAATCCTGTGTCTGTTATTTCAGGCACAACACCGGTTGAAAAAGAATCTGAACATTATTTTTTTGATTTAGCAAAATATGCTGACATCTTAAAAGAATGGATGAAAACGCATCATCTGCAAGATTCTGTTGTACATAAATTAAATGAATGGTTTGAAGAAGGATTAAAAGACTGGAACATTTCACGTGACGCGCCTTATTTTGGTTTTGAAATTCCCGGCGCGCCAAAAAAATATTTTTACGTGTGGATGGATGCGCCTGTCGGTTATATGTCAACCTTCAAACATTTTTGCAATTCACATTCAGAAATTAAATTTGAAAATTATTGGAATAGTGAACAAACAGAACTTTATCATTTTATCGGCAAAGATATCATGTATTTTCATACTTTATTTTGGCCTGCGATGTTGCACGGCGCAGGTTTCAGAATGCCGACTTCTGTTTTTGTTCACGGCTTTTTAACCATCAACGGCACTAAGATGTCAAAATCACGCGGCACATTCATCACCGCACAAGCTTATTTAAACGCTTTAAAACCAGAGTTTTTACGTTATTATTTTGCAGCAAAATTAACACCGCAGGTTGATGACATTGATTTGAATTTCGAAGATTTTACTTTGCGCGTGAATTCAGATTTGGTTGGAAAATTTGTTAACCTTGCCAGCCGATGTGCTGGATTTATCACGAAAAAATTTGAAGGCAAATTAGCCAAACAACTGCAGGATGAAAATTTATTTACGCACTTTGTTGAAAAAGGAAAAGAGATTGCCGAAAATTATGAGAGTTTAAATTATAACCGCGCGATGCGCGACATCATGCAGCTTGCTGATGAAGCCAATAAATATATTGACGAACAAAAACCTTGGAGCTTAGCAAAAGACGAAACACAATCGGATAAAGTGCAGCTCATCTGTACACAAGGTTTAAATTTATTTAAACTGCTGGCAACTTATTTAAAACCTGTACTGCCAGACACGGCAAAAAATATTGAAGAATTTTTAGCCATCGAAGCGATGGACTGGAAAACACGAGCAAAACCGATGCTAAACCACACCATTCATTCTTTTAAACCATTGATGCAGCGAGTGCAGAAAGAAGCAATTGATGCGTTGGTTAAAGCTACATAATTTTTTACTCTAGCACTTCGCGAATTTTTCTCGCAATCGTTTCGCCAATACCAACCACCTGCATCAGTTCATGATATTTTGCACGCGTAATTGCTTCAACACTGCCAAAAGTTTCTAATAATTTTTTTGCTTTGTGATAACCGATGTCAGGCAAACTTTGGATCACATATAGTTTTTTATTGCTTAACCGTTTTGGTTTTCGCCCATGTTTTGTTGCACCGCCGACAGAAATTCTTTCTAATTGATTTTTTAAATACAAAATTAATTGTACTGTTTCATCAGTACAACTGGCATAAAGAATAGGAATGCCGAAAAATATACTGATTGAAATAAAAGCGCCCTGCATAGCTTCGTGCGACATTTTTTCTTCGATAATTTTTTTATCGCCTTCAATGATTAAAATAGATTTTTTATCAGAAGAAGCTAATTTTTGTATTTGTTTGAATAAACGTGTGTCTGCGATGGATTGAACAAAATCTGCCGCTGTTTTTCGTTCAATCCATAATTTTCCGTCAATGCAGATATCACCAAAAGGCAGGCGCTTTATTTGCACAGGCATATTTTTTTCTAAAAATTTAGAAACGATTTGGCTCTGCCTTTCTCTGTCATCAACAAAAATCATAAATCCCCTCTTCCAATCTTGTGAAGATTAAAATAATTCAAAAGAAGCTTATTCTCTTTCAGTCCATTTCTCTCATTTTTGTTTCTCGTTTCATTGTTAGGAAAAATGGCGCGGGGAAAAACAAATGAAAGATCCGTTTTAAGTTGACGGCAAATGAAAACCATTCAGAATAAAAATAATAATGCCTAAAAATCCAATCATGGCGACAGCACCCAGGTGTAAAAAAATGATGAGCCAATCTATTTTTCTCGCATGCGCGCGAAAATCAAAATGACCAAAATAATACTGGCAATAAATACTTTTTTTCCAGCGATCTTTACCCAGTATGCAGCTCATGTAACGACAAGCACGCATGAAAGGATTTAAAATCCACCAGCCGCGTTCAAAGGCATTTTTATCGTGTACAAATTCAGGAAAACAAGGATCAAAATGACGCGAAAGAATAATCGTCAATAATGGCCAAGTGATGAAAATCATAAAAAGCACAACAAAGAATCCTATATTTAAAAATAGATTAACGATGATATGTGTATTCATAATTATTTCATGTAATGTTCGATCATAATATCAGCTAATACATTTAATCCCACATCTACCGCGCCTGCCGCTAACAACAACACCCATCCACAGGAAGTGAATATCAAGGCCACTCCATAAGCCACTGTTGCACTAATGATCATCGCTGCGACTACTTCCAGCGTATCTTCAATCGCGAGCTTCAACCAATGACCGTGATGCTGGTACGCTTGATAAACTTCTGCCGCATTTTCTACGATAGTTGCGATGATCACACCGTTTGCCACATATTTTAAAGCTTTTGCCAGACGAACGACAGCATTGAGTTCGTGTGAGTTTAATACTTTGATTCCTTCGTGCATAAACCGATTTTCCATCTTCCAATATTGTCGGTAAATGACTTGACGGCTAAGGCGAAAGTTTTCTAATTCGTCTTGGTAAGCTAACTGCATAGACTGGAAAGATTTTTTAAAAGCGCCTCTGGCGGCATGTATTTCTTCTTTTGTGCCTTGTTCTATCGCTGTTTTTATTTGAAATAAATGGGTTTTGATATCCGCTAAGGTTTGTTCAAAACGCATTAAACGCTGTTCTTTCGCATGCGCTGCACCGCCTAAAAATTCAAGCGCATAGCGATAAATCTGCTGAAAAAAAGGATCATTCACGCCTTCACCTATTTTTAAATTAGTCAGCGCAATCATTTGATGTGCATGAGCGGCAGTGACAGCATCTATGCCGTGCTTTTGTAAATCGATTAAAATTCTTTGAGGGGCGGGAGCAACCTTTTCCAGAGAGCGAATCATTTGCTGCTGTTCAAACGGCGAAATCCGAGTCTCATCAGGAATCCAAATCGGATGATACGGTGAATAAAAATCGCTATTAGGCTTGGTTTGGTAAGCTAACGTTTGAACATTCGTTTGTCGGATTTGATCGGCAAAATTTGCATCCGAATAACCTAAACTGCGATAAGCAATTTTTTCTGGTGTATCCATAGGATGTGTAAAATACAGCATAAAACATCCTTACATTTTTTGTGCGGCTTCTAAATCAAATCCTGTGATCAATGGACTGCTTAATTGATTTTTAGTATCACGCGGCGTGTAAGTGCGCTGAATACCGGTATAACTGAAACAAATGGTTTCTTCCGCATGACTGGCTTGCGTATCGTAATCTTCACTGTAATGCGTCACCATGACATTTTTCAATACCGTTTTTGCATAAGTCTGTGGACTGTCGCCGCTTGTCACATAGTGAATCTCAAGCGAAGGAATGACAGTATTGCTGTGTGCATATTCAAACCACTTGGATGAACTATTGTCTAATAGTTTGATTAAAGTGATATGACCAAATGTTGGAATGTTAGCTGTTCTGTCTAATTTATTGCCGACAGAAATGTGAGCAGGATTTTCAATACCTGCAAAGCTGCATCTTTTTATTTTCACGCAATTCTCGTAACCTTTAGCCGTCACATCACCTGACAGGTTGGGGGATTTTAAATAAATCATAGAAACACTCCTTTTGCTTGAGTTTTAATGAGTATTGTTCATTTTTTTTACAAAAATCAATACGGGGTTTTTCGGACAAACGATGCACGCTTGATGCACAACTGAAACCCAAGAGAGCGAAAAGATCAGGAGAATCGCATTTTATTTTAGGAAGTAAGTTTCGCTCCCTTTTAGGTTTTCAGTGTGTCTAGGGTCTGATCGAATTACTCAATAAACTTTTTTAATTTACCCATCAGCAATCGAATAAAAAATTCCACACTGCGAACAGGTAGCTTTAATTTCAGTGCAATTTCTTCAAAAGAATTGCCTTCTAATACTAAACTCAACACTTGCGCTTGGTGTTTTCCGATTTGAATAAAATCATCGTTGTCTTTTTTCATAGTGATTCCCTCTGGTTTTGTTTTTAGTTTGAAGAAATCTTTTTAATTGCACATGGAATGTTTGTTTTAATCCTATCAAAATTTCTTTAATAGCCACGAGGCTAAAAAAATTTGTATTAACATCAAAGAAACTGACAGTATCGGGAACAAAAATAAAATACTCATGAGTTTATCTCCTCTTTGTTTACCAGTTAAAAGGCGAAGACGACGTTTCTAAACGTTTGGCGTTCATCACAAACGGCATCGAAGCTAATGCTTTTTGATGCGCAAATAATTGCACAGCGAGGCACGGGTCAATAAAAATCTTTTTTTGCAGCACAAATTCAATCGCTTTTGGCAAGAGCCAGCCTGAATTTTTAGTTAAAAACCTGCAGCTTTTATTTGGAATAATTCAAGAATAGTCATGACGACTAAGAGCCTCACCTCTGAATACAATTTACCAATTAATTTTTTAATGCTTTCGTAGAAAATATTCAACGATCCAGCTAATCGTCGAAGCAGTCGCAAAAAACAACATGAATAAAGAAGACCACGCAATTAACTTGGATGGCAAATAAAAAGATGTTGTCCAGCCCCAATATTCAATAATGGCTTGCAATTCTCGTAAACCACCGAGCCAAAAAAAGAAAATAAAAAAGAGTGGTAAATAAAACCGCTGACGCCAAAAGCCTGCAATAGCTGTTAACATAAAGAATAAAAAAATGGGAATAGAGGAAATCCAGATAACTCTTATGACAGCAAGAACAGCTTCATGAGATACTGCAAAGTGAATAGAGGGCGCACTAATTTTCCAATTAGCATAAATATGTAATCCTAGCGTGATTAAGGCGAAGCACGCTAAAATAATCATCAAAAGATTTGTCCATGGGTAATGGGATTTCATTTTAAAACAGATCCTGCTAATAATAAGTTATGCGGCTGATGCCAGTGTGGAAGCTATTCTAAAAATAAAGATAGCAGCAGTTGCAATGCCAGCTCCCAATGCTTGTGCTTCATGTGTGAATTTTAATTTAGCAATTAATTTTTTAATGCTTTCGTAGAGAGTATTCAACGATCCAACTCATCGTGGCAGCAATGGCGATCAGTAACATCAGGATAGATGACCACGCCACCAAGGTAAATGGCGCACCAAATGATGAAAAATCATTCCAAGCAATACTTATCTCTTGAAACTCACGCCAAC
>Ga0208373_1003038_pt1 | contig 17152 bp, 1 predicted proteins | sample RifOxyC2_FD_184036 | JGI IMG/M metagenome (GOLD analysis project Ga0208373, IMG submission 184036) | Soil microbial communities from Rifle, Colorado - Rifle Oxygen_injection C2 (SPAdes) | ecosystem: Environmental > Terrestrial > Deep subsurface > Rock core/Sediment | place: Rifle, Colorado...
CTTATGGACTGGACCGTATTGCCGTCGTTCTGGATCCGGATATGATATGAAACCATCTGGCTGTTCTGGAGAGTGTTAGTTACGGTCTGACTGCTCCCATCTAAATTATAGGTATCTTCCCCGGTGTAACCGACATCTGCTCCGCGCTTTACCAGGCCATCTGCCTGATATCCCCGGGTTATCGTGGTTAATCTAATGGCATCGTAAGTGTTAGAATTATTCGTGGAATAACTATAGAAATATGCAACGCTACTGGTACCTGACACCACGCCATTACCATTTACTTCCACGCGATAGTTAAGGTACCCGGAAGGAACAGAAACCGTCTGAACCTTGTTCCTCATCGCCACGCTGACATCTACATTATTATTATCATAATACGAGATGGTCCAATCAGCTACCGGCGCAGAGGCCGTCAATGAAAAAGTATCACTGGAGCCGTCGTTTTCGACTCTGATAAAATATGTAATTGTTTCATTACTGTCTGCATATTGGCCATAGTCCTGGGCCGGAGAACCTAACGGCGGGTCATCATCCGTATATTTATCCTGACCTGAATCAAATGTACCCGTAATAGCCGTATCATAGCTTAAATCGGGTCGGTAGTTCAAACAAACCGTATCAGCTTTTACAACATCTAATACAGACCAACCACTACCCTGACTCATGATAGTCGAATAAAATGTATAGGTTACTCCACTGGTCGTGGTTAGAGGCGTTACCTCCGCACGGATAATGATAAAATCCGCTGGGGCAATAATTACGGGATTAACCGGCCCCCAAGACCAACCCGTACCGGTTATATAGCTTGTAATATCACTTCCACCACTGACCGCATCATAATAAGTCACATTCCATTCTGCTGTAGCGGGACTGCCCGTCACCGAGAAGATATCCTGGATATTTCCGTCATTCTCCAGCCGAATATAATATGTAACCGTAAAATTGGTCGGCGCGGTCTGACTAACAACCTGACTTGTCCCGTCGGTTGAGGTGATGGCCATATCCGCATACGGACCGCCGAACACATTGCTTATTCCACTGTCTACACGGTATGTTATAGCCGCCTGAGTTCGCGTCCTGATGGTATCGCTTACCGTTGGGTTCAAACTAGAGATGACCTTAACATAATTGGTATATTCACCTGGAGCGCCGCCTAAAACCGTTGAATCAGGCTTCATTTCTATGCAGATATTGACAGCTCCGCCGGGCACAATAAAACCAGGCCTTAACCATCCCGTAGAGGTAATCGCACTTCCGGTTATCACTTCGGCTAAAGTATCTATTCCGTCATGATATGTCACTGCCCATCCAACAGAGGCAGGCGATCCATTCACTATTACCTGCATTGTATCCATATTGCCTTCATTTTCTATTCGGACTAAATAAGTCACGCTATTTAAGGGCTGGATTGTTACAGTGCTATTAGTTTGTCCAAAGCCGGTTTCATTATATATATTATTACCGGCAAAAATCGCATAATCGGTCGGCGTGGCTACCTGATTATCCAATCGGTAATCAGGAATTACTGTAGTAACACTCCTGACCATATCCTTTATTGATTGATTGCTAACACACTGTAATAAGACAGTATTAGTCAGTACCGAACTACCCGGTAATACATTCGGATTACCAGCCGTAATTTCCACCCTAATCACAGAAGTTCCACCTGCCGGTATAGTCCCAGACAGCGCGCCGGTCAGGACAAGATTAGTAATATCTGTTGTCGCAGTTAATCCATCATAATATGATACAGTCCAACCGCTGGTTGATCCAGAACCTGTAAGCGACATTAACTCGTCAAGGTTTCCGTCGTTTTGCAGCATAATATGATAAGTTACCGTGGTATTATTCGTAATTGCCGTATCGGTTATGGTCTGATTGGTCCCGTTTGTATTGATAATATTATCTCCTATATAATCAATATCAGGAGACAATTTTATCCAGCTATCCGCCTGATAAAATCTAACCCTAGTATTCTGCATCAAAACATCATATACAACAGGACTATTTAACGAATAAGCATAGAAATACGTGTAAAGCGTACTTGACAGCGGCACTGTCCCATCAGGTGTTACTTCCACCCGATAATCGTACCAAGTTGGAGCGGAGGTCATAGTTCTAGTATATGTACCATTCCTCATAGCATCCGTAATATCGTCATTAGTTTCATTATAGTAAGATACAGTCCAATTGGCAACTACACCTGAGGCAGTCAATGAAAAGGTGTCACTCTGCCCGTCGTTTTCCACGCGGATATAATAAGTTACAGTAGTATTATTATCAGTATATTGCTGTACAGTTTGCGGGGGAGGTGTAAGATCAGAATATGTACCATTGCCTGCGGTATATGTGCCGGTAGAAGCCGTATCATACTTCAAATCAGGCCTGAAATTAAGACATATCGTATCCGCCTTCACCACATCTATGGAAGATGAACTTCCACCCAAGCTTTTTATAGTTGCATATATTGTATAGGATACACCAGATGTTTCTATAAGCGGCGTTACTTCGACGCGGATAATTCGATATGACGCTGAATCGTAAGCGGTAGGTGTAACCGGCCCCCATATCCAACCGGTAGTCGTTATGCTACCACAAACACTTTCGCCTGTCGGCGCATCATAATATGTTACTGCCCAATCATTATTACCAGGCGTCCCGGTAACTGAAAATGTATCGTTTACATTACCGTCATTCTCCAATCTGATATAATAAGTAACAGTTACGTACGGTGGGGCTGCCTTACTGAATGTCTGTCCTACGCCATCTGTTGAGGTAATGGCCATATCTACATACGAACCACCAGCCACATTGCTTATACCGCTATCTGCCCGATAAGTAATATCCGCCCGGGTCCTTGTCCTAATCGTATCACTTATTGTGGAGTCCAAATTGGATATCACTCTGACATAATTAACATATTCTCCCGTAATCCCGCCTAATACCGATGCATTAGGTCTTACTTCCACGCAGATATTAGCAAATTCGCCGGGCATAATAAACCCGGGCCTTAACCAACCCGTAGAAACAATTACGTTGCCGGTTATCACCTCAGCTGAAATATCTATTCCATCATGATATGTCACCGACCAGCCGCCAGAGGCTGGCGAACCGGTCAATGTTACCTGCATCATATCCATATTCCCATCATTCTCTATCCGGATCAGATAGGTCACGGTATTTAAAGGTGGGACTATTATAATACTATCAGTTTGTCCGGAACCGATTTCGTTATATATGCCATTACCAGCAATGATTACGTAATCAGTCGGCGTGGCCACCCGATTATCCACCGTATAATTCCGCAGTACCGTGGTAACGCTTCTGACCATATCCTGCCTGGCCGGATTATCAAGACATTGCGACAGGACTGTATTGGTTATCGCCGAATCGCCTAACAGACTACCGCCAGCGGTTACTTCCATCCTTATAGCATATGAAGCTCCCGGCGCCATCGATGTTCTGGAATAACTTCCATTAAGTACAGAAACCGTAATATCTGTTACTCCGTCATAATACAACACGGTCCAACCGGCTGTTCCGCCTGAACCAGTTACTGTTATGGTTTCAGGCGCATTACTATCATTCTGAAGCGTTATATTATATGTCACCGTGATATTATTGGTAATAGTATTAGTTATGGTCTGACTGATTCCTTCTGTATTGATAATATCGTCCCCGATATATGGAATATCAGTCGAGCGTTTAATCCGGTTGTCCGCATAAAAATCGCTTACCACAGTGGTTATTCTCATTGCATCATAAAAGACCGGGCTGATAACAGAATAAGCATAAATAGAGGTGTTTCTCGTACCGGTCACTCCAACCGGCGTTACCTCCACATAATAGGTCCGCGACTGACCAACCGCAAATGCCTTACTATGCGTTCCGCCTATAATTGCCGCAGTTACATTTTGCGGAGTCGGAGAATCGTCATAATAATCTACAGTCCAACCGCTTCCGCCTGATGAACCAGTGATAGAATAAGTATCAGACAAGCCGTCATTCTGGATCTGGACATAATATGATATCAACTGGTTGGTGTTGGTATATCCGTTGACTTGTTGCTCAGGCGAACCCAGCGGCGGGTTTTCACTCGACATTATACTATCTCCCCCGTAACTAATCAAACTAGATAATGTATATAATAAATCAGGCCTGTAGCCACTCCGATAGGTATACATCCTGACGGTATCGCTCATCGTCGGATTAGAACTGGATCTAGTCCTGACATAAACGGCATAACCACTCATCGGAATCACGCTGGTATCGGGTAATACATCCACTCTAATTTCTCTTGTAACTCCGCCAGCTCCTAGTGAGAGCGGATAACCGCTGCCGGTTACATCTGAGGTTATATCCTGACCGTTATCATAATAACTAACGGTCCAATACCCGCCTCCGGCAATAGCGCTTGATGTGCCGGTAATTATAATCGTATCTGTAATATTGCCTTCATTTTCTATCCTCACCGTATATGACGCCACCTGAGATGACTCTAAGTTAATCTGGCGATATTGTGTCACCACCGGGAAATACTCGTAAATATTATCGCCGGTATAAGCCCCGGCCCCTTCGCTAAATGTCTTAATATGCGCATCCACCTGATAACTGCTACGCACCTGCGTGGTACATCTGACCGTATCTGAAATACCAGCATCTGCAATTGAGGTTGCTGTTATATAAATATTATGCGTATCGCCGGCTGATAACGTTCCTCCGGCTGTAACAACAGCGGTCAAGGTCGTTGTCACCCCGCTGTTAACCGGGCCAACTGTATATGGCAGTGCTATTGGCGTCGGCCCGTTATAATAAGAAACCGTCCAGCCCAATGCGGACGACCCGGTATCCGTTACGGTAAAGCTGTCTGAATCCCCCCCTTCATTCTGTATCTGAATATAATATGTAACAGCCCGGCTAGTCAACACCAGTTGGCTTACCTGCTGGCTCTCCGCGGTGCCATTATAAATATCATTTCCGGTCCAGCCTGTGGCAGTATAAACCTGCACCAAATTATCAACATAATAAGACCTAATCAATGTCTGGCATCTTACTGTATCTCGCATAGAACTGTTACCAGCTGAACGGGATGCCACATAGATATCTGCCGTACCGCTGGCTGTGTTCGGAGTTACTTCCACGCGAAGAGAGGTTATTCCGCCGCTACTAATCACTGTTCCGGTCCGCCAACCCACACCAGTTATCAACGTATAGGTTATTTCATTTCCGCCTGTTAAAGCGTCAAAATATGATACGGCCCAGTTTGCCGGCGCGGTTGAACCAGTTACGGTAAACTGGTCATTACTGGAACCATCATTCTGCAACCGGATATAATAAGTGGTGGTGGTTCCGCTAATGACATTCACGGATTTGGTCTGATTAACACCATTGATATTAATAATATCGTTGCCGACATAATAACTATCATCACTTTCAGTAGAAATACTTATCCATCCATCAGGCAGATATGGGGAACTATTAATAGTCCTCAAAACGCTTTGCATCGGGAATGCGCCGGTTACCCCAAATCCCGGCTCACAAGTAAATGCCCCGGAGTTAACGGCTAATCCTAAAATACCGGCCCCAGTTGCCGCATTTAAATCAATATCCAGGGCAATCCAAAATTGGTTATTGGCCGGAACGCTTGAGGTCAATGCCTGGGCCGGGGTAAGCGGAATAATTACATTGCCGCCACTAAAGGTATGGGTCGCCGCGGAAACCAACTGGTCAATAGCCGTATTAAATATACTGTTGCCATCGCTGTCCCGGTATATCTTTATCGCCCTGACAGACGCATCACCCGATGTCCCCAGCCGGTCAACCCGGATGCTTTTTAATACTTGATCATTAGCTGTCATGGTAATACCGCTGGGTATGGTAAACGATATGCACATAAATTGTCTATCGTTCTGGCCGCGATAAACATCCGCGCTAACACTAGTTCCGACTGCCGCATAATTTCCGGCCCACCAAACCAGTGACCCGGTTGCCACATCCTCATCATCACGGTCGCCTGCCAACGTGTTTGTAAAGGGTGCGGCAAATCTTAGTGTCGACGGCGAGGAACCAAATGCCCGAACCAATGCCTGGGTCTGCGGCGTTATAACGCTGGTCGTGTCAAACGAACAGCCGGTCAGGGTCCGGTCCTGCCCGTTTTTCAATTGCAACAAGGTCCCGGGTGAAGAACCATTGGTCCATGATACATTATTTAATTGGGTCAGATAGGAACCTCCATAGAGATTTACACCATCTGCATCCAGATAGTCGAATCTGCAGTAATTGCCGTTTAATACGCCATAGATTGGAAGCGATACCCGATGCGCTCCTGAACCCCATCTGCCCACTACAGTTGCATTGGTACTGGTCGGCGCTGTTCCTAATAATTCTAACGTAGCCCCTGATGGAACCAGCACTCGCGAGTTATTATTCATCCCAGTAATGTTGTTAGAACCGAAACGCAATTGCTTGGCAGAAGACGAATCGCCTGCTCCGGTGTATGTCTCCGCGCCAACACTATACCGCTCAATACCGGAGGCAGTATAATCGCCCCAGATTACCGTCAGACCCGGAGTCTGGTCGTGCATCTGGGATTTTATCCAGGAACCGGCATTAACCAACGTACTTGTTACCACCTCTATAGACGATGCTAAACTTGTATTCCGCAATAAAACAGTTTTGCTGACTGCGCCTCCAAGTGCAATATCTCCTCCTGTAGAAGTACCTATAGAACAATTGATCAGTTCATAACTACCCCCGCCATCTATATATAAACCGTTAGCCGTTGAGCCAGATATGCTTACACCACTAACAGTATTACTCGAACAACCGGTCATAGAAATGCCGTAGTTACTATTAAGAATACCGGTATTATAGATACCCCGATTACTATTCACGGTGTTGTTATTAATACAATTCCTCAGAGACAAGCCCACCACCGGGCTACTATATATATTACAGTTACGAATGGTTAATCCCCTATTGGCCTGGCTGCCATCAATATTATCAGCCACAAATCCCCAACGTTCAAAATCAGAGGCATTACCCAAGTCCGCTATATCGCAATATGTCAACACGGCTTCGCACTGATTCAAATAAATGTATGTCCGGTACGCCCCGCCCCGATAGATATAGCAATTACGCAAACTATCGGACTGGCCGGTAGCGAACAATTTACCGTTAGGATTGACCCGAATACCATATTCAGCGTCAGAGTTAGGACAAATAACCAGGGTTTGAGTATTGGCGCCCAGCCGTAATATACCATCAACTATTATATTACTCTGGTCAACGGTCCAGGCCACGCCATTGGTTTGGTGCGCCAGCCCGGCCCCGTTGTTGACTTGAACACCCCGAGTCCTCATATTACCCGTAAAGGTCAGGGTCACAGTAGCCGGTATAGTTATGGTCACAGGCTGATAATTGAGTCCATTCAGATTAGCGCTGGCATTCCAGATAAAATCCGTGCCGGTAATGACCACCAATTGACTGTTACTGGAACGAATCGTAATGGGATTGGCTGAATTGGTAACAGTTACGGTTCCGGAATTGGTAATAGTTCCGCCGCCCTGTATCTGTAAATCAACGGTTGAAGAACCATTAATAATAAGCCCACCCTGCACATCTACATTATTGGCCGTGGCTGAGCTATTAATTGTAACTGTATCACCGGGTGAAATAGTTACGCTATCGGTAAGTGACGGAGGGGTTGCTGGAGGACCCTGCCAGGTTGCTAAACTGGACCAAAGTCCTGACCCATTGGATACGTAAGAACCGGTTTGCCATATAACGGCGCCGCTGGTTATCAAATCCTTATTCAGAGGCGGGTCGTTGTTATAATTACTCAATGTTATTGTATAGGCGCCAATATTTGCCGCCACATCATAGGTGGTGGAGTTATCAAATGAGCACCCTGTGAAAATTGACAGAGGCGAATTACCGAACGAGGTATTATTGACAGTTATATGGGCTGAACCGGATATGCCGCTGGAATTCTGGAAAATACCATTATCAAAGAAAACAATTTGCCCGCTCCCGCAGCCAAAATATAAACCGTTAATATCCAGGTTATTCATCGTAAAATAGCTCATCAACGCAACGGTTGGAGTAATAGCAAAACCAACCGGGTATGCCGGATTATCGGCCAATATAACAGTCCTGGAATTTGCCGTATTATTCGTGAACATGTTTAGCGTCGAGGTGTTATCTAACCTGATTCCTGATCTGCCGCCATTTAGTCCACTCGGACCTTGCATAAACCTGATAGTCTTGGCTACCGATGTATCACCGGCACCTGTACCGGATTCATTACCCGTATTCCAGTTAACCAGCGCTGATAAAGGCGCATAATCGCCCCAGATACGAATAGCGCCGGCCACGCCATCATGCCGAGCCGAATAAACATACGTCCCGGCCCCGGGCGATGTCTGGTTCCAATAAACATCTGCCTGTCCTGTAGAAGCAGAAGAACCAAACCGGCAATTTTGTAACGATACCTGATATGCCCCGCCTGAAGTCGGGTTCATATAGATGTCCCCAAGCAGGTTAGGCGCGGCTGTGCCGCTCGGAGAAATCAACCCAAACCAGCAGTTGCGGATAGTGGACACTGCCACCGGCTGGGTGCCACCGCAATATAAACCGCCCCGGCCGTTGCCATAATAGTTCTCGTTAATGTGGGAATTGGTCGTGGCGGTTATATATATGCTGTTCCATTCCGCCGCCCCGTATTCTCGGTTATTATAAGAGGTATTGTAATCAAAAATGTTGCTACTGCAAGTAGTATCTACCACAAGGCCTGACTGGCAATTATAGACATTATTACCCCTGATTCTATTGTTTCCGGAACTATTATACACATAGACGCCAAAATTACTGCTGTTATATATGGTATTGTTGGTAATACCCTTGTTGGTACCGGTATTGTTCACGCAGTTATTGAATATAATTCCCCGGTAACAATCGTGGATGGTGCAGTTATCAATCCAGATATTTTCCCCGGCATTAGAGCCGTTAACCGTCTCCACCTGGAACCCGTCATTCCAAATAGTGGCATCGTTATACCCCAAATTATATATCTCGCAATACTGGAATTTGGAGGTTGATTGGCTCTGGCATCGTATAAAACTCAGATATGTGCCGACAGAAGAAATGGTGGCATTACGGGTAGTGGTTGATGCGCCGGTGGCAGTAATAGTGCCGGTGGGCTGGATTTGCAAGCCATATGCCGCCCAGCTGCTGCAGGAAAATTTAAGGTTAGCGCCTTCATTGGCCTGACCGATTATTTCAAGTATCCCTTCAGCGCCACCACTATACCCCACCTCAACACTCCCCATTGCAATCCAAGTCGCCGTAGTGCCAATAGGGTCAAAAACTAATCTTGTATTTTGATATATATTAACCTGCCGGGTCTCCATATCGCCGATAAATTCCACCCGCGGGTATGCCGCAGTACTATATGTTATATCCATAGTTGGCCTATAATCTATCCGGGCAAACCGCCACCAAGCATTACCTGTGCTCGCGCCACCAGTGGCATTAGTTGACCACGAAATATCACGACCAATAAATAAAACTTTTCTGGTATCAGATGGGTCGCTGGATTCTATCACCGCATATCTGGAACCTGTATTCGGCTGAATTCTGACATACCCGTTATTATTGTAAAAGACCCCGCCCGGGGCAATCTGCAAAACCGTATTAGCGGTCGGGCTGGTACCCCAATCAAACGCCAGGATACTGGTGGTATTATACAAAGTAATAGAACGGCATTGATTGATAGTGGCATTGTCAAGATTACGGACATATACCGTACGACTTGCCGTGATGGTAACATTATCGTTTATGGTCGGCACGCCGGCCGGACTCCAGATAGCCGGGTCATCCCAGTTGCCGCTGGCTATACTGACCTTGTTCGTCCCCGGATATTGCCAGGTCACAGAAGAAATATCAAGGTTTTGGTCATTCTGTGTCAATCTCTGCCTCTGCCAGTTGGTCATCGTAACATTGGTACCTACGCCGCCACTGTTAGTGCCGACGGTCAGCTCGTACGGGCATGACTGGTCAAATGTGCAGCCGTTGAATGTCGGATTCGTCCCCGATCGAACCGTCAGATGCCTCGCGCCACCGGTAGTCGAATTATTCTTAAATGCAATATTAGTAAAGGTGATTATGTTCACCTCCCGGCCATTACTGGCCCCGGCATCAGGTATACCACCCAGACATAACCCCTGATAATTAAGCTGCTGGAATTCCACATAATCCATAATAACGTTAGGATAGGGCAAGGAGCTGCGATATACGTAAAAATTATACGAGTTGACTTCTATCCCCCTCGCGCCGCGGATTAAAGTCGGCGCTGCGGGCGTGCCGGTTATGGTCAAGATTCCAGCCACATTCAGCACATAACGGGTACCCTGCGGGATGGGTGTTGCGCCATCTATAGTTGTCGCTGGTGCGCTTGATGGAACAAATTCTATTATCTTCTGGACATTGGCATCACCTGAACCAACGTATAACTCCCGGTCATAAGTATACGCCTCTGACCCCAATGGCCGATAATCACCCCATATCCGCACCAGACCCGGCTGATTATTATGACGTAAAGACTTAATCCAGTTATCAAGGTCATTTAAATAGTCAACATCTGTTGTGGAATTCAGAAAACAATTTCGCAACTCTATTTTATTAGGGACACTAAAGTTGTAAAATGAAATATCTGCTGTAGTATTAAACCCCAATACGCCGAACTGGCAATCCCGGAACAGCACAGGCACAGCCGGATTATTAAGGTTCAACCTCATTCCTCTGGGACAATTATATATTGAATTCCCGGTAAAAGTGATTACATAACCATCCGCGACATTATTTTCCCAGTATATTCCAGTTCCATATGGCTGCGTTGAACCGGTGATATTGTAAATTTTGTTGTTAGCAATGGTATGGGCTGAGGCATACCCACCAACCGGACCATAGATTGATATGCCATAATTATATGAAGTGCCGGAGTTGATATTATAAATATTGCAATTAGTGATGGTATTGCCGATTTGATTCAGGGCGGTGGTATTGTAATATAAATAGAGAGCGTATACAATAGTCTGGTCTGAGTAGGAATCCCTGATATCAGAGGAATCCATGGTCAAGCCTTCGGTCTCGCGCCGGCCGCCGGCCTCGCCGGCTACCTCTTGTGAATATATCTGCTCCATTCCTGAGATATCGCAGTATCTGAATAAACTATCAGAATCATTATATAGGAATATCTGATATCTTCCGCCGGCCACAGACCCGGCCGAACGGGATATCCGACAGTCGCGCGAGGTGTTTGAGGTGCCGGTAGCGCTGATGACGCCATTAGCGTAATTTGCAATATATACCAGCCCACTGTTCTTCCTATCAAACTCTAATCTGGTATTCTTACCTAAAACCAGATAACCTCCCAAGTTATCCAGCCCGCCCCTGAAAGACAGGTAGGCATTATCCGCTAATTCCAGTCGCGCTTGTTCAAAATTACTTATCGTAATATTAAATGTATTGGTCGCAGTGACCGTCCCCATTATCTTTAAACTATTCTGGTAGGTAATTACCGGCGGAGTATAGACAAAATTAGCCAGTGTAAAGAATTGGTTGGTCACGCTCGAGGTGATTATGTAATTAGAGTTCACCCAGGATGCCATCCCTGAAGATGAAATCACAGCCGGATATTGTAATGAAGTATTGGTGGCTGATATCGCTCCCCAATTGGACATCTGCCCACCTGTATCAAATATTAAGGTCGGCGAGGCAGAACCTATCCGGTTAAATATCAACCGTGCCTGAGGATTGACCGTAAGATTGGCTATATATTGTGTGGAATTAACGGAGACCTGGTGCGTGGAGGTAATGGTTACATTATCACCCTGCCTAGGCACCCCGACCGGCGACCAGGTTGACGAATCATTCCAATTACCTGTTTTTGTTGATACGTAGCTCTGAGTTGATGCACTCTCATAAGAAACAGACCAGTTGTATAATACCGGTGTTCTGGCTGTCGCGTTTTGAGCAGCCAGATTAACCCTCAAGCGGATTGAATCTGTATAACCGGCAAATGCCGGCAGGGTGGACAGGTCTGTGCCGGAAACAACATTTGAGGCCAACACTGAACTATCAGACCCACGGAGGACATCCACAGTCAAGGTAGTAGATGTCGGAATATATGTATCAAATGTCAAATAACGCCATCTTAACACCCCGCCTCCCGGACTTATCTCAGACGAGATATAAGAACCAGATGTGGAGCTAAAATCATTACTCACCACCTGGGTTGGCCGATCAGGACCAGTAGTATCACCAAATCCTAAATACCCCTGACCATTGTACCCCCAACCCCAAAGTGTTCCGTTAGTCCTTAGTCCAAAACCCCAACAATCAGACCACCCAGAACCACCTCCGGTTACCTGTAGCCAATTTGTATCTGACTCCCACTGGCCCGGTGCAAGACGGACAGAATATCCACCAAAAGTAGGGTCACCTAAACACCAATTATAAGCGCCACCCCAACTCCAGCGTGTCCCGTCAGCTCTGACAGCTATGGTACGCTCATTCGCATTATTGGCATCTACATTAATCCAGTTATCTGAACCAACCTGGGTTGGGAAATTAACACTAACGTCAGCCGGACCACCTAACCCTAAGCTGTAACCTGGATAAGCTCCGCTTCCGCCATATCCCCAGGCCCAGAGTGTTCCAGGAGGCCCACCCAGTATGGCCATGGTATAATCAGAGCCGGCATTGACATAAGTCCAGCCGATTCCAGCAACCTGCGTTGGGGTATTAACGGGCGAAGTAAAGTTGCCTAATCCCAATTCACCATTGTTATTTTCCCCCCAGGCCCAAAGCGTGTAATCAGTCTTGATACCAAAACTATCGCGTCCCCCTGCCTCAACTCTCCACCAATCTGTACTTAAACCAACCTGAACCGGACTGAGTTGGTCTGCACCACCGGTGACGCCGTTACCCCGTTGCCCATAAGTATTATCACCCCAAAACCAAAGCGTATTATTATCCTTGACACCTAAACTATGGGTATTTGCATCGCCGGCTGAAACCTGCCTCCAATCCGTATCAGTGCCTATCTGGACAGGAGAATTTTGTTGACCGGTGCCGTTTGTCCCCAAAACACCATTGCCGCCATATCCCCAGGCCCAGAGCGTCCCGTTGTTCTTGATAGCCAGGGTATAATCCGCACCACAGGACACCGACTCCCAATCTGAATCCATTCCGACTTGTTGAAAAGTATAATAATTCCCGGTTCCACCTAATCCTAATTCTCCATTGTTACCTTCGCCGCAGGCCCAAAGTGTGCCGTCCGAACGTAGCACAATAGTATGGCGGCCATTTGCAGAAACACTATTTGCATACATGAGTGAGACACCATAACCGCCATTAGTCGGCGCGGTATTATTAAAGGTACCGACACCGATGATAAATGTGTTCTGTGTCCATTGGACCAGGGTCGTAGCATAGACCATAGAGGCAAACATGGCCAAAATGGCAAAGAGCAGAATAGCCGGGATAAGGCGGAATTTAGCTTGTCCTCCAGATACGAATCCTCCTTTGGTGGCGGACACTAAACCCCCGCTTCCCAGCGGGGATAAACTCAACGAACGCATATTCATAAATGAAACATTAACTATTTCTTTAATCAGTTTAATCCATTGTTTCTACTACTTTATATAGCAAATACCGTGCCAAAATGACCAAAAAACACGATTATTTTAACCACAGATAAACGCTAACCCACGGTTATTATATCTCATTATAAATTTTATAGTTATGAAATCAACATCTCAAATACTTTACCTACTGCCAAAAATCCGTGAAATCTGTGTAATCTGTGGTTAAAATCTGTTACCTTTTGGTAACAACGTCTTCAAAATTACCCATTTCTGTTACCTTTTGGTAACACGCGTTACTCAAAAGTGTAGACAATCGTCCACACCTATGCAATCCATCAAATAGCACCCCCCACTCGTCCCCACTAGCTCCCTAAGGGTATGGGACACCCCCCTTATCATAAAAGGACACCCCCGGTATCTATATAGGACACCCACCATATCTATAAGCGACACCCACTATATCCGTAGAGGATACCCGGTATATTTATATGGGACGCCCAGCGTATCTATTAAGGACACCCGGTATGCCTGTAGCGGATACCGGATATGCCTATTAAGGACAGCCGGTATAGGTATTGATGACACCCCCTATAAGCATTGAGGACGCCCGGTATATTACATAAGGACACCCAGTATATCATATAGCCACACCCCCGGTGTCTATTAATGACACCCCCGGCATCATTAGAGGATACCCCCTGTATGGCTTAATCACACCCCCGGTAAGCTGTCATAGAATCCCGGAGACAACTTACTTGTGGCTGAGGACTGTATACTTAATTATTAACAACGGGATTTATCTGATTAACCTGATTATTCGCTAGACGCGGTCCCTTTGGATTCCGTTAAATCTGTTTAATCCTGCTGTTAAATATTCTTTGCGTTATCTTGCGTTCCTGCCCGCCGTAGCCACAGCGCAGACGGGTTCGTGACTACCCTTATTTAATCCGGAGTTGCCGCATCTTGCGGTATAACCCGGACCGGTCATAGCCCAGATGCCGGCTGGCCAGAGTAATATTACCATCATACTTCTTGACGGTTTCCGAAATGATATTCCTCTCGCATTCCATGAGTAATACCTTGAGTGATTTGCCGTCTAAAGGCGCCTGGTAATTATTTGTCCGGGCGGGTTTGAACGCCCGGATGTGTTCTGAAATCATTTCTTCCTTAACAGTTTTTTCTCCACGGTTCAGGACACAGATTTTCTGGATCTCATTTTCCAATTCCCGGATATTACCAGGCCAGGAATAGTTTGTAAGAATTCGAAGTGCGTCCTGCGTTACGCGTTTAGCGCTTTGTCCTCCAGAAGCGGATCCGCCGGTGGCAGACATCTCACCAAAGGAATATTTATTAAGGAAATGTTCTATCAGAAGAGGTATATCATCCTGGCGCACTCGCAAAGACGGCAGATTTATAATGATAACATTGATGCGGAAAAACAGGTCACTCCTAAGCGTCCCCTTGGTCAGCATCTGTTCCACATTCTGATTAGAGGCAAAAATAAAACGGGTATCAACCTGAACGGGTTTTTCAGCGCCCAGAGGCCAGACCTCTTGCCCTTCCAAGACACGTAGGAGTTTCTGCTGCATGGCTAATGACATATTAGTGACCTCATCAAGCATCAGGGTCCCGCCCGAGGCGAGCTCGATATAGCCCTTCTTATCTTCCATTGCTCCGGTAAAGGCGCCCTTGATATGCCCAAACAATTCGTTCTCCAGGAGATTTTCAGGCATTGCCCCGCAATTTATGGCTAAATATGACTTCTCAAAACGCAGACTCTTCTGATGGATAAACCGACAGATGAGTTCCTTGCCCGTGCCGGTCTCACCCTGGACCAAAATCGGCAAATTTGTCGGAGCAATTTTGTCGATGACGTGATAAACATCCTGCATTGCCGAAGAATTACCGACAATAACATATTTCCCGGCGCCAGCCTCATAATGCTCGTGTATGGCATCAGCTAAAACCTCGGGAACATAACGGTTGGCCTCCCGCAGGGAATATAATCCTTGTAACTGCTGGTAAAGCCGGTCCACCTCCCTGATTCTTTCATAGAGCCAAGTGGCATCTAATTTATTTAAAAGCAACTTGACCTGCTTATCCATACTTGCAGACCTTTCCGGCTCGTCCATTAGCGAATAACATTTACTTAAAAGCAATGCCGCTTCACACCTTAAACTATTGAATTTTAGTTTCCCGGCATCATCATATAAAGTTCGTAATAATTTTACCGCGTCATCCACTTTTTTGTGTAACAGGGAAATAACAGCCAGGTGTATTTGCGCTTCCAATTTACCAGTTGGAAATTTCTCGTTATCACTGATTCTGATGCATTCCTCAAACTCATTTTTAGCATCTTCATACTTCTTTTTCTCCATCAGGTATTCACCGCGTAAATGGTGGTAATCCAGATTGGATAATCCATAGGTCGTTTCCATAAGCGCCTGATATGGGGCTAATTCCCTTTCAATAATTTCTTCTGCTTTGGCTAATTCCATTTTATATAGATAGCAGTATGCCATGTGAATCAAACCCGATATATACCTGGGCTTGGTCATCGGGGATATCTCATCCCCATACGCCTTAAAATACTCCTGCACCTTTTCTAACTGGCTTAATGCCTGATCGATATTTTTGGTCATAATCAGGTTTGACGCTATCATCAAAGAGATATGGGCAATATTGGCCGGATGGAATTTGTGCTTCAACCCAATCAAATAGGCCTTATAAGAAACATCTATCGCTCTGGAGTACTCGGTTAAATTAGAGTAAACATAACCCATCAGGCAATATAACCGATATTCTTCCTGCGGGGAATGAATCAAAGAAGCAATTTGCTTGAGAGCTAATTCGCCATGGCGTTTAGCCCTCAAATTATCGCCTGCTTGCCGTGAGGCTTCAATAACCTCCAAATAATATGAAATACTTTTTTGTTCCATAATAAGAAACCTTTACAACTTCTGCTACCAAGACGCAAAGACACCAAGAATAAAACAGAAAGTTATCTGCTTCGCGCCTTAGTATCCCCGCCTGCGGTAGTCAGGTTGGCGGTTAATCCTAATTGTGCCCGTAGGATATATTATCCTATGCTATAAAATAATAACTAAAAACTTGACTATACGTTATAGCGAAGTAATATCTTATAATAATAATAAAAGATTGAGATTGATAGCTCAAGCCATTATGCGGGCGTAACTCAGTTGGTAGAGTACAACGTTGCCAACGTTGTTGTCGCCGGTTCGAGCCCGGTCGCCCGCTCCACTAATAATTATAGTAACGTTATTACCGTGGCGTTATAAGCGCCCTCGCCCGATTCATCTTCCTTTCAAGCAAGCATAAAAAACCAAAGCCCGACTAATACCAATCTAACTCTGGGCTGTGGCTATTATTTAGTATTTAGCCGTTAATCTGATAAACGCGCCCTTTACTCACTGTTAGACACCGCTAATGCGGGGTCGTTACAGTGAGTTATCCCGCCCCGATGTAATATCGGGGCGGGG
>Ga0208373_1003046_pt1 | contig 17109 bp, 25 predicted proteins | sample RifOxyC2_FD_184036 | JGI IMG/M metagenome (GOLD analysis project Ga0208373, IMG submission 184036) | Soil microbial communities from Rifle, Colorado - Rifle Oxygen_injection C2 (SPAdes) | ecosystem: Environmental > Terrestrial > Deep subsurface > Rock core/Sediment | place: Rifle, Colorado...
TTGTTCTAAAGTTAAATGTTTTGCCATAAGGTTATGAGATTAAGATTTAAAATCTCAATACCTTACTCCTTTTCTAATTTTTATGCATTTGATTTTTGAAGGGGCGTTTTTTTAAATTTCTCAATAAAAAATTCCTATTTTTATTTTTCCACTTTTCTATCTCCACACATCTCCAAAAAATACTTATGCACCGTCAAATCATCTGTTAACTCAGGATGAAAAGTCCCAGCTAACATGTTTTTTTCTCGAACTAAAACCATTTCTTTTCCGCATATTGCTAAAATTTTAATATTTTTGCCAATTTTTTTAATTTTAGGCGCCCGAATAAAAATTCCAGGGATTTTTAATTGTCGTACAGACATGCCACCACAAATCACCAAAACAACTTCTCCTTCAAAGCTATCCACTTGTCTCCCATATCCATTCCTCTCAATCTCAATATCCATTACCTTTAAACTCTGCGTTTTTTGATGTCCAATGATTTTTTTTGCAAGTAAAATTGCTCCAGCACATGTCCCATAAACTGGTAAACCTTTTTTAATTTTCTTTTTCAAAATTGTAGCAATCCCATACCAATTTAAAAGTTTACCAATGGTTGTGCTCTCACCTCCAGGAATAATTAAACCATCAATTTTCTCTAAATCATCAATAGATTTCACAAGCAAAGTTTCAATGCCACACTTTTTTAAACTCGCCTCATGTTCTTCAACTGAACCATGAATAGCTAAAATCCCGATACATAAATTTGAAAAATTCATAAATTTTATCTAAAAAGATTTGAATGATTGTCTGTAGCATGAAAAATAATTATTTCATTGCCATTTTTATTTTGTTCAATTTTATAAATTAAAACCCAATCACCTTCTATATGACAATCTCTGTATCCTTCAAACTCACCATGAAGCGGATGATCTTTATATTTGAAATCTAAATATTTACCATCAATTAATAAATCAAGAACTTTATTCAATTTATCCATATTTTTATTACCAGACTTTTCTAATTTAGAATAATCTTTTCTAAAATTTTTGGTATGTATCGGATTTCTCATTTAAGATTTTTTAAACTTTCAAAGAAACCTTCTTTACTTGTAAATTTTTGCAAACCTATACCTTTTTCAGCTTCTCTAATCGCTTTTGCTAATCGCTTATTTGGAATTTCAACTTTTGAAGGCATAAACGGTAATTTCCCAGTTCTAGCAACTTCAGTATAAAGAATACTAATAACCTGAGAAGGCTTTATCCCTTGTATTTCAAAAATTTGTTCAGCTTGTTTTTTTAAATCTTTATCAATTCGATATTGCAATAAAGTTGTAGACATTTTAAGTACATTTATATGTTAAAACTACTTTAATTATATTATTTTTATAGTAGAAAATCAAATATTTTTAGAATCCTACAAAAATCTTTTCCTTCAAAAGAATTTCTATGTTAAAATAATTTTTACCAAATATTGTATATTTTCTATCAAATGATTAAAGCTTATCCAAAAATTTTCGCAATTGGACAGGATTATATTTCAGCAATTTTTGAAGATGAAGTAGAAATTACTGAAAAAATTGATGGTAGTCAATTTGATTTTGGCAAAATTAACGGAGAAATGCATTTCAGAAGCAAAGGCAAACCTATATATGAAGACGCACCTGAAAAAATGTTTATTCAAGCGATTGATTATGCCAGCTCAATTGAAAATAAAATCCCAGATAATACCGTTTTTTATTGTGAATATATAAAAGATCCAAAACATAATGTTCTAAAATACAATCGAATTCCAAAAAATTATTTAATGCTTTTCGCAATTTCCACAACTGGAGATAAATTCGTGTCAGAGCATAAAGAACTACAAAAATTTGCTGAACTTATCGATATTGAAACCGTACCTTTACTATATCAAGGAAAAGTAAAAAATATTGAAGAAATGACAAATTTACTTGAGAAAGAATCTGTTTTAGGAGGTACTTTAATTGAAGGATTTGTAGTCAAAAATTATAAAAAACCATTTCTGCTCGGAGGTCAGCCGATACCGGTTATGGCCGGCAAATTTGTTTCAGAAAAATTCAAAGAAACACATAAAACATCTTGGGGCAAGGATTTCACTGCCAAAGGCAAATTTGAAACTTTTTGTGAAAGTTTTGCAACGCAAGCCAGATGGCAAAAAGGAGTACAGCATCTAAAAGAAAAAGGACTTTTAACAAATTCACCAAAAGATATTGGCATGCTTATGAAAGAAATTCAGACTGATGTAGCCGAAGAAGAAAAAGCTAATATTCAAAAATTTCTTTGGAAAGAATTCGGCGAGCAGGTTTTGAGAAAATCTATTAAAGGATTCCCTGAGTGGTATAAGGAACAATTATTGCAAAAGGGAGTGGAAAAAGAAAAAAATTAAAACTCCACTACCACAAACACTGTAACATACCAAGATTCAACTTTAGCAAAATGTAGATGGCCGGAGACAGTGAGGCCATTTTCTCTGCCTAAACTTAAATGAATATGAGGTTTGCCATCTCTGATTTCACCAACACCATGTATTTCTAAAGATTCGTTATATTCTGTAAAAAAATCTTTCATCGGATCATCTTTAGCCATGGTAGAAATCCGACAATAATCTACTGCCCCAACAACAGAAACAATCGCTCCTTTTTTCAAATTTTGTTCAGCAAATTTTTTCGTCAAAACATCAATCATTTCCTCACCTTTATTGATAGTGAATTTTAAAAGTTGCATATAATTATTTTTTTCTTAAAATTTTTATAAATTCATCAACTTCAATATTAAGATCGTTGATTAAACTTCTAATTAAACCTTTACCTAAAGTTTTACCTTTGTGATTTGGAATAGTAATTGTATTGCCTTTATCATTTTCAAAAATAACATGACTGCCTTTTTGACGTACCTCAAAATATCCAAGAGATTTAAGAATCTTAGTAAATTCTCTGAATTTTAAAATTGGTATATAGCTCATGCTGGAATTAAAAGTTCTTCGGTAGCTATAAATTTAGGAAAATAAATAATTTCTTTTAACGCTTTTTTATTCTTTTTCTCTTCCATATATTCCAAATTCAATTCAATCGCTTCTTGAATATTACACATAGCCTCTTCATATGTATCGCCCTGAGAATGACAACCTTTAATAGCCGGGCAAGAAGCTATATAAACACCATCTTCATCCCTTTGCATCAAAACCTGTAATGTACTAAATTGAAAATTTTTCATAAAAAATAAATTTATCTAATGATAGTATAAGCTATTTTTAACGAAATTAACATAATTAATAAATTTTTCAAATCACCATCCTCTCTGCGCATACCGATCCTGAAGTTTATCTATCTCAAAACTTTCCATGGGCATTCCTAAGCCTTCTGAAACTTTGGCAATTATTTCTGGTTTATTGAAATTCATTACTGCTGAAACAATGGCTTTGGCTCTTTTAGCTGGATCTGATGATTTAAAAATTCCAGAACCGACGAAAACTCCATCGCATCCAAGTTGCATCATCATCGCCGCATCAGCTGGAGTGGCAATTCCTCCAGCGGCAAAATTTACCACTGGTAATCTTTTTAATTGCTTAACTTCTTTTACAAGTTCAATAGGCACACGAATTTCTTTGGCATAAGCTTTTAATTTTGCTTCATTCATTTTGGAAAGAGCCTCAATTTCTTCTTTAATTTTTCGGAAATGACGAACAGCTTCCACCACATTCCCTGTCCCAGCTTCACCTTTTGTTCTAATCATGGCCGCTCCCTCATTAATTCTACGCAAAGCCTCACCCAAATTTGTCGCTCCGCAAACAAACGGAGCTTTGAATTTAGATTTATCAACATGATATTTTTCATCAGCTGGTGTCAAAACCTCGCTTTCATCAATATAATCAATACCCAAAGATTCCAAAATTTGCGCTTCCACGAAATGACCAATACGCACTTTAGCCATTACCGGAATTGAAACTACTTTCATAATTTCTTTTATCATCTTCGGATCACTCATTCTAGCAACCCCGCCTTCTTTTCGAATATCCGCTGGCACTCTTTCCAAAGCCATTACCGAAACTGCTCCCGCTTTTTCAGCAATTTCTGCTTGTTTCGCGTTAGTAACATCCATAATCACCCCGCCTTTCAGCATCTGAGCAAGACCTTTTTTGAGTTTTAAAGTGTTTTTTTGCATAGGATAAAAATATTTACAATTTACAATTAAAAGTTTAGCTTGTAATTCAATCTAAATGCAATCTATAAATTGATTTTTTCTTTTCACTTTTTTCTAAATCTAGTAGACTTTAATTAGACTTACTGCGTAATAATTTTCGTAACGAAATTTTTATATTTTGAGCGAGGCAAAGTAAAAATTTTTCAGCATATATGGCATTATATGTTGAAAAATTTTTACAAAGCCGTAGCCAAAATATAAAAATTGCAGTAGAAATATTATTGCGCAGTAAGTCTATTATTTAAAAAATTTAAATATGCAAGTTGTTTTACTCGCCGCAGGACAAAGTAAAAGAGTTAAGCCGATTCCTGATAAGAATTTTATTCGTTTTTGCGGAAAATATTTAATGGAGTGGCAACTTCAAAGTCTTAAACAAGCAGGATTTGATGATATTTTAATCGTTGGGAATAATATAAATTTAGATAAATTAAAAAAAATTACCAAAAATTCTGAAAATAAAAATTCTTTACCAAAAAAAATTTATTTCACCGAACAAAAAAACTTAGCAAAAGGAATGGCTGGAGCTATCTTAGATTCAAAAAAATATTTAAAAAAAGAAATTTTAATTGTCAGTTCCAATGATGTTGTCGATATAAAAGCTTATGAATTAATTTTAAAACAAAGTAAAAATTTCGATTCAGCCATAATTGGATACAAGGTTTCGAAATATTTTCCAGGAGGATATTTGGAAATTTCCAATAAAGGATTAGTAAGAAATATTATTGAAAAGCCAGAAAAAGGTCAGCAACCGAGCAATATGATTAATTTAGTAATTCATTATTTCAAAGATTCTGAAAAATTATTAACAGCTTTGGAAACGGAAATTTTGGAAAAAGGCAAAGATGATCTCTACGAAAGAGCTTTATTGCATTTAATTAAAAATGGCTTAGCTATAAAAGCTGTAACTTATGACGGATTTTGGCAAGCGCTTAAATATCCTTGGCATGTTTTTGATTTAGATCAGTATTTTTTTGCCAAAGTTTATCAAGAAAAAATTAAACATATAGGTGAAGGACCGAATTGGATCTCAAAATCTGCTGAAATTGCCAAAAATGTTGTAATAAACGGAAAAGTAATTATTGAAGCCGGAGCGAAAATTTTTGATAATGCCGTTATTCAGGGGCCAACTTATATTGGTAAAAATTCAATTGTCGCTAATAACGCTCTTCTGCGCCATAGTTTTTTAGGAGAAAATTGCGTGATTGGATTCGCAACAGAAATTGCCAGGAGCCATTTAGAAGATGATGTATGGACGCATTCAAATTATATCGGCGACAGTTTCATTGGAAATAATGTCTCTTTCGGGGCTGGAACCGTAACTGGTAATTTAAGATTAGATGAGAAAAATATTTCTTTTGGAGATTTTGATACTGGAAAAAATAAATTTGGCCTTGTCACTGGAGATAATATCAGATGCGGCATTAATGTCAGCTTCATGCCTGGCCTAAAGATAGGTTCAAATTCAATCATCACAGCTGGAATTGTGATCTCCAAAGATATAGAAGAAAATAGTTTTGTAAAAGGAAATTTCGAGATTAAAGTTGCTGAGAATCGAAGAAAAATTTTAAAAAGAGAAAAACTTTAACAATGAAAAATTATAATTATGTCTAAAACCCCCATCCTCTCGATCATCATCGTCAATCATAACACTAAATATTTTCCCCGCATGTGTTTTGAAGCTTTAAAAAAGAGTAAAACTGATTTTGAATATGAAATTATTTTTGTTGATAATGCTTCTTGCGACGAAAGTTTAGATTATTTAAAAAAAGGCCATTTAAAAGAAAATTTTAAACTAATTGAATCTGATAAGAATTTAGGTTATGGACAGGGGAATAATTTAGGCGAACAAAATGCAACAGGAGAATTTCTTTTAATCTGCAATCCAGATATTTTTGTGCAAGAAGACACTTTGCAAAAATTAGTTTCTTATTTCAAACAGAATGAAGAAATAGGGATTTTAGCTCCAAAATTAATTTATCATAACGGCCAAGTCCAAGAATCATGCCGAAGATTTATGACTTTTACAGATTTAGTAATTAAAAGAACGCCTTTAAAACACTTACCTCATTTTAAAAAGAGATTGAAAAAATATTTGATGCAAGATTTTGATCATAATAAAATTCAAGCAGTTGATTTAATCACTGGCGCTTGTTTTTTAATCAAAAAAAACGTCTATAATGAGCTTAAAGGATTTGATCCGAGATATTTTATGTTTATGGAAGATTTTGATTTATGCCAAAAGGTGCATAAAAAAGGACTAAAAGTTGTTTATTTCCCCTCAGCTGAAGCCCTTCATTTTCACAAGCGCTTGAGTGGAGATGGATTTTTTAGTTTAATTTTTAAAAAAGTATTCTGGTGGCATGTCGCAAGCGCCATAAAATATTTTTGGAGATGGAAGTAATCGCTTCACTCAAATTTTAAATTTTAAATTACAATTTATTAAATGCCAAATTACGATTTTCAATGCGAAAAATGTCAAAAAATCTTTGAAATAAGACGATCTTTAGATGATCGTTCTATTCCGAAATGCCAATTTTGCGAACATCAAAAAACCAAAAAATTAATCAGCGCACCTGGAATAGTTTTCAAAGGAAAAGGATTTTATAAAACAGATTCCATAAAAACAGAGACAAAAAAACAAGAAATCAAAAAAACGAAAAAGTGATTCGAGCCACAAAATTTAACCATTTAATTTTGCTCTTTCAAACTAAATATCACAAACAAAAAGCTCTACTGCTAGGTTTAATTATTGGATTTTTAAGTAGTTGCTTGGGGATCGGAGGCGGTATCATCATGATTCCCGCTTTAATGAAATTTTTTAATAATAATATAAAAAAAGCCATAGGCACATCACTTTGTATTACAGCTCCAATTGCATTTTTTGGTGCATTTTTTTATTATATTAAACTTGAATCAGCTATTAGATTTGATATGGCTATTTTTGCCTTTATCGGATCTGTTATCGGATCGCAAATCGGTAGTATTCTTGAAAATAAAATAAAAAATGAGATTTTGGAGATTTTATTTGCTTTTTTGCTTTTATTAATTGGCTTGAAACTAATCGGCATTATTAATTTAACAAATGTAAACATTTCAATCATTAATGAAAATGCTTTATATTTGCCGACGATTTTATTAGGTATTTTACTAGGATTTTTTACAGTACTTTTTGGCATTGGCGGAGGCGTTATCATTGTGCCGATTTTAACATTTTTATTTTCTTTTCCTATTCATTCAGCGATTGCTACTTCTTTAGCTATTATTGTTCCTAACACAATTTTAGCGATATTTTTTCACAAAAAACTCGGCAATATTGATTTTCAAATAGCAAAATTTATTATTCCAACCGCGATAATAGGATCTTTTTTAGGCGCTTTTTTTGCCAACAAATTGCCAGCGGAAACTTTGACTTTTATTTTTGGACTATTTTTATTAGCAATGGCCGGAAAAACTTTTTTTCAAAAACTACAACGAATCTAATTTTCTTGTTTTTTTATTTTTTTTAAATTTGTGTTATATTTTTCTTGTTAAAATTTATTTTATAATTTTTTGCTTATGCACTGCCGTTGTCCTTTTGCCAAATATCACCTACCTTTAGCCAGAATTTTTATTTCCGCTATTTTTATTATCGGTGGCATTCATAAAATTACTGATTTCACAGCCACTAAATTAGCTATGGAAGGGAATGGCGTTCCTTTAACAACCGCAATTTTGATTTTGGCGATTGTAATTGAAATTGGACTAGGTTTAATGATTTTAATCGGATATAAAATAAGATGCGTGGCTATGACACTTGCTATTTACTTAATGATAGTAACTTTGGTTATGCATTTAGATCTATCAGATCCAGGACAAAAAGTTCATGTTTTAAAAAATTTAGCAATTATTGGCGGTTTGCTAGCACTTGAATCAGCTGGAGCTGGATGTTGTAGTTTGGAAGAAAAATAAAATATAATTATTCCCTCTCCCATTTAGCCTTAAGTCTTGCAATTTTCTCTGCTGAAAGAAGTTGTGTTGTTAATAGTTCTGCAGTTAACCAATCATGCAATCCCTCTACAGATATAAATTCAGCTTTACTGAAATCCGTCTCACCAAATATTGTATATTCATTAAAGATAGTATGATCTAATATTGCTTTAATAAAAAAAGCTTTAGTAAGATCAGCTCCTGAAAGATCAGTTTGAAAAAGATTTGCATCACTAAAATCAGATCCTAAAAACTTAGCTCTTATAAAATTAACACGTGTGAGCTTAGCTTCACGGAAAGAAGTGTTTCTACAATTAGCCTGGAAAAATTTAGCGTTAAAAAGGCTAGCATTAAAAAAATTAGCTCCAACAAACGTAACACTAGTAAAATCAACTCCTAAGAGATCAGCCCCTGAAAAATTAACTCTAACAAGTGTAGCGTGACAAAAACAAGTCCCAGCAAGTTTAGCACCTAAAAAATCAGTATCTAAAAGATTAGCCCCAAAAAGATCAGCCCCTGAAAGATCAGCCCCTGAAAAATCAGCCCCTGAAAGATTCATCTTTTCAGGGAAAAGAGCCCCTTTTAAAATAGCTGGTTTTTCTTTTATATACCTCAATGCTGTTGCTATTTCTGCTTCTGTCAAAGGACTTCTCTCACTAACTTTTTTTTGTATTTCTGATAATACCATCTCATCTCTTATTCTTTCTTGTGCCCCTACCACTCCTGCTTCTCCTTCTTCTACTGCTCCTCCTTCTGCTTCTGCTTCTGCTTCTCCTTCTTCTCCTTCTTCTCCTTCTGTTCCTTCTCCTCCTTCTCCTCCTTCTGCCTCTCCTACTTTAAAAATAAACCGAAAATTAAAAAATTGATTTTGTTGATGAAATAGTGTTATTAACATAAATGAATGATTTTTAAGATTTAAGATCGTATTTAATCATAATTTTTTAATCTATGTCAAGAGAGTTTGCGATTTTTCCTCTAGGAACTCCTATTCTTAAATTAGCTTTTGATTTTGAAAAAGTGTTAGAAAAAGCTTTAACAACAACTGATTTAGTGCTAAAAGAAGGAGATATTTTGGTAATGGCTTCGAAGATTGTGGCTTTATATCAATGATTTTAATCGGATATAAAATAAGATGCGTAGCTATGACACTTGCTATTTATTTAATGATAGTAACTTTGGTTATGCATTTAGATCTATCAGATCCAGGACAAAAAGTTCATGTTTTAAAAAACTTAGCAATTATTGGCGGTTTGCTAGCGCTTGAATCAGCTGGAGCTGGATATTGTAGTTTGGAAGAAAAATAGGTTGGTAATTGGTAATTGGTAATTATAATTATATAATTGGATGATTAAATGGTTATGTTGAAAAATCCACATTTTGTGGATACACGGTTATTGACTTAAGTTTTAGTTTTTGAAAGAATAATATGGCTTTTCAATTACAAATATATAAATTATGTTATTTTTTGAGAGAAAATTAGGTTTAGGTTTAACAATAACTACCACTATTTTTATAGCAGGGTAGTTTTGTATTCTTAAAAAATTAGAAAATTAATAGCCCTGCTAAAACAGGGTTTTTTTGTATTTTAAAATTTAAAATGAATAATTATTTGAAAATTCGGGAACAGTTTTGCCCAAATAAGTTTTGTGAATTTTTTGAGAAAAAATTTAAAGGTAATGTGCAGATTCATAGCCAAAAAGAGAGAAGATTTAAGTGTAGTTTTTGTAAAAAAACTTGGGTGGAACATAAACATGAATTAATTTTTGGACTTAAGTCTTCAAAAGAAAAATTCGAGTCTGCAAAAAAGTTTTTTGATTTAGGGTTAAGTATTAGACAGATTGCTAGAAGAATAAAAGTTAGTCCTGGAACGGTGCAACGATGGAAGTCAAAATTTGAACAAGCGCAAAAATTTCAATATAACGATTTTCATGTACCGACATCGTAATTTTAACTTTTTTATAAACTTTTTATTAATTAATTTTTAATTATGAATATAATATCTTGTTCACATCCTGTGCCTGAAGATCAAAATGCTTATGAAAATCCGGAAGTTATGCGAGAATTAAGTGCAGAAGAACAAAAACAGTTTGATGATTTATGTAAAGAACAAAAACAGCGTGATCTTGATGACGAAAGAAAACAAATAAGGGCAGGTATCGATCGTCGTTTGATTGTGTCACGTTTTAATGGACATATTTAGAAAAAATAAAGCGACTGTGAGGATTTCATAGTCGCTTTTATTTTGGGTGGTATATAAAAAATCTCTTACTTTTTTGTAGTGAACCTTTAAAATAGTAAAGGAAATACTTATAGTTTATTTAAAAAAATGCAAATTTTCCCTTTAAAAACTCCTATTCTTAAATTAGCTTTTGATTTTGAAAAAGTGTTAGAAAAAGCTTTGGCAAACGCTAATTTAGTGTTGGAAGATTCAGATATTTTGATTATAGCTTCGAAAATAGTTGCATTACAACAAGGAAGAATTAAGAAACAAAAACTGAAAACTAAAAAGAATTTTTTAAAAGATTTAGTAAAAAAAGAAGCTAATTGGATTTCTCCTTATAACGGCTGGCTGACCTTGAAAGACGGTATTTTTATTGCTAACGCTGGAATTGACGAGTCTAATGTTCCTGAAGGAGAATGTATATTATGGCCTGAAAAACCTTATGAATTTGCCGATAAATTTTGTAAAAAAATCAAGAAAAAATTTGGCCTTCGTGATTTTGGAATAATTATCTGCGATTCACATTGCCTTCCTTTACGCCGTGGAGTTACTGGCGTTGCTCTTGGTTATGCCGGATTTGAAGGCGTACCAGATTTGCGCGGACAAAAAGATTTATATGGAAAAATTTTAAAACACACCACTAGAAATCTAGCAGATTCATTAAGTTCATCAGCGTTAATTGTGATGGGAGAAAGCAATGAATCAACACCATTAGCTTTGATCAGAAACGCACCAGTGAAATTTTTAAATAAAAAAATTAATCCAAATGACGTTAAAATTCCTTTAAAAGAAGATTTATTTTTTGGAGTGATAAATTTGGGAGAAAAGAAAATTTGAAGAACAAATTGACGGCATCAAAATAAATATTTTACCGGCATATAAATTTCTATTGTTTTGATTCCTTTACTGGAGATGACACGATAACATCTGTTGGTAAAGGATAAGGGCAACTATCTGTATTTGCATGATACAAATATTCTAAATATGTAAATCTATCTTCCAACAAAGTTAAATCTCTAGGATCTTCTTTGTAACCTAAGCCATCTTTAGATACAAAACTTGGCATATCAATGCTAAAATTACCAGCAGAATGCCAAGAGCCTTGGACGCCAACCTCAACACTTTCCGTATCTAGTTCATTCGCTTTATAATGATAAAAACGAAGCCCATCTGCTACTATAAATCCATCTGTTACCATAATAGAACGTACAACTGCACCATCAATCAAAAGATCAGGCAATATTACTTGATCTCCTTTTTTAAAACTACAAGCTAAAGAATATGTCCTTATTAATCGAAGTATCATTTTAGAAGAAAGCGTTCTTTCCCATGTTTTCCTCTTACCCGCGAAATCGGTATCTATTCGAGCGCCTATTACCCACAACCGACCACTAGGCTCTGAACGCTTATTTAATCCTTCTTCAAATTCCAAAGAGACTTCTTGACCATCTTTACATATTTGACCCGCTATTTTATCTAGCTCTTTCCCTTGATATTTTTCATAAGCTTTATCAGCTAATAATTCAGCCTTAAAAAGCCCTACTATGCCTATAAGAGCAATTATCGTTAAACGAAGAACCCTTTGCAAATTCATTATTAAATTCTTATTAGTCCTTTCATCTATCATCCCTTCACCTTCTCCTCCTTCATCTTCTCCTCCTTCATTCCCTTCATCTACATCATCATCTTGATCGTCGTCTTTTGGCGTTATTTCCTTAGTCATTGGCAAATTTTAAAAAATAAATGTTTTAACGAAGAAAATATTCTTACACTTATTTAAGAATTTGTCAAATTTTTATTTTATAAATTTACGGTCCCACTATAACCAAGACCTCCCTATTTAAATCAATAATTTTTCTCGCTATTTTTAAAACCTCTTTCTTAGTAACTTTATTAATTTTCTCTTCATAATTATTATCAAAATCATATCCAAGCCCGTATAATTCATCAGAACATAATTTATTTGCTTGAGCGGAATTGCTTTGAAAATTGACAGCAAAAACACCAGTTAAGAAATTTTTTGCATCATTTAATTCTTTATCAGTGATTCCCTTTTCTCTGATTTCTTTAAGTTCTCTTCTAAGTTCTTCAACGGCATGATCTGCTTTTTCTGGCGCGCAACCAATATAAGTAGCAAAAAATCCTGGACATTTAAAGCCAGATTTTTGCAAAGCTGTTAATGAATAAGCCAAGCTTTGTTTATCTCTTAAATTAATGAAAAGCCGACCTCCCATTCCCGCAAGAACTTTTTTTAAAATTTCCAAACTATAAATATTTGGATCGTCCATGGCCAGTCCTTCAAATCCCAAAACAATATTGGATTGATTTTTTTCTATTTTCAATAATTTTTTCTGACTTTTAGCGTTAAAATTCGGACTAAAATTGACAATTTTTTGCTTATTTTTACTATTTAAATCAGATAAATTTGCTTCTAAAAATTCGATTGTTTCTTTAAGTTTAACATCGCCAACAATTGTGATTACTATTTGTTTTGGATCAAGAAGAGAAAAATATTTTTCTTGCAAAATCTTTTGATTAAAATTTTTAATATTTTTAATCTTGCCTAATTGATTCAAAGCATACGGATGATTTTTGAATAAAATTTCCGAAAAAAGATCAAAAGATTTTTTAATCGGATTATCAAGTTCGCGATTAATTTCTTCCAAAATCATAGGCCTAACTTTTTCAATTTCCTTATTTTCAAAAGTCGGATTTTTCAAAATTTCCACTGCTAATTTCAAAGTTTTCAAAAAATTTCTGCTCAAAGACTGCCCTGTAAGCGAAATACTGTTTTGAGAAGAAAATCCATAAATCATACTAGCCATAGATTCAATCTGCAAACAAAGCTCCTCATTACTATATTTTTTAGTTCCTCTTGTCCAAGTTTGCGAGATAAAATTAGTAATGCCGTTATTTTTCTCATCCTCAACCAAAAGCCCTCCCAAAATAGCAATTTTGAAAGAAACAGACGGATTGGATTTATTAGGCTTAATTATTAAACGCAAACCGTTTTTAAGGATTGTTTTTGTAGTTTGGGTATTGTTAGGAGACATAGAATTAATTATGAATGGTGAATTGTAAATGGTAATGAGTAAATGGTAATGAGTAAATGGTAATGAGTAATTGGGGATGAGTAATTGGCAATTAATGCATAACGAATCACCTGCCCGACACAAATGTCATTCCTGTCCGAATTGGACAAGGCGGGCAGGCGGGCGAATCACGAACCACGATTAATGTTTTCCAAAATTTCTTTTTCTGTAATGTTTATTTTCTCTTTCTTCGGCACCAACAATCCTATCGTAACGTTTTCTTTGTTTAAATATTTTTTCGCCACTCTTTTCACATCTTTTACAGTAATTTTTCCTAAATTTTCTAAATATTTTTGAATCTTATCATAACCTCCCCCTATTAATTCAAATTGCCCTAAATTTCTAGCAATATCTTGAAAAGTTTCTTGACTATAAATAAATTGGCTTTCAATTTGCAACTTGGCTTTTTCAAGTTCTTTTTTTGATACCGCCTCAATTTGTAATTTATAAATTTCTTGAAAAACGGTAGCTAACGTTTTTTTAATTTTATCGCTATCAAGTTCAATATCTATAAAGCCAAAACCAGCATCTTTTGGTGTATAAGCATCAGCAAAAATGCTATGAACAAGCTTTAACTCTTCAAAAAGCTTTTTATGAAGCCGACTATCAAAACCATTACCAAGAATCGTAAAAATCAAATCAATAACCGGAGTGTCTTTATCTTTAAAAGCCGTAACGTGATAGCCAAAAGATAGGTATGTCCCTTCAAAATTTCGTTGCATAATTACAATTTTCGGTTTTTTTTGTTTTGGTTCTTGCAAAATTATATTTTTTGGACATTTTTTTGCTTTTATCTTGCCAAAAGTCTCTTGTAACATTTTTTTCAAATCTGTCTCCTCAATATTCGAAACTACAACTAGCGTCATATTGGAAGGCGTATAATATTTATTAAAAAAATTTAAAACCGTTTTCTGATCAATCCCTTTAATTGTTTTTTCATAGCCAATAACCGGATGATGATAGGGATGAAGATCATAAGCAATTTTAAAAAGTTCTTCCTGCAAAACATTATGCGGATCATCATTACATCTACGAAATTCTTCCATCACCACTTCCAATTCTTTTTTTAATCTATCAGGTTCGCAAGTCATTTCACTGACCATACTTGCTAAGATTTTCAAACCCAACTCGGTATTTTTAGACGGCATAGTAATATGATAAACAGTTTCATCATAATTGGTCCAAGCATTAAATTCGCCACCATGAGCCTCAACCAAATTGGCAATTTGCCCCTGAAATGGAAAAGTTTTGGTACCCTGAAAAAGCATATGTTCTTGAATATGTGCCAATCCTCCTTCATCTTGAAATTCAGCATTTTCAGCTCGAAGTTCATCACGCGACCCGATATTTATCCAAACCTGCAAAGCTGATACCTGAGCGTTTAAATTTTTTTGAAAAATAACCGTTAAGCCATTTTTAAGAATATATTTCATTTAAAAATTATCTGATAAATTTAAAAAAAAATAAGCATTTAACTTATAACATAAATAGTTGAAAATTTGGAATTAAAAAATTAATAATTATCTTAATAATATTTTCCAATTAGAACATGATATTTGAACGAGATAAAAGATTTATAAATAACATCTGAATAAATTATATAGAAAAAATCACATATTTTAGATTTTTAAATTTTAAAAATAAGTAAATTTATGTTATAATTAAAAGATAAAAAATTTTTACTTTCTTAAAAGAATAAAATGCTATATAAATCTCAAAATCAAAATTTTTTTCATTCTATAAGTTATATTTATAGAAATTCTAGTGAGAAAGTTATGATAGAAAAAGCAATAGTAGATGAAAAGCCAAAGCAAGCTTTAGAAGATTTAGCTACACATAAAATTATACAAATGGAAAAGGAAACCTTACAAACTCCTATCGCTCAAAGCACCCCAGAAGATAGAGATCTTAGGGAAAGTATGAAGCAAGCGAGACAAGAAGGTGAATATTTGCGACAAATGGAGGATCTCCTACAAAAAATACCGTCGTATGAAAATATTAATAAATTTCCAACATTTGTTTCGTTAAATCTTCTTCTTTATCTACATATAGAAGAAGAAATAAACGCTCTACAAAATCAAATAGCGCCTTTTAGGTCTACAGAAGAAAATTATTTAAACTATTATAAATATCTTGTTGAGATTCAAAAGCAATTACAGGATTTCATCAATAAGCTATTAGAAGCACCAACATTAGACGTTAACCTTCAAGCAAACTCAAGTTTTTTGGACGAAGAAATTCCATTTAACGAAATCAGCTTTCCTCCTAATATATTAGCCTATGGTAAAGATAAGCAAATATACCTCTTAGCCAAAAGTCGTTCTCATGAATACATTATTCAAATACCAGCCAATCCTAATTTACCACTCTCAGTTCACAGAACTTCCATTGCTTTAATAAGTAATAATAGCAATGGACAAGCATTTTGGAGAGGGGGGGAATTACCAGGTGAACAGATAGCAGCGGCTAATCAAAGGAAGAAAATAGAAATTTTAAGCAATTTAAGTTGGAGTAAAGCTGAATTAGAAACTGATAGAACAATTGATCCTGATGTCACGAATGACAATTTACCAAACAACTGGAGAGAATTTATAAAACTATTAAGAGCTAGACGGCAACACTAATGCCCAAAGCAAAGAATCAAAATTTTGATAAATTACGTTTTTTAAACAAAATCAACAAAATAAATAGTTTTGTTTTAAAATAGATATAAAAATATTTATTTACAAACAATTAGCTATTTATATGTTTAGAGAATATTTGAAAAAATTGTAAGAAAAGTTTAGAATAGTATTACTGTTAATTAATTTAATTTATGCAAATTTATAATTTTCAAATCGTAGTCACTCAAGATGAAAATGATATATATGTAGCAAAAGTACCAGATTTGCCAGGTTGCCATACCCAAGCAAAAAGTTTAGATGAATTATACAAAAGAGCTGGTGAGGCGATATCGCTATGTTTAGAAGTGCAAAAAAGCAAACAAACTCAAATAATTCCAGAAAAATTCATTGGAGTCCAACAAATTCAAGTAGCTGTATAAAATGCCAAAAATTCCCATTATCTCAGGTAAAAAACTCTTACGTGTTTTCAAGAAACATGGCTATATTAAAATCAGACAAAAAGGCAGTCATGTCTTTATCGAAAATCCTGAAAATAACACCTCCACAGTTATACCAATACATCAAAATGAAGATCTGGGAAAAGGCTTAATCAAAAGTATACTTAATGATTTAGAGTTAAGTGTTGAGGAACTGATAAGAATGATTGGTTAAAAAATTGTAAAAAAGAAATATCATTAGATTTTATAAAAAAAATTATCTTTTCTGCCTCTACTCACTCTCCTGCATATAATCAATCACAATACTAATAATTTTTTTATAGTTTCATTACAGGATTTAGAATCACAATTTTTTTATAAAAATAAGCGTTTCGTTCTTTATTTATACCGGGATTTGACTAAAAATATCAAACACCAAGAATCCTGGGAAAATTATTAAAAATGTAAATCCTGGGAAAAAGCTATTTTTTTAAAATTGGCGGATTCAAGTTTGAAATGCATAATTTGTGAGGCTTGAAAACACCTCAAAAGGGGTATGATAATTGAGAGATTTACGAGGTCTATTATTGA
>Ga0208373_1003056_pt1 | contig 17058 bp, 18 predicted proteins | sample RifOxyC2_FD_184036 | JGI IMG/M metagenome (GOLD analysis project Ga0208373, IMG submission 184036) | Soil microbial communities from Rifle, Colorado - Rifle Oxygen_injection C2 (SPAdes) | ecosystem: Environmental > Terrestrial > Deep subsurface > Rock core/Sediment | place: Rifle, Colorado...
TTGCTGGCTATTTTGGATAAAAGCTATCCCGTCAATCGCGTCACTATTCCAGCCGAAAATAATAATGGCAATAACCAAGATATTAGTTTGAGGATAGAGGGGCCAACTAATACTATTTGTTTAGCCGAGCATTTGACAGCTACTAATGTCTTGGCTTTAGTAGTGGAAGCCAGTACTATTTGTAATTTTACTTATCAAATTACTGATACAGAATATGGACCTTATTTATCGGAGATCGCTGGCTTTAGTGGACAAGGTTTAAATGGTTGGCAATATTGGCTTAATTGGCAACCTGGTACTCAAAGTGCTGATCAAGCACAAATACAGGCTCAAGACGAGGTTTTATGGGCTTACGGTCAATTTAGTATTCAGCCAAGTAAAGTAGAGGCTAGTGTGGACAATGCTGGACATTTGAGTGGACATTTACAGTATTATGATCAGACCTGGCAAGATTTAGCTCAAACTACTATTAATATTGGTGGACAAAATTATGTCACTAATGCTCAAGGTTTGTTTAGCGTAGCTTTGACGCAAGCAGGTGCTTACCCAGTTTATTTTAATGGTAGCGAAGCATTTATTCGTAGTAATAAAATTTATTTAAACTACGGTGCCTCAAGTAGTAATCAAAGCGTAGATTTGAGTGTCAATGTCGTGCCAACTGGCAATCAAGAGTATGATCAAATTAGTTTTTTTGTCAGCCAAAATCAAATTAATTTTGGTAATTTAGAACGGGGACAAATCGGTGAAACTATTTTGCAAGTCACTAATTCTGGTAATGTCAATATTGCTTTAGAGGCCAATATTTTAGGCGATAGTGTTTTGACACAAAACACTACTTTAAATAATCAGATTTGGACAGACTTTGGACAAAATTTAAATATTGGACAAAATGCTAATTTAAACGTACGTTTGAGTGTACCTAGTACAGCTTCTTTTGGTCAACATCAAGGGCAATTAATTTTTTGGGCTAGTGCTCTTTAAAATATAATGAAAAAATTTATTTTTAGCTTAATTTTTTTCTTTTTATTTATCCCCCACGCGCAAGCAGTAGGACTGACTTTAAGTCCAGCTAAAATAGAAGTAGTTTATCCAAGAATTAAATCAGCAGAATTAATAATTACTAATATTTCTAGTGAACCGATTTTAGTCAAAATTTCACCAGATAATTGGATCAAAGAGATTATTATTCATGACGCAGAGTTTGCGCTCATGCCCGAGGCAAAAACTAAAGTAAAGATTGATTTTAATTTTTCTGTTCATAAATCTCAAATTTACCAAACAAATTTAAGTGTGGTAGCCAACGCCTTGTCAGCGGCAAGTTTTAAGGCCGCCTCTGGTATCAAAGTGCCATTAAGTGTCAGTGTTACGCCAACTAAAACAAAATTAGTTTTGTTTATTTTTTTCCCAATTTTGCTTCTTTTCTTGGTAATTATTAGTATTTTTTATTATTATCAAAGAAAAAAATCACTTTTACATCGTTTACATTTGGATTTTTTAAGATTACACAAAAAACATCGTCATTGAGCGGATTTTTTGCTATAATAAAGGCAAATAAATATTAAAGCTTTTATATGACGCAAGAACAATTAGAACAAGTAATTTTACAAAATCAAGCTAGTATCGCTAAAATTGAAACTACGGTCTTAAAGATCAGAAAAAAACTTATTTTACAAGAGATAGCGGGTTATTTAAAACTAATTTTAATCGTGGGGCCAATACTTATTGGCTTGTTTTATTTATCTCCTTATCTTAAACAATACAGTGCTTTGATGGGTAATGCTTTGAGTGGCTTAAACTTGACATCTAATCTTGACGCGACTGATATTAGTCAGAAAAATAGTTTTTCTGCTACTGATATCAGTAAAGTTTTGTGTGATCCAAGCGCTAGACAAAGTCTAGTAGAAAGAATGTGTAATTAATTTTTTTAAATTCAGTGGAAGAATTAAAATTACAAATTAGTGAGTTACTTCAAAAAGTGGAGCAAGCTATTAATGCTTTGGCTTGGCCAGAAAAAGAGCAGGAATTGATAGATTTAAAACAGCAAATGTCAGCTCCTGATTTTTGGGCTACGCAAGAAATAGCCAAAACTGTTTCTAGCCGTTATGCTTATTTAGAAAATCTCAAAAATAATTGGTATAATTTACAACAGTCTTTATTAGATTTACAAAGTCTAGTTAAAGACGTAGACGCTAGCTCGCTACAAGAAGATATCAGCAAGCAATTAGCCGAAGCTGTAAAGCAATATGAATTATTAGCCACTGAATTATTTTTACAAGGTCAGTATGATCAGTGTCCAGCCATTATCACGATAAATGCTGGAGCAGGTGGTGATGATGCTCAAGATTGGGCACAGATGTTGGAGCGCATGTATTTACGCTTTGCGGAAAATCAAAATTGGCAAGTAGTTTTATTATCTCGTTCACCAGGAGCAGAAGCGGGTATCAAAAGTGCTACTTTTAAAATATCTGGTCTTTATGCTTATGGCTATTTAAAAAATGAAGCCGGTGTGCATCGCTTAGTGAGATTATCTCCTTATGACTCTGATCACGCGCGCCACACTTCTTTTGCGATGTTAGAAGTATTACCAGAGCTAAAAGAAGTGAGCTTCGTGATTAAAGACGAAGATTTAAAAATTGATACTTATCGCTCGTCTGGTAATGGCGGACAATCGGTCAATACCACTGATTCAGCAGTGCGTATCACGCATTTGCCGACTGGCTTAGTAGCTTCTTGTCAAAATGAACGTTCACAATTACAAAACAAACAGCAAGCGATGCTATACTTGCAGAGTAAATTGGCTAAGTTTTATCAAGCTGAACGAGATGAAGAAAAAAAAGCTTTGAAAGGCGAGTATACCCAAGCTGCTTGGGGTAATCAAATTCGTTCTTATGTTTTACATCCTTATAAATTAGTTAAAGACCATCGTAGTAATTATGAAAGTACTGATCCAGACAAAGTTTTAAATGGTGATTTATTAGCATTTATTAAAGCTAGATTACAACAACTGGTGGACTAATTTATTACCCCCTCTTTTTTTCTCCCCCTAAATTAGGGGGAGAAGGCGCGTGAGCGACAGAGGGGGTACTTCTACAATAAATCTCCCCGCCGTAGGCGGGGAGATTTATTTGCGGAGTTTTGATTTAAATAGATAAAACCATTTTAACTTCTAGAGGAGTAATAATTTTTTTCTTTTGTAAAAGATGAGTTAATTTATTTACTCCTCTTAATTCTGTTAATTTTCTGTCTAAATAATCTTTAGTCACCATTTGGGTATTTACCTTAGATTTGACACTACTTAAGTCTTGCTCTACATTGTCTAGCCTTTGTTCTACATTATCAAATCTTTGTTCAAAATTTTCAGATAGTTTATTGACCGCAAAAAGAATGTCATTGACTGTGGTTTTTAATTCACTAACATCTTTTTGTAAAATTGTTTCACTTTTCTTCATAAAGTTTTTTTAATATTTAAGTCTTTATATTATATCGCTAGCATTTAACTTTGTCAAAAAGTATTTAGTTTGGGCTAGTTTTAGTTTAAATGTGGCATTTGCGCTAGTTTCTTGAACTCAAGATATGGCTAATTTTTTCTTTTTGAAAAATATGTTATAATATAAACATGTTTGAACATCTCGTGCCTTCATATCATCTTGAGTTAGATCAAAAGCGTTCATCAAAACGATGGCGTTTTTATTTTGTCAGTTTTTTATTAGCAAGTTTGAGCCTTGTTTTTGCCTTATCTTGGAGTAAAGGACCAGCTTCTAAGGCAGAGGTCTTAAGTCCGAAAACTAATCAGCTCAAAGTAGCGATCGTTGATCAAAATACCACTGAAGTATTGCCGCAAGCTATTAATAATGTTTTATTTTCTTTTGTGTTGCAAACTGAACAAAATACTAGCTTACATAGTTTAGCAATTTCAGCCCCAGAAATAATCAAACAAGATATTTTTAAAGATCAAGTTAGACTATACGAAGGTCAGACGCAAATTGGTTCTTGGGAGTGGACTGAAGATGATAAAATGTTATTTAAACTAGATAATTATAGCTTGTCACCAGGCACACATGATTTTCAGTTAAGAGCCGATAATCTTCATGACTCTTTAGTGGGTCAGACTTTGACTTTTGGTTTTCAACAAGCGCAAGATATCGTGACTAGTGATGGCCACAGTTTTTATTTTGCCAAAGGCGAATTTCCTTTATTTAAAGCCAGCGTCAAAGTTTTAGAACATAGCCAAATTTTAGCTTATAATAATTTAAGTAAAACAAAATTTTTAGCTCCGCTAAATATTAATACCTTAGTAGCCGATTTTGCCTTATCAAGTCAAGGGGAAAGTTTTGCGATTAGGCGGATAGATTTTTTGGCTAGCAAGATTGATTCAGCTGATACTTTTTATTTAGCCAGTCACGGTCAAATGTTAGCTAAAGCTGAAGTGCAGCAAGATCATCTATTTTTTAATTTAAGTGATTTAGTTTTGAAGAATGATCAAGATTTAAATTTACAGCTTTGGGCAAATTTAAATAGCGGAGATAATTATGAGTTTACTTTAGCTAATTTATCAGCTAAAGGATTTTTATCCGGAGAAGAAGTGGATAATCAAGTAGATTTGGTTTTAAGTTCAGTGGAACCAAGAATAGATGTTTTGCAAGTCAAAACAGATTTTCAACAAAGTTTATTAACCGACGATTGGGATAGCGTCTTTAAGATAAATTTGCAGGCTAATCATAGTGAAGAAGCAGCTTTATATAAACTTAATTTTCAAGTGACTGATTTTGGCTTAAATATTTTGGATTGGGACTTGTGGGTAAATGGTCAAGCTTATGCTGTGAAGCCAGATTGGCAAGGTCAATTATTAACTTTTGATTTTGGTGAAAATGGTGCGCTAATTAAGCAAGGTTTAGAGATAGAATTATTAGTTAAAGTAAAAATTTTAGGCGAGCAAGCTCGTTTGCAGTTGACTTTGTTAGGTGACGAAACAACTGATAGCGCTAATTTTCTTTGGTCAAGTAGTAAAGAAAAATACAACGCTTATTTATTACCAGATTTTCCCGTCACGCCAGTGATTTTAGAGCAGTAGCTAAAACATCGCTCAAAGCGGTGTTTTTTTGTTGAAGACAAAGGGCGGAATTGACTTTTATAGTATTTTCAGCTAAATTCAAAGCACAAAATAATTAAAGCGATTTTGATGGCCAAGAGTAAATTTTTCTTTTTGTTGTGCTTAGTTTTTTTACTGATAACAATTTTAGCGGTTTTAAAACCGGAGTTTTTAGTTTTCAAGGCAGAATTTTTATATCTGGCTTTATTTTTTATTTTATTTAGTTGGTCTTGGAAATATTTTTTATTTTTAGCTTTGATTTTTTTGAGCTTATGGCGAGTGAGTTGTTTTAGCGAGGCAGAATTGCAAGTAAAAAACAATTTTGTTTTTGAACAAACTTATCATTATCAAGCGCAAGTTTTGGAAAGCAATAAAAGATTAGCTGATTGGCAGTTAATAGTGGAGCCAAATAATTTAGCGAATTTTTCGGGAAAGATTTTAGTTTTTGTACCTTTATATCCAGAATATCAAGTTAATGATATTTTAGATATCACTTGCAAAATCTTTGCTCCAGAAAAAATTATTACTAATGGTCGCAGTTTTTCTTATGATAAATATTTAGCCCAAAATAAAATCTTTGCTCAATGTTTTCGTCCCCAAATAACCAAGCTCAATCAAACTAGTAATTTATCTAGTTTTTTAAAATTACGGCAATATTTTTGGCAAAATTTAAATATTTATTTGCGTGAGCCAGCCTCGTCTTTGGCCAAGGCCATGTTGTTAGATGATAGAGGAGAACTAACTAAAGAAGTAAAAAATGATTTTGCCCGCACTGGTTTAAGTCACTTGATTGCTATTTCTGGCTCGCATTTAGTGATCATTATTTGGTTAGTAGAAGCTTTATTGTTTGCTTGCGGTTTATCTCGGAATCAAATTTTTTATCTAATTATTTTTACTTTATTTTTTTATCTAGCCTTGATTGGCTGGCCAGCTTCGGCTGGCAGATCAGTTTTGATGGCGTCAGTGGCTTTGCTGGGGCCATTTTTAGGACGCAAAGTTTTATCGATCAATAATTTGTTATTAAGTGTAGTGATTTTGACTTGGCTCAATCCTTATGCCTTGCTGTATGACATTGGTTTTCAGCTGTCATTTTTAGCAGTTTTAGGCTTGTTGTTTTATAGTCATTGGTGGCAAAAAAAATTAAGTTTTTTACCCAGTTATTTTCAAGAGACTTTAAGTATCACAATTGCTGCGCAAATTTTTACTTGGCCCTTGATTGTTTATAATTTTCAAACTTTTTCTATTGTTACTTTTTTAGCAAATTTAGTTTTATTGCCATTATTTCCACCCTTGTTGGGCTTTGGTTTATTGACGATGATTTTTGGGCATTGGCCAATAGTTTGTATATTTTCCTGGCCTTTGTTTTTATTATTTAAGCTTTTAGTAGTCACTAATCATTTTTTAGCGAGTTTTACTTGGTCAGCTTATCCGGTAAATTTTTTTAGCTTTCCTTTATTTATTTTGAGTTTAAGTATGATTTTTATTTTTACTTATTATTTTAAACCTCACAAAAAAATAGCATGAATAAAAAATTAATTATTATTACTATTTTTTGTGGTGTTTTATTTTTAGGACTTTCTTTATTTTTCGATAATAAAAAGTTAAGAGTAGATTTTTTAGACGTCGGCCAAGGTGATGCGATTTTATTAAACTTACCACAAGGCACTAGAATATTAGTAGATGGTGGGCCAGATAATTTATTATTAAATCGTTTAGGCGAAGTTTTACCTTGGTGGGAACATAAAATAGATTATGTAGTGATTTCTCATTATCACGCTGATCATATTTTAGGCTTGATAGAGTTAGTGAATAAATATCAAGTTGGCGAAGTCTTAACGACTGCTCATCAGCCAGATGATTTTTTATATCATATTTTGATAAATAAACTAAAAGCTAAAAATATTCCGATAGTTTTTGTGCAAGCTGGCCAAACTTTTGATTTTGCTAAAAATATTTCGGCGCAAGTTTATTCTGCTGAAAGTGATAATGAAGATTATAATAATAATTCGCTAGTCTTAAAATTAGATTATTTACAAACCAGTTTATTATTAACCGGAGATTTGACAACAGAAATAGAAGATAAATTAGTTAAAAGTGGTTTAGATTTGCAAGCAGATTTATTAAAAGTGGCTCATCATGGTAGTCGTTATTCTTCTAGCCAAGCATTTTTAGCTAAAGTTGAGCCAAAATTTTGTGTGATTTCGGTGGGTGAGGATAATGATTTTCAACATCCGCATCCAGAAGCTTTGGCTAGATTAAGTGCTTCGGGCTGTCAGATGTATTTGACGGAAAGTTTTGGTACTTTGAGCTGGCAAAGTGCTGGGCAAGCTTGGAATTTGCTAGATTAAATGCGCTTGCTTTTTGTAAATAATTTGCTTATAATAAAGGCATAATTTAATAATTTGTAATTTATGGCAGAGACAAAAGTAAAAATTCTTCTGATTGAAGACGAGGAAATGCTCGCTAATATGTATGAAGTTAAGTTTCAAAACGAAGGTTTTGATATTATCAAAGCTTTAGATGGGGCAATTGGTTTAGAATTAAGTAAGACCACAAGCCCAGATTTAGTTTTGTTAGATGTTATTATGCCCAAGATGGATGGCTTTTCTGTCTTACGGGCGATGCGTGAAGATCCAAAAACTAAAGATTTGCCAGTGCTTTTGTTGACAAATTTAGGCCAAGATGAAGATGTGGCTAAAGGCAAAGAACTAGGAGCAATTGGTTATTTAGTCAAAGCTAATGTCACTCCCGCTGAAGTGGTAGAAGTAGTTAAACGCGAGCTGGCAAAGCTTGGCAAATAAATTTTAACATTTTTTTAAATTTAAGCTAGCTTATACACAAAAGCTAGTTTAAATTATCTTAATTATAAGTATTTTGTATGATGAATTTTAAAAAAGAAAAAACTTTTGTAATGATTAAACCTGATGGAGTCAAAAAAGGCTTAATCGGAGAAATTATTAGACGTTTTGAACAACGAGACTTAAAAGTAGTTGCCCTAGAGATGTTTCAGCCTACCAAGGAACAAATTGACGAACATTATCCGAAAGACGAGGCTTGGATCAGCCGTTTAGGGCAAAAGACTTTGAAGACTTATGAAAAATATGGCATCAAAGCCCAAGACGAATTGGGCACTGATAATGATTTAGAAATAGGTAAAATGGTTAGAGGGTGGTTGGTTGAATATATGATATCTGCTCCATTAGTACGTATGGTAATAGAGGGGATTCATTCAGTAGATATGGTGAGAAAGATTTGTGGTGTTACTTTGCCATCTTTAGCTGACATGGGTACAATTCGTGGAGATTATTCATCTGATTCTCCTTCAGTAGCTAATACTGAAAAAAGAGCTGTTATGAATTTGGTTCATGCCTCTGAAACTCCCGAAGAAGCTCAACATGAAATTAAACATTGGTTTGGAGATCGAGAAGTAATTTTTGAATATCAACGTTTTATTGACTAATTTAAAATATTATTTTTAACCGCCTCCCCGTATACGCGGGGAGGCGGTTTTGTAAGAATATATTATGCTAAAGAATAAACGACAAAAAGCCATCGGGGTATTTGACTCTGGATTCGGTGGTTTAAATATCATGCAAAGTTTAGTAAAAGTTTTGCCAAAATATGATTTTGTTTATTTAGGAGATACAGCTCGGATTCCTTATGGTACTCGTTCACCAGAAGTAGTTTATGAATTCACCAAACAAGCGGTAGATTTTTTATTTGCTAAAAAATGTGAGTTGATCATTTTTGCTTGTAATACTGCTTCTAGCGATGCTTTACGTCATATTCAAAGAGAATATTTACCCAAATATTATCCTAGTAAGAAAGTTTTAGGCGTGATTATTCCTACAGTTGAAGTAGCAAATAGTAAAACAAAAAATAAAAAAATTGGTGTAATTGCCACCGAGGGCACAGTATTGTCTGGTGCTTTTTCTAGAGAAATCTTAAAAATAAACCCACAAGTAAAAGTTTGGCAAAATGCTTGTCCGTTATTAGTGTCTGTCATTGAAGCGGGTGAACAAGATTCGGTAATTATGGAAATTTTATTAAAAAAATATCTTAAGCCATTAATTGCTAAAAAAATAGATACTTTGATCTTAGGTTGTACGCATTATGGTATTTTAAAAAATAAAATTAAAAAAATTGTTGGCAATAATATTTTTGTTATTTCTGAAGCAGAAATTGTGGCTAGTAAATTAAAAGATTATTTAAAACGACATTCAGAAATAGAGTCAAAGCTAAGTAAAAAAAGCGTAAACACTTTTTATTCAACTGATTTAACTGATAAATTTCAACTTTTAGGTACTAAATTTTTTGGTAAAAAAATCACAGTCCAAAAGGCGAAGCTAATTTAAAATTTAGCACCCCCTCTCAAGGGTATTTTATTTAAAAATATTTTGTGCTATATTTAAATGGCGCTCGGTTTGACAATAAAAAACTCTACAATCTGACTTAATTGGGATTCTTATATTATTTAGGGCTGTGGTCTTAAATTGCGGAAACCCACCTGATTTTTCAGGGGTTGGAATTGTCAAACTTTAGGGCGCAAATATTTAGCCGTCTGCCTCTAAATCGTTTTACCGATTCATAGTGGTCGGTTTTAATTTTTTGATTTTCTTATGAAACAAGATACATTACAAAAATTTTTGGCTGATAAAAAAATTGTCGCTGTGGTCTGTAATCAGTGGGGTGATACCGGCAAAGGCAAATTAGTAGATTTATTGAGTTCTTGGGCAGATATCATCATTCGTGGTACTGGTGGTGCTAATGCTGGACATACTATCTTGGTAAATGATCAAGAGCATATTTTTCATTTGCTTCCTTCTGGGATTTTGCATGATCAAGCTGGCAAAATAAATATTTTAGGTCGCGGCGTTGCTTTCGATCCTAAGATAGTGATTGATGAGCTGGATTTATTAGCCGAAAGTGATATTAGCGTAAAAAATTTAAAAATCAGTCATCAAGCACCATTGATGTTGCCTTATCATTTGTTGATTGACCGAATGTCAGATATGACAGCTAAAGTTGGTACTACTGGCCGTGGCATTGGGCCACTTTATGCTGATTTTATCAGTCGTCAGAGTTTATTTGTTAATGATATTTTTGCTAAAGATAGTTTTAAAATAAAACTTGAAAAATTTTTAGCCACTAAAAAAAATATTTTAGCGCAGCTAGACAAAGATCTGGCTAAACAAATTTTATTACATCCACATTTAGGGGCTGGTTTATTTTTTGATGAGCAAAATATTTTGTCAGTTGATAGCATAGTAGAAAAATATTCTGAATACGCTTTGAGGCTAAAAGATTTTGTGATTAATCTAGAATTATTTTTGCAACTTGCTAAAAAAGAGCAGAAAAATATTTTATTAGAAGGTGCCCAAGGAGTTTTGTTAAGCATTGATTATGGTACGACAAAATTTCAGACTGCTTCGGACTGTACACTAGCTGGTCTGGCTAAAGGTTGTGGTCTTAGAGAGCGAGAAGTTGATTATGTTTTTGGGATTGCTAAAGCTTTTTATATGACGCGTGTCGGCAATGGACCTTTCCCTAGCGAGCTGGGTGCAAAACTTAGTGAAGACTATTGTGCAACTGGTCACACTAAAGAAGAAGAAAAAAAGAAATACGCTAGTAAAATTTCTGACTTGCTTAAAGAAGATGATTTCTCCCAAGGCATTGCTTTTCGTTTAATGGGTCGTGAATATGGTGCTACCACTGGACGCCCACGACGCACTGGCTGGCTAGATTTAGTGGCTTTGAAATACGCTATGCAGTTTAATGGTCAGAATTTAAGTCTGACTAAAATAGATGTTTTGACTGATATCGAAAAAATTAAATTATGTGTAAAATATAAATATACTGGTCCGGAAATCTTTTATGCTGGAGAAGTTTTAAAAACAAATCAAGAGATAGATTATTTTATTCCTGATTCAGATATTTTGTATCATTGCCAGCCGATTTATCAAGAGTTTAGTGGCTGGACAGAGGATTTGACGCAAATCGAAGATTATCAAGCTTTGCCTCAAGCTGTAAAAACTTTAGTGGAGTTTATCGAAAATTATACTACTGGGCAAATAGATTTATTATCTGTTGGTCCGGATAGAGAACAAACTATTATTAAAATTTAATTATTTAAGTTTTTAAAACACCCCCGCGAAGCGGGGGTGTTTTTAGGATAAAATTATTTTTGTGTCTGCTAGAGTTAAAATTTTCTTTTGTTGTAAGATATTAGTTAATTTATTTACTCTTTGATGTTTTGGGGTTTCTTCAAGTCTAAATTCGGCAAATTTTCTGTCTAGATAATCTTTAGTGACCATTTGTGTGTTAATTATACCCTCGACATTACCCACTCTTTGTTCTAGGCTGTCTACTTTTTGTTCTAGATTGTCTAATCTTTGGTCAACGCCAGTAAATCTTTGATCTATATCATCAGACAGCTTATTGACAGCTAATAATATATCTCTAGTGGTGACTTTTGCTTCCTTAAATTTTTGTGTGCTTTTCTTCATAGCATTTATTTTAATAATTAGTTATTTTATTATATAGTTTGTTTTTGGCTTTGTCAAAAAGTATAAAAAAATCCCCCGGCATTCGCCGGGGGATTTTAGAAAAATAAATTTTAAGCTTCTTTGGCTTTATGTTTATTGATAGTTTTAATACAATTAGTGCAGACGGATAATTTTTTTCCATCTACTTTTTTGCTCTGTAAATTAATACTCATGCGACGTTTGGTAGCGATATTAGAATGACTACGGCTATTACCAATAACAGCTTTACGTTCACAAATTTCACACATTTTGGACATATGTTTATTCTTTTCTTAAATTAAGATATAATAGGTGTAAATAAATTAACATAAAAATTAAGTTTTGTAAAGACTATGCTTTTTAATCTTTTGTTTACTAGTCCGATGATGTTTTTGGTGGTTGTCTTGGTTTTGATCTATGCTTTGACTATTCACGAGTTTGCCCATGCCCTTGCGGCCACTATTTTGGGTGATCAAACAGCTAATTTTAGTGGTCGTTTGACTTTGAATCCTTTAGCTCATCTAGAGTTTTTTGGTACCATGATGTTACTTTTGGCGGGTTTTGGCTGGGGAAAGCCAGTACCGGTTAACCCTTATAATTTGAAATATAAGAAGTGGGGAGAGGCCATAGTGGCTCTAGCTGGGCCAATTTCTAACTTTATTAGCGTAGGTCTATTTATTGTTATTTTTCGTTTAATAGCCCCAAATTTAGCTCCAGACAACATGCTGGTGGTATTTCTTAGTACTTTGATTGTGGTGAATTTGACCTTAGGTGTTTTTAACTTAATTCCTATCCCGCCACTGGATGGTTCTAAAGTGCTATTCGCTGCTTTGCCTAATAGTTTAGCTGATTTTAAGCAAAAATTAGCTGTTAATGGCCCTTGGGTTTTGTTAATCTTTATTATCTGTGATAATTTCTTAGGTTTTAACATTTTTGGTCGTATTTTCGATTTTTTCTTGAATTTAGTTAGTTATTTCTTATAATATCCTTGACTTTATTATTTTTTTATGCTACTTTATGGAGGACTTTTTAAATAAAAAAATCATAATTTATTAAAATTTATTTTAAAGATTTATGCCTACAGTTGGTCAATTATTAAGAAACCCAAGAAAAAGTAGCAAAGCTAAAAGCGTTACTCCAGCTTTGCGTACTACTTTAAACACTTTACGTCGTACCAAAAAAGATCGACCTAAAGGTGCGCCTTTTAAAAGAGGTGTCTGTTTAAAAGTGACTACCACCACTCCAAAAAAACCTAATTCAGCTTTACGTAAAATAGCTAGGGTCAGATTATCAAATGGTATGGAAGTGACAGCGTATATTCCCGGTGAAGGTCATAATTTACAAGAACACAGCATCGTCATGATCCGTGGTGGAAAAGTAAAAGATTTGCCTGGCGTTCGTTATCACATTGTCCGTGGTGTTTATGATACTCAAGGTGTAGCTAAGAGAAAACAAGGCCGTTCTCTATACGGTGCTAAGAAAGATAAATAAATTCTATGAGAGGTAAACAAGCTCCAAAAAGAAGTATTGCTCCAGATCCAAAATTTAATCGTTTAGATTTAGCTAAATTGATTAATAAAATCATGCAAGATGGCAAAAAAAACACTGCGCAAAAAATAGTTTACGGTGCTTTTGCTTATATTTCTGATAAAACTAAAAAAGATCCAATCGAGATTTATGAAAGTGCGATGCGCAATATTTCTCCAAACTTGGAAGTTAAAGGTAAGAGAATTGGTGGCGCTAACTACCAAGTACCGATTGTGGTCACTGGTGAACGCAAAATGACTTTAGCTCATCGCTGGCTCATCGCCGCTGCGCAACATCGTAAAGGTGCGGCTATGTTCAAGAGATTGGGCGAAGAATTATTAGCCGCAGCTTCAGGTGAAGGTGAGGCCATGAAAAAGAGAGAAGATGTTCATCGTATGGCTGAAGCTAATAAAGCCTTTGCTCACTTTGCCTAAGACAGTTTTCAAGTTGTAAAGTTGGCAAGTCGCCAAGTTTACTTTTTATTTTGAAGAAAAGCTATTTATGTCAAAAATTGAAAATTTTGAAAATATTGCCACCTGGCAAAAGTCTCAAAAAGTATGTTTAGATATTTATAAATTATTTAGAAATAGTAAAGATTTTTCTTTTAGAGACCAAATTTGTCGCGCAGCGGTTTCAGTAAATAATAATATTGCTGAAGGATTTGAAAGAATGACACAAAAGGAATTTATTGCCTTTTTATTTATCGCCAGAGGTTCTTGTGGCGAAGTAAGATCAATGTTGTATCTAGCTAGAGACTTGGATTATATTACAGAACATAATTTTACAGTAATGCAAGAAAAGGTGACGGAAGTTTCTAAAATGATTTATGGACTTATTAAGTATTTAAAAAATAATAATTTTATAACAAATAAATAAGTTAACCAGCAAGTTAATAGCTTGCTAACTTGTTAACTTGCTAACTTTAAAACTACTATTATGGCTAGAGTTCATCCCTTAGACAAAGTAAGAAACATTGGTATCATTGCTCATATTGATGCTGGTAAAACCACCGTTACTGAACGCATTCTTTTTTATACTGGTAAAAAACATAAGATTGGTGAAGTTCATGAAGGTAAAGCCGAAATGGACTGGATGGAGCAAGAGCGTGAACGTGGTATTACTATCACTTCAGCCGCTACTACTTGTTTTTGGCCAATTGCTGATTGGGCTGGTGGCGGAACCGCTAATATCAATATTATCGATACTCCAGGCCACGTAGATTTTACTGTCGAAGTAGAAAGATCTTTGCGTGTCTTAGATGGTGGCGTGATTGTTTTTGATGGTGTGGCTGGTGTCGAGCCGCAGTCAGAAACTGTGTGGCGTCAAGCAGATAAATATCATGTACCAAGATTGGCTTTTGTCAACAAAATGGATCGCATGGGTGCTGACTTTTATTTTGACTTAAAAACTATTCACGAACGTTTGACCAAGCGTGCTCATCCAATGCAATTGCCTATCGGAGCCGCGGAAACTTTTCAAGGTATTATCAATTTGTTTGAACGCGAAGCTTGGTTTTATCTAGATGAAGATGGCAAGCTATTTGAAAAGCGTGAAATTCCAGAAGATTTGAAAGATAAAGTAGAGGAATATCGGGCTAAATTAGTCGAAGCTATCGTCGAAACAGATGAAAATTTGACTGATAAATATTTAGCTGGCGAAGAACTAACTATCGCTGAATTGCAATTAGCTTTACGCCAAGCTGTTATTCACAATAAAATTGTCCCAATTTTATGCGGCTCCGCTTTGAAAAATAAAGGTGTGCAATTTTTACTTGATGCCGTGACGGCTTATTTGCCATCTCCTTTAGATGCTCCAGCCATTGAAGGTTGGGATCCAAAAGATAAAGAAAAGAAAATTTTAGTCAAACCAGCCGATGCCGAGCCAATGGTTGCCCTAGCTTTTAAAGTGGCCACCGATCCTTTTGTTGGTCGTTTGACTTTTATCCGTTTATATTCTGGCTATTTAAATGCTGGTTCTTATGTTTTAAATGTCAATAATAACACCAAAGAAAGAATTGGTCGTATTGTCAGGATGCATGCTAATGCTCGTGAGGAAGTGACCGAGGTTTTTGCTGGTGATATCGTGGCGGTGGTTGGCTTGAAAGACACGACGACTGGTAATACTTTGTCAGACGTCAATCATCCAGTTGTTTTAGAAAGTATGGAATTCCCAGATCCAGTTATTTTCGTGGCCGTAGAGCCAAAGACTAAAGCTGATCAAGAAAAAATGGGTATGGCTTTGGCAAAATTAGCCGAAGAAGATCCTACTTTTACTGTCAAAAGTGATCCAGAAACTAATCAAACCATTATCGGTGGTATGGGCGAATTACACTTAGACATCATTGTCGATCGTATGAAACGAGAGTTTACTGTCGAGGCCAATGTCGGCGCTCCACAAGTTGCTTTTAAAGAAACTATTACTGTCCCAGCTCAAGGTGAAGGTAAATTCATCAAACAGTCTGGTGGACGTGGACAATATGGTCATTGTTGGCTAAAGATCGAGCCCAAAGAACGTGGCACTGGTTTTGAATTCGTTGATGAACTAAAAGGTGGTGCTATTCCTAGAGAATATGTACCAGCTATTGAAAAGGGTATTAAAGAAACTTTGTCTAATGGTATTTTGGCTGGTTATGAAATCCAAGATGTTAAAGCCGTTGTGTATGATGGTTCTTATCATGAAGTTGACTCTTCAGAAGCCGCTTTCAAAATGGCTGGCTCTATGGCTTTCAAAACCGCTTTCAATGCCGCTAAACCAGTTATTTTAGAGCCAATCATGGCCGTCGAAGCAGTGACTCCAGAACAATACATGGGCGATGTGATAGGCGACTTAAACTCTAAACGTGGTCAGATCAATGAAATGACCGATAGAGTTGGGGTCAAAGTTATCCACGCCGATGTGCCTTTGTCAGAAATGTTTGGCTATGCTACATCTTTGCGTAGTATGACTCAAGGACGTGCTAGCTATAGTATGGAGTTTCATCACTACCAAGCGGTGCCAAGTAATGTCGCCGAAGAAATAAAGAAAAAGAAAGGTAAATAAAAGTATATTTAAAACACCCCTGTCATCCTCGCGAAAGCGGGGACGGGGGTGTTTTGTCTTAAATAAAAATATATTGTATAATGTTATTGTTTTTATATTTATGCTAAATACAAATAAAATCAGAAAATTTTTTCCAGCCATTAAAGCCGGTAGAATCATTTCTAACAACGCCGCTAGCACACAGGTGCCTAGTCAGCTATTAGATTTATTAAAGAAATTAGTAGTAAAATACGAAAATGTCCATCGTGGTCAATCTGACGCTTCACTGGAAACAACTAGAGAGTTTGAATTTGCTTATGACACGATTGCGCAATTTGTGAACGCAGCGTCTCGTAAAAATATTGTTTTGTATCGCAACACCACCGAAGCCATCAATGCTGTCATGTATTCTTTGATGACCGAATTCAAAGACGGTGACAATGTAGTGACCACTTTTATGGAGCATAATTCGAATTATGTTCCGTGGTATGGTTTGACGAAAGAGATTTTAGCTAAATTTGGCATCAAAGTAGAGTGCCGTTTAGCTAAATTTGATAAAGTGACTGGTCAGCTTGATTTAGAACATTTTAAATCTTTAGTAGACAAGAGGACAAAATTAGTTTGTTGCACTGGTGCCTCAAATTTTTTAGGTACCAAAAATCCACTAAAAAAAATCCGAGCGATTGCTGATGCTAGTGGCTATCAGCAGCCAAATGGAGAGAAAAAATCTTATTTTTTGATTGATGCTGCCCAATTAGCCCCTAATGCTTTTATCGATGTCAAGAGTTTAGACGTCGATTTTTTAGTTTGGTCTTTTCATAAGATGTTAGCTCCTTTTGGCATGGGAGCCTTATATGCTAGAGAAAAATTATTATTAGGCATGAAACCATTTCTTTATGG
>Ga0208373_1003060_pt1 | contig 17036 bp, 19 predicted proteins | sample RifOxyC2_FD_184036 | JGI IMG/M metagenome (GOLD analysis project Ga0208373, IMG submission 184036) | Soil microbial communities from Rifle, Colorado - Rifle Oxygen_injection C2 (SPAdes) | ecosystem: Environmental > Terrestrial > Deep subsurface > Rock core/Sediment | place: Rifle, Colorado...
AAACAAATTATTAATTTCAAAAAGTGGTGAAACAACAAAATCTGATAAAACTATGATAGAGCAAACTAATTCTACAGTTGGAAAATTAGAGAATATTTTTTTACAGGTGGATGAGCCGAAAAACAATATTACAGTAAACAATCCAATAGTCAATATAAGCGGCAAAACAATTCCAAATGCCTATATTTTTATCAATGAGCAGGAATTGAGAGCAGATATAAACGGAGGATTTGTATCAGCAACCACACTGGACGAAGGAGAAAACTTTATTCTTATAGTCACCTCCGACGATTTAGGCAATAGTATTGAGAAAGATATTTTAGTAAATTTGGAAACAACACAGTAAGTGCAACCTTTTGGAGAGATGTTGCATATATGGGGTATAGGTAGTTCATAAAGTTATAAAGTTTATAAAGAGAAAAACAAATATGAAAAAAATATCTTTAGGTATAATCGTTTTAGCTACATTTTTAACAATTTCTGTATCTCCTGTAATAGCCTTAACACCGTTAAGAAATGAAATCAGAAATACAATCAGAGAAACGGTTGAAGAGGGAGAAAATGAAGGATCAGGAACACCACAAATAAGGAAAGAAGTAAGGAAAAATGTTCGAAAAGAATTAAAAGAAGATAGAATGGGTTTGCTTGAAAAGGTTAAAAACTTTATGAAAAAAAACCTCCGATTTGAAGCAAGGGTAAAAGGAGAAATTACAGCCATTAATACCGGACTTAATAATTTTTCAATGACAAGCGGGGATGGAGACTTTCAGATAAATATTACCGATAAAACTAAATTTTTGAGAAAATTTGGCGGGAAAAGTGCCTTAAGCGAATATTCAGTGGGTAACGAAGTGGTGGTTTTTGGCAAATTTACAGATGATACTAAGCTGATAATTGATGCTAAAACCGTCAGAAATAATTCAATTCAAAAACGAAAAGGAGCGTTTTTTGGAAAAGTAACGATAAAAAATACTGATAATTTTGTTATAGAGACTATTGAGCGGGGAACTCAAACAGTATATTTCGGTGTAGCCAAATTTGTTCAAAGAAATGAAACAGCCATGGTTTATGGTGATCTTAAGGTTGGAGATAGAGTAAGAGTCAAGGGTGTTTGGGACAAAACCTTAAGTAAAATCAGCGAAGTGACACAGATAAAAGATTTTTCAATCCCGGCTATTGTCCCAACTGAGACCCCCGAGGATTGAGTTATTTAACTTTGACCATTTAAAAAGGCTGAAACTTGAATGTCCTCGTAATTTTAAAAATTTAACTTCAGGAAGGTTTAAGATACCAGCTTTTTGCCATACTAAAGCAACTAAGCTACCACAATATATTGCTTTAACCGTATTTTTTAATTTTTTTGTTAAAAAAGCGATTTTTGTCTTTGATTTCATGGGATCGAAATTTATTGCATAGAACTTTTTAATCAATGGGATCATGGAAAAAGAATAAACTGCCGGTTGGTTATCAATCACTCCAGAATCGTAAATTTCCTTGGCAATAAGACCGGCTTTTTTTATAATTTCTTTATCTTCAACGGGGGGTGGACCAAAAAAAATTTTTTTGTACCATCCCTTTTGATAAAGCTCAACATATTCTATTGCGGTTATAACTCTTAATCCTGATTTATCAGATAAATTATCAGTCAACGGACCGATTCCAAGACCCATTGGGGGAGGTGAAGCATTGAGTAAGAGTGCATCTAATAGATTAAGATTAGCTTCATCTTGATGAGGAATTATGGCAATATGATCAACAAAATCTTTTTCACGGACAAAATAAACCGCCCAACCTGGTTCAACCTTTATTTCTTTAGCCTTTTCTTTTAATTCATCCCAAGTCGGAAAATAAAGGGTTGTTAAATTTTCAAAGGAAACTTTTTGTATCTTATTCAGAAACGCTTCGAACTTATCGTGTATTGAGGCTATGCTCATAGCTAATAATAATACAATAAATACTATTAAATTATGGTACAATATAGTTCATTAATCCACCGATTTTTGATGGTGGCTTTTTTTGTATTATGGAAATTCGTAACGTTGTTATTATTGCTCACGTAGATCACGGTAAAACCACACTTGTGGACGCCATCCTTAAACAAACTCATACGTTCCGTGATAATCAAAAAGAGATGGGTGAGACTTTGATCATGGATTCCAATGATTTGGAGCGGGAAAAAGGGATTACTATATTGGCCAAAAACACAGCTGTTTTTTACAAAAAAACAAAAATTAATATCGTTGATACTCCGGGTCATGCTGACTTTGGCGGTGAAGTAGAACGGGTGATCAACATGGCCAGTGGCGCCATTCTATTAGTTGATGCGGCCGAAGGACCTCTTCCTCAAACTAAATTTGTTTTAAAAAAAGCGATTGAGGCAAAGCTGAAGTTAATTTTAATAATTAATAAAATTGATAAAAAAGACGCAAGGCCTAAGGAAGTTTTAGCTCAAGTTGAAGATTTAATTTTAGAGTTGGCACTGGACGAATCTTTTCTTCATTTCAAAACTCTTTACGCAGTTGGCCGTGATGGAAAAGCTTTTTATGATCTTCCGGAAAAATATGATTCCCAAAGCAAAGATAATCTTATACCACTTTTTGAAACAATAGTTAAAGAAATAGAAAATAGTGCTGTAAATGAAGATAAGCCTTTTCAGATGTTAATTTCCACTTTAGATTATGATAATTACGTTGGCCGGCTTTGTATCGGAGAAGTTTCCCAAGGAATATTGAAAAAAGATCAGCCAATAGTTTTGGTTCAAGACGATAAAATTATTGGTCGGTACCGGGCTCAAAAACTTTATACATTTGAGGGTTTACAAAAAAAAGAAGTTAATTGGGTGGCCAGTGGTGATATTGTGGCTATTGCTGGTATTCCCCAATTAACTATTGGTCAGACGATTTGTGATCCGTCAAGCCCAGTTAGTCTTCCGTCAATTAAAGTTGAAGATCCAACCATCAAAATTACAATTGGACCAAACACAAGTCCGTTTTCCGGACGTGAAGGAAAATTCTGTACTTCACGACAGATCAAAGAAAGATTGGAAAAAGAAAAACAAACTAATTTGGGACTCAAAATTGAACCGGATCCAGAAGGTGTTAATTATGTAGTTTATGGTCGAGGAGAACTTCACTTGGCAATTTTAATTGAGACGATGAGACGGGAAGGATATGAGCTTCAGGTTTCCAAACCTCAGGTTATTTACAAGAAAATTGATGGAGTGGTCCAGGAGCCGTTTGAAGAAGTGACGATTGATGTAGATAAAGATTATATGGGATTGGTCACTGAAGAGTTTGGAAAACGAAAAGGTGAGATGAAAGATATGGTGACAACCGGAAATACCACCAGATTAATTTATAAAATTTCAGATTATAACTTGCTTGGAGTAAGAAGCTCTTTGCTTACAAAAACGAGGGGAACGGCTGTTCTTAGTTCATACTTCTTAGGATATTTGCCGAAAGGATCAAAAATGGAATCGTCAAGAAATGGAGCACTCGTCGCAACAAAACCTGGTGTGACAGTTACTTATGGATTGGTAAAAAGTCAAAGCAGAGGAACTCTTTTTATTGGGATTGGTGTCCAAGTTTATGAAGGAATGGTTGTGGGTGTTTCGAGTCGAGAAATGGATATTGACGTTAATGTTGTTAAAGAAAAACAGCTTACAAATAACAGATCAGCTGGAGAAGGCGTTTCTGTTGGATTAATTCCAGCTTCTCCAATGTCACTCGAACAGGCCTTAGATTTTATAAATGATGATGAAATGCTTGAAGTTACCCCTCTTAATATTCGAATTCGAAAAACTCACCTTTTACCATCAAAACGTAGAGTTGAAGGTCGCAAAGCCGAAAATATATCCGAATAAAAAAACACTATCCTTCGTAATAAAAATTAATTTAAAACTAACAGATAGTGTTTTAATTCAGTGAATTAATAGCTTCTTCGATCATCTCGAAATCCGCCACCTCCACCTCCTCGGTTAAAACCGCCTCCACCTGGTCGCCTCTCTTCTCGAGGTCGGGCCACGTTAACGACGATTTTTCTACCTTCGACTTCTTTTTCATGCATCTGTTGAGTAGCTGCAGCAGCTGCCTCTTCGGTTGCGAATGTGACGAAACCGAAACCTTTTGATCGTCCAGACATTCTGTCTGTGATGATGACGGCTTCAGCAACTTCGCCAAATTGTGCAAATAATTCTTTTAAAGTATCGTTAGTCATTGTCCAAGGAAGATTTCCTACGTACAATTTTTTAGTATCCATTTATGTTTTTCACCTCCTTTTGATTAAATATGAATGTTATCCAGAAGTTTACAAACTGAATTGTTTTCCAAGTGCAGTTTTTCTACCATACTGAATTAACTTTAATAAGTATATCATAAAGAAGAGTTTTCTGACTGTCAAATGGATTTTACTGTTTATAAATTTATTTTTTCGATTGTAAAATTAATTTAAAAATATTAAGATTGATATCCAATGAATAGCTCGGAGTTATTTGTCAAATGTTTGGAGAGTGAAGGAGTCAAATATATCTTTGGCGTTCCTGGTGAGGAAAATTTACAGTTACTTCAGGCAATAAAATATTCTTCAATTCAATTTATTGTCACCCGGCATGAACAGGCAGCCGGGTTTATTGCTGCGACCATTGGTAGGTTAACCGGAATTCCCGGGGTTTGTCTATCAACTCTTGGTCCAGGAGCCACCAATTTAGTGACCAGTGCTGCTTACGCCCAACTTGGGGGAATGCCGGCTTTATTTATCACCGGTCAGAAACCGATAAAAAAAAGCAAACAGGGTAATTTCCAGATAATAAATACGGTTGAAATGTTTAAACCAATCACCAAATCAACCAAGCAGATTATCAATGGAGAAATGATTCCGACGATGGTTAGAGAAGCCTTTCGATTAGCAAAGTTAGAGCGACCAGGAGCAGTCCACTTAGAACTTCCGGAAGATGTGGCTAAAGAAATAGTCACTGGAGTTCCAATGGTAAATTATCATACTCGACGTCCTGTGGCTGAGGAAAAAGCAATAAAAAAAGCAGTTCAAATGATAGAAAAATCAAAGCATCCATTAGTATTAATTGGAGCAGGAGCTAATCGCAAAAGAACTTCACAAGTATTAACCGAACTTATTGAAAAAACTGGTATTCCTTTTTTTACCACTCAAATGGGTAAAGGGGTGGTGACAGAAAAACATTCACAATATTTAGGAACAGCCGCTTTATCTGAAAACGACTATATTCATTGTGCAATAAATAAAGCAGATTTAATTATTAATATTGGTCATGATACTATAGAAAAACCGCCATTTATCATGGATGAGAGTGATAAAAGAAAAGTGATCCATATAAATTTCTTTCCGGCCATAGTTGATCAAATTTATTTTCCCCAACATGAAGTGGTTGGAGATATTGCCAATACCGTCAGACATATTGGCAGTTTAATTAGTAAACGGCCGGATTGGGACTTTTCTTATTTTTATAAAATGCAGAAATATCTTAATTCTCATTTTCAGTTAAATACAAAAAAAGAACGTTTTCCTTACACCCCGCAACAAATAGTTAAAATTATAAGACAAAATATGAAGGAAGAAGATATTGTCACATTGGATAATGGTATGTATAAAATCTGGTTCGCGAGAAACTATCACACGTTGAAACAAAATACTTTATTGTTAGATAATTCTTTAGCTAGTATGGGAGCAGGGTTGCCGTCAGCAATGGCAGCCAAGATTGTTTTCCCGGAAAAGAAAGTCGTCGCAATTTGTGGTGATGGAGGATTTTTAATGAATTCTCAAGAACTTGAAACAGCTAATAGACTCAAGTTAAATTTGACGATTATTGTTTTAAAGGATAATGGTTTTGGGATGATTAAGTGGAAGCAAAAATCAATGGGTTTAGATGACTTTGCCCTAAATTTTGGAAATCCTGATTTTGTAGCCTTAGCAAAGTCATATGGGGCTAATGGTTATCGAGTTAAAAATTGTGATGATCTGGAAAAATATTTAGTAGAAATTTCTGACAAAAAAGGTGTTCATTTGATAGAGGTTCCAATTGATTATTCCGACGACTATAGAATCTTAGTTAAAGAATTACAGGAAAAAACCTGTTTACTTTAAAACGTATGCTGAATTTTATTTACTAAATTATGATAAAAAAATTGTTTTCAATAAATCCGGCGACTGAGGAAATTTTTGGACAATTTCTAATTTTAACTGAAGATGAGTTGGAAAATAAAATTAATTTGGGTCATGAGGCTTTTAAAAAATGGAAAAAAGTTCCCTTTTCAGAAAAAAAAGATTTGATGAAAAGAGCGGGAAAAATATTACTGCGTGATAAAGAAAAATTTGCTAAAACAATAACTTTAGAAATGGGAAAGACAATCAGAGAGAGCCTGATGGAAGTAGAAAAATGTGCAACTTTATGTGAATTTCTTGCAGGTAATGCCGAGGCGATTCTAAAAAAAGAAATAATAAAAACAGAAGCAACAGAATCATATGTCCGTTTTGAACCCTTGGGAATTATCTTTGCTATTATGCCATGGAATTATCCGTTTTGGCAGGTTTTTCGTGCTGCTGTCCCGACTTTGATGGTGGGGAATACGATGCTGCTCAAACATGCATCAAACGTTCCTCAAACTTCGCAATTAATTGAAAAAATATTTTTAGAGGCGGGTTTTCCTAAAGGTGTTTTTCAAAATTTATTAATAGACTCTTCAATGAGTGAAATAGTAATTAAGCATCATAATGTTTGTGGAGTTACTTTAACTGGAAGTGAAAAAGCGGGGTCAACAGTCGCATCAATTGCCGGAAAGGCCATAAAAAAATCGATATTAGAGTTAGGCGGTAGCGACCCTTTTATTGTTCTCGAGGATGCAGATATAAAAAGGGCGGCCTTAGTTGCAACTTCAGCGCGATTAAGTGTCACAGGTCAAGTTTGTATTGCAGCAAAACGTTTTATAATTCACGAAAAAATCGCACCACAATTTATTCAGGAGTTAACAAAAAATTTTAAAACAATAAAGATGGGTAATCCCTTATTAAGAGATATTGATATGGGGCCACTTTCAGGTAAAAAAATATTAGAGACGATTGAAAATCAAGTAAATATTTCAGCAAAAATGGGAGCAAAAATAATTATTGGAGGGAAAAGGATTCCGGGAAAAGGATATTTTTATCCACCAACAATCGTTATCAATGTGACAAAAAAAATGCCACTATATTTTGAAGAAACTTTTGGACCTGTTGCATCTGTTTTTATTGTTAAAGATGATATTGAGGCAATTAAAATTGCCAATGATACAAGGTTCGGATTGGGGGCATCAGTATGGACACAGAACAATAAAAGAGCTAATCAACTTATTGAAGAGTTGGAATCGGGGTTGGTTTATGTTAATTCTAAAGTAACCTCAAATATAAATCTTCCATTTGGCGGTACTAAAATGTCTGGGTATGGCCGTGAACTGTCTTCCTACGGTATTAAAGAATTTGTGAATATTAAAACCGTATTAATGAAAGATTAATTTAATTAATCCATTTACGGTCATTAAAACTCCTAATAATAGAATAAAATATTCTGTTATTTTCAATATTTTTTTAATCGAAAATTTAAGATAAGTAAAAAAAATTAAAAAACCAAAGACGGAGGCGAAAATAAAACCTAATATTAAACCAGAAAAATTTTGAATAAAAATCGACAGTAGAGAAGTACTGGCTGTAAATAATGCAATTTCAAATCCTTCGCGGAAAACCAAAAAAATAATTGTAAAAAATAATGAAACATCAAAAATATTGTTATGTATTTTTTGATTCACTTTTTCGGTATTTTTTACTTGAATTTTATGAAGAAGCTTGTGCAACGAAATAGTCGTGTAAATAATAAATATACCAGAAAAAATCATTAAATAATTTTCTATCAACTCAATTTTATTTTCAGTCAAAATTTCACGAATTTGACTGTTAAAAAGATAAATAACAGTCGTAAATAAAAGTGAGATAGCAATCCCTATTATAGCTGCCAGTCCAATTTCAAACTCTTTTTTTAATTCTAATTTTCTGGAAATGCCTAAAAAAACACCAATAATCAAAAAAGCCTCTAAAAACTCTCTGAAAGAAATTGCAAAGGTAGATAACATATTATAATTAATACTTATTTAGTAATAGTTACAATTATAATTAATTGAATCTGAATTTCAAGCAGATTTTGTTGAACAACTATTCAATTCTCTCTAATTTTAAAGAAGGAAAAATACTGATTGCTTCATCAGCAAAGCTCTCAGAAATTTTTTCTGGCTTCTTCAAAGCATATTGAGAAACAAGAATGACAGAATAAATTATGGCAATAAAAACAAAAAGTCCTAAAGCTGTAAGAAAAAGTGAAAAAAACTTCTTAATTGGTTCAAAGTCCATAATCAAATTTAAACAAATATCGATTTAAAAGTCAAACTATCAACTCTTCTTTCTTAGTTTTTGTCATTTTTTTTATTTCAAATTCCCTTTTTAAAACTTCGTTGATCGTTTTAAATTTTTCAAAATAAACCAATTTTACCGGTCTTCGGGAGCGGGTATATTTTGATTTAGAATTATTACTATTATGTTCTTCGATACGTCTTTTAAGATCTTTCGTCTGTCCGCAATAGAGAGTATTGTCAGAACAACGGATAAGATATATATAATACATAACTATTTTAACTTTCCAACGACCGGATATTTACGGACAATTATATCTCCTCCAATCAAATTAAGATCTTTGCTGGAATCTTTTCCAGCTAAATAGTGGTATCCAGCCCCGTTTTTATAAAAATCTTTTCCTTTTGTAACGTCAAAGACGTAACCGTTAAGAGCCAGATAAATAGGTAGCTTCGGATCATCTTCGTTATATTTACTAAGTTCTTGGGCAGTAAAAATCCTTAAACTCTGCTCATTTTTAATATTTTTAGGTAGATATTTTTTTTGATTGGATTTGGGTAAAAAATAATATCCTGTTCCAAGTAAAACTCCAAGAATAATTAAAAACAAAAAAAATATTTTCAACTTCTTATGTTTCATGCCACAAGTATAGCAAAATGAGATTAAGAGGGGATTAAAATTTTAAGGGTAACAATTCATTTAAAGTTCTGATATGTTAATATTTAAGTATGAAAAAAATATCAACTTTAATTAAATTTCTTTTTAATAAAATCTATTTATTTTTTGAAGATTTATCAGATAAAAAGGAAGTAATGGAGACAGATTTCAGTAAAGGAGAAGATTTTGAATTGGTGGCAAAAGAACTTAATATTTAAAATTTGTCAGTTGTTTTAATCCATCACCGTAAAGACGTTTACCGGATCGTTAATCAACTTCTTGAATAAAAGTTACCTCAAATAAAACTCACATAAACTGTATTTAATGCTGAATATAATAATATGTTTACAAAAAAATATAAAGATGAGATAATAATCACATTATGAAAAAACTTTTGTTTGTTTTGCTAATCTTGGTAGTTATAGTTGTTGCCGGTTTGAGCTACATAGGAGTTATGCCATTTTTTTCAGGGCTTATTGCAAAACAAGTTGATCTGGGGATGAAGGCTGATCCGACGCTTGTAACTGCTTTTGAAGCTAAGTACGGCAAACCAAACGGAACTGGAAAAATAAAATTAATTGCAGATCTTTCAAGCGAAGAGATTACCTCAGTTTTTGCTGTCTGGGGAACGAGGAATAAATATTTTCCGTTATACAACGTTCAGGTGCGTTTCAATCCAGACGGTACAGGTGAGGCTTCCGGCTTCCTTAAAATTGCTACAGCGATTACTTTCGCAAAAAATTTAGGATATTCCAACTCCGAAATTGACAAAGGAAAAGAATATATAAAATATATTTCCAGAGACTTGCCGTTTTATGTAAAGGGTACGGGTGGAATGACAGATAATATCCTTTCGGTCAATCCGACCACTCTTCAAATTGGAAGGGTCACCGTTCCGGAATCAATCACAAAGCCGGTAGCAGGATTAGTTGGGGATATGATAGAGCGAAGAATAAGTCAAATAGGAGGCGCGGATATCAAGGATGCGAGTTTTAAAACCGGAACGTTTCATCTCGAAGGCACAGTACCAGAGACAATAAAGTATTAATGCTGATTAATTTGTTGAGTGGGTTGGTCAGGACCCGCTTGATCCTTATAATTCTAGTTATTTTAATTCTTTTTTCCTAGGAGAGTATCAAGATGATTGGTCTGGACTGGAACAGCATCAATAAAACTCTTTGGCCATTTTAAGATATTATTTCGTATTTCATGATAGAGCTCATTATTAGGATATTCTCTTAAAACTACGGAAGCGATATCAAATAGATTGTCACCGATGTTTATATTAGGATTAAATAATCTTATTAATGTAGCTTCCGTTAACTGTTCAGGTTTTAAAGCCCTCTTATCTTTACTTATTAGATATTTATCTGCGTCTTTAACCAATTCTAAAGCAAAATCAACTCTTCCTTGAGAGAGATAACCCGTAATTACTAAATCAAGGTCTAATTAAGACATTTGACCTTGAAGTTTATTAATTTCTCTACTAATTTCCATCGGTTCCTTATCAAGTATCAATTTTATAGAATCACCCAGCTGTACTTCAGTTAAGCCTTCTTTATATTGTTTATATCCACTTCGATCAAAGCCAGGAAATTGTTTTGCACCGACCACAATATCATACATTCTTACATAAGATTCAGGTTTCATTTCTAAATTTGTAGTTCTTGGTTTTTGTTTAGCAACATTCGTCATAAAAAAAGTATCAAAACTTCTCAATTGGTTTAATTCCGAAAGCTCCATATTAAGCTCTAGATTAAGGTTAGGACCCATATCACCATGAATAGTTTTATGCAAATCAGCAACTTTTGGAACAGTGGTATTTTTGAAATTTAAATAACGAAAAGCATAATTTGGAGTACCACCAACTGTTTCATTAGGTCTCATGTGTCAAGTATATATATAAACAGTTATTTTTTCAATGTTGGGGAGCAAGGATTCGGACCTTGAGTAACTTGCTTCAAAGGCAAGTGTGTTACCATTACACCACTCCCCAAAGAGAAAATAACAAATTTTAAATAACAAATGACAAATAAAATTTAAATATCAAATTTTAAATGTCAAAAATCAAAGATGGATTCCCGCCTGCGCGGGAATGACAGTGAAACAAGTATATTTTACCAAAAAACTCTCTCTTTAGGTTTGCTATAATCTTATCTATATGAACGATACGATTAACTGCCCACATTGTGGAAAATCAATTCCATTGACTGAAGCATTATCTCACCAGATTCAGGATAAATACGCTAAGTTCTACAAAATCCGCCTTGAAGAAGAAAAGCAAAAATTATCCGTTCAGCTGAAAGATGAAGCAGTCAAAAAAGCTAAACAGGAAGTAGAACTTCAATTAAAAGATAAAACTAATGAACTTGACGAATTAAGAAAACAAAATAAAAATTTTCAAGAACAATTATTAGAATTAAATAAAACATTAAGACAATTAAGAACCTCAATGGAAGAGGAAAAATTAAATTTAGAAAAACGATTATCTACAGAACAAAATAGAATCAGACAGGACGAACAAAAAAAGTTTGAGGACCAATATAAATTAAAATTTTTGGAAATTGAAAAACAAAATAAAGATTTAAAAAACTCACTTGAAGATGCTAAACGAAAAGCCGAACAGGGTTCACAACAAACGCAAGGTGAGGTGATGGAAGATGAATTGAAAAAAATATTAATGACAGAATTTCCTTACGATGAAATATCCGATGTTCCAAAAGGAATCAGAGGAGCTGACTTAATTCAAGCAGTGAAAAATAATGTGGGGAAGAAATGCGGGACAATTTTATGGGAATCGAAGCGGACAAAGGTTTGGACAGAAGGCTGGATTCCAAAACTTAAGCAAGACCAGCGGGAAATTAAAGCAGAACTCGCAATCATTGTCACTCAAGTACTACCACAGGAAATAAGTAATTTTGGTTTAAAAGACGGAATCTGGATCGTTGATTATAAAACAGTCATCGGAGCTGCAGTTGCAATCAGAAATAATTTAATCGAGCTCTTCAGTCTTCGTAGCTCCAATAAAGGTAAGGAAGAAAAAAAAGAAATTTTATGGAACTATCTGAACAGTATTCAATTTAAGCAAAGAATAGAGGCGATTTCCGATGTTTACAACCAGATGCAGGAAGAAATGGAGATAGAAAAACGGTGGTTCAATAAAAAATGGGCAAAACAGGAAAAAAATATCCGCCAAGTATTGGATAGTGTTAGCGCAATGGATGGAGATTTACGGGGGATTATGGGAAAACAACTTTCAGAACCCGAAGAAATAATTAAGTTAAAATCAGGCGCTTAAAAATAATTACATCTGTCATTCCCGCGGAGGCGGGAATCCAGACAAAAGCATGGATCCCCGTTTTCACGGGGATGACAAACTTATGAAACCTTACCTAACTGATAACGAATCTCTTCACACTTTTTTCTCTTACGTCTCGAAGGTGGTCTTGATTATCCCTATTTTCATTGTGGTTGCTTCATTATTTTTAAAATTTAATCAACCAAAAACATCCACGAATTTATCAAATGATTTATACAAGGGTCAGTCACGCCTGACCCCTACAATAATAAAAAACAATTCAATTAAATTTGATTTAAAAGGCCCAATAGTTTGTGATAATTTATTTATTCTAAACAAAAAAATATTATTTAAAAATAAAACAACTAATTATTTATTAAACGGCGACTGTTTATACACATGGGAAAGGAACAAAACTGAGGGGTCAAAAAAATGCCAAATGACAAACTATCTCAACATGGCGGAAAATTTCTTAGGATTTATGAGCATTGATGATTTAATTAATAATAATTTAGTGAAAGATAAAATTAAAAATAAAGATATAGATTTGGCAGGAGTTATTAAGAGTTGTAAAAGAGAGGAGATTAAGGATAAAACGGTGTTTGAGATACCAAAGAAAATAATTTTTTTCCAATAAAAATGTCCCGGCTACGACCTACTTTCCCTTCATCTTTCGATGTGAGTATCATCGGCGCTGACTCGTTTCACGACCTTGTTCGGGATGGAAAAGGGTGGGACCAAGTCGCTCAAGTAACCAGGACGGTTTATAGTATATAATATATACGGATGGAAAACAATAATAAAAAAAGTTCGGCTTTTTACTCTTACTGCCTTAATCCTCAGATAAAATTTGAAACTCATGAGGAAGGCGAAAAAATATATTTACTTCTCCGCAGTCATCCTTTTACCCAAATAAAATGGATTTTTAGTTCGATTTTATTTTTTATTCTTCTTTTTGCTCTGAATATATTTCTAAAAAATATGCTAAATATGGGACAAATAATGATATTTAATTTATTTTTTATTGTTTTTATTCTTAGTTATATTTGGTTCAATATTTTGAATTGGTATTTTAATGTTGGAATAGTAACTAGTAAGCGAGTGGTAGATATAGATTTTTATGCGGTTTTATACAAAGAAATTACAAATGCCCAGTTGGGCAAGATAGAGGATATTACCGTGAAAAGCGGCGGATATTTTGAATCACTTTTTGACTACGGGTCGATCTTTATTCAAACTGCAGGTACCGAAGCCAATGTTGAGTTTAACAGCGTTCCACATCCGTCTGCCGCGAGCCAGATAATTAATAAATTATTAGGTAAAAAACATGGAAGCTAAAGATATTTTAGTCATAATAAACGAAATTGGAATTAATAATATTTTTTTTAAAATTATTATTATTTTTTTTGCCATTTTTTATTACTTTTATGCCTTGGTAATTGCTAAACAAGTTGATACAATGAATAAAGCTCTTCAGGATAAATATAACGGGATTATTCTTTTTATAACCTCCTTACAAGTGACGGTTTCACTAATTCTATTAATAATAATGATATTAAATGTCGTTTTTGTTTAGAAGATAGAAGTTAGAGGATTGATATTTTTAAATTTTAATTATGTTTAAACAAGAGATCGGCTTTTATTTAGGCCATGAAAAAACAGATGGTTTTTCCGGTTTTGTTGATGAAAATAATTTATTTTTAACCGTTGAGATTGAGACCGGAATTACACCGGAAAAGGGCAGGGAACTGGCATCATTTATCCGGGAAAAAATTAGCACAGCATCAATTGAGAATTTACAACAGTTTGACTATTTTATTTCTAATATTATTAAAGAAAAAAATCTACCCTCGGGACTTTCATTTTCAGCAGGATTCTTAAAGGGGAATATTTTTTATCTGAAGACGGTTAATCAAGGCAGGATTTATATCCGGAGAAATAATAAGTTAGTTCTTCTTGTAAAGCAAGATGAGACCTCATCTGGATTTGTCAAAGAAGACGATACTTTTGTTTTTACTTTCAATAAGTTCATGAATCTAATAGGAGAGGAGGAGGGATTAAACAACAAATTTGATCATAGGCCGATTCCGGAGATAATAGAAAGTATTACGCCTGAATTAATTGCCAAAGATGATCAGGGGGTAGCCGCTTTATTTTTAAAATTTAAAAGAATTGGTGAGGAAATGAAACCGGCTAATGATTTTTTTGAAAAACCTACTAATGGACTTTTCAAATTTAATTTGAAAGATTATTATCAGCGTTTTGGTCAACAAAGAATACTGACCTTTATTACTGTCTTTATTTTAGGAATAATTTTATTTTGGAGTGTAGGCCTTGGGGTTATACGGAGGAAGAATGTGGAAAATCAAAAGAAAATTAATTTGACTCGAGATCTGATAAGTCAAAAACTTGATAAGGCCGAACAGGTTTCTTTCTTAAATATGTCAAGCGCCTTGAATTTGATTGCAGATAGTAAAGAGGAAGTTGCAAATTTAAGGAAAGAAGCCCCACTTCGCTCTTCGAGCTTCGCGGGGCAACTTGGAGAATTAGATACTATGATTCTCCAAGTTGAAAATAAAATTCTTAAAAAAGAGGAGAAAAAATATACTGAATTTTTTGATCTGACCGTTGATGATAAAGTGGCCAAAGGAGACAAACTCTATCTTGATAACGGACGTCTTTTAGTTAAAGATGGGGTAAGAGGAATTTTATACGATCTTTCCTTGGAAAAAAAATCTTTGGATAAAGATCAGAATTCTGAAATAAAAAAATCTTCCTTGATCGCATTGTTTGAAGATACAAAATATTTTTATGTCAAAGATGGTGGTGTTTATAAAATAATTTCCGGTAAAACTTCCAAGGTAATTGAAAATGATAAAGACTGGGGAAAAATAATTGATTTGATTGTTTTTAATGGGAATATCTATCTATTAGATCAAGGAAAAGATGAGATCTGGAAGTATATTAAAACGGAAAATGGGTTTGGAGGCAAGACTTCATATTTTGAGTCAGGCCAGTCGATCGATCTGTCCCAGGTGAATTCATTTGCCATTGACGGCTCGGTCTTTTTGGTGGGGAATTCGGTCATGTTTAGATACACTTCCGGTCTTCGTGATGGATTTAAAGTTGATCTGCCGGATGACAATGTTAATATGAACAAAATTTTTACCAGTCGCGATCTGGAAAAAATTTATGGTTGGGATAAAGGCAAGGGGGCGATTTATGTCATGAGCAAAAATGGCAATTATCAGGAACAAATCAATTCAAAGATTTTGTCAACCGGATCAGACTTCATTGTTTATAATAATTCAATTTATGTTCTTCAGGGAAGTAAGATCTATAAAATTGATTAGACGGTATTAAATAGACGGTAGGAGGTAGAAAATGGAGGATAGTATTTAGAAGATGGAAGGTAGATGGTGGAAAAAACAACAAAACTACCCTCCAACATCTAACATCTAAAAACCATCATCTACAGTCTATCCACTACTGTCATAATATTATGATAAAGTCATTTCGGGATTTAGAAATTTATAATGAATCTTTTGAGTTAATGATTTTAGTTCATAAAGAAGTTATTAAATTTCCTTTTTTTGAAAAAAATGATCTATCTTCTCAAATGAGACGAGCTTCAAAATCAATACCTTCAAATATAGCTGAAGGCTGGGCTAAGAGAGAACACGAAAAAGAATTTAAAAAACACTTAGGGATTGCATTGGGTTCTGCTAACGAAATGGAAGTACATTTAGAAACTGCGAAAGCACTTAATTATCTAAATATAAATATTTGCAATCAACTAATAATAAAATATCAAAGACTCGGAGGAAAAATAGCTAATTTAATTAAAAGATGGAGAACCTAAAAATATTAGACGGTAGCAGATGGAAGATAGAGAATAGTTTTTAGATGGTGGAAAGTAGAGGGTTGAAAAATACAAAATCTATCCTCTACCAACTATCCTCAAAAAACCATCATCTACTTTCTACCCACTACTGTCAAATTACAGTTGATTTGACAACCACTCCCCCCCCAATTAGAATGATAATTAGTCGTTAATAATTGTTTAAATATTAATAAAAAGGGGGTGAAGATATGAAAAAAAAGAAAAGAGCGGACTTTACGAAAACTTTGACTTGGGCGATATTTTTGACCGTGGTAGTTGGTGCTTTTTTTCTGATGGTTAATTACGTCACCAACCAGCAGTTATCATTGAATTCTCAAGCTGCGTCAAGCAAATGTGAAGCGTATAAAATAAAAGCAGGAAAAATTGAAGGATGTGCAGATATAAAAACAGAGTATAAAGATCAAAGAGATTTTATTCCTTGCACTCCTGATAAAAAAGAAAAAGACGGTTATTTTTACTGTAAAGCTGGGAGTGTTTCTTCAAAGGGGAAAGACTGTAGACAAGCTGGTAAAGATATTGGAGGATCGGGAAATGCTGATTGGTATAAAGAAACAGCGGAGGAACTTTCTAATAAGTGGGCTAATAAAAAATATATAGTCAAAGTAACAGATGTAACATCTTTAGTGGGACCTTTTTATCAGAACCAACATCCAGATAGGAATTGTTTAAAAGTGGGTAGCAGAACTCCAATGCTAAGTTGTTCTGATATGAAAGGAGAATGGTATAAAACTTCATCATGTTATAATCTTAATGATCCAGATAATCCTGAATATA
>Ga0208373_1003061_pt1 | contig 17026 bp, 11 predicted proteins | sample RifOxyC2_FD_184036 | JGI IMG/M metagenome (GOLD analysis project Ga0208373, IMG submission 184036) | Soil microbial communities from Rifle, Colorado - Rifle Oxygen_injection C2 (SPAdes) | ecosystem: Environmental > Terrestrial > Deep subsurface > Rock core/Sediment | place: Rifle, Colorado...
GGGGTTTTTTGCAAGGCTTCTTGCACCCGGCGGATGGCCGTGGTCTTGCCCGTGCCTGCATCCCCCTGGATCAGCAAAAACCGATCCTGGGTGGTCAAAATGGCTTTCACAGCTGCGGCTTGCCCCTCGCTCAAGCCTTGGCAAAGCTCTTTGGGTACTTGTGGCAGCAAGGGGGCCACCTGCCCCTGACCTTGGCGCAAGGCCGCCACAATGGCCTGTTCTGTTTCCAACATCTGGCGGGAGGTGAATTGCTCCTGGGGAAAGCCTTGGGCATTGATCTTGGTTTGCAGCAAAACCAATTCTCCGGCGTTTTGCAAGCGTGCAAATTCGGTGGCAAGGTCTTGGTAGGCAAGCTGCCCCTGCCCAAATTGGTAGGCCAAGGGGAAGAGCTGTTGGGGGGTAAAGGTTGCTTCCTTCTCGTGCCAAGCCTGAACCGCCTTTTGCATTGCCTGTTCTGCTTGAATCCTGGTGATGGCAACCCCCGTTTCCCGCTGCAAGGCCTGTTTCAGCTCTGCCTTGGGCAATTGGGCTTCCCAACCTGCCTGCAAATCCTCTGCTGCTAGTTCATAGTTTTTGGGAAGCCGGACCTCGCGGGCAATGGCGGCCTTGAGTTCCGCTTCTTCCATACCTGGGAAGCGGGTCTTTAACTGGTCGTAATGGAATTGAATCTCTTGCGACCGTTTCGAGAATTGCTCAATCCATTCCTGCTTTACCCCGGCCAGCTCCCAATGTCCCTTTTTGGTAAAGGTGATCTCATAACCCGCCTGCCGCACGTACTGCGCCAGCTTGGCCCTGTATTCCCCCAGCAAGATGTTTTGGTTGGCAAAAAGGGCATCATTGCGGATCGCCCGCCAACCCTCAACAGTGTGGGTCATGTTCATGGTTACGGCGTGGCTGTGCAGCTGGGGATCAGGAATGGGGTTGGTGGCAGTGGCCCTGCTGGTGGTATGGTGAAACATTGCTGTGGCGATGTTGTCGGATTGCTCCAACCTGGTTTTGCCTTCCTCAGTTTTGCGGAATTGGCAAAAGTGCAATTCATACAAATCCAAGGCATCCTTCACCGCCTGTTCATGCGCTTTGCGCAATGACTCATCCCCGGCATGCAGGGCAACCATGGAAACCGATTTCGGCGCGGAAAAGGTGAGGTCATAGGCAGCCCGCTTGTGTGCCTGCCCAGCGCGGGAAAGGAGTTCGTTTCCGCCTTTGTCTAACCCCAAGAGCAGATTGCGAAAATCTTGCCTTGTCACTTGGCCCTGCATCCCCAAGTCTTGGGCAGCCTTGCCATACCAGACAGAAGATTCTTGGCCGTTGATTGGGTCTTTGTCGTAGTAATATTGCTCTGCGCCTTCGGCGCTTTTGATGGCTACCAGTCCCATGGGTTACTGCAAAAAAAAAGGGGGCTTTCGCCCCCGGTTATTGATGATTAAGGTTTACTGCTTGCCGCTTTGGGCAAGGGCTTAAGGGTTAAGCCCAGCAATGCGCTTGCCTGGGTTTGAAAGACTTCCAATGCCAGTTCCCCTTGCAAAAAGGCCTTAGCCAGCTTGCCCGCTTCTAGCAGATCGCGGTTTTCCAGTTCCCTGGCCTGTTCCATTAGCTTCCGCGCTTCTTCGCGGAGTTGGTTTGCGGTTTTTTTTGCCATGTTGATTCCTAATATTTGAGTTGGTCGATTTCCAGATCAGGGTTGCCCTGGTCGTGGTCGGGTTGTTGGTTTTGATTTTTGTCCCCCAGGTTGGAGCCGTAGGATTCCGTTACCATAGGCTTGGGCAGCAAACGCAACCCTTCCCTGGTTCCCCCAACGCCCAAAGAATTGGCTGAGGTCTTGGCGGAATCCAGGCGCAGGCCTGGGCGCAGATTGAAGGCAGCATTGAGGCATTCGCGGTCCTTGGCGGCAACGCTGGTTTTGGTGAGGTCAAAACCAGGGAGCTTTAAGAAAAATTCCCCTGGCTGCAACTGGGCAATCTCAGAGGGCAAGACCAACTTGGTCACTTGCCGCTGCTGGGCAAACCCGATTCCATCCCGGCTCGGGTGCCGCCCCAAGGAATGGCTCTTTTGCCGGAGCAACACCTCTTGCTCGCCAAAGGCATCAGACATGGCTTTGGCTTCTTCGGCGCTGGCCAGGGCAAAACAAGCCTGGGTGGCGCAGTTATTGGCAAAGGTGCGGCGGGCATCCTCGCCATACAGGCTTTTGAGTTGCGCCAAGTCTTGTGTGGCCAAAATCACCGCTGCCCCCTTGGAACGGCCCAGGGTGAGCAGGCTTTCAATGCTGTGCAGCTGGCCCAATTGTGCCAGCTCGTCCAGCAGGAAAAAGGTCTTATCCGGGTTTCTGGCTGGCTGGTCCGCCTGCGACAACAGCTTATGGGCCACCGTATCCAGAAACAGGGTCAGAATCGGGCGCATGGCATCTTTTACACTTTGATGGTTGGCCAAAAAAATGATCCCCCGCTGGTTGGCCAGCCAATCCCCAATCTGGAAACTGGCCTTGTCTTCCAGCAGCAAAAAGAAGTCGGTTTTGTTGCGCAGAGTTTTTAAAATGGAGCCGGTCGTTGTGCCTGCATCTTGCAATTGCACTGCCCCCGCCTTTACAAAGGGGTTTTGGCTCAAAGCAAAGGCTTGGGCCAGCTGGAAACGCTCCATCAACAGCAGCTCGTTGAGGCCTTTGTAGGTGGCTTGTCCCCGCTCCACAGCCAGATGCAGAATCGCCTCCAACAGCCCACGGGTTGCATCGTCAAAAAAGGGTTCCTTGCTTTGGCTTGGGGGGATCAAGGTTTGGGCCACGGTCTTCACGTCCAAAACCGTTTCAATGGCATCAAAGACCGACCAACCAATGCTCCGCTGGTCATCGGGGTTAAAGATGATGTCGCGGTCGGGGTGGTAAAAGCGTTCCAGGTAATCCCCCTTGTAATCATGCAGAATGATGCGCTCGCCCCGGCGCAACAGCTCATCCAAAAGGTTGCTCAAAAGCTGGGTTTTTCCGCTGCCCGATGACCCCAGCACCAAACTATGCCTACATTCCGCCTGCACAGGCATAGGGATGGGGCCAAAGGGCAACGAGGTTTGCAGTTTTCGCTTTTTTACCTCCTTAATCAGTTGGTCTTCTGAGATCAGCTTGGCCCCCCGCAGGTGCTGTTCCGTGGAATCTTTTTTGGCTTTGCTGCGCAAAAAACGAAACAAAATCCACTGCAAGGCCAGGGTGACAAACCCCAGGGCAAAGGCCTCCCAAATTAGCGCAGGAAGCAACCCCTGCCAGTTAGGGAAACTCTGAAAAACTCCTCAGACAGAACCATTCACATCTGAAGGTCATTTTTCTGTAATTTATTGTCGTTTCAGGGGTATTTCTTATGAAAATCCCCCTTAAACTCCCCCATTTTGGGGGATTTTGCCCAAATTTGGGCGCACCGATCCCGCTTAAGCGGGAATCAGCAGTTTTTTTCGCACCTTGAACAGGTTGTGCAGCCCAAAGAGCAGATAAAACTGCTCCCAATTTTTGGCGATCCCCCGATAGCGCGCCTTGCGGTGCCCCCACTGGCATTTGATCACCTGAAAGGGATGCTCCACCGCCGCCCGGATGCGGCTCATTTGCAAATTCCAGTCTTTTTGCACTTGCGTCAGCTCACCGCCCTTGGGGGCTTTGGCCAAGACTCCCCAGACGATGCCCAGTTCATCGCAGGCTCTGGCTTTGGCCTCATCGGCATAGGCTTTGTCACCAAAGATTTCCTTCTCTTCTCCATGGAGCAATTCTTCAAGTTGGGTGCTATCATGCCGTTTCGCCGTGGTGGCGATTACGGTGTGAACGAGCCCGCTTTCGGCATCTACGCCGATATGGGTCTTCATGCCAAAATACCACTGGTTGTTCTTTTTGGTGGAAGACATTTCAGGATCACGTTGTTTTTGCTTATTTTTGGTACTAGGTGGGGCGGCAATCAGGGTGGCATCAACAATGGTCCCTTGTTTCATTAAAAAGCCTCGCTCTGTCAGGAATTCTTTGATTTCCTCAAAGATGCAGCCCTGCAAGCCATGCTCCTCAAGGAAGTGGCGGAAATTGAGGATCGTGGTTTCATCGGGCACAGGGTCTTTTAAAAGGTCGATTTCCAAAAAAGTTTGGAAGGTCATGCGGTCGTAGATTTCCTCTTCCATGGCTGGATCAGAAAGATTATACCACTGCTGCAAGCACAGAATCTTGAGCATCCGCACCAAGGGCATTTTATGGCGGCCCATGCGCTTTTCGTCGTAGAAGGGCAAAAGCAAATCCAGCAGCCTTTGCCAGGGGATAATCTGCTCCATGTGCTTCAAAAATACTTCGCGGCGGAGTTCTTTTTTTGCATGGGCAAGAGAGATAAAGCTGAGTTGGCTCATGGCTTTCCTGGGCTGGGTTGGCTTTGATTCAGGCTAACGGATTTCGGTGGGGGAAGCCAGAACGAAGAGGGACTTTTTCAGACCTTCCTTAGCATTTATGTAATTACTCATGTTGGAAAATTGCATCTGAACCAGAGGCCACCATTGCAAATTCCCATGAGCAACATCGAATACCGGAAACGGAATCTTGCCCCACAAAGCCCCCTGTTCTACAGGCCCAAAAAACAGGGCAACTTCCAGAGAGATTTTATTAAACAATATTTGTCGTTCTGGGGCAGGATGCAGGTAAATTAGTATTCCGCCCCCACCCACAAGCAGGGTGAAAACTGCCACCAGCAGCATGGTTTTGATGCCGTCACGGATGATAGCCCAGGTGGTGCGGAGTTCTTCTAGTTTTTCAAAAATACTGACGTTGTGTTGGTTCATGGTGATTCCTTTTGGTTGATGAATTCGGGAAAAATGTTTTGCATCCGTTTGGCTTGCAGTGGGTTGACCAGGGTCAGGCTGGCCCCTTGTTTGCGTTGCTCGGTGCCGATGATGAACAGGGCAATCTTGATCTGCCGCAAATCCTGCTCCCGAAGTTGGGTGAATGCTGCTTCCAAATTGCCCAGGCGCACCAGGATTTTATCCTGGTCCTGAGCATGGTTAGGCAGTTTGGTTTTTTGACCCTTGAGCAGGTCTTGCATCACCGCCCGCAATAGGGCGGCGATGTCGTGAAACCCGCCCTGCTGGGCTAAGTGTTTTAAGGCTTCTTTGTCGGCGGCGCGGAGGCGGAAACCGATTTGATCATTGAATTCTTCGCTTTTCATAATTTCCATAGGTAACAATGCTGTAAGCATCATGCTCAACAGGTTGAGCATTGTGTTTTACGGCCTCAGTGGTGATTTTGTTGAATTTTCCCCATGCGGCGCTTTGCGCTGGATTGGGTGTAGTGTCCTATTCCCAACGAGCCATTGGCCAAGGCCTAAACTCCCTGAGGGGATTTCTGGCATGGCGCGGAACTGCGTGGTTCAATGCGGTGTGATTCCGCAAAGGCGATGAGGTCGGGCAGGTAATAGCGCACCGCCCGCCCGATTTTGTAGTAGGGCGGGCCTTGTTGCAGGTGCCGCTGTTTTTGCAGCAGCGATATGGAAAGCGCCAAATGCCTGGCTGCCTGCTTTTCGGTGATGAACTGGTGGGGTTCGGCCCTATATAAATCAAGGGCCTGTTGGTGGGGGTATTTCATAATGCCTTTCTGATTTGCATGAGGCAAAATGCCCCTTTGCAACTCAAGACTGACCTATGAAACCCTGCGGGAATAGGTGGTATCCGGTGAACCACCCTGTGACCTTTTCCTATTTATTTGATATTTTTGCCTGCCACTGAGAAACCAACTGTTTAATCATGTTTCCATCACCGGAACCATTATTCAACGCCGCGTCTCGCTTTTCTGTGATTTTTACCAATTCTTTGATTTCAGAACCATTTAAGACCAAAAAACGCTGACTTAAAAAGGCGTTGAAATACTTGTGCTTTTCCCAGATTTGAAGTCGCAACATTTCTTGCTCAAAATGCATCAAGTTGTGCTGGGGGCCAATCCAAAGGATGCACTGTGCGAGGCTAATTCTTTTTATTTTTGACCCTTTAACATGAATTTCAATTATGGCCTCCAAGGAATCGAAATGAATTTGCTTTGCTTGTTGTAAGTCTTGCAGCAAAATTCTTGCGTTTTCCGTGCTACATCGCCAAGGTGCGGCGGTGGTCAATTCCCTTGATTCGAGTAGCAAATACGCTCCTGTGTATTTGGTTTTTAGATGGTCTATCGACAAAACGCAGGGGGCAATTGTTTCCGTTTCTGGCAAATGCGCATTGACTCCCAAAAGACGTATATCCCCTTTCACAAAATTGGTGCTTTTCACCTTTTTGAATTCGACAAGAGCATCAAAAATGGCACTTATGGTTAGCTCGCCAAAGGAAGATATTCGAAGTTTCCAATACAAATGCATGACTAAGTAAGCCAAAGCAAACCCAAACCCAACGAAGGTTTGATTGTCTTTTGATTCCATGTGAGTCACCCAAACCCCAAACATGGCAAATCCAAATGCCTGAAGCCAAGGATTTTTTAAAAATCCTTCAATTCGCCCACGAATTGACTTAGGCAGCCAGTTCCAAAATTGTAGCAAAAAATACATAGTTCCTCTTTGTATAAAAATTTTTCCTCCCAATTATTGGGCATAATTTTTCTATACCCACTTGTCCAGCAGATTCGCCAGGGAATCTGGTCTTGCGTTAGGCATCAACCGGGGATAAGTTGAAGAATCTTTCACCCATCATGTCTTGAAAAAACAAATCCAATGAACATTGAAAGGCTTGAACAAGAACTCCAGCGCATTGTTGATCACCTGGATCAAAGCACATTTTTATTCGAGATGCTCAAAGCCTATGAGGTGCCCCAGGCTGCAATAACCCGGCTGCAAAAAGGGGATTATAACCTATCAAAGAACCACGCAGAGGTCATTTGGAAGAAAAAACTCTTTTTTCGGCATGAAGATTCCGCCGACCTGCACACTTTGATTGATGAACTTGCTGAAGACCCAAAGATTGCCAAACACAATCCCCGGTTCATCATCGTAACCGACTTTGAAGAGCTTCTGGCTTTGGATACCAAAACCAGGGATAGCCTCGACATCCCTTTAAGCAAACTTCCTCAGAATTTCGATTTCTTTTTGCCTTGGGCGGGGATGGAAAAGGCCCAGGTGCAGAATGAAAATCCGGCAGACATCAAAGCTGCCTACAAAATGGGTCAGCTTTACGATTTGATTGTTGCCGACAACCCACCTAAGGATGATGCCGCCCGCCACGCACTGAACATTTTCCTTTCCCGGTTACTCTTTTGCTTTTTTGCCGAAGACACCGGAATTTTTAAAGATGGCCAATTCACCAACGCCATTGCCTCACACACCCAAGAAGATGGCAGCGACCTGCAAGCCTACCTGCAAAAGCTGTTCAGGGTTTTGAACCTTGAACAAAAGACCGACTACCCCAAATACCTGCAAGATTTTCCCTATGTAAACGGCGGGCTTTTTAGGGACGAATACCCAGTGCCCAAGTTTGACCTCAAATCCAAAAAGTTGATTATTGAATCCGGCAGTTTGAATTGGAAGGCGATCAACCCCGATATTTTCGGTTCCATGATCCAGGCAGTGGTTCATAGCGATTTGCGGGGCAACCTGGGGATGCATTACACCTCAATTGCCAATATCATGAAGGTGATCAAGCCGTTGTTCTTAGACGAGCTTTATGAAGAGTTTGAAAAGGCTGGGGATAACAAAAAGAAGTTGGAAGCTTTGCTAGAACGCATGAGCAAAATGCGCTTCTTTGATCCGGCTTGCGGGTCAGGGAATTTCTTGATCATCACCTTCAAAGAGCTTTGCCTGTTGGAAATCAAAATTCTGCAAAAGCTTTTTAGCAGCATAAAAGGAGGTAGGAAAAACGAGCAGCTTGGGCTTTCTGCGGTCTTAAGCAAAATCCAGCTTTCCCAATTTTACGGCATTGAGATTGATGATTTTGCCCATGAAACAGCTAAGCTTTCTTTGTGGCTGGCCCAGCACCAAATGAACCTTGCATTTAGGGAAGTCTTTGGGCAAGCGAGGCCTACGCTGCCCTTGCAGGATGGGGGCAATATTGTTTGTGGGAACGCGACAACGCTCGCATGGGAAGAAATTTGTCCAAGAACGGATCAAACATACATTGTTGGCAATCCACCATATTTGGGATCAAAAGTGCAGGGTAAAAGCCACAAAACTGAAATGAATCGAGTGCTAGGACATTTCAAAAGCTACAAAGATTTAGATTATATCTCATGTTGGTTTTTTCTAGCCTCCAAACACATTATGGGATCAGCCTCGAAATTTGCTTTTGTCACAACAAACTCGATTTCTCAAGGAAGTCAAGTAGCTATGCTTTGGCCTGAGCTTTTGAGTTTGGGTATCGAAATTGACTTTGCTTATCAATCTTTCAAGTGGACGAATAGTGCAAAAGGGAATGCCGGGGTAACTTGCGCAATTATTGGTATGCGTTTTTCATCGGATAAGCCTAAAAAGCTGTATTCAAAAGGGGTATTGACTCTTGTTAAGAATATCAATCCATACCTTATGCCTGGGAAAAATATCTATATTGCTCGAAGAGCAAAGCCGCTTGCAGATTTCCCCAAAATGGATTTGGGCAATATGCCAATTGATGATGGCAATCTGATTTTATCAGAGCGAGAAAAAATACAATTGATTAACAAGTCGTCTGATTCAGAATATTTATTGAGAGAATTAATTGGCTCTAGCGAGTTTATAAATGGGCGAATAAGATGGTGTTTATGGATATCTGATAGCAATCGTAAAGACGCTGAAAAAGTAGCTGAAATAAAAAAAAGAATTGATGCGGTTGAGGCTTTTCGTAAATCGAGTAAAGACGCTGGAACAAGAAAATTGGCACAACGACCACATCAATTTCGCGAGATGAAGGAGGCAAAAAAAACTCTAATGCTGGTAAGTAGGGTTTCATCAGAGCGGCGGCATTACATTCCGATAGGTTTTTTTGATAAAAACGTAAAAGTTGCAGACGCTCAGGTTGTTTATGACCCTTTGCCATTTCTCTTCGCCGTCATCTCCTCCCGCATGCACATGACTTGGGTGCGGGCGGTGGCTGGCCGATTGAAAACCGATTATCGCTATTCCTCTGCTTTGTGTTACAACACCTTCCCCTTCCCTGAAATCAGCGAAGCCCAAAAAACCAAACTGGAAGATTGTGTGTTCAAGGTGCTGGACGAGCGGGAAAAGCATTCGGAAAAAACCATGGCCCAGCTTTATAACCCCGACAAAATGCCAGAGGGCCTGCGCCAAGCTCACCATGAAATGGATTTGGCTATTGAACAATGCTACCGCAAGCAACCCTTCACGTCTGACGAAGAGCGCTTGGAATACCTCTTCAAGCTTTATGAAGAAATGATCGCGGCAGAGCAAGGACGCAAATGAAACCAATCGAAAAGATAATGCTGATAGATGCAGCGGCTATTGAGATGGAGCAACGATTTGATTATGACCAAATCGATTCGTTTTTCAATGAGTTTGGCTTGAATGAGCCAGCTGATGGAGATGGAGGTTATGGCTGGAATAGTAAACGTAGATATGTTCGAGCGTGGCTTCATGGGGTTGATAGTGCTATTTTGGAACAAATTGCCGAGAATCTTAATCTTGATGCTCAGCACATTACTAGAGGATTCCCGAAGAACTGGGAAAACATAGACGCTGCAAAAGCGTTTATCAGCCATACCGCAGTAGAAAAACACAATGCCAAAAGACTTCGAGACACCTTAAAGCAGTATAACATTTCTTGTTTTGTTGCCCATGAGGACATTGAACCCACTAAGGAGTGGGAAGAAGAGATTTTAAAAGCTCTTAGCACAATGGATTTCTTTATTTCGCTACACACCCAAGGCAGTCGCGAAGACAAGAAGGTCAAAAAGGGATTCAGCGAAAGCGTTTGGTGCCAACAAGAGGTAGGTTTCGCCGTAGCTAGAAACGTAAAAATCATTTCCATTCGCTTTACCGAAGACCCACAAGGCTTTATTGGTCGCTTTCAAGCTCTATCAAGGGGAGAAAAAAAGGCCGAAGTAGTAGCAGAAGAGATTTTAGAACTTTTGAAAACCGATCACCGAACACAAGGTCTTTACAAAGAAAAGATTGAATCTTTGATCTCTGATTATAATGACATCCCATTCTAATAAATTGCCATGCCTGACTTAGTCCATGTCACCTATGCCCAATCGGGCCAAAGCCTTTCCACCAACAACATGGGCATGCGGGAAATGCAGGCCAAGGCTTTTGAAGCCCGCAATGCCCAATACCTGCTTTTAAAGGCACCCCCTGCTTCGGGGAAGTCTCGCGCTTTAATGTTTTTAGGGTTGGATAAGCTGTTCAATCAAGGAATCAAAAAGGTGATTGTGGCAGTGCCGGAACGCTCGATTGGGGCTTCCTTTGATCAAACCGATTTGACCAGCCACGGCTTTTTTGCCGATTGGGACTTTAACCCCAACTACAACCTTTGCACCCCTGGCAGCGACAACAGCAGAAGTAAGGTAGAGGCGTTTCAGCATTTTTTGGAAGACAAAAAAGAAGCAATCTTGATTTGCACCCATGCCACCTTGCGCTTTGCCTTTGATGCTGTGGCAGAAGAGGCATTTACTAATTGTCTTTTGGCCATTGATGAGTTTCACCATGTTTCTGCTGATGAAAACAACCGCCTGGGCGAGGTATTGCGGGCGATTATGACCAAAACCAATGCCCACGTTATTGCAATGACGGGTTCCTATTTCCGGGGGGATGCCGTCCCTGTTTTATTGGCCGAAGACGAGGCTAAATTTCAAAAAGTGACCTATAACTATTATGAACAACTCAACGGCTATACACACCTAAAGTCGTTGGGGATTGGGTATCACTTTTATCAAGGGCGCTACCTGAGCGCCATTCCTGATATTTTGGATACCGACAAGAAAACGATTCTCCACATTCCCAACGTGAATGCTGGGGAATCGACCAAAGACAAACATGCCGAGGTGGACAAGATTTTGGATATGATTGGTGAGGTGCTGCACCAAGACCCGCAAACAGGGGTTATTACGGTTCAACGCAAGCAAGATGGCAAAAGCATTAAAGTGGCTGACTTGGTGAACGACAACCCCAGGGACCGGGATAAAATAGTTGGTTACTTGCGGCAGATGAAAGAGCTAGACGACATGGACTTGATCATTGCCCTGGGCATGGCCAAAGAAGGGTTTGATTGGCCCTTTTGCGAACACGCCTTAACTGTGGGTTATCGGGGTTCCTTGACCGAGATCATCCAAATCATTGGGCGGGCCACAAGGGACAGCCCCAACAAAACCCATGCCCAATTTACCAACTTGATTGCCCAGCCCGATGCCGCCAATGATGAGGTTAAGCTTTCGGTGAACAACATGCTCAAAGCGATCACCGCTTCCTTGTTGATGGAGCAAGTGCTGGCCCCCAACTTCAAATTCAAAACCAAGAAATTTGAAACTGAGGAGCAAGAGCCTGGGACAATCAGAATCAAGGGATTTAAAGAACCCAGCACCCAGCGGGTGAAGGACATTGTTGAAAGCGATTTGAACGACCTCAAAGCGGCGATTTTGCAAGATGACACCCTAATCAAAGCCCTGCCGGGGGAATTCATTGAACCAGAGGTGATTAACAAGGTGCTAATCCCCAAGGTAATTCAAACCAAATATCCCGATTTAACCACTGAAGAGGTTGAAGAATTACGCCAATATGTTTGCGCCGACTCTGCAATTAAAAATGGCGAGATTAAAACAGTGGGTGATAAGCAGTTTGTCCGCATGGCGGGCAAGTTTGTGAACATCGAAGAATTGCATATTGACCTCATTGACCGAATCAATCCCTTTCAAAAGGCCTTTGAGGTGCTATCGAAGTCGGTTACGTCAAAACTGCTTAAGGTAATCCAAGAAACCATCGATGCCGGGCGAATTCAGATGACCGATGAAGAAGCGGTAATTCTGTATCGCGACAAAATCGGCCCCTTTGTGGCCACCCACAAGCGGGAACCCAATCCAAATTCAAGTGAACCTTTGGAACGCCGTATGGCCGAAGCCTTGGTTTATTTGCGCAATAAAAAACGGCGTATGCAAAGCGAGCAGCAGGGATGATTGATTTTCAGGCCGAACTGGCACGAATTCTAAAAGAAGATGAGTTAGGCTTGCTAGACGTAAAGCCGTTGGCTTCTTCTGTAATTAGCTCTGATGACCGATTGTTGGCTTCTTTTGAAGAGATTAACGCCTTTTTTGAGGCGCAAGGCAAGAAGCCAGAAGAAAGCCGCGAAATCAACGAGAGAAGTCTATTTAGCCGATTAAAAGGGTTGCGGGAACACCCTGAAAAGCTAGCAGCCCTAAAGCCCTATGACAGACACAATTTGCTGGGAAATATCCCTGTGCCAGCGCCGCCAAAGCCGATTGAGGGGATTGATGATGTCTTGGATGATCCTTTAGGGCTGTTAGGCGGTAACGGGCCAGACCTGGACGAACAAGGTAATATCTTCGATTTAAAAAACGTACCAAAACCCAAAGAAGTGCCAGACGAAATTGGGAAGCAGGTGCCATGCAAAGACTTTGAACGGTTCGAGCCGTTGTTCAAACAATGCCACTTGGACTTGAAGACGGGTAAGGCTGAAATCTACCGTTTTAAAAGCGATAAAGAGGTGAAAAAAGAACACTTTTTCATTTTGAATGGTTTACTGGTTTTTGTTGCCGAAGTGGGAGACAAGTACCGGAACAAAGATGGAAAGTTTGATGCACGCCTACGCTGCATTTACGAAAACGGAACCGAATCTGACATCTTGCTGCGGTCATTGGTGCGGGCGCTTTACAAAGACGAAGGAGGGCGGCGGATAGTCTCAATGAAGGAAGCCTTATTTGAAAAAAGCGGTCATGTGACTGAGGAAGACAATTCAACAGGTTTTGTCTATGTCCTCAAATCATTGAGTTCTGACCCCAAAGTCAAAGCAGTTCAAAATCTGTATAAAATCGGGTATTCAACCCAACCAACTGAAAAACGGATTTTAAACGCTGCCAAAGAGCCGACTTATTTGATGGCAGATGTGCAGGTGGTAGCAGAGTTTCAGACCTTCAACCTCAACCCCCAGAAGCTGGAACATCTACTTCATCGCTTCTTCACCGAAGCCTGCGTGGAGTTTGAAGTTTTTGATGCTGACGGCAAGAAGCATTTCCCCAGGGAGTGGTTCATTGCGCCTTTGGATGTGATTGAGCAAGCGATTCAGTTGATGATAGATGGGGATATTGTGAATTATCGGTTTGATGCTTACCGTCAAATAATAATTTGAGGGCATTTTACAGGAGAAAATAGTGAAACTTTACAGCTTATTTTCAGCCATTCTCCACTTAAATGGAGAAAATCACTTGCTCTTTTCCTGCGCTTTAAATTCAAAGCAAAAACAAGAAATTCCTTTGTTCAAAGACAATGACCTATGTTTTTCAGAGACCAAACCTATAAAGTGCGAGGTGAGTTTTTATCGGGCTGTAATCACCGAAACTAATTTGGACCCAATCATTGATGAAATTGATAAGAATAATCAAATTTCTTTGCAGCATCTCTGCTTAAAAACTGCAACAAAAGGTGTAATCAGTCACCGAAAAGTCATACAACTTGATTCTGGTACATCGCAAATTCAGGCGAGATCTCTTGTTCCTGCGCCAGAATCCATAAACTACACAACCAGCCTTGTAGAGGTGTATTATACAGAAAGCCAAGCTAAGTTGATCGGGTTATTGTCAGAATGGAGCTACTCACAGAATGAGTTTTTCCAAACCAGAATTCTAGCGGAACTTCAGCGACAAACGGGTTTAAGTTTTGAAACCGCCTATAGACTTCGACTTGGTTGTTTTGAGGTTTACAGGGCTTCACAGCAACAACAATTTCCCTTTGTTCAAAAAACCGAATCAGGGATCGAAATTCACCCTACCAAGAACAAAAATGACTCTACATGCTCGATGCATATTGTACTTCGAGAAGGCGAGGAAACTATTTTTGATAGTTTAATCAAGTATGACCCGAACAATGTTGTTTACTTAACTGTTACAGAATCATTCAATAATATCGAAAATACCTATTTTGATGCAGATGGCCATCTCCTCCACAAGGAACATCACAATTATCTTGAGCAAATTGCCATCAATATGCAAATAAGATCCGGCGGTGCAAAACGAATTGAGGATGATTTAACGCTATATTTAGAAAATAGGAAGCAACCAGAAAGCCAAAAGGCCGCTGTGGTGGACGTTGGAATATCTTCTCACCCAATGGTAGTTAAATATGACAAAAGTGCTTTCAAGCAGAATAAACTTGCTCTTGAAGATCATTTTTATAAACGTAATAGCAGCCTGAAAGGAAATTTTTTTGAACAAACAGATGACAAAGGGAAGGCATACTCTTGGCTCATTGACTTCATAAACAGCTCCAAATCAATTTGGATTATTGACCCTTACCTGAGTAGTGCAACGGTTATTCAGGCATTTCGGCGAATAAATCATGAGGTTCAAGTAAAAGCAATTACAAGTCTTGGAAAAGGGGCAGCAGATGCAAGCATCAGACTGGAACTTGAAACTTCGCTTTCTGAGTATGGAAAAGATATTCAGTGCAAGTTAGAAATTATAAATTTGACTAAAAATGACAATGGGAAGCTTTTTCATGATCGGTTTCTTATCCGATTTGATTCAGCTAGGCCAGAAGCCTTTATCTTATCAAATAGCCTGAGTACCTATGGGGAGAATTTTCCCTTCACAGTAATGCAGTTGGACTGGGAGACTGCGGACAAAGTGATTTCTTATTTTAAGGAAGTTATTAGTGACAATAAAATTGATAAAAAAGCGCTTTGGAACAGCCTTAATTTTCACGAGCAAGCAAAAAGTAAAATCAATGATAACTGGTTGCTGAACAGTAGTTTTTTTCAGTTTGGGCTGGATTTGATCTTAGGTAGAAAGTTTGACCTCGTAGATTTGGCTTCAAAAATCGAAGTCGGAAAATATGATGAAGGAGATTTTATTCTTAGGAAGCGTGATTCGGTGGGGTTTGATGTTGACCTTGGTTTGTTTCAAAGCCTTCTTCAAGAAAATGTACTTTTAAAAAATGTAAATGAGTTTTCGATAGACCAAATAGCAAGTATTTTAGTGGTTTTTGGAGAGCTGGCAGCGAGATGCTCGGCTGATGAACTTGAGACGAAGTTGGCAGCATGGTTAGTGAACCTTTCTGAAAAAGAATCATTGAATAAGGCTCTAAAAGCCATTGTGATGTTTTACAATAAAAATACCCTCTTCGTAGCCCAGCATAGCACAGACATTAGTTATCCTAAAATCACATCCCTTACGGGGCTGTTCGACCTTGCGGAATCAATGGTTCAGGCTCCATATGAAATCAGGGGAAGGTATTATGGGCTGGCAAAGAGCGCTGAACTAATTGTATCAATTATCCCATTACAAGTTGAGCTATCAGCTCTCCAGCAAGAAGAAAACATTTTAAAAAATATACTGCGGGGAATTATTGAGGCTCTAGGTTTCTCGCAAACCACACCGGGGGAAGCAATCGTTCATAATTTATTACAATCTGACCTGCCTATTTTTAAAGCGATTTCCTGCTGTCATTTGATTCAAGCGGATTGTACTCTGGAGAAATTGATTGCTTTAATGAGGCAATGTGGGATTTCCAATGAGCTAATAATTCTAACTTTGGTGCGGAAGTATAAGTCTCTTATGCACAATTATTATCGTATTAAAGATATGAATGGAGTTGATCTTGATGGCCTCCTGCAAAAGATGGATAGTATTTCAAAAGAAGCCTGTAAAATATGGGAACAAACTGAAGTCAGCGACCATTATCTGGACGCTATTTACGAAAGCTTTTTTGAAAAGTTCTCTTTTGCCTGCAAATTTGTTGCGCCATTGTCAAACCAACAGCAAAAGAAGAAATTTTGTCAACGCCTGATAGACAGGCTTGAAGCAAAATACGGTTGGCTTGAGAAAGCCGAGAGCAAGTCATATGTATTTGCAAATGAAAATGATCTGGAAATGATCATTTGGGCGGCCAAGGCATATCAGATTTGTTATTCGGATCAGATTCTTGAGAAAATAGGCAAATGGGACAAAAAATTTGGTGATTTTGCGAAAAATATTCTTAAAAAGCCCTTATACAAAGGCGATGCAACCAACCTTTGCGACCGCCTCGCAATTTTGTATTACTTTGTAAGCGAGGTTGTACTCGAAATTATTGCAAAAGGCCACCAGAAGCAGACACTAGAAAAACTCATTAACAGCTTGATTGCAGAATCAACTTTGATGTTCGGATATGAAAACTGTAGATTTGGTGCAATTAACAAGTTTTACCACCAACTTTCTTTTAATCTTGCCAAGATTTGCGTTTTAAATGGAAAAAGCCTTACAAATGCTGAAATTGGAAATGAATACCCGCTTTCAAACTACCTGCTCGCGGTGTCCGGCGATGAAGTTACAAGTGAAATTGCCCAGACAAAAATTAAAGATTTTTTTGATTTTGAGGAAAAAGATTTTGCAGCAAGCTGGGTGACAAACATTTTACTGCTGTTTTTATTAAGAGCCAAAGTCCCTGATGAATTTACTTCTGAATATTTTGTGGCGCTCAATAAGTTTGGGCTTGATCAAGACACTATCCGCCAGATTCCAGTAAAATTGTCTGAAGTAATTCAAGGCAAGCTGGAGCAATATAAGATTCAATTCGGGACCGTTCAATGTGTTTTTAAGATTGAAATTAATTGCTAAAATTCGGTTTTTGGAATTGTAATATGGGAGAAGCCATCATAGAAAATCTGCTTATATTTTCAGAAAGCAAAGGTAGCCCTATTTTTGAGGTGCGCCTTGCACAGCAAACAGTCTGGTTGACGCAACGGCAAATGGGTGAATTGTTCGGCACCACACCGGAAAACATTTTGATGCACTTGCGCAACATTTATCAGGAACAGGAATTGGAAGAGGTGGCAACTACTAAGGATTTCTTAGCAGTTCAAATCGAGGGCAAGCGCAGGGTTCAACGGACCTTAAAACATTACAATCTGGATGCGATTCTTTCGG
>Ga0208373_1003062_pt1 | contig 17013 bp, 18 predicted proteins | sample RifOxyC2_FD_184036 | JGI IMG/M metagenome (GOLD analysis project Ga0208373, IMG submission 184036) | Soil microbial communities from Rifle, Colorado - Rifle Oxygen_injection C2 (SPAdes) | ecosystem: Environmental > Terrestrial > Deep subsurface > Rock core/Sediment | place: Rifle, Colorado...
CCGATATTATTGTCGGCTTTCCCGGAGAGACAGATCAGGATTTTCAAGACTCTTTGGATATTATAAAAAAAGCTGAATTTGATTCTGTAAATACCCTTGTATATTCAATTCGTCCTGACACAAAAGCCGCGGCTATGGATAATCAAATTGATGATAAAATTAAAAAAGAACGTTTACAGGGAATTATGCGAATAGTCTCGGATATGGCTTTTGAAAAAAATCAAAAACTTGTAAATAAAACTGTGGATGTTTTGGTAGAAGGGGAGGCCAAAGACGGCCGACTTTCCGGCAGGACAAGAGGGAGCAAAGTTGTTTACTTTGAAGGAAAAAAGGAATTGCTGTTTCAAATAGTTCCCGTAGAAATTAAATCCGCGAAATCATGGGTGCTTGAGGGGTTGCTTTTTTCTGGCTTGTAAACCAAACGCCTACAATGTTAGAATACCTTCGTAAAATATTTTCAGAATAAAGGAGCTTTTTAAATGGTAAATTCCGAATTGTCTGTTTTTTACGGGAGCTCGCATCCTGAACTTGGGGAGAAGATTGTAAAATATCTTGGCATTGAAGCGGGGAAGATAAAAATATCCAGATTTTCCGGCGGAGAAATTTACGCCAGAATCTTAACTAATATCAGAGGCCATTCCGCGGTTATTATTCAAACCTGTACTGAAAAGGTCAATGAAGATTTAATGGAGCTCTTTATTATAATAGACGCGATGAAAAGAGCTTCCGCGAAATCAATTACTGTTGTTCTTCCTCATTTTGGTTATGCAAGACAAGATAGAAAGGCGGCCTCGCGTGAGCCTGTTTCCGCGAGATTAGTCGCAAATTTATTGGAGACCGCGGGCGCTGACCGTATAATAACTATGGATTTACATTCTGATCAGATACAAGGGTTTTTTAATATTCCCGTGGATACTCTAACAGCTCTTCCTCTGTTTTCAAATTATATCAGTGAGAAAAACTTAAAAAATATGGTTGTTGTAGCTCCGGATACCGGCCGCGCGAAAGTCGCCAAAAAATTATCTGACAGGATTGGCGCCGAACTTGCTATTTTACACAAAGTCAGAGCCGACCATCATAAATCGGATGTTACTCATGTTGTAGGAGATGTGAGCGGCAAAACGGTAATTATAACTGATGATATGATAGATACCGCGGGGACCATTACGGCAGGCGTCAACGCGTTAAGGAAGGCGGGTTGTGATAATGATATTTACGTTGTTTCCACGCATGGGATTTTATCAGGCGATGCTGTTCAAAAAATGAGCAATGCGGATTTTAAGGAAGCAGTTTTTACCGATTCTGTTCCTATTCCAAAAGAGAAACAGTTTAAAGGCTTTAAACTGATCTCTTCCGCGGAGCTTTTGGCCGAAGCGATAAAGAGAAATTATGAGAACAGGTCAATCAGCGGATTGTTTGATTAAAAAAAGGATCAACAATGAAAAAAATAAATATAGGCATTTTAGGGTTTGGGACAATTGGCTCTGCTGTTTATGAACTTATCAATGTCAATCATGACATGATAGAAAAACGGCTCGGGTTGGATTTGCATGTGTCTGCTATTTGTGATGTCTCCCCCAACATTGAACATCCTCTTTTAGTCCGCGACGCGCGTGATGTCATAAACAATCCCGCGATAGAAGTTGTGGTTGAGGCGATTGGAGGAGAAAAGCCGGCTCTTTCATTTATACTTGCCGCGATCAAAAAAGGAAAACATGTCGTAACTTCAAATAAAGAGGTCATGGCTCTTAACGGCGATAAAATATTTTCTGCCGCGCGTAAAAATAATGTCTCCATAAATTTTGAAGCCGCTGTCGGTGGAGGCATACCAATCATCGGTCCGCTTTCCCATGATTTACTCGCGAATAATTTGACCGAAATTTATGGGATTGTAAATGGTACGACAAATTACATACTTTCCAAAATGACAAAAGAGGGGACAGAATTTGAAGCCGCGCTGGAAGAGGCAAGAAAAATGGGTTATGCAGAAGCAAATCCCAAAAAAGATATAGAAGGATATGATTCTTCATACAAAGCTGCCATTTTGGCTTCTGTCGCTTTTAATTCTCAAATAGACTGGAAGAATGTTTATTTTGAAGGGATAGAAAAAATAACTCAAGAGGATATTTCCTACGCGAAAGAAATTGGTTATATTATTAAACTTCTGGCTGTCGCAAAAAAATATGAAAAAGAGTGTGAAGTCCGCGTCCACCCCACATTGATTTCGCAGGAGCATCCGCTTGCTTCTGTTTCAGGACCAATGAATGCTATTTATGTCAAAGGCGATATGGTGGGGGAGCTTATGTTTTATGGGCAGGGTGCGGGGGGGTTGCCTACAGCTTCTGCAGTCGTTGCAGATATAATAAATTGTTATAATGTCCAATGTCCAATTTCCAATTTCCAATTTCGGAAACTCAAAGTTAAACCTATCGATGAAATAGAAAGCCGCTATTATATCCGTTTAACAGTTCCGGATAAGCATGGGGTGCTTGCGGGCATTTCAAAAGCTTTTGCCGATCAGAAGGTTTCAATTTCAAATGTCGTCCAAAAAGAGACAATTGGAAAAATCGCGACTATCGTGATAATTATCCATCAGGCAAAAGAAGCAAACCTCCGCAAAGCTATCGCCCGCCTTGAAAAACTTTCTGTCGTGAAAGATGTTTGCAACGTTATTCGCGTAGGGCTATAAAATCTTCCTGCTCAGGGAGGCTAATGTCAGGAACAGGGCGGCATTCGGATTGTCGGGTTCCCCATATATAAAATAATTTCATTTTATTTAGAGCATAAGAAGCAGAAATTTATCTATTTCAAGAATGATAAAAAAATGTTAAAATAAAATCCAACACGGAAAAGGAGATATAAAATGGCAATGATATGTGATGAGTGTCATATAAACCAGGCAACTGTGCATGTTACCCGTATTGTAAACGGCAAAAAGGTGGTGCGGCATCTTTGTCCAGGGTGTGCGGAAAAACTGGGGTTTATGCCTACAGATTTGGGATTCCCTGGCTTTTTTGAAATTCCTGATATTTTCGCATCGTTTTTTAAACGCCGCCCTTCAGAAAGGATCTATGATTTTTTTACGGAATCGGCTCAAAAAGTAATTCATCTGGCTTCGGAAGAGGCGCGCAGATTACAGCATGATCATTTGACAACCGAACATCTTCTTTTGGGGATAATCCGCGAAGAAGGACTGGCATATAAAATTTTAAAAGATGCGGGAATTGATATTGTCAATCTTTTTGCCGACATAGAATCATTAGTCGGTCATGGCGAGGGATCCAAAAAAGAGATTACACTTTCGCCGAGAACCAAAAAAGTGCTCGAGCTGTCATATAATGCGGCGATGGAACTGGGTTTCAGCTTTGTCGGATCGGAGCATATTCTTCTTGGTATCATTCGTGAAGGAGAATCGGTTGCCGCGCAGGCGCTTCATAAAAGAAAAATTACATTTGATAAGGCTGTAACTAAAATTTTAGAAGAAATTGAAAAAGAACAAAAAGAGGAATACCCGCAGCTGCCGTTAGGCCAGGGAGTTGAAGGCGCTGAAGATTTTCCTGAGGGGACAGAGGGGAATGAAGGGCCGGAAGGGGCCGAAGATATGGGCGAAGGTTTTTTTGGAGCTATGCCTGGTTTTGGTTTTCCGGGGACAATGGCGCCCCAGAGAAGAAAACCTGCGCTTGCTTCTTTTGGCAAGGATTTGACGCAGGAAGCAAGAGAAGACCGTCTTGACCCTGTAGTTGGCCGTGAAAAAGAAATTGAAAGAGTAATCAGAATTTTATCCAGGCGCACAAAAAACAATCCGGCATTGCTTGGAGATCCTGGAGTAGGAAAGACCGCGATTGTTGAAGGGCTTGCTGATCGTATAGTTAAAGGGAATGTGCCTGATGCTTTAAAAGATAAAAAAATTATATCTCTTGATTTGGGAGGGATGGTTGCCGGCACAAAGTATAGGGGAGAATTTGAGGCTCGAATTAAAAAAGTTTTGGATGAAGTTTTAAAAAAGAAACGCGAAATAATATTATTCATAGATGAATTGCATACGTTGGTTGGAGCGGGTGCTGCCGAAGGAGCCATTGATGCGGCAAATATGCTAAAACCTGCTCTTGCCCGAGGAGAACTCCAAGTCATAGGGGCGACAACTGTTGATGAGTATCGTAAAAACATTGAAAAAGATGCCGCGTTGGAGCGGCGTTTCCAACCTGTGATGGTTAACGAACCGGATAAAGAGCTTGCTATTGAAATATTAAAAGGTATTCGGTCTAAATACGAAGAACACCACAGGGTCAGAATTCCGGACGCTTCAATATTTGAGGCTGTCTCTTTGTCAGAAAGATATATTTCAGACAGGTTCCTTCCGGACAAGGCGATTGATGTTATGGATGAAGCGGCGGCAAAGGTTCGTTTACGCCTTATTTCAAGGCCAAAAGAATTAAAAGAAGTAGAAGCTCAGATTGAAGATATAAAAAAGAGCCAGGCAACAGCTATAGGAGAACAAAAATATGAAAAAGCGGCTTCAAAAAGAGACGAACTGCAAACCTTGCAATCCCGCTTAAAAGAGCTGGAGGATGAATGGAAGATAGAATCAGGTAAAATTGCCGCAGTTGTAACAGAGGAAGATATTGCGGAAGTTGTTTCTGATTGGACGGGAATTCCTGTTGTAAAACTTACCCAGGCGGAAACAGAAAAGCTTCTTCATATGGAAGATACTCTTCATAAACGAGTTATAGGGCAGGATGAAGCCATTGTATCTATTTCTCAGGCTATTAGAAGGGGAAGAGCGGGTCTTAAAGCGCCGGACAGGCCGGTTGGATCGTTTATTTTTGCCGGGCCGACAGGTGTTGGAAAGACCGAAGTCGCAAGGCGGCTTGCGGAATTTATGTTTGGTACAATAGATGCGATGATAAGGATTGATATGTCGGAATATATGGAAAAGCATACTGTTTCGAGATTGATAGGAGCGCCTCCCGGATATGTAGGATATGAAGAGGGCGGAGCTTTGACGGAAGCAGTGCGCCGAAAACCTTATTCCGTCATTCTTTTTGATGAAATAGAAAAAGGGCATCCCGATGTTTACAACATTCTTTTGCAGATATTAGATGACGGTAAAGTTACCGATTCCAAAGGAAAAGCGATAGACTTTAAAAATACTGTTATCATTATGACTACAAATATCGGGCAAAGGATGATAGTTGATAAAAGCACGATAGGTTTTATACCGAGGGAAGATCGTGAAGCCGATTATGAAAAGATGAAGGATATGGTTTTGGATGAAATGAAAAAAGAGTTCCGTCCGGAATTTTTAAACAGGATTGATGAGATTATTGTTTTTCACCCGTTATCTGACGATGAGTTAAAGCAGATTGCCAAGCTTATTATCTCTGACGTTGAAAAACAAATGGAAGACCAGGAGATGCAGCTTTCAATGGATGATGATGTTACGGCTCTTATTGCCAAAGAGGGCTATGATCCAAAGTATGGAGCAAGGCCGTTGCGCCGCGCGGTCAGGCGTTTGATTGAAAATCCTTTAAGCAACCAGCTGATAGAAGGTAAATTTAAAGCGGGAGATAAAGTTGTGGCAAAGGTAAAAGAAGAAAAGATAGTTTTTGAGAAAATCGGAAAGGCGGAAATCAAGCCCAAACCTGCTAAAGATGATAAGGTCAAAGAATCACCTGAGAAGCAACAGTCTGTGGAAATAAAAGAACCGGATGGCGGGGAAAGATCAAAACAAAGTAAAAAGAGGGGGGGAAAAGGAAGCCAGTAACCATTGAACTTTTATTTTTTATTTAAGAAATAGTGTTTTTTCTTCAGGAGAAAGGGCAAGATATAATTCTTTTGTTTCTTGCTTTGCTCTCAGTGCAGAAAAGGTTAAAATTAAGTTAGGGATGTTAAACCTAGAAAAACGAAAAGTTTCTGCGCGTAAAATAGCATCAATAAACTGGCTGTAATATAAATGAGCTAAAAATTCACGAGTTGGATATGAAAAATCTTTATGGTTACTTCTAATCCAGCCTAACTGCCTGACTATTTTCAATGTTAAGGCGAAACCCCCTAAGTTTGTCCGTTCCCAGTTTCCTTGCTTATTTAGAATATTCTCGCAAACAGGAACTGCAATAATATTATCCCTAATAATATTATCCCTTTTAGCAGATGTAATTTCATCTCCTAGAAAAGCAGATGCCTCTTCCATGGCGGCAGGATCAAGATCTTTGAAAAAAGGGATCCCTTCAATAGGATAAATTTGACCGGATTGGGATTGAAACCCAAGAAACGAAGCCAGGACAACATGCGAACATAGTTGAAAAAATGCTAGTTCAAAATATAAATTTTTATCACTTCCTGCCATTATGTCTGCCGCCGATAAATATGGGGAGACAATTGGCGATATAACGCTTACCGGTACAATCAGCGCAGTGTCAAAACCTTTAGGATGTTTGCACTTATGGAGATCTTCAATTCCTATTTGTCCGGCTACTTGTGTTTGACGAGAGACATATACCGGGATGTTAGGATCTCTCGAAAAGCATAATTGCCCCATCATGGGAGAAGTTCTTGTGAATTTATTTAGTTGGATAAGCATTACATTTTCTTTTCGTTGTTTTTAAGATGAAATTTCAGTCAAAAAACGATATAATAAAAACAAATGTCGGATTATAATCCATCAGTAATTGAACAAAAATGGCAAATTAAGTGGGAAGAAGCGCGGGACTTTATCGTAAAAGATGATTTTGCAAAACCCAAATTTTACGATCTTGTCATGTTCCCATATCCATCAGGCAACCTCCATATGGGGCATGTCCGCAATTACGCGATTGGTGATGTTATTGCCCGTTACAAAACAATGAAAGGGTTTGATGTCCTTCATCCGATCGGTTGGGATGCTTTTGGGATGCCTGCCGAAAATGCCGCCATTAAAAACAACACACACCCGGAAATATGGACAGATAAATGCATTGTCCGCATGAAAGAACAGCTGAAAAGACTGGGACTTTCTTATGACTGGACTCGCGAAGTAAATACAAGCAAACCCGATTATTATAAATGGACGCAATGGATGTTCATTCTTATGTATGAAAGGGGATTGGCTTATAAAAAAGAAGGAGCTGTAAACTGGTGCCCAAAATGTGAAACAGTTTTGGCAAACGAACAGGTAAAAGACCAAAAATGCTGGCGATGTGATTCTGTTGTCGAAGAAAAAAAACTGAAACAGTGGTACTTTAAAATTACAGAATATGCTGAAAGGCTTTTAAATGATATCGAAAAATTAAAAGGTTGGCCTGAGCCGGTAAAGTTGATGCAGAAAAATTGGATTGGCAGGTCGGAGGGGCTGGAGATTGATTTTGAAATGTACAGTGTACAGTGTACAGTGTACAGTAGGAAGCTTAAAGTATTCACCACTCGTCCTGATACTATCTTTGGTGTAACTTATATGGTATTAGCGCCGGAACATCCTCTTGTTTCTGAATTATCAAAAGGGACTAAGCAGGAAGAGGCCGTTAAAAAATATCAGGAAAAAGTACAACATGAATCAACTCATGATAGGACTATCAGGGCTTCAAAAGAGGGCGTTTTTACCGGTGGTTATGCTGTTAATCCTGCTAATGGGGAGAAGATTCCAATTTGGACGGCCGATTATGTTTTGATGGGATATGGCACGGGAGCTGTAATGGCTGTTCCAGACCACGATGAGCGAGATTTTGCTTTTGCCAAACAAAACAATCTACCTATAAAATCTGAACCGTTAGACAATAATTGGTTTGAAGAAAAAGATTTTGTTAAAAAAGTAATTAACTATAAGCTTCGCGACTGGTTAATATCCCGCCAGCGTTATTGGGGAGCGCCGATCCCCATTATATATTGTGACAAATGCGGAACTGTTTTGGTCCCAAAAGAGGATTTACCCGTAAAACTGCCGCTTGATGTTGAATTTACTGGAAAGGGAGGCTCGCCGCTTAAAAATTCTGAAAGCTTTTTGAAAACAAAATGTCCAAAATGTGGCGGCAGAGCGACTCGGGAAACCGATACGCTTGATACTTTCAATTGTTCATCTTGGTATTATTTTAGATATTGCGATTCCCATAATGACAAACAACCTTTTGATATTGATAAAGTAAAAAAATGGATGCCTGTTGACCAGTACATAGGCGGCATAGAGCATGCCATTTTGCATCTTTTATATTCCCGTTTTTTTACAAAAGTCCTTTTTGATGCCGGTTTTTCCAACATAGATGAACCTTTTTCCAATCTTTTGACCCAAGGTATGGTTGTAAAAGATGGAGCCAAAATGAGTAAAAGCAAAGGGAATGTTGTTGATCCCGATTATATAGTAGAAAAATATGGTGCTGATACCGCGCGATTATTTATTTTGTTCGCTTCTCCTCCTACAAGAGAGCTTGAATGGTCAGATGCTGCCGTTGAAGGATCGTACAGGTTTCTGGCGAGAGTGTATAGATTGGTTAACAGTGTACATGGCACAGCGCGCGGTAAAGACAACGGGGTAAAAAAGAAAGTTCATCAGACGATTAAGGGAGTTACGGAAGATATTGAAACTTTTTCATTTAATACTGCGATTGCCAAACTTATGGAGCTGACAAACGCTTTTTATGAATCAAAAGATGATGTTGCCGCATTGGATTTGGAACAATTAGTCATGATGATTGCTCCTTTTGCTCCTCATTTAGCACAAGAGCTTTGGGAAAAACTCGGACATGATGATTTTGTTGTGAGGCAAAAATGGCCTGATTTTGATCCCAAAATGATTATTGAAAATGAAATGACGATTCCAATCCAAATTAATGGAAAACTTCGAGATACAATAGTTGTTTCAACCGGCGCTTCAAAAGAAGAAATTGAATCATTAGCAGGGAAAAGTGAAAAAGTTCAATCTTTTATATCCGGCAGGCAAATTGTTAAAGTTATTTATATTCCAGGGAAAATGGTTAATTTTGTTGTAAAATAACTGCTTTTTGTCACATTCCTGTCTTAATGATATAATATAGATGCAATATGGAATTAAAAGATATAAAACATAAAAAATTAAAAGCATGGATCAAAGAGTGCTCTGATCTTTGTAACCCGGATAATATATATATTTGTGATGGGTCAGAAGAAGAAAAAGCTCTTCTTGAAAAAGAAGCTTTTAAGACAGGAGAGCTTATAGAGCTTAACCAGAAAAAAATGCCGGGATGTGTTTATCATAGAACCGCGGCTAACGATGTTGCGCGTACAGAACATTTAACTTTTATTTGTACAAAAAACAAAAAAGAAGCTGGCTCTTGTAATAATTGGATGAATCCAAAAGAAGCTTATAAAAAAGCAGGAGCTATATTTAAAGGATCTATGAGAGGTCGTACAATGTATGTTATCCCATTTTCCATGGGACCGATCGGATCTCCTTTTAGCAAGACAGGGATCGAGCTTTCGGATAGTATTTATGTTGTTCTTAATATGAAAATAATGACCCGCATGGGAAAAACCGTCCTTGAAAAACTGGAAGAAACAAATGGTGAGTTTACAAAATGTCTGCATGGAAAAGCTGAACTTGATATTTCAAAAAGAATGATACTTCATTTTCCTGAAGATAATGCTATTTGGAGTGTCAATTCGGGATATGGGGGAAATGTCCTTCTGGGTAAAAAATGTCTTGCTTTAAGAATTGCTTCATATATGGGGAAGAAGGAAGATTGGATGGCGGAGCATATGCTTATTATGGGGGTTGAAGATCCTTCCGGTTATATAGTATATATTGCTGCTGCGTTTCCAAGCGCTTGCGGTAAAACAAATCTTGCCATGCTTATTCCTCCAAAAGGCTTAAAGCATAAAGGTTATCGCATTTGGACAGTTGGCGATGATATTGCCTGGATGAAAATAGATTCAGATGGTACTTTGTGGGCTATAAATCCAGAATATGGAATGTTTGGCGTTGCTCCAGGAACAAACTCCAAAACAAATCCAAACGCTATGGCGACTATAAGAAAAAATACAATTTTTACAAATGTGCTCCTCAAAAAAGATGGAACAGTTTGGTGGGAAGATGGTGATGGATCTGTGCCAAAAGATGGATTTGATTGGATGGGGCGTCCCTGGAAACCTGGGATGAAAGATGAGCTTGGTAAAATCATAAAAGGGGCACATGAGAACAGCAGATTTACAGCGCCAATTTCACAATGTCCATCTATTACAAACAGGTTGGAGCACCATCACGGTGTTCCTATTTCTGCGATTATTTTTGGAGGGAGAAGGGCAAAAGTTGCTCCCCTTGTTTATGAAGCGTTTAGCTGGCAGCACGGTGTTTTTGTAGGGGCCTCGATGGCTTCTGAGCGTACTTTTGCTCAGGTTGGAAAACAGGGAGAACTTCGGCGTGATCCTATGGCCATGCTTCCGTTTTGCGGGTATGACATGGGAGATTATTTTAAGCATTGGATTAAAATGGGAAGAAAGATGGCAAAACCGCCTAAAATTTTTCATGTAAACTGGTTTAGGACAGACAAAAAAGGGGATTTTTTATGGCCAGGATTTGGCGAAAATTTAAGAGTCCTTGAATGGGTAATGGATCGTTGTCGTTACCGCGTGGGGGCAAAAAAGACAGCTATTGGAAATATCCCAAAACTTGAGAATATAGATATGACAGAGCTTGATATGTCAAAAAAGAATTTAGAACACGCGTTAGCTGTCCATAAAAAAGATTGGATTTATGAGCTTAAAAGTCAGGAAGAATTTTTTAAAAAGATCGGCAAATCTATGCCAAAAGAAATTTGGCAGGAACATAAAGAACTAAAAAAAAGATTAGGAATTTAACTTAAAGATTTTTTCATAAACATCCGGATACACATCTTTTCCACAAATTGTAAGCATAGTAAGCGGCATAGCCTCTTTTGCAAGGGAGACCATTTTTTTTATTGTTTCCTGTATATCCCATTGAGCATGAGCATCTTCACGAAGCCTGCTTATGTGGTAGAGCTCTCTCGCGTTGCATTTGAATAAAACTCTCTTTCTGTGAGCGCCTGTTAAAACATAAGGAGCGGCAAGAGGCGCTTTTTCAGAAATAGAAAGATAGGTCAAGGCGCTTTTGTTTGCGATATCCGCAAAGGATTGTTCAAGCCCTTTATCTTTTATTGTTTTTGGGATTGTTATTCCAAGTGCAAGGTTATAGGGCTGACAGGTTAAAGTTGCCATTCTATGCCTTTTTAGCTGTCCAAAACAGGCGGAAGATAGCATCAATTCAAAAGTTAAATCGGCATATTCAAATTCACGCAGAGTAGAATCGTAAAATTCCATGTTTTTGAGTGACAATTTTATAAGCTCAAGTTTTTTATTATTACTTAGCTTTTCTACTTCTTCCAAACATTTACTAAAAGGCAAATTTGTGGATGAATGGAGGAGGGCTGCGAGTGTTACATTGTCTGCCTCTTTTGAAAAAGAGACAAGAGAAACCTCTTCAATATTTTTATCGTCTTCAACATTATTTACATTCTTTTTTGCCCAGTCTTGAAGTTGTGGGTATGTGTCGCGGTCAAGGGAAGTTGGTTCCGTAAAGAGAATAATCGAGGGAGCTATTTTCTCCACAAGACGAAACATCTCTTTTCCGATTTGCCTAACTTCAGCCAATTGGGACGAAGCAAATCTTCGAAATAAAAGCTCAAGGTTTCTCGCGTTTACAGTCATTCCGACCTGGCCAAGAGTAGCAAGAGATGTAATATATCGGGCATCTTCCGGCGGGACATCTATTGCGACAGCTTTTTGATAGAAATTATTTTGAGCTTTTACAGTTTCGACAAAAAGATTTTCCGAGCCTTCCGATTTTATTTCTTCGGGGATTAAAAAATTATCTTCAAGTTTTTGGTATCTTTGTGATTTTTCGGTATATGAGCAGAGGCGGAATTTTTCGATTTCTTCCATTGCAAGGCGGGAGACATCTATCAGGTCAAAGTTAAATACCGCGTGTTCGGCAACGGAATGGTGCCCCATTTTAAAGATAATATTCTGGTTGGATTTGCGTGATTTTTCCACTTCTTCCCGCGCCGCTTTGCGCAATTCGTTGATAGGGCGGGGATCGCGGCTTATGCGGGCGTAGGAAGCGGACAATACTTCAGGTGTTACATCTGTCCTGCCTGTTTCTCCTCTTTTTAAAGCTTCAATCACTTCGTTATCGAGATTATATCCTGCAAGAAGTATTTTCATATTAGACCCTGCTCATCTCCAATCGTTGTTTCTCGACCGTGACCCGGATAAACTTTAACATTTTCAGGCAGTTTTAGCAATTTTTTTAGCGATTCTTCCATCTCTTTTTGAGAGCTTCCGGGGAGGTCTGTTCTGCCATATGTTCCATGAAAGAGTGTGTCGCCGCTGAACAAGAGTTTTTCTTTTTCGTTGTATAGGCATATGGATCCCGAACTATGGCCCGGGGTATGGATTACAACAAATTTTTCATTTCCGACTGTTATAACATCCCCGTTTTTGAGCAAACGGTTCGCTTTCATTTTGTTGGTAAAGGCCATCATATTTTCATCTTTTTCGTGGATTAAGACAGGAGCTTTTGTTTTGGCTTGCAGGAGAAAGGCTTCTGTAACATGGTCAAAGTGGCCATGAGTTAAAACAATCGCATTGACGGTTGCGCCTTCTAGAAAGGGGAGTATCTGATCGATATCAAACCCGGGATCAATGACAAGTGCTTCGTTGTTGTCGCTTATGATATAACAATTTGTCTGAATAGGCCCTATTTTTATGGTTTTAAAATGCATGTTATATTATAACATTGCATAATATGATTTAGTGATAAAAATTTTGATATGGTGGCAAAGCGTTTTTTTGCAAATTAGAACACTCCATATCATCTGCTGGAGACTTATCAAAAGGATTACACCGAAAAAGATAATCTACAGTAACATTAGCTTGCTCACATTTTTTATCTGATATTTGCCCATCTTTCCCTTTTGCCGCATTAATTATGTTTGATGGCTTTGTCGGCAGACTTTTAGGGTTGGGGACGCTACAGTTTTGAACTTTTAACAATTCCATAATTCATTCCTCCATTATTTATTTAAAAGCCTTTATAGATCTAAGCTGTTGCGAGGTTGCAAGTCCTGCATTTTCTAGCAAGATTAAATTGTTATTATACCTAGTTAGATTATCACCAGATAGTTTTATTAACCGATCTCCACTGGTAACAAGTCTATACAACGAATATCCAATCTCTTCTCTAATCTGTTGCTGTTGGCTTGTAAGGGGAAGGGAGTCGTTAAGAGTAGAAGGCTGCCGTTGCCAACTGGTTATTACATCTTGTGGCACAACTGCAGAAATGACGGCTTGATGTATGTCTGCCAATCCTATCAAAAGACGAGGAGGTTCTTCTGCGCAATCGCCATGAACCCAAAGCGCATCAAGATCAAAATCGCTACAAACATTGCCATAAATTGGGAATGTAGTGCTGGGAAGAAATAATAAGCCTGAATCTTTATTAAAATTAATTTTTGGGGACGCATTAAAAATAACACCATTATCGCTCATACCAAATTCAATGACTTTAACTTTTCCCTGTGCCGCAAGAGGAAGAGACAAAATTGAATATGCCAGATATCTTAAGGTTACATCAGTAACTTGGCTCGCGAATTCTTCGGGTATTTCAATCCCTGTATCTCTTGTAAAATCTTGCATAGAATATCCACTGCTATCGGTTGAAGAAGAACAGCCACTGAAAAAATTTGTTGGTTCTGTAAAACTGGGGGTTACCGGCAAATTATACTTATTAAATAAAGAAGGGCTTATTTCTCCCCATTCATTTATATACAAGCGAGTGCTATCAACAACAATAATTGACGGCGTTGATTTTGCATTTCTTCCATTATCTTCAACTCTTCCAGAATAATAATTGCTTATTTTAACAGTCACACCCCCATTTTCGAGAAAGAAAGTGCGACTATTCCGATCCTTGCTGACTATTATCTTGATTTTTGGATAACCCGCTTCGTTAGGCTCAAAACTTAAACCTGCCTCACTATGATTGAATCTTGCGATAAAATTCCCACTTCCTGTTGGCTTATCAATAAAAAGATTATTTTCCCCAAAAGAGAGAGTTAGCTCTTCTGCTAAATTTGCCGAAACATAAATTTTTCGATCTTTTATGTTAATAGACAAATACGGATCATTAGCCTTATCAACCTCATGTTTATTGCCATCAAAATATAATCTTAACTTTAAAGGTTCTTTATTAGTTGCATAAGGAGCATATGGATCCTGCACGCTTAATGAAACTCCGCCTATTGTAAAATTGCTTTTACCGTTTATATTTAAGTTGACATACCATCCGCCATCTTTCAGAAAAATAGTACCATCTGTTATCTGTTCTTCTGTACAGCCATTTTCCAAAAGGCATTCTATTGCTTCAATTTTTGTTAAATCATCCACTTCAGTGCTATTTTTTAACGCGGACAAGCACCTTGTCAGTGAAAGAACAGATTCAACTTCCCCGCCATAATATTCCATTGCATCTGCAACAATTTGAGCCTCATCGGGAGAAAGATTATCGTCTCCATCTAAATTTGCGGCCTCAATAAATGCCCCATCAAGCTTCTCTTGATCTGTAAGAAGAAAATTGTCTGTTACTTCATTATATATACTCTTTGCATCCTCTTTTTCTATCTTTGCCTGACAGCTACTCATGTTTCTACTACACATATTTCCTAAACCATAAATTGTCATATCACTCATTTTTTATCTGCCTCCGCTATTTATTTAAAAGCCTTTTTTATGCACACAACTTCTTCGAAGGTTAAAACGGGAAATTTCAATTTATTTTTGGGGGTCAACAATGTTTCACTATAATTTCATTAGTTTTTATTATATAATTTGTTTGGATGGTAAAACATTATAATATGGATAAAAAAATGATTTTTTATTACGATAAGGATGATGATCTGTTGGATATATCTGTCGGGAAACCTAAAAAATCGGTTTCTACTGAAATTGCGGACGATTTTTTTATAAGAAAAAATCTCAAAACAGGCAAAATAACAGGGTTTACTATTCTCAATTTTGAAAAATGGTTCAAAGGAAAAAATGAAGAAAAAGAAGTTCCTTTAACAGCCAATTTCAGTTTTATTTCAAAATAGAATAGATTTATGGCATCAAATATTCACAAAGCAAAAAATAAAATGATGCCATTTAACCCTTCAAAAATCATCTGTGTCGGATTAAATTATTACGATCACGCGAAAGAGCTTGGTATGGAGATACCAAAATATCCCGTTCTATTTTTAAAACCGCCGACAGCTGTGATAGGGGATGGCGATAAAATAATTTATCCCGCGCAAACATCAACCCTCCATTATGAAGCCGAGCTTGCGATTGTTATACAAGAAGAGGGAAAACTGGGTTACACCTGCGCAAATGATGTGACGGCAAGAGACTTGCAAAAAATAGACGGCCAATGGACGCGCGCAAATTGGAAATAATGACGCTACTTCCTGGAGATGTGATATTGACAGGGACACCTCCGGGGGTTGGAGCGATGAATCAAGGGGATGAAGTTGTGGTGGAAATTGAGGGGGTTGGGAGGTTGACTAACAATGTCCAATGACTAATGTCTAATGTCCAATTTCTAATGTCTAATTTCCAATTTCCAATGTCTAATGTCCAATGTCTAATGTCCGATGTATAATGATATAAACATGAAAGAAAAAATATTGAAATTTAAAATAGTCCCTAACGCTAAACGGAATGAGATAAAAGGGGAGAAGGTCTATTTAACAGCGCCGCCTGTTGAGGGAAAAGCGAATAAGGCGCTTATCGAATTTCTTGCGGAACATTTTAAAATCAAAAAATATCAGGTATCAATTGTCCGCGGTGAAAAATCGCGCAATAAAGTTGTTGCTTTGGATTTTTAATTATGAAAAAAGAGAAAAAGATATTTGTAATAGGTGGAAGAAATGGGGTTGGAAAAACAACCCTTGCTAAGGAATTATTAAAGAACATAAAGTTAAATTCCTTAATGCCGATGAAATAGCAAAATCGGCTGATAAAAATCTTGTAAGAACAAGAATAAAAGCCGGCAAAATATTTTTGAAAAGATTTGATAAATTAGTGGATGAAGAGGAATCGTTTGCTGTTGAGTCAACACTTTCAGACATTTCTCTAGCAAAAAATCTTAAAAAAGTTAGAAGGCTTGGTTATAAAATCACGGTGATTTATTCTTTTTTAGATAATCCTAATATGGCAATTGATAGGATAAAAGTTAGAGTCGAAAAAGGTGGCCATTTTATCCCCAATGAAGATGTCATAAGGAGATTTTATAGAAGCAAGAATAATTTCTGGAAAATTTATCGAAATATTGCAAATGATTGGTCGATATTCTATAATGGAGAAGATGATGATAGGTTGATTCCTGTTGCGACAGGATCTATGGATGAAGTAAATATTTTAGAAGAAGAAAAGTTTTCTTTGTTTATTAAGGATGTAGATAATGACAAAAGAAGCATATAAGTTTTTTCTGGATGTATTAAGGCTTGGAAACATAGCTGTCAAAAAAGCTCGAGATGAAAATCGCAAATTAGGGCTTCCTAATGTATTTTTTAGAGACGGGAAAATCCGCTACGAACTTCCAAACGGCAAGTTGACCACTGTAAACCCTCTCAAGTAAATTCTATTTCACAACTATTTTTATTGATCATCAGAAAGTCTCTCAACTAAGGCAACAATTGCGTGAGCTTTCGCAGTAATCATCTCATCGTCTAAACTAACTAATCTATCAAGAAGTTTGGGAACTTGATCCGCACCGCGTAAGGCTCTAGCCATAGAGCTAACTATATCTGCCGCATCTCTAACGCTTAAACAATGCATAGCAGATATTAAAGGTCCTTCATTTAACTCGTATAATTCTGAAAAAATTCTAGGCTAAGATATCTTAAGCTGTCAGTATCCCTTTGACCCTCCCCCCTTTTAGTAGACACAGTAATTAGAGATTTTGATAATATATTAGGGGGGTGTTTTATGGGAAAAAAGAAAGGACCATATAAACGG